>ERZ869925.141-NODE-141-length-44840-cov-5.799754_pt1 | contig 44840 bp, 69 predicted proteins | sample MGYA00579311_ERZ869925 | MGnify/ENA primary metagenome ERZ869925 (study PRJEB32216, sample SAMN09231817) | wastewater metagenome | place: USA: Maryland | collected 2016-07-30 | study: EMG produced TPA metagenomics assembly of the PRJNA472060 data set (Reclaimed...
TTGCCGACGAGCGCATATAATTACATCGCCACGACGCGGGTTGGCGACACGAACGCCACCATCTTGCAATTCCTGCAAGCTAACAACACGGCTGGCGAGGCGCTGGCCATCCTGAAGAGCCGCGCGCTGGAAACGGCTGGCACTGGCGGGACGACGCGCATGATCGCTTACGCGAACGACCCGACTGTGATGAAGTTCCACCTGCCGGGCAAGCATACCTTCCTCGCCCCATATCAGAAAAGCAGCCTCATTTATGAGGTCGCTGGCATCATGAATGTGGGCGGTCTTGAGGTTCGCGTTCCGAAAGGCGCGGCTTATCGGGATAGCTTCTAAATGCAAGCCATCCGCAACATTTCGACCGGCCCGCGCGGGGCTTATACCGCAACCGGCGAATTGGTCATGGTCGAGCCGGGGCGGGTGGCTGTGGGCGATTTTGCCGATGTGAACCCCGAGTGGTTTGCCGATGAGGGCGGTGGCGTGATTATCGCTGCGCCGACTGAATCGGCAGACCGGCCAGCCCTTAGCGGCAAGACCAAGGCTGAATTGACGACGATTGCCGATCAAGAGGGCGTGGCTCTTGAGGCCGGGGCGAAGGTCGCGGACATCATCGCTGCCATCGAATTAGCGCGCGAAGCGTCCGCTTGAGCGCGACGATGGGGGTGAACGGGGGGCTTTGGGCGGGCAGTCAAACGCCCGCCCATTGTGCATTTGGAGCCTGATTTATGGCGTATAGCACCCCGACCGCTGCGGCTTTCAAGGCCCGCTATCCATCCTTTGCTAGTGTGGCGGATGCAACGGTCGATTATTGGATTGCCGATGCGGAGCGCGTGGTTGGCAGCAATTGGGATGATGACAATCGCCCGATTGGCGTGATGCTTATGGCGGCGCACAATATGGCCGACATTGGGCTGGGCAGCGGCGGCGCGCCAAGCGGTGTGTCCAGCTTCAAGTCTGGCACGTTTGCCGTGACGGTATCGGATGAGGTCGCCAGCAAGACCGGCATTTATTCGACGATATATGGCCGTCAATATGCCGATTTGTGCCGCCGCCTGTTTGGCGGGGCGCGGTTGGTTCGGACGAGCGACCATGTTTGACGTGGAGGCAATAGCACGCGGCTTTTCGGGGCTTGTGGGCGGCGGTTGGGTCGATGCAACGCTTGCGATTGCCGCCGCGCCTGTTTTGGATGCGGGCGGCTCCATTGCTACGCCCGGCGGGGTGATTGAGGCCGCGATTTTGGTGCAGATCGACGCTTCGACACAAGCCATGCGGGCGGACGCTGATTTTCAGGAGACGGATATTCGCTTGCTTGTTTTGGGGCCGGATGCTCTCAAGATAGATGATCGGATAACGGTCGATGCGGGGCCACATGCCGGGCGCGTCTATGCTTTGCGCAGCGCGATTAGAGACCCTGCAACGCTTGGCTGGGATTGTCGGGCAAGGGTGGCCGGCCATGGCGCTTAAAGGGGCCAAATCGCACGTGGCGCGATTGCGGGCTTTGGCCGGCGCCGAGTCCATTGCGCTTGTCGAACGCGCCCTTTTCGCGGGCGGGGAAATGATACAGACGGAGGCCCAATTGTCGATCACGCGCGGCGCGGTATCGGGTAAGGGGCATGTGCCATCGCTACCCGGCCAGCCTCCTAATCAGGATACGGGCGTCTTGGCGGGCAATATCGAAACGACGCGGGCGGGCAAGCTTAGGGTGCGCGTGGCGTCCAAGGCGGGCTATTCTGCCCCCTTGGAGTTCGGCACGTCCAAAATGGCAGCGCGTCCATTTATGCGTCCGGCGCGGGATAAGATGAAGCCGCAAGTTCGCGCATTGGTGACAAAGGCCGTGCAACAGGCGGTCAAAAAGAGCCGCAGGAAAGAGGGTTAGAACGATGGCTAAAAAGTCTAGTGGCAAGGCGACGCGGCTCTTTGTGTTTGCTCGTGCATGGAGTTGGCATAGCGTCGAGCGCAGTATCGACTTCCCTGCGGGCGCAGCTTTGGAATTGACAGCCGAGCAAGAGGCCGCAGCGCGGGCGGCGGGCGTTATCAAGGAGGCCGATGATGGCGACCAAGGGGATACAGCGGCTGGTTAGGCGCGACATTCTGGCCATGCTCAAGTCCGATGCTGCTTTGACTGCCGCCGACATGGTTGCCGCAGCGGAAATCCATGGGCAATCGCCGATTGGCGAGCCGGATTGGCCATTTATCAAGCTTGGCGCGCCGCAAACGCTGCGCTTGAAGGCGGCGGGCGTTGATGGCGCGACGGTGAATCTGGCCGTCCATGCGTTCTCGCGCGGGCGCTTCAATGCGGGCGGGCAGCTTATCGAAACGGCGGACGATCACGCCAGCCGCATCGGGGCTGCGATTGAGGCGGCGCTTGATGGGCGCAAGCGCGGGCTTGAGGGCGTCGGGCGAGTCGCCTACAGCATCGGCGATATGCTTTTGGCGGTCGATGGAGCCGAGCCGGGGGCGTTTCACTATAGCTGCACCGTATCGGCGCGCGTGCTGGCATATGGCGGGCCATTCTGATATGGATGGCGCTATGTTCGCCCTTTCATACGCGATGCTTGTCACCCTGTTGCGCAACGGTGCAATCAGCATGGATGAGGCGGAGGCGATGGCTAGAGGGCTGGAACAGGACGGCGCGCCGGATGCTGCCCATGAGGTTCGCGCGGCGATGATCGAAGCTTTGGGCGAAGAGCCAGCCCATTGGGCGCGGAACAATGTTGTCGCGCTGGTTCCCAATTCTGACGGCGGTAAAAGCTAGAGCGCAACGGCCATAGCGTCCCCGGAAATTCGCATTTGATTTGCCAAAGGGGTGCTCAATGTCTCTGCCCACCGAGTTCGATTTTGCCGTTATCCAAATGGGCGACGGCGGTTCACCCACTGAAACCTTCGCCATCATCTGCGGCATGAAGGATGCGTCGGTTAATTTTGTCGCCAATACCAACGACCGTTTTGTCCGCGACTGCGCTGCGCCGGGCGGCGTGCCGACGCGCAAAGTCAAGGTGACGGGCAAGCAGCTTGATGTGACCGGCACCGGGCTTACCGATAAGGCGCAGGTCGGCAATTTGCTCGCCGCTTTGGGCAAGGTGAAGAATTACAAGGTGCTGGGCTATGCCGACGATGGCACGGGCACCGGCACGTTGCTCGGCACCATTTCGGGCGCATTTGTCTTGACGGCCAGCAACCTCAACATCCCGCGCGATGATGCTGCATCGGCTGAAATAACCCTCGCCAATCATGGCGATTGGACGTGGACGGCGGCGTAAGGGAGGCAAGCGATGGTTGGGGTTCGCGGTGAAATTGGGGTTCGTCTCGATCTGACCCATATTGGCAGCGGTGATCTAGGTTCGCCCACCATGCGGGTGAATCTGGAGAAGCTGATAACCCTCTATGAAGGGACGGACGCGACCAACAAGGCCGATATTCTTTTCAGCGACAGCCGCACTTTGGCGGCCTCCGCGTCTGAAAATCTTGATTTGGCGGGCGTGCTTGCCGATGCGTTTGGCGCAACGATAACCGCCGCTGAAATCGTGGCGATCTATGTCGCGGCGGCGGCGGGCAACACCAACAATGTGCAAGTCACCCGCCCGGCCTCGAATGGCTTTGTAGGCCCCTTTCTCGCGGCTGGCGATGGCTTGGGCGTCAAGCCCGGCGAAAGCATCTTGCTGGCGTCGCAATCCGGTTGGGCCGTGACGGCTTCGACCGGCGACATTTTGACCGTCACCAACAGCGCTGGCGGCACATCGGTTAGCTACGACATTGTGATTGTCGGGCGGACGGTGGCGGCGTGATGGGCGCTTAATCGTGGACACAGCCGCTGAATTGACCTTTGCTGATGGGGTTTATCGCTTTTGGCTGCCCTTGCCGCAGGTGATCGAATTGGAGCGCCAATGCGGCCAGCGCGGCGACGATGGCAAGCTGCATCCCAAGTCGGTTGTCACCATCTTTGACGGCCTGAATGACAGCTTGGGCCTTCAAGACGACAATTTGGTTTGGATTGGCGGCGGCGCAATCCATCCATCGGAAGTCAACGAGGTGCTGCGGCTTGCTTTGATCGGGGGCAACAGCGGGCCGGATGGTGAGGTCGGGCCGGTTCGCGCGGGTGAATTGGTTGCGCTTTATGGCTATCCCGCTCGGCCATTGATTGAGGTGGCGGGGCTTGCTTGGCGCGTGCTGCGCGCTGCCATTTTGGGCATTGAGGTAAAAAAAAAGGACGTGACGGGCGAAGCGGACGACAAGCCCACCAAGCGTTCCAAAAAGGGGCCGTGATAGCCAATTGCGGCGCGATCAATCTGAATTGGGAGCGCCTTAGCATGAGCGGTTATATTGAGGCGCTAGAGGCCCATAATGCGATGCACAGCGGCGATGGCGGCAAGCGTGGCGGGGATGACCCGGCCAAGGATGCGCGCTTGCGGCGGCTAATGGCCAAGGTTGCCGAGGAGACGAGCGGCCATGGCTGAAATAGACCCCGTTATTCTCGAATTGAGGGCTGAATTAGGCCGCTATCGCGCCGATCTGGCCGCGACGGCTACTATGGCCGAGCGCAATTTTGCGCGCCAAGACCGGGCCGTGCGCAACCTTGAAAAGCAGATGATGCGCTCGTCAACTGCGATTAGCGGGGCGCTGCGTGGGCTTGCTGGGACGCTGGCAACCGCCTTTACGGGCCGCGAATTGGTCAATTTGCTGGACGGCTATACGCGGCTGCAAAATGCGCTGCGGGTGGCGGGGCTGGAAGGCGAGGATTTGGCCAGCGTTCAATCCAGCCTCATGGATTTGTCGGCCAAATATGGCGTTAGCATCAATGGTCTGGCTGACCTATACGGCAAGACGGCGCAGTCGGCCAGCGACCTTGGTGCATCGCAATCGCAGTTGCTGCAATTAACGGAGGCGAGCGCACAGGCACTGCGCATAACGGGGACGAGCGCGACGGCTGCCCAAGGGGCGCTGCTTGGCCTAACGCAAGCCCTGGCCTCTGGCATCGTGCGGGCGGAGGAGTTTAATCAGATAAACGAGGGCGGACTTCGCCCATTGCTACAGGTCGCGGCCAATACCGAGCGGTTTGGCGGCAGTGTTGCCCGGCTTCGCGCAGCGGTGGCCGATGGCAAGGTCACAAGCCAAGAGTTCTACGCCTCCATTCTAGCCGGTTCAGCGCAGCTTGAGGGGCAAGCGTCGAAGGCTACGCTAACCTTGGCTGGCGCGTTTGAGGCGCTTCATTCGCAGCTTATCGTCTATTTTGGGGAGGCGGGCGCGGGTTCGGGTGCGACCCAAGCGCTGTCGGATGCGATTAAGGCACTGGCGGACAATTTGGATACGATCATCCCGCTTTTGGCGGTGGTCGCAGCGACGATTGGTGCGCGCTATGTCGGGTCGCTGGTTGCAGCGGCGGTGGCATCTGCCGGGTTGCGCGTTGCCAGTATCGGCCTTGCGGCCTCATTAAATGGTGTGGGGGCGGCGGGAGCCTTGGCTGGACGGTCGGTGCTTGCCGCCTTTGGCGGGCCGGTCGGTGCGGCTATTCTGGCTGTGGGCGCGGCGCTATATGGGGTCTATTGGAATCAAGAGCGCGTCGCCCAAGGTAGTGAGGCTGTTCGCGCCGCCACCGCGCGGGTTGCGGGTAGTTCAGAGGCCGCGCGGCGCACAATTGATGCTTTGGCCAATTCTTATGGCCGCGCGCGTGAGGAGGCTCTTTCCTTGGCGCGCGCCCAATTGCGCTTGGCTAATGTCGAAGTGGCGCGGACGGGTCGCCAATCATTGCAAGCCAGCGCCGAGGAATCGCGGCTGCGCGCCCGGCGCAATAGTGGCGAGTTCGGCGGCGGGCGCGGGGCGAGCGCGGTTGACGAACAGTTGGACATTATGCGCCAAAACTCCGACGCGGCGGCAAGAAATTATACCAACGCGGTTAGAATGCGCGATGAATTAGAGCGCGCAATCAATGCTCCGATACGCGGGGCAAGGGATGCGCCATCCGCGCCGCCCACCTCATCGGGAGGTGGAGGGCGTTCGCGCGGTGGCGGCGGTGGTGGACGCAGCGGGCCTAGCCCGGATGAAATCCAAGACCGCTTTGAGCGTGAAATATACGGCCTATCGCAGCAAATCCTTTCCTCGCGGCGGAGCATGGCTGCCTCTGCCCAAGAGGAGGCAGATTTGGCGATGACGTCGCTTGAGTTGAACCGTCGCCAAGCGCTTGATGAGTTGGAATCCAACCGCGATTACAATGATTCGCAGCGCGAACGGCTGCGCGCTCACATTGAGCGGCTGGCCGAGGTCGAGCGCGCGTCAATTGAGCGTGACAAGGCGGTGCGGTTGGAGAATGAGGCCGCCGAGTTGGCCGATGCGCAATATAACGCGCAGCGCGAGGAATTGCAGGGGCAATATGATCTGGCGCGATCATCCGGCGAACGCCAGCGCCTTGCGATGGAAATGCTCGACTTGGAGTTTCGCCAGCGCGAAGCCCGCTTGCAATCCGTCATCGCGTCCGAACAGACGTCGGAGGCTGACAAGGCGATTGCCCAAGCGACCTTGGAGCGATTGGGGGCCATTCGCGGCAATGCTGTGGAAAGCGCGCGGCGGAGCACCGCTGGGCCGGGTGAGGCATATTTGAACAGCCTCATTTCGGACGCGGGCGAGTTGAATGATGCACTGGACAATATCGCGGTCGATGGGCTGAAAAGCCTTAATGACGGCATTGCCGACGCGATCATGGGGTCGAAATCGCTGGCAGATGTTTTTAAGAACGTCGCCAATCAGATCATCGCCGATTTGATACGCATCGCCATTCAGCAAGCCATCGTCCAGCCGCTCGCCAATTCGCTGTTTGGCGGCAAAGCTGGCGGCGGCATCGGCAGCTTTTTTGGCAGTCTGTTTAAGCGCGCATCCGGCGGCTATACCGCGCCGGGGCAGGTCGTTCGCGTCAACGAGGCGGCGACGCCGGGCAAGGTCGAGATGTTCCGCTCGCCGGGCGGAACGATCATCCCGCTTGGCCAAGTCAACGCAGCCCCTGCCCAAGCAGCCGCTGCGGGCGGCATTGCCACCGTGCGGGTTATTCTGTCCGACGATTTGGACGGGCGGATTGCGCAAGTGAGTGGCAACGTGGCGGTTGAGGTCGTGCGGACAACGGCTCCCGCTATCATCGACGCCGGGGCGAACGAGGCTATCCGCCGCGCGGGGAGGACGACGCTATGACGCTTTTAACCGTTCCCGATTATGATGCGATGATGATGCTCGGCTGTGAGTGCATCGTGCCGCAGCAAGTGACGCGCTCCATATGGTCGAACCGCCGCAAGATTGTTGGGACGCCCGGTGCTGAAATATGGCGCTTTAAGCTGGCGCTAGAGCCGATGGCAACCGAATTGGACGAGCGGCCATGGCGCGCCTTCTATTTTGGCCTCAAGGGGCAGGCCAACAGCTTTAATTGGCTGCTTGGCGAGCAACGCCATCTAGGCCCGCGTCCAACGGTCGATACGGGCGCGGGCGCGGGCTACACCCTCCCCCTCACCGGCATGGCCACATCGACCCGCATCCTTAGCGCGGGGCAGTTCCTCACCGTCCCCCTGCCATCTGGCCATAAGCGGCTGGCGATGCTTACCGCCGATCTGATAACGGATTCGAGCGGCGAGGCCGTTGCGGCTTTGAATGTTGCGCTGAATGAGACGCCCACGGCGGGGGTGACAGTCGAGACGGGCGCGCCATATTGCCCTGTGGCGCTGTCTGAAAGCGCGATGCGGGTGTCTTGGGACAATGCGGTCGCTGGCTTTGCCTTTGATGTGGAGGAGGCTCTATGAGCCTACCCGACGCCACGGCCTCCGCCGCTTTGGGCGCGGCGCATGTGCGGCCCGTTTGGTTCGCCTATTTGGATTTTGATACCGACCCGGTGCGGGCAAATAGTAGCGGCGCGACATTGACGCCGAGCGGCAGTGGCGATGCTGATTTAGACGGCCAAAGCTTTATCGGAATCAGTCACGCCTTTGTGAATATCACGCCAGTCAGGCATGGCGTGGGCGGCTCTGGCAGCGTTACCGCCACGCTGTCCGGCATAACGGGAATCGACGACGACACGCTTGCGCTTATCGCCAATCCTGCCAATTGGCGCGGGCGGGTGGCGCGGCTGTGGCGCTTGATACGCAATGCCGACAATGTGGCCCAAGGCGGCTACCAGCCCTTCCACACCGGCTATATGACAAGCTTGGACATTATCGGCGGCGCGGACGAACAGAAAATCAGCGTCACCATTGAGACCTATCTTGCCGCCTTTAGTTCGGCTTCCAATCGCACATATTTGGAGCAAGAACGCTTCGATAGCGGCGATCTGTCGGCCCGTGCGGCAATAGCCATTGCCAATGGCATAAGCGGCAATCCAGCCATCAATAATACGCCGGGCGGTGGCGGCGGGGGTGGTGCGCCATCATCGCGCATTGTCGAATTGCCGCCCACGAGGCAGCTATGATGCGCGTTTCGACATGGGAACGCCGCTTGGGCGATTATCTGGCATCGCGCCGTGCCCTGCCCTTTGCCTATGGCAGCAATGATTGCGCCATGTTCGCCGCCGGGGCGGTCGAGGCATTGACGGGGCAAGACCCTGCAGCCGCTTTCAGGGGCGCATATCGCAGCGCGGCGGGGTCTGTGCGCGCATTGCGGGGTATTGGTGAAGGCACGCTTGAAGCGACGATTGACGCCATTTTCCCGGCCATTGCGGTTGGCAAAATCGGGCGCGGCGATCTGGTTTGGAATGGCGAGGCTGTGGGCGTCTGCATTGGGGCTGTCGCGTTGTTTGTCGGGCAGCATGGCGAGGTGGATGCGCTGCACGATGGCTTGGTGCGCGTCCCCCGCGCCGAATGGGTGAAGGGGTGGCGCGTTGGCTAAGGTCGTCAAAATAGTCTCATTTGTCGCCGCCGTTGCGCTTGCCATTCCAAGCGGCGGCACGTCGCTTTTGGCGACCGCGCTTGGGGTGTCGTCGCTTGCCGCGACAGCTATTGTCGCGGGCCTTGCGATAGGCTCCTCCTTGCTCGCCAAGCGCCCAACAGCGCCGCGCACAAGCCCTGCCTCTTTGGACAGGCTCAATGCCAGCATCGACCCGCGCGCGCCGCGCAAGATGATTTTGGGCCATACCGCGATGGCAACCGACATACGCGATCAGGAATATACGGACGATCAAACCTATCTGCATCGCTTCATCGTGGTTGCCGCGCACAAGGTGCAAGCGATTGATGAAATATGGTTCGATGACAAAATGGCATGGTCGTCGGGCGGCGGGGTGACGTCCGATTTTTCCGGCTATTTGACGGTGGCGACGCGAACGGAGGGCAATTCGGGCAATGCAATAAATATAAGCGCCCGCATGGGGACGACCCGCCGCTTTACCGGCCTCGCCTATATCCATTTGAAGTTCAAATTGACCGGCAACAGCAAGAAGGCGGAAAGCCCCTTTTCCTCATCCATCCCGACGCGCCTTACCATTCGCGGCAAGGGCGCGCTTGTTTATGACCCCCGCTTAGATAGCACGGTCGATGGAGGTAGCGGCTCGCATCGGGCGAACGATCAATCGACATGGAGTTGGGATGATGACGCGGCGCGCAATCCCGCCCTGCAACTGCTTTGGTATTTGCTGGGCTGGCGGATTGAAAACCCCGGCACATCTGAAATGATTTTGAGCGTTGGCAAAGGCATCCCGCCCGAACGCATAGACCTTGCCAGCTTCGCGGTGGCGGCAAATATCTGCGACGAAAGCGTAAGTTTGGCTGGAGGCGGCAGCGAGCCGCGCTATCGCAGCGACGGCATTTTCAGCGAGGCCGATAGCCCGTCAACCGTTATCGACGCGCTAAAGGCGACGATGAACGCCGATTTAGACGATGTGGGCGGCAAGCTGCGGCTAACCGTCTTTGTGAACGATCTGGCGACGCCAACGGCTAGCTTTGACCAACACGCGATGATCGACGGCTTTAAGTGGACGCCAACGCCCGCGTTGGATGAAAGCTTTAACATCGTGCGCGGCTCTTATACCGACCCGAGCGACAATGCGCTGTATCAGCCGGTCGATTATCCGCAGCAAGAATATGCCAGCGCGGATGGCATCGACCGGATAGAGACGCTGGATTTGCCCTTGGTGCAATCGCCATATCAGGCGCAGCGCCTTGCTCGCCTTCGCCTGAATCGCATCCGTTATGGCGGGGGCGAGTTCTCGACCGTGCTTGACGTGACGGGCTGGCGGGTGGCGAAAAATTGCGTTGTCGAAGTCACTCTGCCCGCGCTTGGCTGGACGGATAAGCTATTTCGCGTGGCAGAAATGGAGCATCGGGATGATGGCCGCTGCCCCATCATATTGCGCCCCGAATCCGCCGATATATACGATTGGGATGAGGACGAAAGCGACCCAATAGACCCCGTTGCTGGCACGGTTTACGACCCGGCCCTCAATCCGATTGTGCAGGGGATTGATGAGGTGTCGGGCGCGGCGAGTGCATCATCGACGACGATTGAAATAACGGCGGATACGCAGACAACGGCGGCGGTTAGCCTTTCGCTTGATGCGGGCGCGTCAAAGGCGATTCTGTGTCAAATCAAGGTTGATGCGCTGGGCGGCTCGTCCACCCAAAAGGCGCGCATTGAATGGCGCGTGGCGGGCGGCACATTCGCCACACTGGGCAGCGAGGCCACCGACACTGGCGGCGCGGGCGATACCGTCTTTCCGATTGCCGCCGAGACGCTCACGAATAGCGGCGGGAGTGCCTTGCTCTATGAGGTGCGGGGGGTGGTAACGCGCACCGGTTCGACCGGCACGCGGGACGCCAGCCAAAGCTTTTTGCGCGCCTGACGGCGGTAAAGATAAGCTGCGCGCTGACATAGTGCGGGGCCATGGCTGCCAACGTTCCTTTAAGCGCGTTCAAGCGCGTGCCGTTTGTCGCAGAGGATGGCTGCACATGGGCCTTTGTCGGTTACGATTGGACCGGTGCGACCTTCTTGATGCACATCCGCAACAATCCCGGCGACACGGCGACGCCCCTTATCAGCCTTGCTGGTGCCAGCGCTGGCAGCGAGGGTATCAGCGTCACCTATGACACTGACTATAGTTACACCGACCCGATCAGCGGCGAGGTTGTGACTGCCGCTGCCTCGCTGGTCTTGGTGCAGATTAACGAAGCGACGCTTGAGGCGCTCTCGCTTGGCACGCCCGCGAGCGAGCCGGTTGAGCTGGCCTATGACCTTCATGTCACCCCGTCCGGCGGCGTCAAGCGCGTCGCTGTTTACGGCACTTTCAGCATTCTTCCGGGGGTGACGGTATGACCGCCGCGATCATCATCAACAATGGCGCAACGGTTATTACTGATCCGAACGCTGCACTTGTCGGCGCGCTGGTCACTGACGCGCAAGCTGCGTCCGCAGAGGCGCAGGCTGCGCGAGATGATGCGGCGCAGATCGCAGAGAACCTTGCAGATACCGGCGAACCGGGCTTGTTCGGCCTCAAGGGCAATGCGGTCAAAGCGACCAATCCCACCGGCTTCACCAGCGGCGGTTACACCTTCACGCTTGCCGGACTGACCAGTGCAGACGTTGGCAAGGTCATCTGGTGCTCGCGTATCGGCAGTGGCTACACGTCCCCGATTTTGCCGGTAGGAACGATCACCAACGTGTCGGGCACGACCATCACGACCAGCACGGCTTGGACTGAGGCTTATGGCAGCGGCACGACCTATGAACTGATTTACGGCGATGACGACACTGCCGCGCTAACGGCGATGGGCACGCTGGCGCAAACCACAGGCCAGCTTCGCTTGCCCGCTGGTCGCTTTATCTTGCGCTCCTGCCCGATTGACTGGACGGGGCAGACAAAGCCGCTGTGCATTCGTGGCGCGGGCGGCAATGTCACGTCTATCCATATCGCGCCGGACTATAACTTCTCATCCACCAACGGCGATGCGTTTTCCTGCCTGCTTTACAAGGGCGCGGCACCGGGGGAAGTGTATCGTTCCTATTTCGGCGGGTTCGGTCTTTACGGCCCGCTGCACCAGTTTTCCGGCAAGTCGTCCTATAACGGCCTGACCCAGATTTGGGTTGATGGCTTGGTCGAGGATGTGGGCATCGAGCAGCTTTCCGGCCTGTTCGCTGGTCTGCGCTGCTCCGCCCGCACCATCATCCACAATGTCCGGTCAAAGCAGCATTTGAGCGGCGGGACGCACGGCATTTTTGCAAACAACTGGATTCGTGGCGAGCAAATCCACACCGGCAACTGCAACGGCGCTGGCCTTCGCCTGTCAGCCTTGGACGGAACGACCAGCTACAATCAGGAACCGGCAACCATCACTTCGTCCATTTTTGACGAGTGCGATGGGCACGCGGTTTATGCTGATGCCATCAAAGAGTTCACCTTTGTCGGCTGCACCATGTTTGGCGGGCCGAACACGGTAAGCTGGGCGCTGTATAGCACGGGTGTTTGCAGCCTCAATTTCATCCGCTGTTCAATTACCGGTTACGGCACCGCCAGCCCGCGCAAGGCCATGTTTATCGGCACGTCCGGCACGGTTGTGCGTGCGATGCAGAACACCCTCATTCATCGCGCTGGCGACGGCACGGGCGGTTCGTCGCTGTCCATTACAAGCGGCGCGACGCTGTTTCTTGACGAGACTTCGACCCTTGGCCCTAATGTGACCGGCGCGGGCACTGTCACGCAATTGATTGTGCCGTCTGCCTTCATGAAAACGCTGCTGGACGACGCCGACGCGGCAACGGCTCGCACCACGCTTGGCATCACTGCCGGTCTGGCAGCGGGCGATACGTTCCTTGCCGCCAATGGCACGGCAAGCGCGCCGGGGGTGGCGTTCAACAGCGACACTAACACCGGCATCTATAGCCCTTCTGCCGATACCATCCGCATTGCGACCGGCGGGGCTAATCGGGTCAGTGTTAAATCGGACGGCAAGGTCGGCGTCGGCACGATCAACCCGGTGCGCGAATTGCAGGTGTATAACAGCACCAATGCGCGGATGATCTGCGCGACCGATGACCGCAATGACGGTTTTTTCGTGACCCCGGCGGTAGGCATGGTGGCGACCAGCTCGGTCGCGGCATTCGGGTCAATGAGTAACCATGCGCTTGAATTTTGGATCAATGGCGGCGCGCGCGCGGTGCTGGAAACGGGCGGCGCACTGCGGTCCGGCGCCGACAATGCCTATTCGTCGGGCACCGCACCCTATCGCTGGTCGGTCGTTTATGCTGGCACCGGCACCATCAATACATCCGACGCGCGCGACAAGACGTGGCGCGGCGGGTTGAACGCGGCTGAAAAGGCGGCGGCGCGCGACATTATTGCCGAAATTGGCATCTTCCAATGGAATGATGCGATTGCTGAAAAGGGTGACGATGCGCGGTTGCACGTTGGTGTGCGCGCACAGGAAGTCTGGCGCATCATGGCCAAGCACAAGCTGGTTGACAAAATCGGCAAGGATGGTCGCCCCGTCGCGACGCCTTACGCTTTCCTTTGTTACGACGAATGGGAAGCGGATGAGGATGAAGGCCGCGCCGCTGGTAACCGTTTCGGCGTCCGCATTGACCAACTGATGATGTTCCTTTTGGCGGCTTTGGTCGCCGCTTGACGTTCAACCCAGAGGAGACGTGCCATGTTGCCTGACGAAGTGCCCAATCCGCCGCCGCCCCCTGCACCGCCGCCCGGTGGCCCGCAGAACCCGCCGCCGGAGCCGCCCCCGCCCAGCCCGGATGAAATGGGCGGCAACTGACAATGGACGTGGCGGCGTTTCTCTCGACGCTATGGGCGCAGGTCATGCTGGCCATGCTACCGCTCTACGGCCTTCACCGGCTGCGGAACGGTCGTTGGCCGTTGCATCGCTTGCGCACATGGGCAGCCCTGTTTGGGGCGTCGGTATTGGCGTGGATTGTCACGCCTGCTGTGGGGGAAACGCCGTTCGTTCTTTACGCGCTTATCTGCCTGTCAGCCGGAGCAATCGCACGAATTAGCCCGGCAGGGACGGCACAGCGCGCCATTGCGCTGATATTCGCGCTTATGGCCGCGTTCCACGTTGGGGCCTATCTGGCGGGCAGTCAGACAGGTGGGCCGATCTATTACGCCATGCTCCAATATGCCGGGTGGTCGCAGCTCGTCATTCTCCTTTTTTGGGGCTGCAAAAATGTTGGATTTGGAGCACTGGCTGGTCGCTGGCTTCCTCGCTTGGGGCATCGTTCGGCTTATCCGCTCGGCAATCGAGGGGACGCCGGATGAGCGAGCCGACGAAATCGAACGCATTGAGTGACTGGATTGCACAGAACCTCTGGGCAATCTTGTCGATCACCGCGATGGTCGGGACGGGCTGGGCGAGCATTGGCGCTTTGCAAACCCGCGTCGATGAAAACCAGCGCGCCATCATCCAACGGCTCGATTCGATTGACGCCCGCCTGACCCGTCAGGACGTGGCGCGCACCTGCATGATTAGGAACATTGACCGGCTGGCAGACCGCAGCGGGGTTGCGCTGCCGTGCGAGGGGGGCGAGGAATGAAGCTGCTAAAGCTGCCAATGCCGGTGCAGCACGTTCTGCGCCCGACGCCACCGCAACCCCCGCAACAGGTGGCGATGCCCAAAGCCGCTGATGGCAAGCGCGCCTTGGCCAATCCGCCCGGATTTTACACCGCCGTGCGCGCTGTGACGGGCAAGCTAAACCAGACGCAGGTCGATACGATTGAGCGCATTCTTGCCGGTGCAGCGCATTGGCGCACGTCATGGGTTGCCTATGGTCTGGCCACCGCATGGCATGAAGCGCGATTCCAGCCGATTGCAGAATGGGGCAAGGGTCGGGGCCGTCCCTATGCCAAAGCGGGCAAATATGGCCAGTCGCAATATGGGCGCGGTCTGGTGCAGCTAACATGGGACAGGAATTACGAGTGGGCGGACAAGGCGCTTGGCCTTGGCGGGTCGCTGCTGCGCAATTTCGACCGTGCGCTAGAGCCTGACATTGCCGCACGGATTCTGGTGCTGGGCATGGAGACGGGTGCGTTTACCGGACGGGCCTTGCAGCATTATCTGACCGGCGAAGTCGGGATGCCCTCGCAGTTCCGAGAGGCGCGGCGGATTATCAATGGCACGGACAAGGCGGCGCTGATTGCCGACCATGCCGCCAAGTTTCAGGCCGCGCTGCAATCCGGCAAGTGGGAGGATTGACGGTGGCGAAAAGCAGCATCCCGCATATCCGCATCGTGCTTGCCGTTACCGCCTTTGCGCTCATGGGCTTTGGAGCGGTCAGCATTTACGTGCTTGGCTGGGGTGCGGACGAAGTGACGCAGGGCAGCATCATCGGTGTTTGGATTGGCGCTGCGAACGGCGCGTTGGGCTTTTGGCTGGGCAGTTCGTCCGGTGGCAAGGCGCGCACTGACGAGCCGGAGCCTGTTGTGCCGCCCGTTGAGGAACCGCTGGCATGACGAAACCGCTCTCTCCAATCCTTGTTGAGTATGAACATGGGCGTGTCGGGTTTTGGTGCCCCGGCTGCGAAACAGACCATATCATCCCCGTTGCCGACACTCACAGCCCCGGCCACAACTGGGGCTATAACGGCAATGCGGCATCGCCGACCTTCACGCCGTCAATCCTTGTCCGAACGGGGCATTATGCCTCTCATGGCGATGCGTCCTCTTGCTATTGCACATGGGACAAAAGCGAACAGGAAGAGTTCGCCGACCTGAAATGCACCATCTGCCATTCGTTTGTAACGGACGGGAACATCCAATTCCTTGGCGACTGCACCCACGCCCTTGCTGGCCAGGCCGTTCCGCTGCCTGAAAAATGGGCGAATAAGCCATGACGCCGCTTGCCTTGCTCGCCCTTGCCAAGCGTTTCTGGTGGCTTGGCCCTTGTCTCGCGTGTGGTGTCCTGTTTGCCCTGTGGCGCGGCGCTGAGCGTGAGGCCGATGCGTATGAGGCGCGCTGGAAAGCCGAACAGCTTGCCCATGCCGTGACGCGGGGCAGTGTTGACCGCCTGCAAGCCGCTGTGGACGCTGACAACGCAGAGGATGAGGCGCGAGCCGCTGCGTATCGGGAAAGCCTTGCGAGGGCCGCTACAGCGCGTCGTGATGCTGAGCGGGCCTTTGCGTCGGCACAGGCGCGTATTGCCGCTCTACGGGCCGCTGCTGGCAATTTTGCGCCGTCTGGTTGTGACACGCCGGATGATGTTGCCGGTGCATTGGAGGGGTTGTGATATGCGAGCCATGATTATCCTTGCCGCCCTATCGCTGGCAGCCTGCGCCCACGCGCCCGCGCCTGTCGAAGTGCGGATTCAGGAACGCACGGTTGAGGTCATGCGCCCATGCCCAGCCGTGGCACCGGAACGACCCGCGCCGATTGGCGACGTGCCGAGCGATGCACTTGCCGCGCTGCGTATCGTCACTGCCAAGCTGCTGGAATATGTCGCGCCGGGTGGGTATGCGGACAGGGCTGAGGCGGCATTGGCTATTTGTGCAGCGCCATAATGCGGCAACGCAATTCAGGAATCGGCGGGTAATTGGCTGGCTGCACTCACCGGCTGCCAGACAGGTTGCCGTCATCACAGATCCCTCGCATTTTGGAGCGTGTGATAATACCAACTGTGCAGAAAGCCGCGTGATACAGCCCAACGGTCGAGCGTCGGCTCGTGCCAGTGACGGTGCAGCCAAAGCGCACGACCAGAACGCCCGTTCCCGTCCGTGAATGGGTGCAGCGTTTCATAAGCGATGTGCTGCTGCCATGGATCGCGCATCGCGATGATGCGGCGCAAATCTGTCTCGATTTTCGGACCTGACGGCGGAGCAACGTGGTTGCCGACCCGAACACCATGAACGTCCGTGGTGAAGCGCGGGCGGGCATCTGGTTGTAGCACGGCCACAAGTTCAACCAGCGCCGACACTGTGACCGGTGTGATCAAAAAGCGGGCATGTGCGTCAATCTGCGCCTCGGTCGTATCGTGAATACCCTCGATGCGGTTGCTCTCTGCGACAAAGGCGCACAAATGGCCGGGTCGAGCGAAGGTATCCGCGTCGTTGGCTAACCGTTCAAACAGCGTGGTCATTTCATCCTCCTGCGGGCGCGACGGCCCTTGGGCTTGGGGGTGTGGATATAGATGCGCTCTGGCGGCGCGACCGGGCACGGTTCGCCCCGGATGCCAGCCATGACGGGCGCAACCCTGCAAAACGCATCGGATGCAGCGGCGGACTCGCCATGCGCCGCACAGTAAGCCTGCGCCGCGCCATAGTGGAATGCCGCGTTCGTCGTCAGCCGCTCGTCAACGCGATTTGGCCACGCTAGCCATTGCCGGTGGAACCAGTCGCGGGTGTCCGCATCGCCGACAGCATAACAATGCCGGCCCTCACCTATACCCATCATCACCCGCGCTCCTTTCCGTATTGGAATGTCAGATCAGCCAAGCTGATGCGCTCGCCGTCGCGGTCCTTGATGGCGTAAAGCCCCGCCCGCGTGTCGATGCACAGTTCGACATATTTGCAGCGCGCATTGCGGGTCCATGTCCACTCGCCGTCGCGCACAGCAGTGAGCCAAGCGATGGCGTCGTCGATGGTGGCGACGGTGTGGATGTCCTGCTGCGTCCCGCTCACTTGCCGCGCTCCCGCAGTGCGGCGCGGACGGCAGTCATGCCGCGTTCGTTGACCGACCAGTATTCATAGTAGTCATCCACCCGGCCCCTCGTCCACAGCCCGGATTTTGCAAATGCCGTCGCTGCCGGGCTGCCGGGTTCACAGCAGTAATAGTTGCGATGCAGGTGCCCGACATGTTCCGGCAGCATCGGTCGTCCAAGCGCATGGAGCATGTTGTCAAGCATCTCCTCGCCCATCCCGGCGATGATCTGGTCGATGGTGGGGTCCGTCATGCCGCCGCCCCTTCGATCTGGCGTTCTTCCGCCCAGTGCCCATAGCGATGCCACGCGCGAAGCCATGCGGCGGTCGCATATTCGATCTTGGTGTGGTCAGCCATCAATCATCTCCTCTGCGGGTTGGGTAAGATGCACATGCGCCGCGCCAGCCGCGCCAAAAGCGGCGGACGGGTGCGGTCGATCAGCGGCCCAAGGTGCGCGCTCGACATGCGCGGGGTAAGCGTGTCGGGGCGGGTGAAATAATCACGCCCCTTTGAGTGCATGGGGTAGGTCATGCCAATGCCGCCATGGCTTCATCGCGTGCGCGGGTGAGCGCCGCCATATCTTCTTTTGAGCCTCCGCCGTCCGGGTGCGCGGCTTTCATAGCCCGCTCCATATCGGCCTGACTGATGCGCGCGGGGGCGGTCATGCCGGATACCATTCTTTGACTGGATGACGGCCGTCGACGGGATAGCGCACGTTGCCAATTTCCCACCACGTATTGCCATTGTCGCCAGCCCAGTTTTTGAATGCGGCGCGCAATATGAAGCCTAAACGCCCGCGCCTGTGCTGAAGCGAGGGCTTTGCGAAAGCCACTGCATCGACAAACCTCCGCGCGCCGCGCCAGCCCCAATAAATGTTTATGGCCGCCTCAATCGCAAGTATCACCACGCTTAGCATGATGACAGCGACAAGTGATGCGCCAATGTAGGCGAACAATTCAATCACCGCCCCTCTCCATACCAAGTCGCAAACCCACCGCTCACCATTGCCTCGCCAACGTCAACGCCATTGACGGTGCAGCGGTAGAGCCGCCGCTCGTAAATGTCCGGCCCCTCGTCCACACAGAGCGCACCCTGGGCCAGCAATGCTGCCAGTGCATCCCGGCTGCGCGCGGCAAGGGCATTGTCGCACACAGCGCGCGCACGGCGGACGCGATCAAGGGTGTTGACCATCACGTATCTCCTGCCGACAGCATATAGCCCGCGCTGTCGGTCGTTGTGCTTGCGGGCGAGCGGGAAGGGTCACGCAATGCCACGCCGTTTTCAGCGCACCATGCTTCCATAAAATCCATGAGGTCGCGCATCTGGCGAACGGACAGTTGCGACGAGCGAAAACCGGCTGGGAACGGCTCGCCATTCAGGCCATGCAAAAACCGCTGTTCATGACCAAGCGCATTCATAAAAACGCATTTCCACATTTCCGGCGTATGTTCCCGACCACCGGGCTTTGCGTCGGCAATGTCGCCCAGCATGGCCCACATGCGGTCGCTCTGCTCGGTGGACCGGCGCGGTTCTTTGACCGTCACGACATAACCGTCAGGCGCGGCGTCGATGTAACGCTTGGCCTGCTCACGGCGGTCGCGGTCGATCAGGATGACTTTGCGGGTCATGCCGTCACCGGAAGAGCGGGCAGTGGCATCCAGTGGGTCACGTCCTGAATTTCAGGGCTGTGCAACTGTCGCGTTGAGCCGTCTGCGAACGTATATCCCGCAGCCATCGTCATCTCTCGGCAGCCAGAGATGAACGCTTCAAACTCGGCCTGATACCAGCACTGCACGATGCGGCCTTCTCGGTGGCCTTCCCGCCACGGTTGGTTGAAAAACCCGCCGATGAACGACGTCCCATCCCTCGGCGCGGTCTCAATCGGTTGCCATTCAGTCACAACACACCTCCTGCCAGCCGTTCCGCCACGGCCTAAAACGGACATTCATCGTCAAGATCGTCGGCAACCGGCGTCGATTGCTGCGATTGGCTGTAGCCATAGCCCCGCGCTGTGTCGGGCACCCCGCGCCGCTCGCCGTCAGGCTTGCCGTCCAGCATCCACAGCGGGTTCCTTTCAATGTCATGGATGATGCTTGCCAGCGCGGCGACAGCGACGACGGCAAAGGCGATGGTGGCGAGTGCGTGGGTCATGTCCGTTGCTCTCCATAAATCGGGCAGTCAGTTGGCGGTGTAACGCGCCGGTCATCGCCGTCGCATGGGTCGAAGCCTGCGTATGGCTGGTAAGGACGCCTCGCCCATGGGGGCAGCAAGCGCCGCTCGGCATCCTCCAAGACGCGGGCGAATTGTGAGGGTCCGCCGTTCACAGCCGCACCGCCAAACGCAAGGCGCGTTCCGCCTGCTGCGCTGCCCAGTGCCGATACAAGACGGGCTGGGTGACAGCATCGCGGGCCATGTCTGCGGTCAGGTCGGCGCTAAATGGCTCACGGCCCTTAAAGACGCGGGCAGACAGTCGCAGCGACACAGCGGGGTTAGCGTCGGCCATCTCTGCGGCCATCTTGGCGATCATGGCGATAGGCGCACTCATGCCGCACCTCGCGCTTTGGCTATGGCGGCGCGGGCCTTGTCGTCGCCCATCCAAAGGATGCCCGCCTTGTCGATGACGCCCAGCGCAATCTCTAGCGCCGCCAGCAGTTCCGGCGCGGCGGCGAACAGGCGGGCGCTGGCAAAATTGTCAGCGATGCGGTGTTGGCGGGCTATGTGGTATCCGGTGTCGAACATGGGCTTTCTCCTTCTGTGCAGACATCTTTAATGCGATAATCGCATATTGTAACCGGAAAATTATGATAATCGTATTTTTTTGCGCGCAGTGAATTTTAGGGCTTGCGGCATGGTTGCGAATGTCGCATATGCGACGCATGGACAAAAACGTCATTGACCTTTTGGGCGGCACGAGTGCTGTGGCTAAATTAATCAATGCGCCCGTATCGACGGTTCACAGTTGGCGCAAAATCGGGATTCCCGCGTCGCGCATGGCCCATCTTAGATTGGTTGCGCAGATGCAGGGCGTGACGCTGCCTGACGCACGGATCGCAGCCGCATGAAATCGCTGGGCAGTCTTTCTCCCTGCCAGTGCGACCCCGGCGGGTGTCTTTCGTTCCCTGTTGCAGCGCCCGCCGGGGCTGCCATCAATGCGCTTTTGGTGCGTGCTGAAAGGATGGTCGCATGAGCGTGCTCGACCCCAACCGGCCATCTCTCGACTTTCATGTCGGACTGAGCTTCGCGGAATACCCAGACCATTATCACTGCGCTGTAGATTTCCGCCGCATCGAACCTGATACGACGCCTGCCGACGACGCCGAGCTAATCGAACGCATCCGCCGTTGCGGCGCACAGGTGCCCGCATGAGCGCCGCCCTCGTCCTCGGCTTCACCATTTTCGCAGTCGGTTTCTGCATCGGCTTTGTCTGCGGACACCTTCGGGAATCGCGGGGGCGGTCATGAACCTCATCATCGACATGCCTTTGCCGCCGAGCGCCAATGCCCTGTTCGCCAACGCGGGCAAGGGGCGGGTCAAAACGCCCGAATACAAGGCGTGGATCGAAGAGGCGCGCTGGCATGTGCTGACCGCATGGCGGGCGGCGGGCAAGCCGGAAGTGGGCCGCGACACGCCCATGCGGCTGTTCCTGCGCCTTGGCCTTGTCGGGCGTCGTCGTGACGCGGGCAACTGCCTCAAGGCCATTGAGGACATTCTGGCGCGGGAACTGCCCATACCAGACGACCGATACAACGACCGGATCACCATCGACCGTGACGAAACATTGGCAGGGGCCGCGCGCATCACCATCGCGCCGCTGCACCCGACCTGACGAGATATGGGGAGAGGGCGTTACCCGCGAGGGCCGCACGGAATCCGAGTTTGCCGCGTCAGCCTCTCCCCAGCCTATCCGTTACTGACAAACACCCGGAACCCTGACTGACGAAAGGACTTAACCATGACCATCAATGACACTGCCAGCTTGGCAGCGGCGACCGCGCCGCCGTCCTTGCCACCCGCCCTGCCGCCCGCTTTGCGCCTCGATGACGTGCCGGACACCGCTCCGGGCGTTCTGTCCAAGCTGCCGGTTGACGTGCTCGCCCATCTCTACGGCGAGGCCGAACAGCGGGCCGCATCCGCTGCCCAGTTGCTCGGCGCGCTCCACGGCGCGCTCACGCAACGCTATGCCGATGGCCTCAACAGCACTGGCACGCATCACCGCATCGACGGCGGCTATCGCGTCACCATCAATGTGCCCAAGCGCGTTGAATGGGATCAGGCGGCGCTCGCCAGCGCGGTCGAAAAGCTGCGCGGCATGGGCGAAGAGCCGACAGAATATGTCGAGCACAAGCTGTCGGTGCAGGAGCGCAAATATCAGGCATGGCCTGCCGCATTGCGCGACCTGTTCGATCCGGCGCGGACCGAAAAGCAGGGCAAGCCCAGCTTTGCCTTTGCGGCGGCTGCCACGGCGGAAAGGGAGGCGGCATAATGGCTATCTCCCTCGCATCCCTCAACCGCGTTGACACGCCCAAGCCGCCGCGCATCGTCCTCTACGGCCCGCACGGCATCGGCAAGAACACGTTTCTGGCCGGTTGTCCGAACCCCGTTTTGGTCGATATCGAAGGTGGTCAGCCCGCCAACGCGCCAGTCAACGCTTTCCCGCAGGCCCGCTCCTTCGGCGACGTGATGGAAGCTCTTTCTGTCCTCTACACCGAGGATCATGACTTTCGGACGGTCGGCGTGGACAGCCTCGACTGGCTCGAACCGCTGGTCTGGGCAGAGGCAATTCGGCGCAACAATGAGACGCCGGGCAACAAGCAGTGGAACAGCATTGAAGATGCTGGATACGGCAAGGGCTATATCGCCGCGCTCGACGTGTGGCGCGACTATCTCGATGCCGTCAACGCCCTGCGCAACGACAAGGGCATGATCGTCGTCCAGACCGCCCATGCCGAGGTCAAGCGGTTCGACAGCCCGGAAACGGAGCCGTTCGACCGCTATCAGATCAAGCTGCAAAAGTCGGCGTCGGCGCTGGTGCAGGAACATGCCGACATGGTGCTGTTCGCCAATTTCAAGCACGCGACGGCGAAAACCGAAGTGGGCGCGAACAAGACCGTGGTGCGTGGCATCGGCGTCGGTTCGCGCACGCTCTACACCGAAGAAAGGCCCGCGTTTCTCGCCAAGAACCGCCACGGCCTTCCGCCCGAATTGGCTCTGTCATGGGCAGCCGTTGAGGCAGCCGTGGCAGCGTCAATACCGCAGGCCGAAACCGCGCAAGTCGCGGCGGCAGCCTGAAACCCTGACTGACGAACAAACGAAAGGATTTTGAAATGGCGTATCTTGGCGAAACCTACAATGTCGATGGCAACGATGTTGCCGGTGACTACACCCCCGTGCCGCCCGGCGAATATGTCGTGCAGGTCGAGGCGTCCGATATCAAGGATGCCAAGAAAGCGGGCAACAAGTTCATCGAACTGACGCTGACCATCATGGAAGGGCCGGAGGTCAATCGCAAGCTGACCGACCGCATCAATCTGTGGAACGACAATCCCAAGGCGGTCGAGATCGCGCGTCGCAGCCTCAACTCGCTCGGCGTCGCGTGCGGCAAGATGGCGATTGGCGACACGAACGAGGTCCACGGCATTCCGATGATTGCGGTGGTCAAGGTCGATCCGGCCAAGCCCTATGTTGACCGGCAGACCGGCGAACAGAAGCCCGGCAGCCCGTCGAACAGCATTGCCGCATACAAGCCGCTCTCGCAGCGCGGCGCGGCTGGGGCTACTGCGGCACCGGCTGCACCGGCTGGAAACGCGGCGACCCCGGCAGCGGGCAGCGGTGCTGCTGCTGGGGGCTTCCCGTGGAACCGCTCGCAGCAGGCCGCGTAACGCCGCCTAGCTGCTAAATAAGGTGGGGCGGGTAGTTTGAAGCCCGCCCGCCCCACCGCCACCCTGACTGACGATCAAGGATTTTGGCGATGGTATCCATACCGCCAATTGGTGACCCGACGCTAGAGGCTGCGGACAAGGCGCTTGAGAGCGCCCAGCCGCCCCGCTTCCGCGCCTATCTCGGCATGAGCGCCATCGGCGGCAAGTGCAGCCGCGCACTGTGGTATGGCTTCCGCTGGGCAATGCGCCCCGCGTTTGATGCGGCCACGCTCAAGCGGTTCGATGACGGCCACCGCAGCGAAGATGTCGTGATTGCGCGGCTGCGCCTGACACCGGGCTTGGAAGTGCAGGACCGCGATGTTGCTGGCCAGCAGTTCGGCTTTACCGACTTCGGCGGGCATTTTCGCGGCCACATGGACGGGGCAGTGTTTGGCCTGAAACAGGCTCCCGCGACTTGGCACGTGCTTGAGGTCAAATGCTCCGAGAAGTGGGGCGATCTCGACAAGTCCAAGTCCAAGGTGGGCGAGAAGGGCGCGCTGTTCGACTGGAACGCCACCTATTACGGGCAGGCCGTCCTCTACATGCATTACGCCGGTCTCGACCGGCACTATATCGTCGCCGCGTCACCCGGCGCGCGGCGCTGGACATCGGCCCGCACCGATGCAGACCCCGCCCATGCGCAAGTGCTGCGGCTCAAGGCCGAACGCATCATTTTTTCCGATCGCGCACCAGAGCGGATCGGCGCACCGGAATCCTTTGATTGCCGGTGGTGCGACTTCCAGCATCTGTGCCACCGCGCTGCACCCGTGCTGCGCAATTGCCGGACATGCCTATTCGCACAGGTCGAGCATGACGGCTCTTGGACATGCACGCACGATCCCGAGACCTTCGCCACGCTTACGCTGTCCGAGCAAGAGGCCGGGTGCCCGCGCCATCGCTACCTGCCCGCGCTTGTGCCGGGAGATCAGGTCGATGTGCGCAAGCCTGACAATGCCATCCTTTACAGCATAGCGGGCCAGCAATGGGCGGACAGCGGCCCCGGTGCAGGGTGGCCGCTGTGACCGGCCTGTCTCCAACGGGCAAGGCCCTGCCGCCGCAAAACCGGCCTGCCGCGACGCGGCCCAATGCGCTGCGACCGAGTGAAGCGGCGGCGCGGGCGAGCGATGCCATGTTCTGCGATCTCATTGCGGACGGCATGTCCATTGCCGAGGCAGGCCGCGCCGTGGGCATCACAAAAACGCCAGCGCATCGCAAATGGCGGCGCATCTGTGCCGAAGTTGGGGAGCCTGTGAAAGCTGAGCCGCTGTTGTCTGAAAGCACGCACCCATGACCGAGCGCCTTGCCCTTCGCCCCTATCAGGAAGCCGCGCTGTCCGGTCTGTGGCAGTGGCTTGCCGACAATGACGGCAATCCGCTGATTGTGCTGCCCACCGGCTCGGGCAAGAGCCTCGTCATTGCCGAGTGGTGCCGCTTCATGTTCGACGTGGACCCGCAAGCCCGCGTGCTTGTGGTGACGCACGTCAAAGAACTGGTCGGGCAGAATTATGCAGAGCTGCTGCAATTGTGGCCAGAAGCGCCCGCTGGCATCTACAGCGCGGGCCTTGGACGCCGCGACGCCGGTGCACGCCTCCTGTTCGCGTCCATCCAGTCGGTCCACAAGAAGGCCTATAGGGTCATTCAGAAGTGCGACATCGTGATGGTCGATGAGGCCCACCTCATCCCCCGCGACGCCGATACCATGTATGGCCGCTTCCTGACCGACCTCAAGGCGATCAATCCCAATCTGCGCATCGTCGGCCTGACCGCCACCCCGTTCCGCCTCGACAGCGGGCGGCTCGACCGGGGCGAGGGCAAGATGTTTAACGGCATCGCCCATGAGACCGGCGTCAAGGAATTGATCGACGAGGGCTATCTGTGCCCACCGCGTTCCTATCGCCAGCGCGCGCAGATCGACACCAGCGGCGTCGGCACGCGGGCGGGCGAGTTCATTGCAGCGCAGCTTGAGAGCGCGGCCATGGACCCCGAGGTCATCAATGCCATTGCCGACCGCATTTGCGAGGCCGGGGCAGACCGGCGCGGCTGGCTGGTGTTCGGCTGCACCGTCGCCCACTGCAAGGCTCTCGCCGACGCATTGCGGGCGCGGGGCCATGCTGGCGATGGCGTGTTTGGCGATACCGATCAGACCGATGGCAAGGGGACGCGCGACCGCCTGATTGCCGACTTCAAGGCAGGGCGGCTGCGTTTCCTTGTCAGCCAAGGCGTGCTGACCACCGGTTTTAATGCGCGGCACGTTGACCTTGTGGCGCTGGCACGGCCCACCAAGTCCACGGGCCTCTATATCCAGATGATCGGACGCGGCACGAGGCTTTCGCCCGAGACCGGCAAGACTGACTGCCTTGTGCTCGACTTCGGGGGCAATATCGCGCGGCACGGGCCATTCGATGACCCGTTCATTCCCGATGAAAAAATAAAGGGCACGGGGCCAGCGCCGTTCAAGGAATGCCCCGAGTGCGGGCTGGCCTGTGGCACCATGACCACGATCTGCCCCGAGTGCGGCTTCGAGTTTCCCCCACCCGAGCGCGTGGTGCGTGTCGTGCCGGATGAAAAGCCGGTAATGTCAACCGAGCCGGACTGGGTGCCCGTCACGCACATCAGCTACGCCATTCACTCCAAGCCGGGCGGGCAGGATAGCTTGCGCGTCGAATATCACTGCGGCCTCATAACGCATCGGGAGTGGGTGTGCTTCGATCACACCGGCTATGCTCGCACCAAGGCCGATGGCTGGTGGGTGCGGCGGAACAAGGCAGGCATCCCCGCAAGTGTGGCAGAGGCGCATCGACGGGCCGTGGTGGGCGAATTGCCCGTGCCCACGGCCATCATGCTGCGGCGCAACGGCAAGTATGACGAGATCGCGGGTTACCAGTTCGCACCGCCGCCTGCGGTGTCTGACGCGGAAGGGATGGCGGCGTGAGCGGCCCGAATCGGTCCACTGCCGTCATGCAACGGCGCGTCGAGCCGCACGACAGCCTCGACGATTTCCCGACCCCGCCATGGGCAACGCGGGCCATCATTGAGCAGCTGCATTGCCTTGGCGTTGCCGTGCAAGGGCAAAGCGTCCGTGAGCCTGCCGCTAATCGCGGTTACATGGTCGCGCCGCTGCGCGAGTTTTTTGCGCACGTCGATGCCAGCGATGTGCATGACTATGGCTACGGATTCCCGGTGCGCGACTATTTGTTCCCCGGCGATCTGTCGGACGTGGACTGGACATTTTGCAACCCGCCGTTTCGGCTGGCGCAGCAATTCATCGAGCGGGCGCTGGGCACCAGCCGCGTTGGCGTTGCTATGGTCGTTCGCGGTGCCTTTTCCGAAGGCGTCGGGCGCTATGAAAAATTGTTCGGCCCCAACCCCGAATCCTATGTGTTTCAGCACGTCGAGCGGGTGCCGATGGTCAAAGGCCGGTATGACCCGGCAGCGTCCACCGCGACCGCCTATAGCTGGCACGTCTGGCTGCAAGGTTTTGGCCCGGACTCGCGGTTTCGTCGGATCGCACCGTGCCGCAAGCGGTTGGAGCGCGCCGACGATGTGACCATTCCCGAACGGCTGTTTGCGGGTGACGCCGCATGACCGTCGCCCTCGACCTGTTTGCAGCGCCAGTCGCACAGCCCGCACCCCCGCCCGCAAATCGCCGCCGCTGCTTTTGCGGGCGCGAGCCGCGCGGCTTCCAATACCAGCGCCCCGGCGACTTCAAGGCCCCGCTCTGGCGGCTGTGCTCCATGGCCCACCTCGACACGATCAGCATCACCAAGGGAGAGTTAGATATGGCGCAAATCACCGAGATTGAGGCCGCAGCCGTCATGGATGCCAGCGCCGAGGTAGGCCAGTATCTCACCGAGCGCGGCAAGACCGATATGGCGGCGATGTCCTATGAGGAATGGTGCGAGTTTCTGGCTCACGTCTTCCTCACGATCAGCGCCAAGGTCGAAGCGCGGATTCCGTTCTGATGTCCGACCCCAAGCCCGCACCGGACACCGCCCGCGCCTTTTTCGAGGCGCTCGGCCAGATTCACCTTGTCGCCATTCATCCCAACGGCCTCAAGATCGTCGGGCGTGAGTTCGGCACCAGCGCCGAGGGTGCGCTCGACTTCGCCACCGCGCAAAATGCGGCGGGCCTGAATATCTATTGGACCGTCAACGGCGTGCAGCCGGGCTATCACGCCAAGCCCACCAAGCAGCACATCACCACCGCCCGCTTTGTCCACGTCGATATTGACCCGCCCAAATCGGGGGGCAAGTTCGACCGGCCCACCATCATTGCATCGCTCGACGGGCTTGCCGTGCCGCCCAGCTTCATTATTGACAGCGGCGGCGGGCTACAGGCCTTTTGGCGGCTTGACGGGCCGCACGACAACCTTGGCGCTATCGAGACGATCAACCGACAGGTGCGCGACTATTTCGGGGCGGACAACTGCCAGAATATCGACCGGCTTATGCGCGTCCCCGGCTTCGTCAATTGGCCCGATGCGCGCAAGCGGGCGCGGGGGCGCTTGCCCGTCCTTGCCACCTTTGCCCGAGAGGATGATGGCACGCTGTATGACGCAGCGGAGATCGCCGCTGCCTTTCCGCCGCCGTCCAATCATGGCACTGCCGCAGGCGGGCATGACAGGGCCAGCGTCACCCTACCCGAAGGGTGGGGGCTGGAATCGTGCCAGAGCCTCGGCATCATGCCCAGCGACCCGCTGCACGACTTGATTGCGGGCGAGATCAGTGGGGACCGTAGCGCCGCTGGTGCGGCTTGTGCCCGCCACATGGCCAATGAGGGCTACACCGACGCCGAGATTGCAGGCGTGCTGCTCAACCCCGCCAATCCCATTGCCGGGCACTTTATCGACCAGAGCGACCCGCTGCGCGCTGTGCGCCGCGCCATCGGCCTTGTCCGGGCGGACGGGCCGGAGAACCCGGCCATTTCGCACCGGCTGCTGCGCATCGACTATGACGAGATCAGGCGCAATCTTGAGGCGCGGATGCAGATTCAGGTGGCCGGACCAGGCGAGGAAATCAGCCCCAAAACCCCAGTGGAAGCGGGTTTGAGGGTGGCCGGTCCCGAAACGGGAATCACCGTTTCGGGCCGCGAGCCAGACTGGCTGGCCGCACTGGGCAATGGGGGCTTGGCGCAGTTCGTGCGCCACGTCAGCGCTACCGCAGCCTCCCCCCAGCCGTGGGTCGCGCTCGGCTCTGCTATCGCCACCTTTGGCGTCATGGCAGGCCGTCGCTACGCTGGCCCGACCAATCTGCGCACCAACATCTATTGCATCGGGGTCTGCGATAGCGGGGGCGGCAAGGACAGGCCCTTGCGCGCGCCGGTCGAACTCATGATGGAGGCGGGCATCCACGACCATGTTGGCGGCTCCAAGATCGCGTCCGGCCAAGGCCTCGTGACCGCTGTCAAGCGCAGCCCCGCCATCCTGTTCCCCATCGACGAAATCGGGTTTCTGATATCGGCAGCGGCAAACCGGCTGCGCAGCCCCAAGCATGTGACCGATATCATGGACGTGCTGACCGAGTTCTATTCGCTGGCAGGCTCAACCTTTCTTGGCACGGTCTACGCCAATGACGAGGAAAAGCCGCGCGAGGTCATCGAGCAGCCGTGCCTTGGCCTATTCGGCGTCACCACGCCGGGCGTGTTCTGGGGCGGTTTGTCCAGCGCCAATGTGCTCGACGGCTCGCTTGCCCGTATGCTCATCTTCGAGAGCGACAAGAATTATCCCGACCCGCAGCACGACCTTGGCCGCAAGGCATGGCCCACCAGCCTTGTCGAGATCGCCAAGGCGGTTGCAGCGGGCGCAGAGGGGCATCAGGCCTTCCCGCTGGGCATCGGCCCGACCTTTACTCCCAAGCCCTACGCCGTGCCCTATGCCGATGCAGAGGCGGCTGCCTTTGCCCGCGAGATGCGCGAAATCCAGACCCGCGAATTGCGCGCCCATGAAGGCACCGCCATGACCGGCATCATCGCCCGCATGGCCGAGAATGCAGCCAAGGTGGCACTGGTCAAAGCCATCGCCGATAATCCGGCACGGCCAGCCCTGACCCGCTCCGACTTGGAATGGGGCCTTATGATCGCCCGGCGCAGTGTCGATACGCTCATGCGCGCGGTCAATGAGCGGGTGGCCGACAGCGAGGCAGAGATGAAATTGAAGCGCGTCCAGCGCATCGTCACCCAAGCCGGGATCGCAGGTGTCGCCCATGAAGAACTGGCATCGCAATGCCGCTTCCTCGGCACCCGCCGCAACTTCCAAGATGCCATCCAATTCCTTGTCGAGGGCGGGCAAATCATCGCCACCGAACAGGCCCGAGAAGGGGGTGGCAGACCGCGCCGCGTCTACCTGTGCGGCGATATGTGTGGCAATAATGCAACAGGCGTTGCCTGACGGGCGGACCAAACCTCCCGCAGGTTAGGTCCAAACCTGCATTTCAAAAACCGCAGAAATCAGCCAAAAATCACAAACCTACAAACCTGCATCCCCCTAAGGGTAAAAAGGGGGTGTGAGAGGGGGTATTTCTGGAAAATAGGACACCTATATATATGTAGGTTAGGTAGGTTAGCTATATTATTTATATATAACAATGACTTACAAACCTGCACGGTCGATGTAGGTTTGTGCAGGTTTGGGAGGTTTGGTTTTGGCCTGTTTTTCGGGGTGTTGGCCCGCCCTTGTGGGCAGGGTGGGGGCATGATGTGGGCTGGCGTTCGCCGGTAGTGTCTCAGTTTGAATTTCCCGTTTATCCCCTTGACGCATGTAGAACAGACCGCTATATAATGGGGCATGACGAAACGTAGCCCCTCTGCCAGCCCCGAGTTTAGCGTCAGGGAATTTTTCCAGCGCTTCCCAGATGATGACGCCTGTCTGGCGCATGTCATGGATGTGCGCTTTGGTGGCACCCGTTTTGATTGCAGCGCTTGCGGCAAGGAAACGTCGCATCATAAACTGGCAAAGCGGCGCACCTATGTTTGCGCCAATTGCGGCCATCATGTGAACCCGACCGCAAACACCATCCTGCACGACACGCGCACCCCGCTGGTTAGCTGGTTCTATGCCATGTATCTGTTCTGCACGACGCGGCACGGCGTCAGCGGCAAAGAACTGCAACGCCAGCTTGGCGTTACTTACAAGACGGCCTATCGTATTGGTCAGCAAATCCGCGATCTTATGTGCAAGGCACAGGGGTTTGATATGCTGCTTGCTGGTCATGTCGAACTGGACGAAGCCTATGTTGGTGGTCGCCGGTCGGGTGGCAAACGCGGGCGGGGCGCAGCGGGCAAGACGATTGTCATGGGCCTTGCCGAACGTGCCGGGCGCATGAAGGCGGTGGTTATCCCCGATGTCAAAAAGGACACGCTGCGCAACGTGGTGCTGGCCAATGTCGAACAAGGTGCGACCGTCTCGACCGATGAACTTTACAGCTATAATTTACTCAGCGGCGATGGTTTCACCCACGGCGCGGTAAAGCATGGGCGCAAGGAATATGCGTTCTATGATTATCGGCTGAATGAGACTTTCCACGTCAACACCGTGGAAGGCTTTTGGCGGCTGTTCAAGGCGTCGGTGCGGTCAACCCATGTGCAGATTAGCGGGCGGCATATGCAGCGCTATCTGGACGAGTTCACTTTCCGCGCGTCGAACCGTGGCCGCGTGAACGGGATGTTTGACCTTCTGGTTGGGGCGCTGTGACGCGCCCTACCAGTGCTTCAAATTGAGCGCGATCTGCGGGGCCGATGCCTTCGGCTTCGGCTTGCACGATGAACGGCTCTAAGTCACCAGACGCAAAGGCGTCCGCTAGGGAAATGCGTTCCATATCTCGGACTATAGACGGATTCGAAAGGAATCGCTATATATAGACGCACAGCGGCGCGCCGCCGGTTGGACTGGAAGCGCGCCGTTGCTCTTACCCCTTGTGGAAGGGGGCAGGGTGATATGGCGGTCTAAAGACCGCTATTCGGTAACAACCGGACCATGTTCCGCATGGTGCACCTCCTTTCTTCCGCGTGGGACGGCAGCGCGTTTCCCGCCAAGGATTTGGCGCGCTGCGTCGGGGATTGAGTGCGGCGACCGTTCACTGAACGGTCGCCGTGTTCGTTGAGGCTTGGGCTGATACGGTAATCTTTCCATCGCCCTGATACATGAGCTTGAATACATTTGCTGCGGCTTCAAGCCATGCAGCGCGCCCTTCGATAGCCCAAAGCGTGCCTGGCTCCGGCATCGTCTGCAAAAGCCCTTCGACAAACGGATGATAGCCACCGCCGTTTCCTCCGTTGCCGCCCTTGCGCGCTTTTGCGATGGACTCCTCTTGGTTGTCACGCTCCTCTGCTCGTTGCCGCTCGATCTGGTCCGAGTTTGCTGCAACGCTTCCGCTCGCGCGCGGACGAACAAGTCGATCTTCACCACTATCAAAATAGCCTGCATACTTGGCTGAGCTTTGGAATATCTGCCGGGCCTTCGTAGCCTGCTTTACCGACACCCCAAGATTACAAATTTCGCGCTCTAGGGCTTTCGTTGGTGGCAACAGCTTGCCTCGATAAAGGTCATATAGAGCGCTATAAAGCGGCACCGCCATAAATGCGTTTGCGCGAGCCTCTGCCTCTGCGCTCCTATCAACCAGTCGAAGCCCGATGTCCGTCAGCTTCAGCGCCGACACCCCGTCCTTGTCTACCAAGTCAAAGAGCTTCGCCGCTGCATTTTTGAGGCGAAAGTTCCCACTCATGGTGGAATTCATTTCCGCCGCTAGTTCGTCGAGCGGGCATGAGCTAATACCAGCCCGAGCGTAAACAGCGAGCGCCACCTCTTCTGCGGCCCTAAGGTCATAATAGGGGAAACCAATGGTGGAGCGCTCTTTCTCATTTGCGCTCTTAGCGGCGTCAGAGCTGGCCTTAGCCGCTTCAAAATTGACCTTCTCGCCTGCCATGGCAACACCCCTGTTTGAGCGATGGACAGGCAAAGCCCTGACCGTCCGCTACTCCATAGCGAAGTTACGAATTTAGGTAAACAAAAAATTTCGGCGAAGGTGGCGCAGGCGTTTAGGTCGCTTGTTTACGGATTTTCGCACACATGCGTCAAGGGGATAAACGGGATCGCGAATGACCTGGGCAGCGGGGCGATCATGTGTGCGACAGACATCGACGAACTCGTCGCGTAAGTCGCGCTCAACTCGGATACGGAAACCGGCATCCTTCCCCATGTCGGAAGTGTATCCAATGTGTCCACATTTGGAAAGGGGCAAACGCATTGAATATAAACGCCGATTAAACGAGCGCCTCAACCGGCCATGGTTCGGTGCAGGTGGAGATGGCAATCTCCAAGGCCTGCTCGCGGTCCAGCGGCGACTACGATGGTGTGCATCCAATCCGCATAGGGTTGGTCGATGGGGTCCAGGGGAGAGCGGAGTCTCCCCTTGGTCATGGGGGTGTCGGGGGAGCAGAAACGCTCCGCCTGACTGGTGATGCAACGGCCATACGTTGCACCGGCTTCGATGATCTCCTCAAGCGTTGCCCCTGCCTGCATCGCAGGCGACTGGGCAAGCGGATGGGGATTCGAAGAGGCCGGTTTGCCGGAGGGGATGCAACGGGGCACGCGCAGCGGGTGCCCCTTGCCAAGGTTGCGATGGTACTACCATCGACACCTTGCGGATCACGCTATCGCGTAATCTGGCTATTGCGGAGTCGGTAGAACCGACAAGCTCGTTTTGTGCTCGGAGCGGATGCCACTCCTCGCGAGACGCGGCCCAAGGCCGATCTATACCCGAGTTTGCCCCACCGCGCAATTTGGTTGGTAGCAAATCGGCGGCGACAAAGGAGATGTCGCCATGAACAAACAACCGAACCTCAAAATTCTGCTGATCGTGAACGGAATTCTGCATTCCATCTCCGCCTGCATGGCAGGCGTATGGATCAGCGAACTCGTATCGTCATCGGGCGCGATGACGCCGCTCGCGTGGTTTGAAACCGCGCTCGCGGTCGTTGCGATTGCTATTGGTCTCAGCGCAATGAGCTATATCGCGATCCGGCACATTCCGACGCTGCCGCAAACTGTGCGCGGGGCAGCGAAGGCGGCATTCATCGGCGGTTATACCGCGATTGCCGCCGTGCTGCTTCTCGCGGCGGCATCGGTGCTTGGTGCGCCTGCCGGTGAACGCGCGCATTTGGAATTCGCACACCAGGAATTCAAAACCGAAACCGAATCATCGCTGCGTTTCTTGTATGGGCCGCGCTTAGCGGGTGCCGGTGCAAGCTCGTCAATCTTGGCAATCACATCGTCCAGCGACCAGAGCCGATCAGTGACGCCAGCGGCCATAGCAGGCGACATGCGCAGTGTCTTGTGGATGCGGGTGAAATTGTAGAACACGAAATAGAGCGCCAGCGCGTGAATATGATTGTCCAGCTTCTTACTAAAAGCGTTGGTCAACCGGGTGAAGCGCCGCATGGACATGCGCATGGTGAGGTTCTGGCGCTCCACATAGCTTGTCGAGACGTGCGCAGTGTCGGGATTGCCTTCGCGGCGAACCTTCTTTGCGCCGATGCATTCAGCCGGACTATACCGCCCCGGCGCAGTGATCGTGGGGCCATACAGCTTCACAAGCTGCGCAAAGTCCACATCGCCGCCGAACGCACCTTCTACCGCCTCTAGATAGGCCTTGTGCCCGTCAGTGGTAAGTTGCACCCGATTGGCAAGGCGGGCCTGTAGATCGTCCATAAGGGCCATAGCACTTTCGCCCGAACGGTCGCCAACATAGTAGGACACGATCAGCTTGGTATCGGCATCAATCGCCGTCCACGTCCACACATCGCCAGCGCCGTCCGGGGCAGCCTTCGCGCCCGCCACGTTCTTTTGCTTGGCATGGCAGAACGACCAGATTTCATCGCACTGGATGCGGCCCGCCTTTACGCCCCGCACCGTTTCATCATGCAGGATCAAACAAGCTTCGCCCGCCTCAACAAGCAGCTTGGAAACCGTGTTGATCGACACGTCCGCCACGCGGCTGATTGACCGCATGGACGAACCTTCGCAGAGCATGGCGAGGATTTGGACGCGCTTGGAGAGGGGCAGTTTGTTCATATGATTTTAATATGAACTTTCTTGCTTAGTGTCAAGCGAAATTAGGCCTTGTAGGCTAAAACACTTTAAGCTAAACAACAAAATGTGCAATGCAGGAAAATCATTGAAGGCCTAGAATCGCATGGACGTTTATGAACGCCTTAGGGCAACCGCCATTGCCATGATTGTCCGGGACATACCCGCTGAATTTTGGACGGATCTGCGCGCCTTGGCGATTATCGCATACGCGGACGGCAAAAAATGAGCGTTATTGCGCAAGGGTTCGTAGGCGCTCGGCTAACCGAAGCGCGCATGGCACTTGGCATTAGCGCAACTGTGCTCGCCGATTTGACTGAGTTAAGCGTTCAGTCAGTTTCCAAATATGAAAACGGCCGGCAAATGCCGAAACTGGACGGCGTTCACAGGTTAGCCTCCATCCTCAAGGTTCCCTACGACTACTTTTTCAGGCCGATGGCGGCGAAGGACGGCAAACCTATTTTCTGGCGGGCGCGATTGTCTGCCCCTCCAACGGCGCGTGATAGGGCAGAGGTTCGGCTAGAATGGATGAAAGAGGTTGTCGATTATCTAGCGTCATATTTCGACCTTCCGGCGCTTAATGTTCCCCAATTCGAGTTTTCAGAAGCTAGCTTCGGTAGCTCTGATTTTGTCGAGCGGGTGGCACAACAAATTAGGGAGTTTTGGGACATTCGCACGGGGCCAATGCCCGACACAGTTGGGCTGCTCGAAACAAACGGTGTCTTGGTTTCCCGCATCCATGTTCGGGCTGACAAATTGGATGCATTTTCGCAATGGTCCGACCGTTTTGATGTGCCGTTTGTGGTGCTGGCCCGCGACAAGGCAAGCGCTTGCCGCCAGCGGTTTGATGTGTTGCACGAACTGGTCCACATCGCTTGCCACGCCAATATCCCGCAAAGGCGATTGAATGATCGCGCCTTTTACAAAGCCGTTGAGAAGCAAGCAGATCAGATTGCATCGGCAATGCTAATGCCCGAAGCAGATTTCGTGGGAGAGTTGTATGCCCCCTCACTTGATGGCTTTTTGACACTGAAAGAGCGCTGGGGCGCGTCTGTGGCTGCGATGATTATGCGCAGCAAGCAGCTCGATCTAATTGATGATGACGACGCACGGCGGCTTCGGATCAATTACAATCGTCGCGGCTGGCGCAATGGGGAGCCGCTGGACAGGAAGCTGGAGAAAGAGGAGCCTCACCTCATTCGCCGCAGCTTTGAGTTGCTGATCGAAGAGGGAGTGCAGTCAGCCCCCCAAATCACAAAAGCGTTGCCGTTCCCTGTGAGCGACCTGGAAGAGCTAGCCGACCTTGAGCCGGGGACGCTTTCAGGTGCTGTGCAATCTCGCGCTGCGCCAATCTTGAAAGATGAATTTCGTCATGATTCTAACGTGGTAAACATCTTCGGTAGTAAGGCTTAATCCTTCCCCCACCGCTTCGCCGCCGCTGTCCGCGCAATCTCGCGGCGGCGCTCTGGCGTCATATTTGCCGCACGCTTTTTGCCCCCAAGGCTACCAAGCTGCGCGGCGGCTGATTTGGTCGCATCAACGGCATCCTCAATCTCGCCCGTAGCAATCCTGCCGACCATCACGGCAAGACCTATCGCATCGGCGGGGCGCTTTTGTCCTTGCGGGCCTTTAGGCATGGGGCTTCCTTTGCATGGCGCTAAGCATATAGGATGCGCGCGGCGGATGCAAAGCGTCAAAATTCAAACTGAGACACTACCCGTTCGCCTATGGGCTAGCAATGCCCGTCAGAGCGCGCTATGAGGGCACCGACGCGGCAACTCCGATGAGGGATTGCTATCCCCATGGCTGCCACGGCATTTGCCGCACCAGACGGCCCGACACTGGGCCAGCCTGCCATTCGGGCGCGCACGCCCGACACAGGGCTTGTGCGCCCTTACCGCCCGCGCCCCGATGACTTCCGCCAAACATATATCCAAATGGGCTGGGATGGCATCGTCGAGCACTACAACACCAACTGGCGCGTAATCCGCCGATGGATAATCGAAGAAGGAGCCGCCGATCTGCGCGCCGCTCGCGCCGCATATGTGGCCGCCAATGGAAGGAAATACCTCAAATGAGCTGGCAAGACCGCTTTGTCCGGCCTGATGCAAGAGAGAGTCATGGATCAAATTAGCGGAAATATAAAAATTGAGACGCGGCAAGTTGCCGCCCTCGTGCCATTTGCGCGCAACAGCCGCACGCATTCTGATGCGCAAGTGGCGCAGATTGCGGCGTCTATTCGTGAGTTCGGCTGGACCAATCCCATCCTTGTTGACGGCGCTAACGGCATCATCGCCGGGATGGGCGATTGCTGGCCGCGCGTAAGCTGGGAATGGCCGACGTGCCGGTGATCGTCCTTGACCATCTGACCGACGCGCAAAAGCGGGCGCTGGTCATTGCGGATAACAAGCTGGCGCTCAATGCAGGATGGGATGCTGATTTGCTGTCATCGGAAATTGAGGGCTTGAGCGAAGATGGGTTCGACCTGTCGCTGCTTGGCTTCAACGAGGATGAGCTTGCCGCGCTGCTGGCCGATAAGACCGAAGGCCTGACTGACCCCGATAGCATCCCTGACGCGCCAGAAGAGCCAGTGTCCGTGCCGGGCGACGTGTGGCTGCTGGGCAAGCATCGGATCGTGTGCGGGGATAGCACAGACGCTGACGTGGTGGCGAAAGTTGAAGGCAGCGAATGTGCGATGATGTTAAGCGACCCGCCGTATGGGCTTGGGTACGAATATGCTGAACACGACGATAGCGATAACGATGCGAATGCAAAGCTAGTCGCAGATGTTTTTTCCCTTGCTCCAGTAGCGAAATGCTGGACTCCTGGCCTGAATAATTTGGCACGCGACATAAGCCGTTTTGGCAAATCTCGGGTTATTGTTTGGTCAAAGGGATTTGCTGCTGCTGGAAATGGACTTGGTGGAGCATCAACTTGGGAGCCGGTCCTAACGGTCGGGCGCACGCCGGAACGCAAACTGAAAAACGATGTGCTACAGCTAAAAACGGACAGGCTGACAGTTGATGGAAAGAGCCTTAGAGATTTGCATTCTTGCCCGAAGCCGGTTGCTCTTTATGAAGCGTTGGTTGATGCACTAACCAAGCCCGGTCAAAGGGTTTATGAGCCATTTTCTGGCTCTGGAACGACCATTATCGCCTGCGAAAAAAGTGGGCGCGAATGTCGTGCTGTAGAGTTGACGCCTGCCTATGTCGATGTAGCGGTCAAGCGCTGGCAGGAGTTCACAGGCGATGATGCGCGTCACGAAACCACCGGCCTCACATTCAGCGATATGGCGGTCAATCCGCGCACTCCAATCGAGGAGGCCGCATAATGGGCTTGCGTGGGCCTAAACCGTGGGAGCCGACCGATGAAGAGGTCGCAAAGGTAAGGCTTTATGCTGGCCTTGGCGCGACACAGGAGATGATTGCCTCTCTTATTGGCAAGTCGGTCGATACCTTGACTCGCAACGCCAAAACATCGGAGGCGCTGACTGTCGGCAAATCGGAAACCATTATGAAGGTTGCTGGCGCGCTCGTGCGCAAAGCACTTTCAGGCGATGGCCCGTCAGCGATGTTCTATCTCAAAACGCAGGGCGGCTGGCGCGAAACCAATCGCACAGAGGTCACTGGCCCAGACGGTTCACCATTGGCTATCAATCAGCGCGTCAGCCTAAAGGACGCGCCGGAAGAGGTATTGGCCTATCTTTCCGGGCAGGCGCTGCCCGATGAAACTTGACCCGGCCTACATTCTTGAGGCCCGCCGTGAGTATTGCCGCCGCAGCCTAGCCAACTTTGTCCGCCTTGCTTGGCACATTGTCGAACCGGGCCAGCCCTATGTGCACGGGCGTCATATCGACGTGATGTGTGAGGTGCTCGAAGCGGTCACGCGGGGCGAGGAACGCCGCGTGCTTATCAATGTGCCCCCCGGCACCATGAAGTCGCTGCTCGTCAACGTATTCTGGCCCATGTGGGAATGGGGGCCTATGGGGCTTGCCCACCTTCGCAGCATCGGCGTCAGTCACGAACAGACCCTTGGCGTGCGCGATAACCTCAAGTGCCGCCGCCTGCTGCAATCGCCATGGTATCGCCAGCTATGGCCAGAGGTCGAACTAACCCGCGATCAGGCCGAGAAAATCAAGTTTGAGAATGTCCGCACCGGCTTTCGGGAAGTGGCCACCCCGTCCAATATCACCGGGCGACGCGGTGACCGGGTGGCGGTTGACGATCCGCTGTCTGCCGAGAATGCAAACAGCATGGCCGAGCGTGAGCGGGTCAATACATGGTTTCGTGAGGCCCTGCCTACCCGCGTCAATAACCCGGAATCCAGCGCCATTGTCGTTGTCATGCAGCGGCTGCACGAGCGCGACGTTTCCGGCGTCATTCTCGAACTGGGTGGTTGGACGCACATCATGCTGCCCATGCGATTCGAGGCGGCGCGGGCCTGCCCGCTCGATTGGCGCACCCGCGAGGGTGAATTGCTGTTCCCGGAGCGCTACCCTGAGCATGTCGTTGCCGACCTTGAGCGCACGCTAGGCTCCTATGCCACCGCTGGCCAGCTACAGCAGCGCCCGGCCCCGCGCGAGGGCGGGCTGTTCAAGCTGTCGTGGTTCAACCCCGTGCGCGCCATGCCGAACGATATCATCCGCACCGTGCGCGCATGGGACTTGGCCGCGACCGAGCAATACGGCACCAATGACCCCGACTGGACGGCAGGCGTTGCCATGTCCAAAACCCGCTCTGGCCGCTTCCTGATCCACGGTTGCCGTCGCCTTCGCGGCTCGCCCTTGGAGATCGAACAGACCGTTATCCGCCAAGCGGGCTTCGACAGCCCCAAGACCGTCATCCGCCTGACGCAAGACCCCGGCCAAGCGGGCAAGGCACAATCCTCGGTCATGGTGCGCAAGCTGTCGGGCTACATTGTCAAGGTCGAGCGCCCGACCGGCGACAAGGCGACCCGCGCCACCCCGCTTGCCGTTCAAGCTGAGGCGGGCAATGTCGATATCCTGATAACGGGCGATGCGACCGCCGATGCATGGGTGCAGCCCTTTCTTGACGAGATGTGCCTATTCCCGGCTGGCGCACATGACGATCAGGTAGACGCAGCCGCCGACGCCTTCAACGAATTGGCATTGGGCGCGCCAACCTATTCGCTGGCCGCGCTGGCGGGTTGACGGCGGTAACGAGCGCCAACGCGCTGCGCCAATGCCAGCACCATGGGCTTCATCCGCAATATGTCAGACGGGCTTGCCAACGTCTTTTCCGGCCTTGGGGGGCGTGGCGACCCGCGCTTGGGCAATAGCTATGGGTTTGTCCCGCTTAGCCAAGTGCAGATTATCAGCGCCTATCGCGGCTCTGGCCTCATGTGCAAAATCATCGACATCCCCGCCGATGACATTGTGCGAGAATGGCGAGAATGGAAGGGCGACGCCGATCAAATCGCGCTGATTTGGCAGGAGGAGAAGCGGCTCTCCATTCCGCAAAAACTACGCCAAGCCGAAATACTGCGCGGCCTTGGTGGCGGTGCTTTTATCCTAGGACTCCCCGGCGACCCGTCCACCCCCGCGCCCAAGGCGAGCAAGGGCGGGCTGGCCTTCGTCCATGTCGTGTCACGCTGGCAGCTAAGCGCCGTTGGCTGGATAGACGACCCCGCCAACCCGCTCTTTGGCGAACCCTCTGCGTGGCGGATGAATACGGCAAGGGGCGGCGCGTCGATTCACCCGAGCCGCGTCATCGCCTTTCGCGGCGACTTCATCCCCGACATCGCGGGTGTTAGCGTGGAAGACCGCTTTTGGGGTGAAAGTCGGGTGGCGCGGGTGCTAAGCGCGGTCGAGGACTGCGATACCGCCCGCCAAAGCTTCGCCACCCTCATAACCAAGGCGTCCCGTCTTCGCCTTGGCATCCCCGGCCTTGCCCAAGCCATCGCGGAGGGGCAGGAGTCGGCCATTCAGGCGCGCTTGGCTAATTTGATGATGGGTGAGAGCGTCCTCAATGCCACCCTCTACGACGCTGGCGCAGATGGCAGCGGCGGCGAGAAAATAGACGATGTGGCCTATAAGTTCGACGGGATGCGCGACGTCATGGATGCCTATGCTATGTGGGCATCGGCCATCGCGGACATTCCAGCGACCCGCCTTTTTGGCCGCGCGCCCGATGGAATGAATGCCAGCGGCAATTCGCAGCAAATCGACTGGAACAAGGCAATCCGGGCGCGGCAGACCCTTGGAGCCGCGCCATGCCTTGACCGCTTGGACGCGGCCTTGCTGCCATCCGCCTTGGGCGCAATGCCCGACAATTTGGATTATGACTTTCCGCCGCTCGATCTGCCGAGCGAAAAGGAGGTGGCCGAGACCTTCCGAATCAATGTCGAGGCAATTGAGAAACTGCAAGCGACCGCCACTATCCCCGATGAGGCTTTGGCGAAGGGCGTCCAATCCCTGCTATGCGAACATGGGTGGCTGCCCGGCATTGAAACCGCACTGGCCGAAATCCCCGACGAAGAGCGCTATGGCATTGCGCAGCCCGATGAAGCCGGGCCAAGCGATTTGGCAGACGCCACCCCTCGCCCGCTCTATGTGAAGCGCCGCCTGTTGAATGGCGAGGAATTGCTCGAATGGGCGGAATCCGTTGGCATTGAAAAGACGCTTTCAGCCGACGATCTGCACGTCACTGTCCTATACAGCCGCTCGCCAGTTGACCCCATGCGGATGGGTGAAACATGGGGCAGCGAACCGGACGGCGGCTTGATTGTCAAAGCGGGCGGCCCGCGCGCCATAGAGCGCTTTGATAGCCGTGCGGTGGTTTTGCAATTCGCTTGTTGGGCGCTTTCCAATCGCCATGATGAAATGGTGCGGGCCGGTGGCAGCCATGATTATGGCGAGTATCTGCCGCATGTCACAATCGGCTATGACGTGCCCGCCGATTTCGATTTGGACAGCATCAAGCCATTTAGCGGTGAATTGCGATTCGGGCCGGAAGAGTTCGAGCCGCTTGATTTGGATTGGATGCAGAAAATAGAGCAAGCTTGATGGCTGGCATCGACCTAGCCGCCATCGCGCGCCGGGCTGGCAAGCGCCGTCCCGTCATCGTCCGCGACATTCGTCCACCCGCGATGCTGGCCACCGATCTATTCCAAGCGGCCTATGCGCCGATGCTGGCAGCGTGGGAGGCCGCCATCGCGCAAGACGGGCCTATCATGGCCGCCTATCGGCTTAGCCTTTCGCAAATAACCGCCGATGCGCCCGCCGATATTCAGGGCGCGGTCGATAATGCCGAGCGCTCGATTTTCTCCATATTCCTCACCCTCACCCCGCGATTGTCCGATTGGGCGTTGAAACTAGAGCGGTGGCATCGTGGCAAATGGATAGCCGCAGTGCTCGCCGCGTCCAGTGTCAACCTTGGCACGATGATCGGCCCCGATGCGGCTCGTATGACGTTAGAGGCGGCGATAGCCCGCAATGTCGGGCTTGTGCGCTCCATCAGCGATGAGGCGCGTGCGCGTATAAGTGCCGCCGTCTTTGACGGGCTGCGCAATCGAACGCCAGCCGATGAGGTTGCGCGCCAATTGCGGGCCGCTGTGGGCATGGGCCGCGATAGAGCGCGCCGCGTGGCCTCCGATCAATTGGCGAAGCTGACAAGCGCCTTGGCGGATGAGCGCCGCCGCGAGGTGGGTATAACTGAATGGCAATGGCTCCATTCGGGCAAGCGCCACCCCCGGCCCGAGCATGTGGCGCGTGACGGCAATATCTATTCCGACAATCCCGCGCGCGTCGGCGGCTCTATCATGGGCGAGAAAATAGCAGCGCCGCCGCAAGACAGGCCAGGCCAGCTTCCCTATTGCGGCTGTCGCTCGCGCTCCGTCATCGACATATGACGGCGGTAAAAGGCCGAGCCGTAAAGCCATAGGCCGGACGCCATGGCCCATTTTGCCGATATGTTGACCTTGGATGCACCGCGTAAAACACGCGATGGTTTTATGGCTGTGCGTGCCCGCGCCGCCCGTTCGGGCATTTACGAATATCTAGGGGCGGAGGTTGACCCAAGCGGCAAGCATTTCGCCGCTGACAGCATTGTGCGCGTCTATCGGCCTGAATCGGAGGTTTTCGACAAGTCGAGCGTTGCCAGCTTTTTGGCCAAGCCGATAACGGACGATCATCCGCATGAGGCCGTCACCGCTGACAACTGGCGCGACTATTCGCGCGGCGCGATCATGGGCGCTGTGCGCGATGGCGAGCATCTGGCGTTTGACCTTGTGCTTATGGACAAGGCGCTGATTGCGGCGGTCGAGGGCGGCAAGCGCGGGCTGTCCAATGGCTATGCGTGCGATGTGGCGATTGAGGCCGGCACGGCCCCGGATGGGCAGCACTATGACGCGGTGCAGCGCAACATTCGCGGCAATCATATTGCTGTCGTCCGCGAGGGCCGCGCTGGCCCCGCCTGTCGCATATCTGACGGCGGTAAAAGCTTTGCCGATTGCGCGGCAAATCCTGCCGCAATCGAACAATTGGCCGACAAAGGACAAAGCCCGATGACAAAAATTATGCTTGATGGACTCCACGTCGATCTAGCCGACGCCGATGCTGTCAAGGCAGCGTTTGCCAAGAAGGATGCGGCCATTGCCGATGTGCAAAAGGCTTTGGCCGACGCTGCAAGCGCGCATGACAAGGCTTTGGCGGCCAAGGATGCTGAAATCGACGCGCTGAAAGGCAAGATTGTCGATGCGGCACAGATTGATGCTTTGGTCGATGCCAAGGCGGCGGTTGCCGACAAGGGCCGCGCATTGCTTGGCGACAAGCTGCCCGATTTGAAGGGTTTGAGCGTTGCCGATGCGCGCCGCAAGATTGTCGCCGCTCATTTGGGCGATGCTGCGATTGCGGGCAAATCGGATGATTATGTCGAAGCGCGCTTTGACCATCTGGCCGACGCCAAGCCCGCTCAACCCAATGTCACCCCGCTAATCCCGGCTGCTGCGTTCGATGGCGCTAGCGTCCGCGATTACGTGCGCAATGCCCGCTATTGAGGGAGCCGATAAATGACGATTCTACAAAGCAGCTTTTCGGAAGATTTGGCCAACGGCTATCCCGGCATGATTGCCAATGGGGAAACCAGCAATCGCATCACGCGCTCGCTGGAATCGGCATCTGGCGTTGCGTTTGGCCAGCCCGTCTATCGTGGCACTGGCGATCATGGCTGCACCGCGACCGTTGGCACGCTCGCCACCTTTCTCGGCTGGACGATTGCCAATTCCGGGCAGGGTCTTGTGGCTGGGCAAACCGCCGACACTTACGCGCAATATGATAATGTGGCGATTGCGACGTCTGGCGCGATCTACGTCAATGTGAAGGGCGCTGTTACCGATGGCGCAGCCTTGACTGTCGGCACGGGCGCTGGGGCCGCTGATTTGATCGGCGCGACGGCTGCCGACGCAACCCATATCGCAACCGGCTGGATTGCGGATGAGACCGTCACGGACGGCCTTTGCCGCATTGTGAAGCGCTGAAAGGGGCTATAAATGAACGCGATCACGCAAAACTTTTTCGACGCCACGAACGGGCAAATCACTGACCCGATTGCCTTCATGGCGGCGGACGCCTCTATCAAGCGGCAGGTCATCGCTCTTTGGGCGAAGGATAACGCGCGCCATGCGGCCACCTTCGCCGACAAGGCGGACGCCTTCTTTAATGACGCACAGGTCGGCTATGCCTTCCTCACCCCGCAGCTTCATCGCATCGAAACCGAGGTCTATATGACCCGGTATCCGAGCTATGACATTAGCCGATTCTTCAAGGTCGATGACAGCGGCGACATGTGGGACGTTGGCACGGTCGTTTACTCGCAGGAAGTGGTCGGCAATGCTGCCTTCCTCGCTGCGGGCGCGTTCGACATTCCTTACGCCTCCAATAAAATGTCGCAAGGCGTGCTCAATTACCATCTGGCCGGTATCGGCTATGAATGGAACACGCAGGAAATGCAGCGCGCAGCGAAGCTTGGGCGTGAACTTTCTGCCGACAAGGCGCGCGCCGCCGTGCTTGCCGCTGACCGGTTCCTCTATGGCATTGCCATGACGGGCAAAAACCCGGCTGGTGTGTCGGAAAAGGGGCTTACCGGCTTCGTCAACAATGCCGACATACCGAGCGCGCAGGTGGCCAATGATGGCACCGGCTCCTCGCGTTTGTGGACGGCAAAGACGGTCGATCAGATTCTGCGCGATATCAATGCGGCGATCACGGCGGTTGAGACCGGCTCTGGCGAAACCTTCATCGCCAA
>ERZ869925.143-NODE-143-length-44764-cov-8.405041_pt1 | contig 44764 bp, 70 predicted proteins | sample MGYA00579311_ERZ869925 | MGnify/ENA primary metagenome ERZ869925 (study PRJEB32216, sample SAMN09231817) | wastewater metagenome | place: USA: Maryland | collected 2016-07-30 | study: EMG produced TPA metagenomics assembly of the PRJNA472060 data set (Reclaimed...
GGACTACGCACGGATCGGCAGCAGCGGGGACTACGCACAGATCGGCAGCAGCGGGTACTCCGCACGGATCGGCAGCAGCGGGTACTCCGCACGGATCGGCAGCAGCGGGGACTACGCACGGATCGGCAGCAGCGGGGACTACGCACAGATCGGCAGCAGCGGGGACTCCGCACAGATCGGCAGCAGCGGGTACTCCGCACAGATCGTTTCCGAAGGCCAGAAGGCCGTCATTACCTCTGCTGGCAAAGCCACAAGCGTTACCGCGAAGAATGGAGCCTGGATTTCGCTGGCCGAGTTTGACATCGATGGGAACTGCATCGGTTTTGCCATGGGGTGCATCGGCAAGGGTGGCCTGAAGCCTGACACCCGCTACGTCGCCAAGGGCGGCAAGCTAGTCGAACCCTAACCCTCACAGATACGGGAAGGACAGAACATGACCATTCACAGCCCGATCATGCAGCCGACGCGCGATGATCTCGCCGCGCTGCTCAAGGCCAAGATTGAAGCCCAGATGGCCTATTCCGAAGCCCGCGTTGAGGTCACCGCAGGCGTCAAGGCTGGTGCGTCAATCGAGGAGCGCGTTTGCCTTGATTTACGTGAGCGCGAAGCTCTGAAGGCGTCTGTTGCTGCTGACGCTGCATATAACGCGGCCTTGGACCGCTTCACCGGCATTACTTACGAGGCGGTATCGTGAGCGTCGGGGCGTATGACCATCTGGGCATGTCGGACGATCAGGTCCGCGACGAATACAAGGCGCAGGAGCTAGTTGCTCAGGCCAAGGCGCTTTTGGTTCAGGCCACCAATCTTACCGCCACCATGCGCGGTCATATCATGGACGGCTTGGACACTTTGCCGATGCCAGAAGATTGGGACATGGCGATTTCCGAAGCACGCAATCCTAACGCGATGACGTACCGGAGGCTCACATGACCCGCGATACGAGAGACGATGGCGGGGCGGCGTTTCCGATCCAGAAACATACGCCGCGCATTGTTACGCGGTTGCCGACGCCATGCTGGCAGTAAGGAACAAGGCATGACCCGCCCCATCATATGCAGCGGCTACGGCGTTCCACATGACCGCTTCCAGCGCCAGCAATCCATGCTTACGCAATTATGCGAATGGGAAGAACGCGCCGAACCGTATCGGGGATGGGGCAAGGATTTGATCCGTGGGGCTGTGTTTGGAATTGCTTTGGTCCCGTTCTCGATTGGGCTTTGGACTGTGTTTCACGCTGCTTTGGGGGCGCTGTGATGGACATGCCCGCAGAGAAAGAGAAGTGCTGCGATGGCTGCGGCTGGCCTCTTACGCCAGAGCAGGATGGCTTGTGTGACGGGTGCGCTTTGGAACTAGCGAAGTATGACGCGGAGGCTTCTGCGCGTCGGTTTGAGGAAAAGAGGCTTGCGAATGAACTTGGCTGATCTGAAGAAGCCGTTCCCGCCCGAACGCATATCCTGGCGCGTTGGTTCAATGACTGGCGACAAGAAAAAGGGCATGGCCCTAGCCTACATTGACGCGCGAGACGTTATGCAGCGGCTTGATGAAGTGTGCGGCCCCGAAAACTGGGAGTGCCGTTACCCTCACGCCGCAGCAAAGACGGTATGCGAAATATCCATATTTATCAAGGATAAATGGGTCACAAAGGCCGATGGCGCTGGTGATAGCGACGTTGAAGCCGAGAAGGGCGCGCTGTCCGATGCGTTCAAGCGCGCTGCGGTCAAGTGGGGTATCGGCCAATACCTTTACGACCTTGAAAGCCCGTGGGTCGAGCTGGACGACAAGAAGCGAATTGTGCCGGGCGAATTTCCGAAGCTGCGCGCGTTGCTGGAAGGCAAGAAAGCCGCTGTCCGTTTCAGCGACAAGGACGGCCAGCTAGAAGCGTGGATCACCCGGCAAAAGGTTTTGATTGAAGGGTTTAAGGCCCTCCCCGCCGCTTACGCTTGGCTTGAGAACGTCGCAGGCAAGGGGCCGATCAGTGACCCTGACGCCGGGAGCCACCTATCCCGCCTCAAGGAAAAGTCGCCAGAGATGTATGGCGAGCTTGTCCAAGCGTTTCAAAAACAACTTGTCGAAATCAATAGGAAGGTCGCAGCAGAATGAGCAGCATCAACAAAGTAATTATTGTCGGAAATTTAGGTAAAGACCCAGAAGTACGCCGCATGACTTCAGGCGATGCCGTTGTCAGCTTTTCCGTAGCAACATCTGACCGCTGGAAGGACAAGCAATCCGGCGAGTGGAAGGAAAAGACAGAATGGCACCGGGTATCCTGTTTCAACGAACACCTCGCCACCTTCGCGGAAAAACATCTGCGCAAGGGCTCAAAGGTTTTCGTTGAGGGATCGCTTCAAACCCGTAAGTGGACCGACAAGGACGGCGCTGAGAAGTATTCCACTGAGATCGTCCTACAGAAGTTCAAGGGCGATCTAGTCCTGCTGGATAAGCGCGAAGGTGCGCAGCAGGGCGAAACTGCCGACGACAGCGTAGTGCCGTTCTAGAGGGGCCCAATAATGGTTTTTGGACATAGGTATCGCGGCACAGTCGGGGGCGGGCCGCCCGACTGGGCAATTTTGGCAGCTCCTCTAATTGCGCTCGCCATCTATTTCGCAATTCGGTTTTTCAGTGATTAAGGAGACTTTTACTTGGACGCTTGGCTCATCCGTGAAGGCAATGCCCTCCGACCATTCGGACGGGAAAGCTCTGAGCAGCTAACCAAGCTGCCTCATGGCAAGCCTTTGTTTGCGGAGGTACGCCAGCCTAGGAACGGCAAGCATCACCGCTTGTTCTGGACGCTAACGCATCGCATCGGGGAAGCGGTTGGGGTTGATGGCGATGCCGTCGCGCACGTTCTCAAGATACGGACGGGGCATGTGCGCGAGATACGGACGAAACGCGGCGTTGAGTTTATGCCGCTGTCCATCTCGTTTGCTAAAATGGATCAGACGGACTTTGCCAAGTTCTTCGACAAATGCCTGGACGTAATCACGACAGAATGGGGCATAGCCCGCCCTGACGTATTGGAAGCGGTTTCGGATTTGATCGCGGAGGATGCAGCTTGAGCCTCGCAGCTAAAGCCACCATGACTGCTTTATACGCAATCATGTTTTTGTTGGTTGCCGTGGTGCTGGGTTTTTTTGCTATTCACTTGGCGGTGATGCGCTTGTTTCTTGTTTTGTTAATTCCATTGGCAATCTGGGGAACTTTGGACGTTTATTTTCTGTGGCGGCATTCATGAGCCGCTCCGTCCCCATCTGGATTGGCAAGGACGACGACGCCGTGCCACCCGCCCGCGTCAGAGCCCGCGTCTTTATGGCTTGCGAAGGCAAGTGCCATCGCTGCGGCAGGAAAATCGGCGCATCTGACAAGTGGACGCTAGAGCATCTTAATGCCCTGATCCTTGGCGGGAAGAACCGGGAGGACAATCTAGGCTGCACCTGTGAGTGGTGCCTGCCGATTAAGAATGCAGAGGATCAGGCTGCTAAGTCCAAGGTCGCAGACATGCGCAATAAGCACCTAGGTATTCGCAAGCCCTCCCGCATGGCCGGATCACGAAACAGCAAGTGGAAGAAGAAACTCAACGGCGAGGTTGTAGCTCGTGATTAAGCAGAATAGCGCAACCGTCCAGCCATCAACACCCCACACCGCTTCTGACAGTTGGCTGGATCGTCCTCTGTCTCTGGCGCAATGCGTAGCGATGCTATGCGGGATCGTTGGTTTATCCGTTGCGGCGATCATGCTGCGCGGCGTTATTTGAGAGGAGCGAAAACTATGAGCAGAACTTACACATACAGATGGGGTGACAATGACTATTACTTCGGTCCGTTCACCTTCGCGGTGGACCGCCGTTATAAGTCATTCGCTATCATCCTTTCATCTGGTGACGACGAGGAGCGCCTGGCATCTTTTCGTGTGAGCATGTTCGGCGCAACGGCGATCCTTGCCCTTCCGCGCTGGCTTGTGCCTACCGAGAAGAAAAAGGTTTTCCCAGACTCTTGGGACGAGGATACCATCAAAAGGCTGGGCCGCAATTGGTACTGGGAGCAAACCAGGCGCGAATACGGCTTCACCCTGTGGGAAGGCCACTTCTCCCTGAGATATGGTCGCCAGACGCATTCCAGCGACACTGAGCAGCGCTGGGGCTGCTTCCTGCCGTGGACGCAATGGCGTCACGTCCGCCACAGCCTCTATGGCCTGGATGGCGAGATGTTTGCCACGCTCCCCAAAAATGCCCGCTGGGGCACCCCAGAACATGAGGAAGGCCGGCGTCTAGAGGAAGCCTGCCCGACCGCGACTTTCGCATTCGTGGATTATGACGGCGAGGAACTGACTGCCACCACGAAAATCGAAGAACGCGAATGGCACTTCGGCACTAAGTGGTGCAAGTGGCTGTCGTGGTTCACCAAGCCAAAAGTTATGCGCTCGCTTGACATTCTATTTTCGGGTGAGACTGGCAAGCGCAAAGGGTCGTGGAAGGGCGGTACGATCGGGCACTCGATTGTCATGCTGCCTGGCGAACTACACCGCGCGGCCTTCAAGCGATATTGCGCTGAGCACAACATGCGCTTTGTCGGTCAACTTCAACCCACCACATAAAGCGAGCGTTTGCCCATGCAATTTATCAGAAGCAAGGAATGGTGGATGAACAAGATCAAGGACGAACCCGATGGACCGATTGGCGCGGGCGGACATGGCGGCGCGTTCTATGCGCCGGAGCCGTTCAAGTCGAAGGTATGGCGCTTCCTCGGTTTCTGCTGGCGTCCCGATGATATTTTCGAGTGGCGCAATATGGACCCGCCGCAAGAGGGCTACGCGCCCGGCGCGTTCATGACCATCACGCATGTCAATGTCAGCTTCGGGGACCGCCTCCGTATCCTGCTGACCGGCCATGTCGCAATCGAGGTTTCCACCAAGGCAGACATCATCCCCGCCAAGCTGCTTTCCCGCAGCCGCGTGGCTGTGCTGCCGCCGCAATAGACGAGCCAATCATGGCATATAGCGATTACGGCGGTTACGCCTTCAGGAACGGACAGCGAGTTGAAGACCGCAGCGATGCTGTGCTCTCCCCCGAAGGAATTAAGAGCACCCCCGGCCAGTGGCCCGGCTGGACGCTAGAAGAAGGTCGCAGCGGCGGTTCTTACCATGCGCTGCTTGGTGATGGCCCGATCTTCGTCAGCCTATACAAGCAATCATCAGTCGGTCTGCACCGGCTTGGCGAACGTCTCGATCTGCTGGCGGTAGAAAACAATGTCCCCGCCGACCGCGTGAGCGAATATGATGGCAGGCGCTATCTCAGCGCCCCTCATGACGCTTCAATCGAGGACGATGAACCTTCCATCTTTAAGGTTGACGGCCATACCCTCGAAGTTTTCTGGCTAAACGAAGATAATTATTACGTCTATGCGCGGCTGATCCAGCCGGACGGCACGGTGTGGACTGGTTGGTCCGGCTATGGTGTCGGTGCCGGACTAGAAGACGCCGAATACGGCTACAGCACCGAAGATCGTAACGACACGCTGGCCGAATTGTTCGGCTTGCGCCCGTTGCCGTAGAGGAGCGCATCTTGCAGACCCGCATCGAGACATTCGGAAACGCCACGTTGTACCTCGCGGATTGCCGCGAAGTGCTGCCGACGCTTGCCGATGTGGCGGCGGTTCTCAGCGATCCGCCCTATGGCATGAAGTACGAAAGCGGCTGGGCTACTGACGGGCTGTGGAAGGCAGGCAGGACCATCACAGGGGACGGTGACACCAGCGTCCGCGACGGTGCCTTGGCGCTGGTGACTTGCCCGGCCTTGATCTTCGGCACCGATACTGTGGCGAAGCCGCCTGGTACCAAGCTGACCTTGATATGGGACAAGGGCGGTGCGCTGGGCATGGGCGACCTGTCGCTGCCATGGAAGAAGTCCACCGAGGAAATCTATGTCATCGGCAAGGGCTTCGTCGGGAAGCGCAGCCAAGGCAATGTCATCTATCAGCCCCCGGTGCAGAGCATGGCGAAAAATGGCCGTCTGCACCCGAACGAAAAGCCGGTGGCGCTGCTAGAGCGCCTAATGCGCTGGCTACCGCCCGGCAAGGTCTGCGACCCGTTTATGGGCAGCGGCAGCACCGGGTCCGCCGCGATCAAGGCTGGCCGCCCCTTCGTCGGAATTGAGATTGAGCAAGAGTATTTCGACGTGGCCTGCAGGCGGCTTGAGGCCGAGGCCCGTCAATTCAGTTTAGCGATTTGAGAGGAGCCCTACTTGGACGCCTTTTCGCGCCGCTTTAGCTCCCGCTCCACGGCAGACCGCAGGAAAGCCGCACGGCTCTCTTTGTCTGCCAAGACGGCATCTATTCGAGCCAGCGAGCCTTCTGGAAGGCGGCACGGCATCTGTTCTTCGTTGATCTGTTTTCTACCCATGGCAGCAAAATACTTGATATCACCTATTGACGCAAGCCCCGAAGGTGATATCATCTATTCATGCAAAGGGAGGCGCCAATGACCAAGACCAAGTTCCGCATCAAGGGTATTTTCACAACCAGCACCGGCAAAGAGTTTGTGCGTTACTGGCGCAATAGCCGAGGCGTCACCGGCTGGCTGTTTCCTGAAATGAAGGAAGACGCGGACACCTTCACGTCAAAGCAGGCTGTCGAGCTGGTGAGCAAGCGCCGCCCGCATCCGCAGGCCCGCTATGTCTATGAACCAGTCGCGCAATAAGGAGCCTCCATGCCGACCATCCCTGTAACCATTGGCGACCATCTGCGGGGCGAATTAACGCCTGCCGATTGCGAGCGACTTGGCATCAAGGAATGGCTGTTGAGCGACGAAGCAGTTGCCAAGATTGAGGCCATCGAAGCCTCGGTCCTGAGATTTTAGAGGAGCGAATTTTCACATGGAGAAAAACATGAGCAATGTCATCTGCATCTATCACGGCAAGTGCGCTGACGGCTTCACCGCCGCGTGGGCTGTCCGCCAGGCGCTGGGCGATATCGAGTTCTATGCCGGCACCTATCAGGAGCCGCCGCCCGATGTGACCGGCCGCGAAGTCATCATTGTGGATTTCAGCTACAAGCGGCCCGTGCTGGAACAGATGATCGCCCAGGCCAAGACCCTGCTGGTCATCGACCATCACAAGACCGCCGCCGAGGATTTGACGTTCCTGCCCAAGGTGTCCTACTTCGACACCGATCTGCCGCAGGCGGCGGCCTTCTTCGACATGGAGCGCAGCGGCGCCGGGCTGGCCTGGGACTTCTTCTTCCCCGACAAGCCGCGCCCGCCCCTGGTCAACTATGCCGAGGACCGCGATCTGTGGCGGTTCAAGCTGCCGCACTCGCGGGAGGTCAGCGCCTACACCTTCTCCCATGACTACACATTCGAGAATTGGGACGGGCTGGCCACCACCCTGGAAGAGGCTTTCTCCGTCGCCGTAGCGGCTGGCGACGCCATCGAGCGCAAGCATCACAAGGACGTGGCCGAGCTGGTCGAGTCCTGCAAGCGCCGCTTGGTCATCGGTGGTGTCGAAGTCTGGGCCGCGAGCCTGCCCTACACCCTAACCAGCGATGCCGGCCACCTGATGGCCAAGGGCGAGCCGTTCGCCGCCTGTTATTGGGACACGGCGCAGGGCCGAGTGTTCTCCCTGCGGTCCACCGATGAAGGCCAGGACGTGTCTGCCATCGCCAAGCAGTACGGCGGCGGCGGGCACAGGAACGCCAGCGGCTTCAAAGTGCCGTTGTCCGAAATCGGCCAATTCGAAATCGCCTAGCTGGGGAGGGCTCAATGCAGAGTGCCGGTTTGTTCAAGATCACTGTCAGCGATCCATACCCCTGCTGGGTCACGCTGACCTATGACGGCAAGGAAGTCGCCCGCTTCCACCACGGCGAAATTATGGACCTTGCCTACGTCGCGGAGCGAGCCCGGAAAGAGGCAATCCGCAAGCTGCCTGTCAAAGAACAATCCGAAGTCTGAGGAGCGTCTGATGAAGTCTATATCCTGGGAATGGAAGCCGCGCGGTTGGAGCCTGATGCTCACGCTCTGGCAGTTGTGGGGGCTTGGAGTCCTGTGGCATGGCCGGTTCAACGGCTTTTCAATCCACATCGGCCCGGCGTGTCTGGATATTTTGCCGCCGATCCCAGCGTGGCTTCAGGCGCAAATCAATTTCCAATCCGCCAAACCGAAATAGGAGGGGCAATTCCGCCCCGTAACATGGAGAACAACATGAAACGCATTTTGATTGTCGCCAGCCTACTCGCCCTCGCGGGCTGCACTGACGCGAAGAACGCTCGCACGTTCAACTTCGGGCAGACGGGCCGCGTCACTTGCTGGGGCGCTGAAAAGGTGATGTTCGATGACTTCAGCACCGGACGCATCGAAAAGCACGACAACAGCGATGGCTTCTATTTCGTCTCACTGACCACGAACCGGCTGACCGAAATAACGGGCGATTGCACTGTGGACTATGGCGTTCGCCCCGCGCCCGGCTTCAAGCCGATCCGCCCGTAGGAAGGGAGGGACAGGAATTGATCGCCGCGCTCTATATCGAAACGAAAGGATGCTACACCGGCCTTGCCGGCGTGGACGCCTGGGACATTGAGCGTGACGCCAGGCTGTACCGCGGGCCGCACCCGGTTGTTGCCCACCCGCCCTGCCAGCGCTGGGGCCGCTTCTGGCATGGCAGCACCCGCAAGCCGCATCAATTCCGCCGTGGCGAGGATGGCGGCTGCTTTGCGGCGGCGCTTACCTCTGTTAGGAATTATGGCGGGGTGCTTGAGCATCCCGCAGGCTCAAGCGCCTGGGAATACTTCGGGCTGACCAAGCCGAGGGGCGGCCAGGGCTGGATCAAGGCCGACGATTTCGGCGGCTGGACCTGTCAGGTGGACCAGCGCCATTACGGTCACACTGCGCCGAAGCCGACTTGGCTCTATGCGGTTGGGGTTGATCTGCCCGCCTTGGAATGGAGCAAAAGCGACCGGACGCCGCCGACCTGGATGGTCGAGCGGTACGGCGACGCCAAGGCCCGCAAGATCGGCCAGGTCGCCATGATCGGCGGCAAGGACAAGGTGAAAATCAGGAACGCCACGCCGCTGCCGTTCCGCGACCTTTTAATCGCAATCGCTGCCAGCGCGTCATTGCGCCGGGCAGCATAACGGAGCGGATATGGCGATCCCGATAAGCACTCAGATGGCGATGGCGGCGCGAAACGAGATCGTGCGCCTGACCGGGCAATGCGCCATCAGCATCGAAGTGATCTGGGCTGCCATAGAAGCGGCGCAGGCCGCAGAGAAAGCGCAGATAGCCCGCAATACCGCCGAGCAGCAAGAGCGGCTCGACGACTGGCACAACTAGGGAGCCCATCATGCTTGATCTTGAACCAATCAAAGCCCGACTTGCCCACGCATCGCAGGGACCATGGGCCATCCGCCTTTCTGGCAACCCCAACCATTCGGTCAAAATTATCTCCGAAGGTCGGCCCGGATTGTTGGCAGAGGTCCACCATTACTCGGACCCGCAGCATGGCCCGACAGAAATTGAGCGCGATGCAAACGCAAAGTTGCTCGCCGCCGCTCGACAGGACATTCCGGCGTTGGTCGCGGAAGTAGAGCGCCTGCGCATATCTCTCCGGGCGCGCGAGTCCGAACAATCTTTCCATGCCGCCTGTCGTTAGATCGGAGCCCATGACCGTGCCCGCAAAGATGTTGGAGATTGCGATTGCTGCCGGGCCGAAGTGCCCGCGCTGCAACTGCGACACCTTCGATGACTGGTGGCACGATCCTCGCCTCCAATCCTTCGGCGGCTTTCTCAAAGGCCGCATCAAGTGCCATTCGTGCGGCATCTTCTTTTCAGTGACGCAGTACCCGGACGGGGAATGTCACAGCACCATCAACGGATAACGGAGGGGCAGCAATGAGCATGATCCGGTGCGACCTTTGCGAAACCCTGATCGACAGCGATGCCGACCCGGCCTGCTTTGTCGAAGGCAATCCGTCCGGCTGCTTCTGCCGGTCTTGCCGCGACCAGGCCGAGGAGGAAGTCGAGCGCAAGCCTCGCCCGATGCCATCCAACATCGACGCCATGATCGCAGAGGCGATAGCCGCCGACCCACGCCACGGCTGCAAGAACTGTGATTGGGACGTTGACGGCTGCTCGCCGTGTCCCGAACACGCTGACCTTTGAGGGGAGGGACCAATGGCGCTTTTCGACCTCCCCGACAAATGCCCGAACCCGAAGTGCGGGGCCGGTCATGTCGCGCCATGCTGCCGCCCGCTGCAGCGACGAATAGGGAGCGGCAAAATGAAATCCGAACAAGAGCGCTGGGACATCGCGGATGCGGCAGCGGCCCACCTCCCAGAGATACCGCCCGGCAATTGTATCTACTGGTCCGAAGCGGACGTAGCGGCTATGCGCGCCGCCTTCGCCAAGCGGTTCAACGAAAATCAGCCGCGCACCGAAACCCTGTTTGCAGTTGCCGTTATCGGGTATCGCGCAGCCCTGCGCGACATGATGGCTGGCAGTGACAAACCGAAATCTTGAGGAGCCTTCATGGTCGAGCAGCCGAAACCGAAAGTCGGACAAATCTGGGTCGAAATGGACCCGCGCGCCGAGCGGTATATCCGCATCGAAAGTGTCGGCGTTGGCAGGAGAAGTGTCGGCCTCCGCACCGTGGTCTGGACAGGCAAACAGTGGGCGGATGGTCCCCGCTCCCGCATGAGTTACGCAGACCCGGAACGCTTCAACGCGAAGCGCGGCGGCTATGCCATTTACGAAAACACCCCGATTTGAGGAGGGATTACCATGACATGGAAACCGATTGACACAGCGCCCGCAGACGGCAAACCCATTGTGTTGTTCCTCGACCCGCCAGTGAACACAAACGATATTGTCGGATACGCGACTGTCGATTCTCTTAGCGTGGTTGTGGGATGGAACACTGGAACACAGTACCGCGACGGCTCAATTGAATGGGTCTGCGGCCTCTGTGATGAAGGCTCCGCCGACACCGAAGGGTATTCGACTCCCTACATGATTAGAGTTCAGCCCACCCACTGGATGCCGCTGCCTGCGGCACCGAAATAGGAGCGGTTCGTGCGGCGCGATCAAATAGACCTTAATGTGGACTGGGGTTGCTGGTTCTTCGGCGTGGCGTGGAACGACTACCACGTCTCCTTTTCCTTCGGCCCTTTCGGGCTGACGTACTATTTCAAATAACGGAGCCCATTATCATGCCCGACACCCGCCCTGACTGTTCCAGCTTTCCTATCAGCGTGAAGGACACGGATAGGCCGCAAGGCGACCAGATCGACCGCTGGGGCGCATTGCAGGCCGAGAACAAACGGCTCCGCGCCGTCGCCCGCCTCGGTGGACGACATTCACGAAGCGCTCAGCACCGGCTCTTTCAAGTTCGAGGGCAGCGGCGCTGAGGCGCAGAAGAACAGCATCCGCATTTCACTGGGAAAGAACTCTCAGACCTTTGTGCGCCTCCCTGGCACCGATCTGTTCGGGCTGGTCGAGTGGTACGGGGCTGGGGCGAAGAAGGCGCGTCGCTCTAGTGGCGCCGCCAAAGAAGATTCCGGCGCCGATAGCGCGGAAGAAGAATCAGGCACCGACGCTGATAACGAAGTGCCTGATATTTTGGGTTAACTGACGGAGGATAGGTAGATGACAATATAAGTTCGCCCAAGCCGTTCATGGGCGGGTCCGAGAACGGGGCGATCAGGACAGACCGACATCTGTACCTGATCGCAGGGCCGAAACCCTTAGTTCCCTAGGCGGACGCGAAAGCTGATAAGGCCGGTAGCGTCCGCCTTTTTTCATTGTAGCACGTCTTTCAGGGAACGGAATCCCCTTTATTTCCCTGCTTTTTCGGTACTATTCGAGACAAAGCCCGGTCAAAGGCCGCGCCGGTTTCATCGGCATCGGCAGCCTTGGCGGCAGCGATAAACTTCTGCTTCTGGCTCAGGCGATCATAGTTCTTCGGCTTCTTCGCCGGGGACTTTTTATTCATTCGCGCCACCAACTGTTTTATAGGTGAGCCGCTTGCCGACCACACCCTTGAGCGCCTTCACGGCGCGCGTTTCATCGTTCACCCCAAGGGCGACGCGGTTGTTATAGCGGAAGTCATATTCGCTCAGATAGCGGTGCAGGTGCTGTTCCCCACAGTGCTGATAGACGCCCTTCATGCCCCGCTTGAAGATGCTGAAAAACCCCTCGATGGTGTTCGTGTGCACCGGGCCACGAGCATATTCCTTGCTGGCGTGGTGGACGGTGTGATGCTCAGAAACGTGAGCGTCGGCGCCCCGGTAGAGGGCACTTTCGTCGGTGTGCAGGCGGCTCTCGCGGGCGACGTTTCCGGTGACGATGGCGGCCACAGTCACCTTGTCGGCGCGCTCAACATGGAACGAACGCACGGCGCCGCCGCGCTGAACCAAACTCACTACAGCGCGTTTCTCAGCCACGCCGCCCTTGCCGCTTTTCGTGAAGGGTTTGCCGCGCGTAGTTTCAGTGCGGACGCCAGCCTTCTTGCCGATGTAGGTTTCGTCGGCTTCTACAATGTGACCTTCGCCACCAAGGGGGGTCAAAGAGCCGTCGCGCATCGCCTCGCGGATGCGGTGGGCCAAAAACCAAGCGGACTTCAGCGTGATCCCCAGCGTCCTATGAAGCTGGTTGGCGCTCATGCCCTTTTTGCTGCTGGAAAGCAGGAAAATGGCCTGCAGCCAAATGTGCAGTTTGATATGGCTGGCCTGGAAAATGGTGCCGACCTTCACCGTGAACGGCTTACGACAGGCATAGCACTTATAGACGCCCGGGCGGGTGGACTTGCCCCTCAAAGCCCCGCTCTCGCCCACAACGCCACAATGGGGGCACACCCGGCCATCGACCCAAACGTGGGCTTCCACGAAGGCATAGGCTGCCTTCTCATCGTGAAAGTGCTTCTGGTTCAGAACGGACCCGGACATGTATCAACTCCCTGTTGGAGTGAATATAGTCCCATTTTTGGGTACGTCAAGTATAATATTGGGGGCCTTTTCCAGATAGGCCAGGTTGCCGCGCACTCTGGGAGTCAGGGAAGGCCGTGCAGACTCGCCATGCCCGCCCTTTATTGACGGGAGATTTAATCAAATCAGAAAGGCCATTACCAGCAGGGCAAGCAGGATAATAGCCGCCCACTTATCTATTCGGCTGAGTTTGTACCGCCCTTGTTCGGTTTGCAGCATCATTCTGGGAGCTTCTTCAGTAATTTCCCCGACACAACCAGGGCAACGGCGTGAATGAAGGCCGGTCCCAAGAAACCAGTAAGCGCGACAATTGCCCAGAGCAGAGGCCCTTCCACGCCAAAATATGCTGATATGCCGCCAGCGATCATGCCCAGAGCCGGAGCCGTGAGGCAGGCAATCAGGAATATTTTAAGCTGAAACTGCCCATTTGTCGCAGCAGCGTGAGCATGTCGCATCAGGATTCCTGCAATTGCAACAACGGTTAAATAGAAAATCTTTGCCAGTGCGGCAACCCATGTCTCGTTCATGTCAGCCTCTATCACGGCCAGAAGCTTTCCGAATATGATTGTACGCCATCGTCAGCCTTTCTCGGAAGGTTGGTTATGGAAGTCGCTGGCCCTTGTCTTTGCCGGTGAGGGTCAGCGGCGCTCCTACTTGGTTACGCCACGCAGTTTTTCTGTAGTTCGCATGGCACCAAGACCAAGCATACCTAAAAGCAATGTCATCAAATCGCCAATCTCAAGGCTAGGATACTGTTCCGCAAAGCCCGCGAGATGCGCGCCAAATTCAAAGAACGGGCGCAAGATAAACTGGCTGAACAACGCCAGCACACACACCCAGCCAACGCCAGGTCGCCAACCCGAAACAAACACATTTGGGTTTTCAGCTTCCGCCTTGTTGACCTCCATTTGCCCCTTGGAAAGCTCAACATCGGCCATGAGCGCCTTTAGCTCGCCGTCCTGCTGCATCTTCAACAGTTCAAGCTTGGCCTTGTCGCGTTCTGTCGGATCGGGCCACAGACGGTCAATCAGCTTTCCGCCAATGTCCAAAGCTGCCGAAATCGGATCAAACCCAGCCATGTTAGCCTCCAAACCTCATATCAAACCCTTCCAAGCCATTCGACTGACAGCGCCGTAATCCCACGTTCTCTTTCGCCCTGTATCAACGTGAAGAAATGCCGTGCCGTACCCAAAACCCTGAAATCCACACTTTCTGGCCGCCGCAAGCATACGGCCTCGATCATGGCCAGCCAAAGAAATATCAAATGCGCGCCCGTTCAAATGTTCGGATGCAGGCGCGCCGCCTTCTGCCGCGTTATGATGTTCGCAGCGCGTCGCGCTAGTAACGACAAGCCGCCCCATCTCATTGCGTAACGCTTGCAGGCAATCAAGCGCATGTTCATCGCTGACAAAGCAGCCGCAGCCGCACTTGCACGATAGTTCTTGCTGGCTGAAATTTGGCCAGCGGCCTGAATCCCATGCCATCTCTAGGTGCCCGTTGTCAGATAAGTCCAGCTCGTACCGCCATCCGTGTTGATGTATGCGCGGTTGTTCACTGCGCTGCCATCACGGCGGCAATAGATTGTCCCCTTGAGGGCTGTGACCGTGGGTGCACCAGTGCCAGCAAGGACCGGAAACGCGGTCAGGATACCGTCACCATCCACAATGGGCGTCGTGGCATTTGTCAGGAAATTGCCGACTGTGCCGCTGTTGCCGCTGCCGCCATTGTCATAACGGATACCCTTACCCGTTGCCGTGGTGAGCAGATACGTTGCCACCTTATCAAAATGCATGATGCTGTTGTCGGAGATGTGAACGCTGTTGTTGTCGCCGCCAATGCGAATACCAACAGCATCGCCAACACCAACCGTATTCGTCCAAGGGTCAAGGATCGAATTGCCAACAATTGTGCAGGCAATGTTGGTCAGGCCATAAATTCCGACAGAGCCAGGGTAATAAACCGAATTTCCAGAAACCGACACGCCCTTGGTGATAGAAACAAAGATCGCCGGGATGGTAGAAGATGTGCTGTCACCATATCCCGTAACGGTGTTTCCGGTAATGCAGCCAGTGGCATATTCCGCGCCGGACGCGCCAGAGAATGCAATGCCATATTGCGCCGTGCCGTCCGTGACCGCGCTATTGACCACGTTTCCGCTAACGGTGCAGTTGGTCGGCGCATAGGCATAGGAGCCCGCACTGTTCTTTGAACCGCCAACCGCAATGCCGAATTTGCACTGATACACGGTATTGCCAGTGAACACGATGTTGTCGCCGCCGTGAGTGTCCAGACCTTCCCAAGTCGGCACCTTGCGCACAACGTTTCCGGTGATAGCGCCATACTGAGAACGGGGCTGGGAAACCAGTTCGCCAGCATCATCGGTCAGGCGCGAAGCATAGATGCCATAGGCGTTGACCACGGGGACACCGACGCCGCTAATGTCGGAAATCAGGTTGTTGGAAATGGTAAAGTAGCTGCAGGAGTCCAGCCCAACACCAATATAAATGCCGCCATCTATCGTGTTGTTGTCCACGATGATGTTTGAGGCATATTGAATATGAATAGCCGCAGAACCAAAGTTCAGGAACTTGCAATTCTTGATGCTGAAGTTTGAGATATAGGTCGGGGCAAGACCGGCATTGAATGTGCCGGAAACGTAAATCAGGTCTTCAAGCACATTCCAGGTGGCCTTCTGGTATCCCTCAAGGATCAGGCCATCAAACGATACATTGCTTGATGTGACGTTGAAGGTTTTCTTGCCTGCCACCGTCTGCTTGATTGTAGCGCCGACAGGGGAAGAAATCCGCACCCCTTTCGTGATGGTGAGGGCATTTGTCAGGTTGTAAACGCCCGTGGAGCCCCAAGGAAGAACCAGGTTGCCGCCGCTCGGCAATGCGCCAAGACAAGACTGTATGCGCGCCGCGTCATCTGTTGATCCATCGCCTTTCGCCCCGCCCTGAAGGACGGAGAGCGTAGAATTGAAAGTCAGAATCCAACGGCCCGACCCAGCGTTGCCAGTCGGGTTGATGATGGTAACGCCATTGTCAACTGCAGAGGAGGATGCAGACCAATAGAAAACTTCCGCAGGACCGAAATCGCCTGCCGCATAGTAACCCTCCACCATGATGATACCATAGGCGGCTGCAAGAGATGCGGAGATGGCGCGAAGATCAGAGATGGTGGCAACAGCAGTAATGAAGCTGCCGCTACCGTTGGAAACAACCGGATCAGCGGTCCAGATTTCATTGTCGTTCGCGTCGGTCAGGACAACCTTGTACTGCTGGCCGGGCGAAAGAAAGATATTGCCAAACAGCCCCGCTCCATTCGCCCGAACCGGATTGTCATTCTCAATAGTCAAGGCCGCGTTGGAATAAGTGTTGGCGCGGGTTGAGGTGCCAGTCAGGTAAAAGTTCAGCTTGGCGCTGGGAGCGACAACGCCGGTTGTATCAAAGGCCGTGGTAAACGGCACATTGTAACGCTGGCCGGTGGGGGCTGTCATTTGTTCACCTTTTCAATTTCTCCGGCCTGCTTTCCAAGCAGGATGCTGTAAATCTTGGCCTGAAGCGGCAGCGGTATTTTCTTGGCGTTCGCCTTGGTCGCAGCCTTGATGAGCGTGGCAGCAAGCTCAGGATCGTACAGGGCCTCCGTAACAAGGCGCATTGCCGCTTCCTTGTTTGCGGAGAGCATGGTTTCCATCAGCTTCGGAGCACCATACGCGCCAGCGCCAGCGCCAACAGGACCGCCAGTAAGACCGCCCAACGTTCCGCCGATAATACGGGCACCCTTGGATGCGCCAGCGCCCAGAAGCGCCTCTGCCCAATTCTTTCCAGACAGCTTGGCAAATGTATCGGAGCCGCCAGGTGCGCCAGCGCGGGCCGTGCGAGCGGCCATATTTGCCGCGTCACGAATGCTTTCAATCAGCTTGCGCTGCGCAGGATCAAACAACTTGCTGTCGATGATGTGCCGATAGTCATTGACAAACTTGGTAACGGCGGCAGGCTTTACGGTGATGTTACCCTGAATGTCGGGGACACCTTGAATTGCCTGCGAGAACTTCTGCGTAAACGCATCTCGCGCTGCCTGCAATCCAGCCTCATCATCGCCAATAGCCTTGATGTAGGATTCAAAGGCTTCAGGCGCGCCAGCAGAAGTACGGGGGCGAATGAACAGGTTGGCCGCGTTGCTTTCCGCAGATTGGCCAAACTCTTTCGCAGAAAGGGCAGTCTGTACGGGCGAGCCCTTCTGATTGAAGCCGAACCGCTCTTTCATCTCGCGGGTAGCGCCACGGGCTGTATTATAGGCATCCATGCGCCCGGCTTCTGTCAGGTACGCTTGGCCGGATGCAGATGAAGGCTCGTCAAGGAAGCCGCCAATGATGTTTTCCAGACCACCAAGAATGCGGCCCTTGTTGTTATATCCGCCACGAAAAGCCGCGCGCATTTCATCGCCAATCTGGGCGCGCCAATCCTGAATCTCGCCAAGGGTTGCGTTATTGGCGGGGATTTCCTCAAACGTGGTCAGAATGTCTTTTGGGATATTCTTCCGGTTGGCCGTGGTCAGGCTGCGGACATATTCATCAACACGGTCAGCAAGTACGGGTTTGGGAAGGGGCGTGGATTCATCAATTCCGACAGCCTTCCATTTCGCAGCGGTTTCGGCCTTTGCGGATTTTAGGGCGCTCTCAAGCCTGCCAAGCATGGTTTCGCTAGCGGGGCCGGATGCGTCGCCCAGAGAATTGACAGCCTCCATAATCGCCTGGTTAGCCGCGCTACGGCTTTCAGCGGCCATGGCAGCGCCTTCAGGCGTCCGCTGCTCCACAGACCGTTCCAGCCAGAGAAGGCCCTGATTGCCCATCTGCTGGCCCACAGTGGGCTTCATGTTGGGAAGAGGAGTTTGCGTTACTTCCGGGACTACGCCGCCGCTCGCTTCGGCCAGAACGCGGCCAGCCGCCAAGCGCGGGCCTTCCTTGCCAATGCCCGTTACGGCACCCTTCACGGCAGAAACGCCGCTGCGGACAGCATTGATGCCGCCGACCGCCGCCATAGGGGCGATTACGCCGCCTGCCATGGCCGCTAGGGGCTTATAAGGCTCAGGAGCTAGTTCGGCACCAGTGGCCGCTCCTGCGCCTGAGACAGCGCCCAGAGCCGCGTTGGCCAGAAGCTTTCCAACCGTTACGGGTCCACCCGTGGGGACAAGTGCGCCGGTCAAGCCTGCACCAACACCACGCGCCAGGCGTTCCGGGAATGATTGCGCCGTTACTTCCTCCGGGTTCATAGGCCCGAAAGCACGGTTGATGTTGGACGTAAGCTGACCCTTGGGGACATCCTTGCCCGTGATGGCCTTGGCCATGCCAGATGCGGCCTTGAGCGACGGCATCCCAAATTTCAGGACATCAAGCGCCATTTCAGGCGCGCCGGTCAGCGTTTCGAGAAAGCCTGCACCGATGTTGCGCGCAATACCGCCTTTGTCTGGCTTGGCCACAGGAGCGGGCTTTGCAGCTTGTAGCATCTGCAAAAGCTCATCAGTCGAAATTTGGCTAAGATCAGCCATTATTTGATGACCCCGCGACGGCGCAGTTCATCCACAATAGCCTGCGCGTTAGGCTGGCCCTTGTCTTTGTTTTGGTTGTATTGCGGCTTGTACTTGTTGCCGACGCCAAACAAGTCCCAGATAGCCTTGCGCGAATTATCGACGCTGCGCTCCATCACAGAGCGCATCTTGCCTGTAGCAGCGTGAACCGCTTCGCTAAGGCCAGTAGCCGCCTTGCTGTCCAGACCGTCACGAATGATGTGTTCCGCTTCGGTGTAATCCTGCTGCGTAATGCCAGAACCAGAGCGGCCCTGAAGCGCGGCGTTATACCCAGCCAGTTCCGCACGAAGCTGGTTCAGGTGGAACGCATACTGTTGCATGGTGGGATCGTTGAACTCACCCTGCGCAAACTGGTTGGCAAGATTGCCCACTCGCAACTTGCCCATGCCAACAGCATCGGCAACCGGTTTCAGGTTCTCCAAGGTGGAGGCAAGTTCATCCTCCATGATCTTGGTGTTGTTGACGCGCATAATGTTCTTTTCAAGCGTCTCATTGTATGCCTTGAACTGGCTGGCCAGCGTCGAAGCATCAACACCGCGCTTGTTGGCAAACTCTTCGGCTTCCTTAAACGCCTTGTTGCGCGAAGCCTTGTCACGCGGCAGCTTTGAGGAATCGCCCGTAAGCGCCATGAAGCCCGGCAGCGAAAGCCCCGTCTGGGCAAGTATGCTTTGGCTGTTAGGATCAATCGGAGGCTGCGCAGGGGCTTGCTTCTGACCAATACCCTCCATGCCGATTTTCTTGGCCAAGTCCTGCGTATATTGGCCAGCAGTCATCTTTTCGAGGCCAGGATTGGCCTTGATCGCGTCTGCAGACAGCACAGAAGTCAGGGGAGTATTGGGCGCAGAATTGAGAACCGCCATGGCCCCCTGTGGGCCAAAACGATGCGCAAGCGCCAAGGTGGTAGCATTGACGGGCTGACCACCCTCCGACAGCAGGTTGGCGTTATCCTTGGCGTGTTCAATCGCCATCTCACGGGAGATAGCGGGGTCTTTACGCAGCTCAAGAAGCTGCTTGTCCGACATGACCTTGGCTAGCTCAGGGCGCGCGGCCTTGATGGTGTCCAGCCAGGTTGAATCAATAAACTGCGCATTGCCCGTCGCAGAGGAAAGCGGGTTTTTTGCAGCAGGATTGCCAGTGGAATTTTCCAGCCCCATCATGCGGTCTGCAAAAGTCTCGAAGCTAAATGCGCCATCGCCTTCGCCAGAGGTAACGCGCTGACCTGTCTGAGTGTTGTAAATAACGGGGTTGCCGTCCGCATCCGTGCCCGCGCTTGCATAACGCGCAGCAGATTGAGAGGAGGCAACGGCTTTTACCTCGCCCGTATAAGGGTCAATGCTAAAGATCGAATTGCCAGCCACCTTGGTTTCCGGCAGCGGCCCAACGGTGGGAATGCCGATGGATTCAGTTGCCGTGCGGCCTTCAAGGTAATCCTTGATCGGGCGCAACTTTTCGTAAAGCGACGCAACCTTGATAGGAGAGTAATCGCCCGCCTTATCAATCAGCGGAACGCCCTGCGCGTGAAGACGGGCCTTGGTTTCATCCCAAGACTTCGCATCGCCAATACCTTCCAGCGCGCCCGTAACCGTCTGAAGGATTTCCAGCGTCTTGGCGCGTTGCTCTGGCGTCGTTTGGGCAAACTGACGCTCAAAATCATTGGCCCCAGGCTGACCAGAAACAGGCTTGCTCTTGCCCTCTGCAATGCTGCCCGTCTCGTTCATGCCACTATAGGCGGAAGTAAGGCGCTGCTGAAGCACGGGCGAGTACCGGCCACGATATTGAGCGGCCTCGGTAACGCCCTGAGCGATCAGGTTATCTACGTTCTTGTCCCAGCTATTTGCATCATTGGCGGACGAAAGCGCGTCAAGGATCAGACTGTTTTTCAATTGCGCACGGCTAAGAGCCGTCTTGAGCGGCGTGGTATGACGCGCTGCGTCAAGCTCCATATCGCCCATTTCTGTCATCTGGCGGCTCTGTGCCACCTTCTGCTCCAACAGACTTAAAGACCCCTCATTAGCGCGAATTTTCTGTGCGCCAGTAATCGCGCCCTCAACATCAAGGGGCGCGTACGTGGACATTGCAGCCTGAAGAATGGAGTCGCCGTAGGCCATATTAGCTCATACCCGCGAAGTAAGAGTTCATCGGGGAGGATGCGACGTAATCAAGCGAGCCGGTTTTTGGCTGCGAAAGCTGATAGGCAAGTAGCGAATTGTTGAGCGCCTGGTTGATGCCGCCCGTCATCGCCATATTGGAACCCATGATGCCAGCGCCCGCCGCGCTGCCTGCGTTCATGTATGCGTTACCTACGTTAGCCCCCGTGGCAACGCCCGCGTTTCCGGTCTGCGCGCCCGCATTGCCGCCCATGGTCGCAATATTGCCCAAGCGATCCAGATAATTGCCAAGCACCGATTGGGCCATGCCCTGTCCGAACTTGGTGGCGTTCTGGATTGTAGCCCCAGAATTGAGCAACCCGCGCGCTGCACCTGACTGATTGAGCGCCCGCAAACCCTCATCGAAGCTGAATTGGTAGCCGGGATAATTGCGCAGGGCATCGAAAAGCTGGGAATTATCCGGCGCGCCGGTTGTTCCAATACCAAGCATTTTGGAAAGCTGGGAAAGAGCGCCCGTGCCCATGTTGAGATAAGGCGCAAGATCGGATCGCGTCTGGTTGTAGATGTTAAGCTGCGTTTCAGCGGCCTTGTTTGCAGCCTGCACCTGCGCGTCGGCAGCATCGCTGGCCGCGCCAGAGTTCATAGCGCCGCCAATAATTGACCCGCCTGCACCAATGCCAGCCGCAATCACGCTGCCCGTAATGCTAGGCATCGGCTAATCTCCAATCCAAAGTGAGTAGGTTTTCTGGATTTCCTTGGCCCCATGGCGGCGGAAGAACTTGCCCAGATCGTTGCCGCGCCCCTGCGTCCGGTGGTGCGGGAAAATATGCTTTACGCCCATAGCCTTGAGCGTCGAAACCGACTGTTCCCAAAGCTTTAACGTACCCCGCGCATGGCCCGGAGAGACGTACCAAGCCCCCTGATGAGCAACCAGAAGACCCTTGCTTTCCAGATCAAGGCAGACCTGCCATGTGAAATAGCCGACCAGTTTCTTGTTTAGGCGAAGGGCAAACACGCGCAGAATACCTGCCTGCTGCAAGGCCAGCATTCCCAGCTCATCAACGTGAAACTTGCGGCGCGGCTCTATACCGCTATCCACTTCCATGGAATGCGCTTCGGCTAACGCCTTGGCTTCGGGCCAGAAATGCTGAAAAGGCTCAATCCCAACCGTGTAGCCATGCGTCATGGCTTCCAGCTTTTGCCGCGCTTCCGCCTTCATCGCCTCAATGTGCGGCTCATTCTGAACAAGGCGATCAATGCGCTCATCCATTTTCACTTGAATGTTCACGCCATCGAAATCCCGCCAATGCCTCGCATCAAAGGTCTTGTCCGGCGCGACATGGTTCAGAAGCATGGCGGCGGCGTTGGGCAGGTTCAGGTCATCAAAATCAATGCGGATGGATTCCGGCTGAACCTCGATTTCATCAAGGGCGCGCTCCCGAACGTCCATTTCAGCCTTGGGAAGGACAATGCCAAAACGCTCAAGGGAACGGCTAACGTCCGCGCGCTTGCGGCGGATGACCACAAACTTGATGCCGGGGATTTCCTTGCGGATCAGTCGCCACGCGAACATTGAACCCGTCTCGCAAGAACCGTCCAATCCGCTGGCAAACCTTTGGGCGAAGTCCTGAACCTCGTGGCATTCAATGCCGATGTCATGCCCAACCATCAGATCGTGATCGGACAGCCAATGGGCTATCCAAGCAGAACGGGATCGAGGAAGGGAAAAGACGATAAACGGCTGCATCCGGGGCCACTCGCTTGCGGTTTCCTGCGGCGGTGGCTTGGCCGTTTATCTAGCCAAGAAAGCTAACACATTTCGGCTAAACGTCAATTCAGGACGTATATCCCGATCCCACAGCGTTGATCGCAGAATTGGCGCTGGCCTTGAACGAGAGGTAATCGCCCGCATCCAGGATCAGCCCAGCCAATTCGGGCGAAACGTATGCCTGCCCCGGTGAGATGGCATAAGCCGAGATAACGGCGTTAGTGGCCCCCACAGAGCCGCCAGAGCGAACCACGTTGACCGTTAGCGTACGCTGCACTGTGTCCACATTCGTAAACACCACCCGCGTAACGGTGGTCTTGGTCGTAGCCGGGGATGTGTAGTAGGTCGCATCCGCGTTAGTAAGCTGGGACGGGCCAAACAGCACTTTGGGGATGGTCAGGGCCATGATGGTTTCTCCTAAGCCTTAAAATAGCAGCCGCTAACGAGGATCGTGTATTGCACCCCGCTAACGTAGTTGGTGGTTGTCAGGGAGACGGGAGAGCCTGCGCTTTGTCTGGCGTTCAAAGTGAAATAATCCGTGCTTGCCGCCATGTTGCCCATGATGTCGGTATAGCCGACGCCCCAATTAACAATTCCGGGATCGGCTGGCAGCACTACGTTATTGATGCCCGGCCCATTTGAAAAAGGCGCAGAAATGCGGATTGCCCCGCTGGCCGTGGTGTAGGTCGGCGTGAACTTTACCCGCGTGTTGAAACACACAAGATTGCCCATCACCTGAAATTTGCCCTGTTGATCGGTATAAGCCATGCTCAGATCGCCCACCGTGTCGAATGTCACGGTTGGGGTATACGCCCCAAACTGCGGCACATCCTGCGGCACATAGGGCGAATACTGATCGGAAACGCCGGGGTCTTGTGGCAAGTATGGCTGATAGCCGGGAACGGTCACATCAGCCGGAACACTTAACGCTGCAATCCGCGCGTATAGCGCCTCCTGCTCAGGCGAGGAATATTCAAACGGCGGGGCTTCTGCGAGCGAAACCAGAAAATCCACAATATCAATAACGCCGCCTTGGCCTTGGATCGCGGCCCAAAGCTCCTGATACATTTTCAGGAATTGCAGCGTCGGAAGAATCTGACCCTTTACATGAGGATCAATAAAGCCAATCGGCATTCGCGCCAGAATGGGCGAAACCGGAAACGTTGCTTGGGGAGGGTTCTGCGGATTTGCCATTACATGCCCACAGAAATATCAGCATGAGCGTTAATCAGAACACGCTTAACCGGATCGCTGATTGTAACGCGGAACACCAAAACCCATGCTTGGCCCATGCGCAAAAACCGCTGGCGGCGCAGATATTCACCGATCCGGCCTAGCGAGCGCCAAGGTTGCAGAATTTTCCAGGTGCGCCCGCCATCTTTGGAAATGTCCAGCATGACTTGCGGGTTCTGCCCCTGCCCCGTCGCAGTCCCAACGCCAGCTTCAAAATCAAATTCAAGGCGGGAAATGAAAACACGCTTTTTGTCGGCATGGATTGGAACCGATGTGCAGGAAAGCTGCATCGGGTTGCCAATCTCGGTATAGGTGGACCAATCCAGCAGCATAACGTTGCCGCTATCATAGTCTCCGATCAGGATTTGATTTGGCGTCTGAACAGCGCAGTTGCCGCGCCAACGCTCAAGGCTGGCACCCGACGAATCCCGGCTTTCCCGCTCATGCCAGCGGCTTGTCTGGATGTCCCAAACAAGGCTCTTGTTGATAGAGGGGATGGTGAGGTGCACCATCTTGTGCCCGTTGAACGTATAGGTAAAGCAGAACGCGTCCGTTATGTCGGACGCGGAAGCGATCAGGTTTTCAATCGGCGGGGTGCTGATCGGAATGGGCGTAGAACCCTGCAAGCGGTAAAATTTGCCATCCGTGCACAAGAAAAACAGCGCATCATCCTGCCGAATGATCGTGTAAGGCGAAACGCAACCGCGCGTTATTACGCCGCCAGCATATCGCTGAAATGGAAAATCCGCGTTGCCTGCGTCATACCACATCTCAATATGTTTCTGACCAAACAGAAAAAGCAGCTCAAGATTGGTGGCAACCCCGGTCATTAAATCGCTTTCCGCCTCTGCGGAAGCGAACAGCAAGCCGTTATAAGTCAGGCCGTCATTGGTGTTTGAAATAAAATACTGGTTGGTCCCAACTTTATCAAACACAAAGTATGTGTCGAAGTAGGTAACGGTGTTTGCCGGGTAGAAGTTGGGGTCCGTGATTTGCTGGAACGTCCCGCTTGATAGCGTGTAAATGTAGCCGGAAGCACCATTCACAATGCAAATCTGTTCGCCGTTATCGGCAATGGAAACCGGGCCAGTTCCGCCAATGTCAGGGCCAGATGAATTGAGCAGCGTCGCGGTTGAGCCAACAACCGAATAAAAGCCGCCGCCCGAAACAAAATATGTTACGCCCTTGCAGACATATCCCCAGCGAACGGGGCCGTTCCCGCAGATAGCGCGGGCGCTAAGACCAGGAGAGCCAAAAATCGGAATTTGGCTTTTGGCCTCCGGGCTCTCAGCCTCCACAAAACAATTGACCATCTGCTGCGCGGAAAGCGGCAGGGAGTGGGATTGATAGGATTGCGTGGCGAACAGGATGGGCGGCATTTACCCGCCCCGCGATGTCTGATCGTAATCGATGCCAAACTGGATGGCTTCCGGCTCGCGGTCCCAGCCCTGAGCAAGATCAAGCCAATAGGTCGCCCGCTCTGTAATCATCGCCCAGCGCGGCGCAGGAACGTCAAATTCAGGCCCCATCTCCAAGGCCAGATTCCAGATGCAGGCATTGCTCCATTCAATCGGGAAGTCGCCGGTCTGGGTTGGGTTTGACGTTACGTCCTGCAAGGGGCGCATATAAGTGAACCGCGCGCCGCTGCTGCTGTCCTGCGGATTGAGGTATGTGTAGAATTGGCCCTGCGGCACCCCGTTGAGCAATTCCGGCGCGTAGAAGTACTGGGTGGGCGTACCGGGATTTACCTTATTGGGGTAGTCCATGTAGTCCCGACGCGAAAGCCGCGTCATGGGCGTCTCTATGAGGCCCTGCCACGAAATACGGCGAGCCGCAGGAATGCGAAGCGGGCTTTGAATGGTCGCGCTGTCGGGATAGGTGAACACAAAGTTGTTGACGCTTGCCGCATCGGTCAGGGCATCGGCCAGCGTTACGGTATCGCCAACGGGCACTCCGCTAATGGTGGTCCATTGCGTGTACCCCGTATTGAGAACAACGCCGATCCTGTTGCCATTCGTAAAACCAGCCGTGTCCGTTACGACAATGGATGTATCGCCAGCAGCAGCGCCCGTGGTGATTTGCGCCAGGCTATAGCTGAAAGCATCGCAGCAGTAAGCCGGAAAATTTGGCGTCGTGCCGGTTCCGAGAAGATAACGGTACTGGCCTTTTTGTAGGAAAAGCACGGCTTCCTGCGTGGTCCAGATATGAATGCCGGTCGTCGCCCAAGCCTTCAGAACCGCGTTTAGGGCGAACTTCGCATCCTCCTGCATTCCAGCAGTCGGCTCTTCATCCTCCGCGATGGCCCCAAGCTTGCGATACGCGGCATTGATGATCCGCGAGAGCGTGTTGCTCCATGAATATGTGCCGCTAGAGGTCATGACGTTTGCAGGTTCGCGTAAGGCAGCTCAGGAATGTGAACCGCATAGTCTATCACATCGTTGCCCGACGCCACTGGAAACGGAATAGGCGCGGCAAATGTCAGCGAGTTACCTGTTGGCGTTCCGCTAAGTGTTGAGCGAAACACTTCACCGTTATTCAGCATAATCCCAACAGGATCGCCGTCCGTAAAACCAGCCGTGCTTTCCACGAGGAAGGTTGTCGCGCCTATCGGGTAAGCGGCCTGCGTCTGGGTATAAATTGGGCCGTCATACTGGATCGGCGCGGTAGGGCGAGGATCAGGAACCCATTGCGGGTCCATAACACCTTTTACGAAGTCCTGAGGCTGACGAATTTCCCAAAGCTTCTGATCTACGATCAGGCCCGTCCATTCCTCACGGGTGTTACCCGCGCGAACGACAAAGCCCGACCTGTCATCAACACGCCAGAAGCTTCCCCCGCGATACTGGATTCCCGGCTTGCGGCCCACAGCATCTCCTTTAGGCCAGCGTCAATTGCGTAACGCCGGTCACTTCCGCGTAGAATGAAAGCTCAATGTAACCGTCAATGCCCTTAGAACCCGCCGCAGCGCCGGACGAATTGTAGGAAAGCGCGCCGCCGCTAGGACCATGCCCCGCACCAGCCGAAACCGACGACTTGCCACCACCTGAGATATTGACGTTGCTGCCACCGCCGCCCATGACGCGGACATTCTCGATGGCGTAACCCGTTGACCCGCTTTCGCCCGGTATAATCAGGTCGCCCATAGGCGAGCCGTTATAGACATGGTTGCCGCCCGCACCGCCCTCGTTGCAGCCGCCCGTGTCCTTGTCGAAAGCCGCAGAAGCAAAGCCGCCCTGCGCGCCACGGCAAATCAGGACATTCGCCCCGTTTTCCTTGATGTAGCTGTCTTCACCGTATGAGCCGTTATTGGCCCCAGCAGCACCACCAGCCCCGCCCTGCCCCACATAAGCGGTAAGAGGCGTCACGATAGGGCGGAGATCGTTGTGGCACTCGCCAGGTGAACCGCCGCCACCGCCCACGGCAAGGAAGCCGGTATTGCTGCCGCTGGTATTGGGGCACCCGGCACCGCCGCCACCCGCACCGACCACGCGCGCCTTATAGTGTGTAGCGCCATTGGGAATCGTGATCGTAGAGACGCTGCCTGTGTACGTTAGGCGCTGCTCTGCAACTAGGAGATAACCAGTAAAAGGCATAATTATTCCTAGCTGTTGGCGCTACGGGCCATTTCAATCCAAGCGGAGCCGATCTTAACAAGGGTCAGCGTATCGTTTGCCGTGCACACGAAGTTGGCGCCGCCAGCCAGATAGGCGTTGGACCGATCCACAGTGGCGTTACCATCAATGCAGTACACGACAAGCCTTTGGCCGTCCGCACCATTCAGAAAATTGGTGATCGTGTATGGGCCAGTACCGCTGACAGGGATGATGCTGACGTTCGCAACGCTAGGGGTCGTATTGTTCGAGCTAGTGCCTGCGGACGTATAAGTAACGGCGGCTTTGACGCCTACCGTGTAAGTCTGCAGAAGCGCCCACGTATTAGCCGTGGATAGCAGGTTGATGGCAATCGTCGCCTGCTGGGCAGCAGCAGGGGCGCTGACAGCAAGAATGAGCGCCAGAAGCGCCCAATGCTTTTTAGCCGCCTGCAGAAGCTTGCCCATCATTTGTAATCACCCGAAATGAAAGCATGGGTGGACGCAGTTTTCGTGAAACAACCAGTCGTGGAAACGCCGATCACAATCCCCGTAGAAAACGTAACGGGACCAGGACCAAATGAAGCCGAGAGCAGCGTCGCGCCGGAAGGCATCGCATAGCACTTGGCAGGCGTTACGGCCCCATCGGCAGGGGCGCTGGTCGCGTCATAAATCATCACCCACCAGGCCGCGCCGGAAAGGGTGCTATCAGCCGAAACTTCAAAGCTGTAGAGGCTCGAAGCCGCGTTATTAACCACAAGGTTGGCAGCGAGCGCCGAAGACGAAACCTTGGTAGCCGCCCCCAGATTGGATGTGCCGGTAGAGGCGCTACAAGCCTTGCCCGTGGTGTCCTGCGTCAGAGGATAGGCGCGACCCGCAACATAAGTAACGGACCCGCAAGAGGCTACGACGCTGGCGCTGCTCTGGGCCTGACACTTCGTAACGCTTGCGGCCATCACAACCGCAAACGGAATAAGCATCCACCAGTTCAAACGCAGCTTCATTGCACGATGTCCTTTTTGCACCACATGTCCACCGTATAGCTTGAACCCGCTGCAGCGCCCAGCGTCGTGAACAGAACTTTGCCCGTCGCGCCCGCGACCGGAGCGCCACCTGACTGCGGCACAAAAAGACCGCCAGACTTGCGGAAATCCAGCTTGCCAAAGCCCTGAAGAAACCACGCCGTTACGTCCGTGGTCGCATCCCAATCAATCTGCAAGGTCATGCCTGAGACGGTGTAATCCATCCGCATGATCTTCAGATGAGTGCCGGGGTACAAAGTGTTACCCTGAATAGTAACGCCCAGCGCCCCGGTGGAAGTCGGGTCAATCTTGACCACGCTTGTTTCACCAGTTCCATCGCTGAAATTGGTGAACTTAGCGCGATACCACTGCTGCCCGTTCTCTAAAACCTGGGTCGCAACGGCGTCTGCCATAACGGCCTCCTATTAGGACGGGTTCACCATGATACCGTTGCTGGCCGCAACAGGCGTCGCACCCAGAACGTACATATTGGCCAGCGCGTTGGCGTCACCCCAATTGGTTGAGGAATTGCCAACAAAGCCGCAGTTGTTCATGGCCAGATAACCGCCCGGAGCCGCATTGGTCATCGAAGCGATCACCGTCTGCGCCGTCGCGCCCGAAGACATGGCATTCAGGAACAGGCAGTTGTCAAAACGCTGGTAACGGTCAATGGCCGAAGCGCCAGTGGCAAGGATGCTCAGGACGCCAGCAGCCGTGGCGCGCATCGGGAACGTGCAATCGCGGAAAGTATTACGCGGAGTACCGCCCGCAAATTCCAGCGTGGCATTAGCCACCGAACGGTCAACCGTGTCAGTGCCCAGAGTGCAGTTGACCCAGGTGGTTTCGCCCGTGCCGCTGATCTTGACACAGCGGGCACCAGTGTCCGCGCCAGAAGCAGCGTCGCCAATGCCCTGAATGTTGACATTGACATAGGCGTTACGGCCACCGGTGTCGGTCCATGCAATCTGGTTCGTGCCGCCCGTGGAAAACCCGTTGAACACGTCAATGTTCTGGAACACGCAGCCAGCGCCAGAGACCACGACAAAATTACCGCTGCCGAACGTCGCCTGCGTATAAGTGCCAGTCGGGGGCGCAATGCGGGCGCGCTGACCAACCTCAGTCGGGGAGCAAATGCCGATCAGGTGAAGGGCGTTCTTGTTCCAATTCAGGGTGCCAGTGGTAGCCGTGCTGTCCACGCCCTGCGCAAGGGCTGTAGAAAGACGAGCGGTGCCGCTGGACTGGCCATTACCCATCAGGACAACAACATCATTGTTGCCGTCCGCGGCCTTCTGAACCGCGCGATACAGGGTCTTGAGTGCGCTGTCAGGGCTGTTACCGGCGTTACCATCAAGGCCATTGACCGGATCAACAAACCAGTAATCACCAGTCATCGCCACGCCAGCAACACCACCGAAAACCGGGACGCCGTAGCTGGTCACGCCATTCGGGAAATTGGTCAAGCCCATAATCGTTACTCCTCGTTAGTGCCCGGCAGGATTTAAACCGCCGCTTACCCAATCAGGGACACAGTTACAGACGCTGCTTGACGCCAAAGCTACCCTTGGCCCCAGTCATCGCCGCCGATTTCTCAACTTCCTTACCGCCAGCCCTGGTGCGCTTCTCGCCATAAAGATTCTGGATAACGCCGAACGTTTCCTTCGTCTTCACGCTGATCTTTCCGCTCGCCATAGCCTTGCGGGCGCTGATGCCAAGCGATCCATCAAAACCGTCCTGCATCACTTCCTCCGATGAATGCGGGAGCGACTGTTACGCCGCCCCCACTATCCGTTACACGCCCTGCGCGCCGTAAAGACCACGGAAGTCGGTCCAGTAGGCCGAGAACCGCATATACAGCATCGCCTTGGCATTCTTCGTGTCGAACTCGTTGTCCGTGTCGAACATCGGGCGATCACGCCACATGAACTGCATACCATACGGAGCATCAGTACGAATGAACCAGTTCACCGAGGAGGTGAAGTAGTTGTTCGTAACGATACCCTTGGGGAACAGGCCCATGGCGCGGATCACGTTGATTGCGTTGTTGGCCGTGTTGTTCTGCAAGATCGAATGCAGGATGCGGTTGGCGTCAAAAATCTGCGCGGGGGAAATAACCAGCGACTGAGGGATCAGGCTGATCTTGTTGCCACGATAGTCAGTGGCCTGCATGATCTGAACCACCAGGTCTTCAATCGCAAGCTCCGAAATGTCCGCAGACTGCGCCAACTTGTTGGACTGGTTGCCGGTCAGAGTCGGGTGGGTGGTGGAAATCAGCGTGGTACCATCACCGCCGTTATAACCGGGGGTAAAGGCGTTATTATAAACGCTGGCAGCAACAATTTCCTCGGTCTGTCGGCCCGCAAAGGCCAAAGCAGAGGCGCGGCGCTTGGAAACCACTTCGTACAGATCGTCCCGAAGTTCCTCGAAGGTCACGATGTAACCGCTCGAATACGCAATGTGCGTATAACGGCTGATTGAGCCCTGAACTTCGCTGTCAAAGGTCGTGGCAGAGCCCTGATCCTTTTCCCGAAGAACGCCGAAGCCGGAGATTTCAACCTCCTCCTCATACGCCTTGTCGCTGGTCACAACATCAAAGCAGTCCGGGTACTGCTCGGCATGTTCGGCATACTGCCGACCAAACCAAGCCTTGATGCCGGGCCAGAGCGCTTTCGGGTGTGCGCCAGTAGTGATAACGCCGCCAATGGTAGCCATGATCTAATCTCCTTCTCTGGCTTTTATTAGAAGCCAGCCGTGTTCTGCGCGAGCGCAGACAGGTTGAGCTGCACCAACCAGCGGGCATAATTTCCGATGGCATTATCAGGACCGCGAACCAGACCAATAACCTTGACCTGATAGGTGGCATTGCCTGTGGCAACGGTGGACGAATCCAGCGTCCAGCCAGACAGGCCCGTCACAGTCGAGCCAGAGCCAGAAGCGAGGTTGCCATTGGCATAGCCGCCAGTCGTGATAGCGATAGCACCGCCGTCGCTGTCTTCCTGGATTTCATAGGCAACGTTCGGATCATCGCACAGCAGGCCATAACCAGCCGTCGCGGCAGGGTGATACAGCGTGGCGCTCTGAAGCATGGTGCTGGAGGCATTGCCGCCAGAAGCCGGGCCGTTGGACTGACCAAGGAAAGAACCGCCAATGCGGTTGGTAGCGCCAGCCGTGGCAATACCAAAGGCCGGGACGCCATAAGCATCCGTGGTGCCCAGCGGGACAAGCGGATCACCAATGAAGATGTTCCCAGCCTGCGAAGAAGGAATATAGATTAGACGGCCCTGACCACTCCAAGTGGTGCCATCCAGGTTGACGGGCTTAAGCCCGAAAGGTGCATTCGCGTTAGCCATAGGCTACAAGCCTCCAAAATCTCGGTTGAGACGGATTGCACCGTGATAACCACGGCGTGGCTTGAATGGCTTAAGTCGGTTCTAAGCGACTATATCAACGGGTGTTAGACCTGCTGATAACCGCCGCCTCTCCCGAGGCGTTGGGCGTATAGAAATTGCCCGCGTCGTTCGCTTGGTTCTGCCCCGGCACCTGACCTGTAGGCTTTTTCTTGACCGCCGAAAGAGCGGTTTCAGCCTTTGCCTGTTCCCTACGCTGATCCTCGGCCCAAAACTGTTCCGGGATTTTCATAGCGAATGACTTGAGGCCCCCCGAATCAACAATCTGGCTCTTTGGCTTGCCAGCGTCATCCAGAATATAAGTCCAACCAGCGCTAAGGGCTCTCTCGATGCGGCCCGGCTTATCGTTGAACCAATGCAACTTGTATCCCGGAATCGGAACAAGATCAAGCTTCCTGTCAAAAGCACCAAACGGATTTCGCGCACGTAACGCTTCAATGCGCGCAATATCATCGTTCAGGTCAAGCGCAGAGGCTTCAACAACAGCAGCGGGAGCCTCAAAAGCCGTTACAGTCTGCTGCGAGCATTCCATTTCAAGGCGACGGCGTTCAAGTTCAGCGTTAGTGGGTCGCGCCATTGGCCTTGACCTTTCTCTGCATGGCCGAACCAATGCTGTCGGCCTTGGGGTTCACGTAAATAGCCATGTATTCCGCCTCGGAATAATCCGGTATGGAACGGCGGATACTGTTGAATGCAGCGCGAGCGGCCTTGCGCTCATCAGCGTCCTGAATGCTGTCGATCCCCGTAGCCTTGCGCGAAGAAAGAGGCGCGCCACCAGTCGGTGTAAGAACAGACGGGGCGCGCCGAGGTGCCGACTCCGAGGGATGAGGAGAAGCCGGTAGGGGAGAACCGTTAGCCGCCGCAAACCGGCGAGGATATTTCTGCTGAACTATTTCCGTCACTTTGTCCCAGATGTCAGCCTCGGTCATGTCTGGATCGTCAGCAGTACGAAGCTGGCGTTCAATTGTAATAGCGGCATTAGCGAGGGTCTGATCGGACTGAATCCATGTCTTGTTTTCAGCAAACCAGGCAGTGAACTCAGGCGAACCCTTTACCCCCGTGGGAGCAGCAGCAGGCTTGGGAGCGACTTCAGCGCGAACTTCCTCGCGGCGCTCTTCAATCTGGGCGATCTGGCGCTCTGCGTTATCATACGCGACCTCATCGCCGTTACGGACAGCCTCACGCTGCAGAGCCTTGGCTTCCGCAAGAGCGCGCTGATACCCTGCCTCGTCCGCCCGTTCCGCCATCTTGCGTAACGTCGCAAGAGATTCCTTCATTTCCGCCATCTGGGCGCGGAGTTCGGCGTTCTCATCATCGGTGCGGCGCACACGGCTCATGAGCTTGCGGTTGTTCTCCCGCATGATCGGCATCTGCTGTTCGCCGCGCAGCACGAAAGTCTTGGCGTCAACCCACTTGTCAGGGTCGCCGCGATACTCTTCCTGCGGGTGCCAGCCCATTTCACGGGCTTCAGCCTCAAAGTCACGATCCGTTACGGGCGCGTCTTCGGTTTCCAGCTCAAGACCCGCTTCGCTCATACATTCTCCATCTGGATCAGGGCATGTTCGCCACGATAAATGCCAGCCACGCAACGATCATCCATGAGGCGGTATTTAACGCCGTCATCGCCCATGATCTCACGGCCCGCGTACTTTTCGACATACACACGATCACCAGGAACCGGCTTTAGGCCAGTGTTCAGCGTGTGATCGTAGTTGTGGATGAATGCCTGATCGCCAACGGCGTAGAGGGTGCCGGATTCAGCGCCAAGGTTCATGCGCTCAACCTGAGTATCCAGAAATTCCAGCTTGCCGCCCGCGAACTTGGAAACAAACGTGTCCATGCGGACGAGAACATTCTTGCCAATAGGCTCGATGCCGGAAGTGTTTTTACCGTCCCATGTGGCGGTAACGAAGTCGCCCTGCATACGGGGCACAACACGCTGCGAGAGATTGCCACTCGGATCAGCAGCGGAAATATCACTAAGGCTCATGCGTTATCTTCTGCCTTTTCTGTCTTCGACGCATTCACGCCGTAGAATGATTTGATAGCAACAAGTGGTAGGTCTTGCAATTCCGTCAAGCACCATATGCGCCCGCGTAACTCACGCGCTGTGTCCATATCCAAGCTGTTCGACAACAGCATGTGTAACGCTTGGTCCTGATAGTCAGCGCGCTTATCGGCAAGATACGCCCACACAACCTTGGTGATCGGATTGTGTAGCCAAAGTTTAAATTCCTGCTCCGACAGGTCCGACAGGTGCGGCGGCAGTGGCGGGTAAACCTGCTCTTGCGGTGCTAGCGACATTGCTTGCGCTTTCCTTCACGTTTTGCATTGATTTTCTTGACTTATGTTCAACATCAGCCGCCTTTACGATGGTGTTATTCGCCTCGATGCTGAGACGCAAAACCTCTAGCTGGTTGTTGATCCATTCAATCTCAGGAGCAGCAGCCTTGGCCCGCGCTTCCGCCAGGTTGAGGAACGCCTGCGTCGCGTCTTTCTGCTCCGCAGCGCGTAACCGTCCAAGCTCTGCCATCTCCTTCGCCATGGCCATTTGACCAATCGCAGGATCGGGCGGAACGAGAATTTCATCCACACGTTCGATGCCTGCGTACTCAAGATAACGCCTGCGGATTTCCATCGGATTGCAATGCGGATCGTTAGCAAGCGTCATCAGGACCGTTGCACGGCCAAGACGCTGCGCATCCGTTACCATCGTCGGATCGGCAATCGGCTCAACACCGCCACCAAGGCGGTAATCGTCCGGCGTTACTTCAAGCCATTCGTCGCCAACCCGGTAACGCGCCGTCTCAGCAAGATAACGCCTATTAAGTTTATAGAGTTTCTGTAGTTCCGCCTTCATCGCGCGGTAAACGCGCTTGTGGATAGACGTATAAAGCTTTGATCCCTGCTCAATCAGGGCAAGAACGGTAGTCGGGGGCGCATTCGCAACCGAAGCGTCGCCAGCAAGGATGTCCTGCGTACCCGTTATCTCCTTGGCCGCGCCCAACAGCAGCTCTAGGAGATTGAAAAGCACCTGCGACGGGCCGGGGAACGGGATTGTATAGACGGAATCCCGAATGTTCTGGCCCTTATTATTGACCGGAACATAACGGCCCACCTGAAAGTTTACCGGCCCAGAGTGCAGGCTAAGGCTTGTGCCAATGAAGCCGCCGCCCGTGTTCTGCAGGGTGCCAGCGTCAAACATCTGGTTAAGAGCGGTGTTGATGCTCTCGTTAAGCGGCTTGGCCAGATGGCCCCAGCCTAAGGGGTGCGATCCGCTTTTGGGGTTCGGGAGGAACGGGTAAAGGGTGTAATGGTCGTCGGGGATGATTTTAACGATGCGCTCCTCATCGTCCGTAACGATGCCGTCTTGGTCGTATCGCGCAGTGATGCGGACAACGCGGCTTGACTGCTGGTGTACTGTGACCACCAGAGGTTCAGCGTATCCGTCCCCATCCAGGTCGAAGCGCCGATGTTGCTCAAGGAAGGTGTGCGGGGCGTCTGGGTCTGAGGCGGGGGTTGGGTTCGGGTCAGTGCCGCCTCCTGCGGTGCTATCCGAAATGTCACTGCCGGGACCGTATTCCAGCGGCAGGAACATCTCCGAACGCTCTAGCGTTTCAATGTCGGTGGGGTATAGCCGCACAATCTCCGTGTGACGCGGCGCGCCCTCAAAGCTGGGGGCATGATAATTCCAGACCAAATCCACAATCGGGACCGTCAGCGAATTACTCTGCTTCGTAACGGGGTCGTAAAACGTCTTGCGAACTTCACCGCCAACAATCGGGATACGGCCAAGCAGGATGTCCGTCTGCGGCTCCCAATCGGTCATTTCCTCAAGAAGCTGGTAGCTCATGTGCTGGCCGATGCGGTCAGCGCGCTGGCGTTTTTCTCCCGGCGCAGCGATCCAGACAGGCCCACCAGAGGCCGGATCAATCATCGGCTTGCCGCTAGTACTGCCATCCTCTGTAGCAGGTGTGCCCTTGTCGTCGCCCCAGACAACGCCTTTCACAACGTTACGGTTTTGGATAATGGCCGGGTATGTGCGCGCTTGAAACTGTAACGCCGCGCTAGAGATGATCGGGAAGATAACGTTTGACGCCTTGGGCCAAGGAAACTGTTTCTCCTGAGCATTCTGCGTGGCCATGTCCATGGCCTTATCGATCTGTTCGCGCCACTCCGAGCGGCTGTTGGCGTCGATTTCGTATTCCTGCGTGACCATCTGGCCCAAGTTCTGAAGAACCTGAGCGTCAACGTTACGCGCTATGTTGATATCACCAACCTGCTTGATGAGATTGGCTAGAATATCGCGCGGGCTTTTGGGCTCGTCGCCCATGGCGTCTTGAGGATGCTCAATATCACCTTCCGGCTCGGCTGGAATGTCGTCTTCGTAATCGGTGTTAATCAACAGCTTCGCGGTACTCATTGAATTTCAGCCTTCTGACGCTTTTTTGCGGCGTCCTTTTCGCGCTTCACGCCGTCCATAACGCGCAAAATGTTTTCCAGAGACATATCACGACATGTCTCTGGCGGATGAATGGCGTTACCAGCCGGGTCGAAAAAAAGATGCTGCCTCCGTTGCGCAGGAACCCAATTCCCGTCGCCGTAATGTATCATGCAATTAAGGTCTTTGATACTCATCAGCCGTACCCCGTCGAAGTGTTCCCGCTTGGCTCTGGGGTGTAGTATGTCACGCCATGCCAATTCTGGTCATCCATCCCAGCACCGCGTGTTAGCACATCTCCGAATAATCGGGTAGCGACATACTGAATGCTATCCTGAACGTCGCTGATCGGGTGCGTCTTGTCGGGCTGATCCGTAAACCGCTCTTGGCTTGTCTGTAGCCTGCGATAGTGATAGCCGCCCATGAAACCCTTGCGCGCGACCTTGCAGCGAGGGTGAAGAATAAACTGTGGTTCGCCACCCCTCAGGCTATTGAGCGGCTTACGCACAGCCTCAAGGCGTAACGCTAGTGTCTGCTCGCCGGGCTCGATCTTAATGCCCTTGGCCTGCAATATCTGGAACACGGTCTTTTCGTCCGTCTGCGCCCGCTGCTGCCCAGCAGGGTCGCCAATGTCCTCAAACACAGTGTTCTTTGGGAAGGCGCGAACGCAATGGTCAAGGACGTTATCGCTGAAGCGATCAATACCCATGCCTTTGGGGTCTATATTCTCCGATACCAGCTCATCGAAGATCAGCCAGCGCCCGTCAGGAAGTAGCTGGTGGAAGGTGCACACGGGCGTTAGGCCGAAGTCCCAACCGCGATAAACCGTAAGCCCATGCCGGGGCTCAACTGCCTTGGTGTGAACCTGATCGTTATATTCAGGGTAAACAGGCTTGCCGTCCATGACAAAGCCGTATTTCCCCTCAACGTAAACCTTGATCCACTCTGGCGACTTACCCAACGCAAGGCGCTGGTAATAGCCGGGCGTCAGGTTGTTCATGTTCTCCGCCTCAGGAGACATGCCGCTAGGCTGGTGCCATATCTGGGCGTAGTCCTCTGGCTTGTTCACGCCGGGAGGGAGTTTGCCGGTAGCCCTAGCAGCCTCAAACCCGGCCAGCCAGTCGCGCTCCTCGAAGAACTTGTAGAACTTGCTATCTGCGTCCGGTGGGTTGGTATCAAGCCAGACCCCGTGCCACGTAGGGCCTCCATCCACCATGGCCGGAAATCGACCAACGCGCCCGCATAACGCATCAATGATAGACCATGGGATTTCCCGCGCCTCGTTGACCCATGCGCCGGTCAATTCAAGCGACAGCAGGTTCTTAACATCGTCTGGCCGGTCTAGGGCGCGAAAGAGTATCTCAAACTCACAGCCCTCAAATGCCTTGATGACGTAACGGTGATCGTTGACATAGTATTTGCCGAAATACTCAGGCGGAAGCCACTGGAAGACGGTGCGGATAGTCGTATCGTCTAGCTGGCGAAAGGTATTACGGATAGCGGCCCAGCGTGTACGCCTGATGCCATCCGGCCCTGGCTTCTGGGCCTGCGCGCGACGGATGATTTCCACCACACAACCAGATGACTTGCCTGAGTTTCCGGTTACAAAAATGCTTCCTTCGTGACGCACCACAAAGAAACCGCTCGGAACAGTAAAGCAGTATTGTTTGCCGTCAGAGCTAGCGGTGCGTGTAACTATAGTTTCGCTACGCAGGGTGGCAGTGTTCTTATAACTGTTCGCGGGCCTGATCTGGACGATATAGGTTGGCTTCCAGTTGGGTTTATCAGGGTATTTCTTGACCGTTATGCTCGCGCGTCGTCCGCAGGCGTGAGCCGCGTACTGGATAAAATCCGCGTCTCCTTGAACGGCTGAGAAATAACGGGTTTCTTCGTACCCATACAAACCGTCCCAATAGCCAATTTCATCAAGAATGATGGCAAGCTGATGCGGGCTGGCATTCCACCATTCCCCAGAAAACCTCTTGCCTCTGTAGGGCGGGAGAAAAGAAAACCTAGTTTCAGTTGGCCGCTTGGGCGATACAGCCTCCTTGAAGGCAATACCTAGCACCCCAAGCAGCATACGAATGCGGGCTTTTTTGCGCTCCTTCCTGACCACAATAATGCCCTGCTTACCCTTGGCCGGATAATTGCCGTCAGCGTGCATCATCACGGCAAAGCGGATCATGTCATCCGACATATCCAGACCAGGCAGGCCCGTTACGTCGAACGTAGTGGGGATTTTACGCCGTGAAATCTTGGCCGCGATCTGAGCGGCGGTCTTGACCTGGAACTGCCCATCCCAATTGTAGTGGGGGACGCGGTGGTTTGGGGATACCTCCATGGTCAGGGTTCCACTCTCAAAGCGAATGAACCCTTCTGATGGCTGGCGGATATACGCCTGAGGCGTTACGAACGCTACGCGGCCATCCGGACTCCACTGCGCCACCTGATCGCCTGCAACATAGGCGTCCATGCGCTTCCAACCTAACGGGGTCAAGAACTCCGTTTCAGGCGGAAGACAGGCAAATGGCCCTAGTAACGCTCGCAGGAAAGCATTAGACGACGCGAACTCTCGGATCGTCGGCACGCCATCATACGAGTATTTGATCGTCTTGCTCAGGCTTTGGCCTCTTTCTGGCGAGTGCGCCAGCGGGCCTGTCGCTCGCGGTTCAACCTCTTCGCGCGATCAACAGGGCTTTCCGTGACGGTGCCAGTGTCGTTACGGCGTGGGATCGGCGCACCCTGTTGGGAAGGCGCAAGGTCAGTCGCAGGCTTCATGTCACGCTCCATGGTTGGTTGATGTGGTGTCTTCGCCCGCGATCTGGAATTTGGGCGTAACGTCTATGATGTTGTTCTGCGCTGGCGCGTTCTGCAGGACGAAGCTGACCATGATGCCGCCCGTCGCTATTTCTGCTGCCGCTGCCTGTGGTCCAAGGATGCGGGCCAGGAGGCTCATAAACGGTCCAGGATTGTCGTTCGCCTGTCGGCGGAGGTAGGAGACGCCCCCCTCCTCCTCAAGCGCCTGTAGGACCATCGCACGAAGCGTGGGAGCCTTGTTTGGCGTCCCCTTGGTCCTTCCGCCTGTTTTCTTGCCCTTCATCTAATTTCTATCTAGTCGCTAGGGATTATGGAGTATGAGTGATTTGCTCTAGGTAACGCAATCGTTGTGTGCGCTTTGCAATCCAAAGTGATTGGTATTCGCGTTTATGATCTGCGCAGTAACGGTGGTATGGGAGATGAGGTTCGTTACACTTTGCGCAAGTTGATTTACCGCCTCGCGTGTATTGCCGTTTCACGTGAAGCACTTCTGTTTCGATTGAAACACTGTCGGCTGTCTCGCTCATCCCTGTGATCCTTTGGTGGAAAGGGCGGCGTTGAGAAATGCCCTCGCCCGGCGCAAATACATTTCACGAACGGCCATCAGGACGCTGTTTTTGTCTATTTGAAGCCCAAACAAATCCCCGTGGTTTTCGTCGCCAGCGAGATGCGCCGCGCCACGCTTCACCATCTCCTCCGTCACCTCCACCCCAGCCGTGGGGAGGGGCGCACACTCGCTGACCAACACGTTGGAAAGAATGGTTGCTGCCCGTTCAAGCCCCGCGTGCCACGCCTGATGCTCCATCGGATCTAGCGGGAAAGCGCCATTGTATTCTGTTTCCAGAATTTGCCTACAAACCTCAGCAATCCGCTTGGTTGGAAGCCCACCCGCATCTTTCATACGGAGGTCGGCGTAGCAGGCCATTGCCTCACTGATGGCGCAGTAGGCATGAAGTGATTTGTCAAAGGGTTCGAGCAAGTAACGCTTGCACTTTGCCTCGTACACCTCCCGCATCACCGCCTCGTCGTGTTCAAGCATTGGGGGTGTCCTTGGTCTTGAGGGCGCGAATGGCGGCAACGCAGGCTGCATTTTCAGTGGCGGAGGGTGAGAATGAATTGCTCATGGGGTGCAATCTATTTCGACAAGCCTTCGCCGCCTCTTCCAGCACAGCATCCCTATCCCCGTTGCTGGGACGGGTGAGGCGCATCATGGCGGCGAGTGCAAAGCGCGCAGGCAACACAACGTCCAATCCGTGTGAAATGTAATTTCCGGTTTCGACGTATCCGAGACTCGCTCGGCATTGCTCCGCCAGCACCTTCCTGCACTCTGCCTCTGTCGGCTGCTGGGCTTCTAGTGCGTTGGCGGCTTGCTTGAGCGCCTCAATTGGCACTAGAACCAGCGTCCGCTGCTTGTGAAATGAGGTCGCGTGTTCTGCTAGTGCTTCCCGCAGCGCCTTGGCGATTTCCTTGAGAGCGGTCATGCGCGCTTCCTCGCAACCCAGGCGTCGTACTCAGCCCGCGCGAAGCTCGGAATGTCGTCCTCACTCCAATGCGCTTTCCAGAACTTCTTGGGGCCGTACCACCACATCAGCGGGCGGCTTTCAGCGAGGGGCTTGGTGCTGATGCGGTCCATCTGGCGCTGATCGCGTCGGGCTTCAAGAATCGGCGCGCGAAGCTGGCCCGATACCGGGAAATACTTGTTCGCCGGGTTCTGCCGGTAGTTCTTGATGGCGCTGTCAATCTCGCCCAAGGAAAACTCAGCCAAATCCTCAACCATGTCCCGGATCAGCATTTTCGCCTGACCAGCAGTGAAGTCAGGACGGTAGTAGTGGACGGCCAGGCGCGTAAGCAGAACTGCTATCGTCGCCCTCGTCTCGTCCCGTTCCGAGATATTCTCGCGCAACGTCAAGGCCTGCATCGAGGAAGTCACGGTGTGGGGCAGCTTTGTGTCCTGATCGTCCATTGTCGTTGTCCGGTTTTATTGGGAAAAGGCCAGTCCATCCGCGCATAACGGATTGCTCTAGGACGCTGGTAGGGTCGTGCCCCTGGTTGGCTAGCTGCTCAAGCTTTCGCAGGGATAGGCGCTCTGCGTGTTCAGTCCACCCCTTGCGGTCTTTGCTTTTGCGAAAATCAACAAAAGCCGCCCACGCCTGCGTCGGTAGCCAAAGGGGGTAAACAATCGCCTGTTTGACCAGCTTGGGCTTTGAGCGACCAGAAGCGCCAACAGGCGCGCCCTCTTCTTCTATTTTAATGTTTAATGTTTCTAATGTTTCTTCTTTGTCGCGGTGCTGTCGCGGTGCTGTCGCACTTGCGTCGCTAATGCTGTCGCAATCTGTGTCGCGGTTTGGCAGGCCTACAACCTGATAATCCTTATATTTAGCGATTAAATAGACTTGTGCACCGTCGCGGCTTGTGTCGCGTATGCTGTCGCGCTTTTCCAACCGCTTTAAGAAGCGATGCACACGGTCCTTATTTTCCCAGCGCCATTTGCGCATCAGAAACCGGACGGAAAACGAAAACTCCCCTCGCTTCAGCTCTACAGCGCCTGCATTGCCGCGAGTGCGAACGTCTTTCCATGCCGCAGCGCCGACAAGCCACATCCAGGCTTCCCGTTCGGTAAATGGCTCGTCATCAAAGCAAGGATCGCTCCAGATGGAGCGAGCAACGGCAAAGACGCCCTTCTCGTCCACTAAGCAGCCTCCCCGCTCATGGAGATTGCAAGCGGTTGGGACGCGATGTTTTGCGCCGCCTGGACACGCCAGCTAACGGTGTTGTTGAGGATGTCCTCGCAGTCCTGGACCATAGCGCCAATGGTCGGGTCTTCGATCCTAAGCGCCCTGATACGGTGGAAGGCGTGAACAATTGTGCTGTGGTCGCGGTAGAACCGCATCCCTAAATCCGGGTAACTGTTGAGCGTGTACTTGCGGGCCAGGTACATGGCTATCTGGCGCGGGCGGGCGATTTTACGGTCCCTGCGATTGGATAGCAGAACGTCCCGGTTGATCTTGAAATACCGGCCCACGGCGTCCTGAACGTCTCTGACGGTCAAATTCACGGCTAACCCCACGCTGCCCAGCATAAGATCAGCCAAAGCGTCACGCAGCCGATAACGCTCCAAATAACTCCGCGCGGATCATGTTCGCGCGTACCAATTGGTTCCCTCCAATGACTCATGCTCAAATCTCCCGTATTTCAATGTTGTATGCGGCTTCGACGCAGAATTCTTGGAAGGCGCGGCCACTTCTTAAATAGAGAAGTGTTCTCGCCAAGCCAGGCATGCCGTGCTTATCCAAAATCCACTTCGATGGCTCTTTGTCCGACTTGCTTGCGTTGCAGTGCCGACAGCACGGGATAAAGTTTCTCTTCGTATTTTTTCCACCGCGTGCTAAAGGCTCGAAATGGTCGAACTCAATCTTTGCGAGTTTCCCGCAATACACGCAGCGCCCACCACAGCGCTCTAGAAGCTCAGCCATATTCTTTCGAAGCAGGCGGCGCGCGGGGTTATTGGCCTTTTGGCGTGCCGCCCTATACTCGCGCGATCTCTCCCTAGTGACCTTCTGATATTTGCGCCTTTGGGCTTTGTGTTCAGAAGCGTAGACTTTCATGTATTGGCGAATATGGTCAGGGTCGCGCCATTTTGCTCCCGGCACCCGCCTTGAGGCGTAGGAGCATTCAGATGAGCAATAGTTGTTCACTTTCACGCGGTGCGCGTCCCTGGCGAAAGTTACGCTGCAGGTGGCGCAGGTCACATTGACTTGGCTCTCAGGCTTCCGGGCGGCGATTCCCGCGCATTTTTTACTGCAATAGTCGCCGCGCTGCGCCCGCTGAGATGGGGGAAAAAAGCGAGTAGTCCCACACACCTTGCAAACAAGCGCGACATACTGAACACGCGGCTTACGGGAGTGCGGATAAACACCCTTCGGCATCTATACCTCCCTGATTTCTATTGAATAAAGCGCTTCAATGCACTTTTTCTTAATCCGGTAAGCGCGCGTTTTGGTGGGGGCGCTTTTGACATCTTCGACGATGCGGCGCTCACGCTCAAAATAGGCGAAATCAGGTATCATTTTGAAGCAAGTGACCCCATTGACGATGAACGGGAACACCGGCTTGATTTCGAGATTGCAGATAGCACCAGACCGCTCCAATAGCTTTAATTGCTCGTAACGATTGGCTTCTTTGCGGCTGTCAAACGTAATGCCATCGACTTCCGTCTTGACCGCGCCAAACTTGTTTCTGATCTTCGGCATGGAGCGCCCTGAGTAACGTTAAAACGCCCACCAGGGCTGCTTGTCTTCAGATACGGGCTTGGCCTGCGCTACAAGCTGCTCAATGCGCTGCGGTGTTAGTTCTGCGCGCAGAGCGGCGTGTAACTCTTTCTTGGCAGCGTATCGGGCGCTGACCTTAGGGCCGTGCTGAATGACCTTGCTGAGATGAAAGCGGGTCATGACTTGCGCACCTTCTTAAGCGGCATGACATTGGATGCAGGCTGATCTACGATGCTGCGATAAGGCCACGCGCCAGTGGACTTAGCCTCACGCGGGCTTTCCGCTTCACGCCGCGCCCACACCTTGTCGAGATATTCCGTAAGGCTTGAGCCGTAGGCCAACGCCTTAAGCTCGTCGCGCGCTTCTGTAGGTGTCGGGGTCATGCGGCCACCGAAAGCTTGACGGCTTCGCTGTACCCACGCCGCTGTGTATTTGTGCGGCGAAGCGACCTAGCGACTTTGCCCTGCGTACAACCAAGAATCGTAGCGACGCGATAGGTTGACCAACATTGCGTCACGTATAGATGCTTGACGCGCTCATCAAAGCGTTCAAGCGTTTTACGCTCTTGCTTCCCTGGCCTCATTTTCCCCTCCGTGAAACAATTAGCTGCAAGGAATGGATACGCGCGCAATTTCATGCGCAACCTGATCCGTCATATCCTTCATTTTACCAATGCGAATCCCGGTAACGGAAAAAACCTTGGCTGCTAGCTCTAAGCCAACAGAAGCCTCGTTCCGCTCAATATCGCTGACATGGGATTGTGTCGTGTCGAGCATAGCCGCAAGCGCGACCTGGCTGATTTTGGGATTTTGGGCGTTACGCCAGTCTTTGAGGGTGCTCATAACAGCAAACCCTATCGGAGGGCGCGATAGATGTCAACCCGATTACGCACCGCCCTGCGGGTTTGGTAAAAAGCATTATATTACAAGAGGATATAAATTTATCAGAAATAGCGATTTTACCGCTTGCAAGTTTAAATCGGTCATGCCTATACTCACAGATACCGCTAATGCGGAAGGGAGATGAGAGATGGCAAATGAGGGCGAGACGGTTATCGCGGTTAAGGGCTTCAATGCCGACCTTTCGTGCCGTGGTCATAAGTTTGAGATCGGCAAAACCTACACGATCAACGGTGCCGTTGAGATTTGCGCGAAGGGCTGGCACGCCTGCGAAAACCCGCTCGATGTTTGGTCCTATTATCCCATAGTCGCTGATGACGGGAAGCCAAACCGTTTTGCCACCGTTGAACTTAGCGGCCAGATTGCGCGACACGGCGAAGATAGCAAGGTTGCCGCCGCGTCCATTACGATCAAGGCGGAACTGTCGCTTCCTGAGTTTATCGGCAAGGCTGTCAACTGGATCATAGATTATACTAAGCAGAGAGCGCCTGCAAAGGATGGCGCGGAAGCGCTGAACGATAACGGCGCTCGCTCCGCACGGATCGGCAGCAGCGGGTACTACGCACGGATCGGCAGCAGCGGGTACTCCGCACGGATCGGCAGCAGCGGGGACTACGCACGGATCGGCAGCAGCGGGGACTACGCACAGATCGGCAGCAGCGGG
>ERZ869925.145-NODE-145-length-44720-cov-6.564491_pt1 | contig 44720 bp, 77 predicted proteins | sample MGYA00579311_ERZ869925 | MGnify/ENA primary metagenome ERZ869925 (study PRJEB32216, sample SAMN09231817) | wastewater metagenome | place: USA: Maryland | collected 2016-07-30 | study: EMG produced TPA metagenomics assembly of the PRJNA472060 data set (Reclaimed...
TGGGTGTGGGGTCGGAAGTGTACAGCCCCGTAAGCATGGGCCGAAAGGCCATCGGCATCGAACTGAAGGACAGCTATTACAAGCAGGCCATCCGTAACCTGGCCACGGTCGGTAGCCGATTCCTTGGGGACCGTGAAGCGCAGTTGTTCGATGAACAGGCCAATGATGAACTGGCGGAAATGGAAGCGACCGAAGAATGAACCGCGAGGTGCCCCGGCGACACATCACAGGGATGGACAATCGCCGGGGCTTTCGCACAACCATTGACCGCAACGAACTACGGGAAGCCTTGGCGGGTGTGCCTTAGTGGTTTGTCCGGTCGATAGCGAGGGCGGGTCTTAGTGATCCGCCCTTTGCATTAACGACGAGTACGCGAAGACCTTGGTGGGGACCATGCACATCGACGCATACAGGAAGATGTACGGGTAGGAAACGAGCGAGCCGCCCCGTGAAGGGCGGCCCGTCGATCGCGGTTGTAGGCGTGTGCTGACGCCTCGTTGGGGGCGGTAATGGATTTGAACCACTGACCTACCGAACCAGTATCGGGCGCTCTACCACTGAGCTAACCACCCCATGCGTTCGGATCTCCCCGCGATATCGCTGCTAAGGTAAGGGCTACCCCGTTACCTCCTGGCCCTCCTTGGAGTGCTTGGACAACAACTTCGATGCGCGAACTATGCAAGGGGATACATCCGTCATCGGCATACCCTCGTCCGCTTGGTACACCACTTCGGTCAGCGCCCCCAGCGCCTCGTCCCTCTCAGCTCGGAGGCGTGCGTTCTGCTTCCCAAGGTTCGACGCCATAGTTACAGCGACCTCCTTCTTTAGCTTCATCATGTACGCCCGCCATTCGTTACCGAAGGGTTCGTATCCGGCGAATGGGTCGCGTTTGCCCACCAGCATATCCTTTGATTCGTTCATGGCATAGATGTTTGGTTCGCTCGGATCACATCCGAGCATGTAGTCGTTCAGGTCGGCGGTGTTGTCGATCATGGCTTCGTCGCTTTTGTGAGGCGTTCGCGGAGGTCTTTGCCGTCATCAGATGCGATAACGCTCCAGTCGCACCAGTCAAGCGCCCATTCCTTCACCACCTCCATCGCCTCCTCCACAGATAAGCGTGGAACGGATGGCTCGGCCTGCCCATCCAAGGACTTCAGGGAGGCGAGGGCGGCAAGACGTAACTCGTCGAACTTGCGGACGGTTCCAAGGATCTGCTCGCTGTCCTCTCGGTGCTGGCCCAAGTTGTAGGCCACGTTCGAGCACAGGCTACCTTGATCCAGCGCCTCGCGTATTGTGTCCTGTGCGGTCTTGGCAGCAGAGGCTGCGGGTGTGGTGGTCTTGTCCATGCTCAAACCTGTTCGCTGAGTTTGTCAATGGCGCACTGGATGGCCTCCACCGCTTCGCCGCAGTCCTGCTGTATGGTTTCGACCTCATCCATCAGTTCAGTGAGGCGATCCCGGCGGTCGGCTAACGCTTTCTTGTGCGATTCGAGGCTGGCGATAAGGGACTTGATACTCTTGCTCATGATCTGTTCACTGTTGGGGTTGGGCCTTGGCGCGGGCTTGTGTCTTTCCTTCTTCCGTAGCGTGGTATATCCACGACGGGCTTACCTCGTCGAATCCATAGCGCCTGCGGATCATCAGCCTGTGCCGTACAAGTTCCTCACACATCGGAAAATCAATCGTGCGCTCATCAGTCACGAAGTGGTTCCGGAACTCACCCTGAGCGCCCGCTACGCCGCTATCGCTCAGTCCGATTGCATGGCGCAGGATGAGCAGTCCCGCGTTAGGGATAGTAGGCGAAGTCCCGTCTTCGGGACCGGAGCGAAGCGGAGAGCCGGATAGCCCGACGGCCCGCTCTGGGGCCGGAACGCCCAAATCACTACCTTCTTTTCTGTTGTCCATCGTCTATCGTGTTGAGGTTCGGGACTTCTTGGGAGGGTTGCGAGCACCGTCCTCGGAAATCAGGCGGTTCAAATACGCGGTGATGTTGCACCGGTCCGTCTCGCAGGATCGGCGGTCTGCTATCTCCCTGTTCCCCTCGTCGAAGTGGAAGGGGAAGTTGGCTTTCTTCACCTTGTTTGCTTTCTTTTTTGGTGGCATCGGTTCGGGTCAGGGGTTCGTCTATCGCGGCATAGTTAGCATTCGCCCATAGTTCGGCGTCGGCGTAGTTCGTCGCTGTGTGGATTACTTCGTCCAAGCGATTCACAACGACCGCCCCGATGGCGGTTTTGAAGGTGTAAATCCAACCGCGCGGGCAAGGCTCGTGCGCCTTTATGCTGATGCTGCGCATTCGTCCCCAGCCTCAACCCAAGCCTGTGCAACCGCCTTTAGTTCGTCAAGGGTGTATTCCTCGTTCAGCAGGCGAGCCTCGTTGTACTGAGCGTATAGGCTACGGTCAGCAAGTATCGTGGCTTCCATTTCGGCGCGGGTCATTTCAGAGATCATGGCGTGTTGCTGTTGTTTGACCCCACAATGATATACGTATTGTACGTACCATGCGTATTAATGTGACGAACCGTTACCAACGACAAAGGGACCGGCTACCCGATCCCAATGCCTCTCCCCTGCCACCACCACAGAAACCGGGGAAGGTCTTCAGGTCATCCGCCGCACCGGTAAGGCACGATGGCTTGCAGTTCGTCCGCCAGTTCCTTGGTCAGCTTCTTGGCGAAGGCGTTCAGTAGTTCAGGTTGCGCGCGGTCTCTCTCAGCGATCAACTTTCCATCCTTGGCGAACACTTGCGTGATGCGCCGAACCGGATCGCTCTCCACGCCTTTGCCGCGCTTCTCCATCATGGTGATGATCACCTCTTCTGTGTAGGCTCCTGGCATGCTCATGGCTTGTAGAACGTTGCCTCGCCCACGGTGAACCAGTTCGAGGCTCCGGTCTTCTTCTTCGCCGTCAAGCGGAAGTAGCGGCCCTTCACCGGCGCGGGGAAAGTGATCATCATGGTCGAAGTCCCGGTGATGGTCGCAGTGATCCCCGCGATAGGCGTGGAACTGGCACCCACGTAGACCTGTGGAGCGCGCGCGAAGTCATTCACCCATCCGGCATTGAACGTGGCGCTCTTGAAGGTCTGCTCGGTCTTGGCGTCGAATTGTATCCACGCATCCACCGCGTCTTGGCGCTGACCGCTGGACCACACTGTTTCGGGCTTACCGTCGATCGCGTAGGCGGGTAGCTCGCGGCCTCCAAAGTTCGTTGCCGATGCCTTGACTTCCCATCCCGCCGTGCTGATCGTGTTGCCCGAAGGTGGAGGGGTAACCGTGCAAGACTGCGATTCCGTGCGCGTGGATCCGTCCGTATGCGCGCAGGTCCGGGTTTGGGTTCCGTTCACGCACGCGCTCCAGGTTGGGGGGCAGGTCCATGTTCCGGTAGGAGGTGTGACGGTTCCGGATAGGGACATGTTCGCGCGGGACTTGAACGCCAAGCCCTCGTCGTTCCACACGAACGAGTTCCCGCTGTATGGCTTGCCGCCGGTCAGCGTTGCTGTGCTGCTCTTGGCCAGTGCTTGCGTGTTGCTACGAAGGTCGATACCCCGTGCGTTGATCTCGAACTGTGTTCCCGTCCAGTTCCCGCCGATCAGGTAGTCGCACGGTGGCCCGTCGAAGTTCGCGGTCATCCCATCAATGCACAGGTTCAGGTCGCCCATCTTGCCCTCAATGCGGATGGGGCGTTGGCGCACGGTCCGCGATTCGCTCTTTTCGTTGGTGATCGTAAAGGTGCCACCTCCTACGCTTTGTGCATCCTTCGGTCGGATGCATATCAGGTCACCCTCGTTATCGTCGCCCGATGGCGTGTTGATCCGCACGTTGCATAGGCCGTTCGATCCAAGGAAGTCGAAGCCCGGCCCCTTGTTGTTGAATGCCGAACACGTCTCGACAACGAACGGCGTCCCGTTGAAGATGGTGTAACCGGCCCCCGGAAAGTCCGTGGACATGCAGAAGGCGATCACGCTGTTCTCCCCCGGTTCGTTGAGGGTTACACCGGTAGACAGGCCCGTGAAGTTCCCCGCCTGCGACTTGTTCCCCACGAGCCGGAAGTTCTCAATGATGATGCCCTCGGTGTACGCCAGTCCGCCGATAACGCCGTAGTCCTTGCCCCACGCCGTAGCGTTCAGGCACACCCGGTCCGGTTGGCGCTTCGACCATCCCGCGTGGTCGATCTCGATAGCCGTGCCCGGTGTGCATCCTGGGTTAGCTCCGCTGCGGTCGGAGTAGACCTGTGCATGCTTGCCGGAGTACCTGCCGAGCGCCGTCATGCACCCGTAGCGCACACGGTACCACCCATCCGGGGCGATGATCCACGCGCGGCTTTGCAGCACGAAGTTCGGACGGATGTAGATTCCGAACTGTATGTAGGTATCCGTGGCAACAACGGCATCGTTCCACCCGCACTCGAACAAGTACAGGTCCAGGAGTTCAGCCTTCGGCCATCCGTGGGCCTCCCAAAACTTCACGAACGCCGGGAAGCTGTCGGGTAGCATCGCCTCCGAATAGCCGAGGTCGCGCAGGATCTTGTCCTTGTCCTTGTTGACGTGGTACAGCTTTTCAAGTTCAATGGTCCCGGTGTTCGGGTATTTCCGTGGAGCCGCCTGCCCCATCGTTGCCCACAGGACAAGCGATAGGCACAGGAAGCGGCTGATGTAGTTGCGGATGGTGCGCATCACTTCTTTCGTTTTGGTCGGATGAACTGGATCTCGCGGCCTTCTTTCGTCTTCCACACGTAGACCCACACGGACATGGTGGTTTGGTTCACGGGTGTTTCCAGGCCCATCGTCAATGCCTTCAGCTTCCTCAGCGCCCCCTTCGCGGCCTTGCGCTCCTCGGCATAGCGAGCCGTGACCTTGATCTTCGGACCCGGACCCGGATCGTCGATCACGTAGGTGAACGGTTGGGTCGCGTGCTTGCCCTTCTTGATCGTGACGATCACCGGGGTCTTCTTGCTGGCCTTTGGAGCCTTGGTCGCTTGCTTCTTCATGCGAGTGATGGTTTGCGGTGAATGATCGTCTTGTGAACGGGCACGAGCATCGTATGCCCGCCGATTGCCTTCCCGGTTCTGCTGATGGCGTGCGGTATCTCGACCCCTCGGTATGTGGTCACGATTTGCCGGAAGTATCGCTTTCCGCTCTTCAGGCGAGCGCCGAACTTCTTGTACTTCCCTTCGGGTGCGTGGTTGAACATTGGTCTACGTGTTGGTGAGTGTGTAAGCGGTGAATGCGGCGGCGAAAACGAGGGCTTCCGTGATGTAGGCGATGGTTCCGGCGACGCGCAAGTCCTCATCCACAAGGCCGATCTTTTCGTAGTCGCGCAGTAGAATCTCGTGCGACCTCAGTTCGGCATCGCTCCACCAAGTCCAGCAGGCGACAGCGTACCAGAAGCGGTCGTAGTTGTTGCTCCAAGGGGCGATGTACCACATGTCCTTCCCCCGCTTACGGTTGAGCCACCAACGGAACGAGGCCGTGAACAACCCCCACGCCATCGGAAGCCAATAGAGCGTGCGCCATTCCCAAGCGTTGAAGGCCAAGCATATCAGCGCCCCGCAGACGAGGACCGCTATCACCCGTTCCTTCAGTTCCTTCCCGTGGTCGATCGGCTTGTGTTCGGCAATGCGGTCCGCATCCGTACCCGCTTCTAGGTAGGCGATGGTCAGCACGGCAACGAGGAAGCAGAGGGCGGCGATCATTCTTCTTCGGGTTCGGGGTTTTCGTCTCCAGGATCTTGGGGCTTCATTGCTTCGGCCTGTTCACGGGTAAGGGCCTCCCACATCTTCGGCCACTTGGCATCGCCTTGGTAGCGGTCGCCTTTCAGTAGGGGGTTCATGGCTTTGGTTGTTCGCATACCGTGAGAGGGTATCCTATCACCGTCACAGCCATTCCATATCCGGCAGGCACCACGACCATTTCCATGTGACGGGCTACATGTAGTCCATCTTCCAGCGGCAGGTCGTGCGCGCATCCTTGGCACTTTTCCTCTACACCCATGACTTGTTCCAGTTTTTGTATGTGCCGATCCAGAAGCCGACCACCGGGATCAGCGCGAATGCCGACCACCATCCGCCATCCTGCGAGACCGAAGCCCCAAGCAGGAAGAAGCTGAACAGGTGGATCAGCGCGGCCATGTATCCCCGCGTCTTGCCCACCATCCATCCCCCTGTGATGGGGTGGATGAAGGATGCGAACTCACGGAAGGTCAGGGTGCGGAGCGAAGCCTCGTTCATTGCGATGGGATCACCGCCATTGCGCTTGACCCAGCATAGCGCCATTCCGCTGTTGTGGTCAACGATGTATACGTGGTCGTAATACATCACCAGCGTTCCAGGCTCGAACTCTACGGGGCGGGATAGGTTGGTCATCGGATCGAGTTGTTGAGAATGAACCCACCGACCGCACCGATCAGCAGGAAAGTCACGGGATTCCGCCTGCGGGCCTTTCTCTCGGCCTTCTCCGCTCTCTCCCGTTGCTTGTCGCGTTGGTCCCGGAGTTCAATGATCGTAGTCTCGTTCTTGGCGATGGTCGCGCGGAGCGTGGCGTTCGACTTGTCGAGGTCTCGGTATGCGTTGCGCATGGATACCACGGTAATCACCTTGTCGCGAACGCGCAAGTCCTGTGCGTATCGCAGGGTAACACCGAACCGGAAGTCTTCAAGGCCCATGATCACGGTGCTATCGTTCAGGAGCGACAACGAACGGGTCTGCCCAGAACATCCGGCCCAAGCTGTCAAGATCAGCAGAGTGAGTAGTGCGCTGCGCATGGTCTAGGTATGTTTTCGGAGGAACTCTGTCGAGGCTGTCGCCCTTGGTGAAGTGCTGGGATGCCGAGGCTTGCAGACTGTCTGCCAATTCCTTCAGCGCGGCGTTCAGGCTGTCGCGTTCGATGTCCCACGCCTTTTCCGCCTCACGTGCATCCGATGACTGCTCAAAAAACACGATGGAATCGGCAATCAGCAGACATGCAAATAGGAGCCAAGGGAGAACGGTTTTCATGCCTTGGCCGGATGAACAACGGTGAGGTGCTCGAATGCCCGGTTGCACTTTTCGGCGAAAGTCACGGACCACGGAATCCGAGTGGCGACCTCGTGCGTAGCGTTCACCATCAGTGAAGCCACCTTGCTTTCGGACAGGCGGAGAATCTTGGCGATGCGACCGCGCGAAATGTCCGTCCTTTCGTTCAGCGTGTAAGCGATCCACTTAGGCTTGTGGCCTTCGCGAATGAGGTCCGCGACAATAGCGGAAAAGGGATCCTCTACTTTCACTGTGGTGATGTTGTGGATGCAACACTACCGCCGCAAATCACCCTTTGCGCCAATAGGAAATCTCAGCGAACCCGGTCAAGCAATTCGATCGGCACCTCCGGACGGTGGCCCCATCCCGGATCCTTCAGGAACACGAATATGTTTCGGTCGTCGATCTCGTTGATCCCGTCCACCACGCATATCCTGCCAGTGGTGAAGAGTTCGGAAAGGCTGTCGAAGTGCGTCCCCTTCTCGGTGATCAGGCGGGCGACCTTGACGCGCTGACCGTGTTTCATTTCACCGGATGGTGGCAAGCTCGAAAACGTTCACTGTAACCGCTGTATGCTCGTATGGGGAAAGCACCTCGTGCAGCATACGTAGGGCCTCCACGCTTTGTGAGATACCAGCCTTCGTCAGCCCCATACCAACGAGGGGGCACCCTTCGGTATCCGATACCAGGTTCCCGTGATGGATTTTTACCTCCGATCGTCCGGGCACGTCGATAAGCTCCCACAAGTGGTTCTTGTACCACGGAGCACGCGCGGAAAGTCGTGGGAACTTTTGCGTGGGACGGAACCTTGCGTTGTAGATACCCACCGGTATACACGACACGCGCCTGTGATTCGATGCCCAGTTGAGTTCCAGCGTGTGGCACCGGAAAAGAACCTCCGGCGTAGCGAAGCGCAGGACGGTGAGCACGCCACGGGTGGGCGCGTCCGCCGTCATGCGTTCGCGACGGATCTGGATGGTGGGTGCCAGCAGCACGGTTCACGCCTTGCGGGCCTTGCTCGCTGACTTCATTCCGAGAATGCGGGACACCAAGTGCATGCCGCCGTACCACACCACGAACGTGTAGGTGAGGGGCTTGGAAAAGCCAAGAGGCTCCATCAGCTCGCTTTTCATCACCGTACCGAGGATACCCAAGCCGAGGGAGTACATCACATACTTCACGTTCTCCTTTGTGGTGAGCCACTTGCCGAAGCCCACATCCTCCGTGCGCTCCTCATACTTCCCGCCGATGTGGAAGGCGAAGGCGATGATCGCAACGATGAGGCCGGAGACGATAGGCCAGTTGTCCGTAATGGTTTGCAGGTTCATTGGTCGTGTTGTTGGTTAGTCGTTTTCGTATTCCCGTTCGAGGTTGGAGATCCGCGCCTCGTGTGAGGCTTGCACCTCCATCGCCTTGTGGAACTCTCCCATGTGGGCGCGGACCTCATCGTAGAACTTCACGAGGAAGAAGCCGATCACCCCCAGCAGGGCGGTTATCAATGAAAGCAGGACGTTGGTCAATTCCATCTCACGTTTCGTTGTTCAGTCGATGTCCTCGTTATCGGATGCGTACTTCGCCCATAGCAGGATCAGGATCAAAACACTGTGCTGCCTATGGCGATGAGCATGGGGTTACGCGCGCACTTTCGGACCCGGTACGTTCGGCGTCTCACCAGCGGCGAGCAGCGCCGTGTTCAGGTCTAGGTAGAACTGATCGGTGAGGTTCAGCAGTTCTTCGGCGTCGCTCATGGTATTGCTGACGGTAGCGACCTTATTGAAGAGGTCGAGGACCGCAGCTTGAAATTCGGTAGGGTTCATGTTCGTTGGTTTGTTTCGTTGGTTTGTCAGGTCGTTATCGTTCCTTGTGATGAGACTATCAGGTAGTCCCCTATTGTCGCGCTGAAGATCAGTTCACATCCGCTATCTGGCGCGATCGTGATGCTGGGAGAATCAATACTCTCGCCTTGGATGTTGTTCCCGTTGCCGACAAAAACCATGTCGGCGGTATGAGAAAAGAACTTGAACTGTTGGCCATCTACCGGCGAGGCGGGGCCGGTGTATTCCGGATGTGCGCTTGTGTTGTTGTTCACTATGAACACATCGCCTGCGGAATACGCGGTGTTCCCCGTGATGATCCTTGGCGGAAGAACCGCGTCCGCCTTCAGCGCCAACTTCGCCGTGTAGTCGTTGAAGAGAAGACTGTCCCCGTCGTTCCAGCCCTGATTGACTTGGGTGATCTGGGTGTCTACGTACTCCTGAGTGGCCAAGTCGCCTCCAGTAGCCCCTCCATCCCGCTGATCGGCCGCGTAGTCCACATCCGCCTCGGCGATGTTCAGGTCATCCTTGTAGGGCAGTGAGTTGTAAGCGCCGGGACCGACCTTTCCACGGCGTGTGTCGCTCTCGTATCCCAACTGTCCATCCTCCAGCGTCACGTTGTCCGCGCGCATCTGGTTCGCTGTCTTGCGGACCTGCTCAATGTTCCTGTTGATCGTTGCCATCAGCCGCGATAGGTGTTCTGGCGCTCACTGCGCCGCATGATGAAGCCGCCGCTGTTCTTCCCCTGGATCCGTTCCTCTCCGCTCACATTGGTGGTGTACCACGTATAGGTTGCCACGTTGTCGCACAGGTACTCCACAAGTCGCTCTAAGCGCGCTTCCGACCGGTCGCGGGCCAATGCCTTTTGATCGGCCTTGTCGCTGCTTGTGAGCGCTTCCTGTCCCTCGCCGATGACTTTCACCATGCCAGCCCGTTCCGGCTCGCTGATGAACTCCGGTAAGGCGATTTCACGAACGCGCCAAGCCATCCAGGGTTTCAGGTAGGCCAAGAGTGCGGTGTAGCTCGCTGGGGTGGTGTAGACCAGTGCGTAGCCCGTCCGGCCGAGTACCTTCTCCGCTTCCAAGTGAACATCGGCAATAGCGTTGGCGACCTTCCGCGCCTCAACGTTGCTGTTGAGCTGCGTGATCGTCTGAAGGTCGGCTAAGGCGATCAGGTCAGGCATTGGGATCGTCCTTGTTGGTGTCCTTGTTCGCGTCCTGCTCTTCGTTCGTGTTGGCCTGTGCGCTTCCGGCTTCGATCAACAGCAGGTTCATGCGCGGATCCCAGTTGCTACGGTTCGGGTTCGGATCCTTGCCATCGATGGTGGTGATCGGCAGGCCCGAGGTCATGCGGTCTTCCCACACGAATACTGAGCGCAGGTAGCTCTGGCGCTTCAACGCCGCATCGGTAGCCGCATCGAACGGCGTGAGCTGCTTCACCCGGCATTCATGCACGGGGATCCCGCACAACTCCACGGCGCGCTTTGCAGGGTTGGTGATGTACTTCTGGAACGGGGCGATCTTGGTGCGCTGGAAAAGGGTCAGCGTCTGTTCGATCGCCAAGCCCTTTCCGCTCATTCCCGTATTCACGTCCACACCCATCAGGATCGGCGGGATACCGAAAGCCTTGTAGATGATCTGCTCGTATTTGTCCTCCAAGCCTCCTAATTCCCCGGCGTGGTCTCCGCGCTCCAGCTTGTTGAAGACAGGTGCGCCTTCTTGGGGTGTTCCTGTTGTGACCGCGTAGCTCTTGCCGTCCTGACCGGTGAAAATGGCTTCGATATTCTCGTCCAGTTCGATCAGGTCCGTCTCGTCCTTGTTCGTGAAGACGTGGAGGTGGAACGATGGACGGAACGCGGTATCGAGCTGCGTGCGGTTGAACACCGGGATGCGCGAAAGCACCTCAGCATTTGTGATCGCCGGAAGCCACCAAGGAAGGCCGAGAAAGTCGATCCCTTGGTGATAGCCTTTGTAAACGAGTACGCGCTTGGGTTGAAAGCCGGGAGCCTCCCACGAGGGAAGCGTAACCAAGGGATAGTCCTTGCTCCGCTTGGCGTACAGTTCCCAATTCGAGCACCAGTAGTGATTTTGGATGATACCCGCCGCGTCCTTCTTCCCGCTGCGCAAGCGTGAGGCGTCGAGGTGGTGTATCGCAGCAGGTTTGCCGTCGCCTCCGGAGATCACTTCCATTGCCGCGTACCCCACGAGGGCGATATCCTTGGCCACCGCGTTCAGGAAGTAGTCTTCCCCGTCCTCTACGCTGGTCCCGTGGCTCATCAACTCCCGCCACTTGTCCATCGCTGCCGGGATCTCCTTTCCGTCCTTGTCCAAGAACTCCAGGCCCAACCCGGCGATGTACTGCGCGAAGGTGTCCACGCTGGTATTCACCGCCGGAACGTTGTCCCGTAGCGCGCTGATGAACTCGTTGAACAGGTTGTGCCGTCCGTGGCGAACGAACGGCTCGTTGCGGTACTCGGTGGCGAGGATGGCGGGCGCGTTCGATTGCTGCCCTCCCATGTTCACCACGCGAGCCACACGCCGGAAACTCCGGCCCACTGTGCTATGGGTTTCAGTGCCCACGAGACAGGTACTTGATTGCGCTGTTCAAGTTCCCAACATCATCTTTCATCATGCCAATCCCCGTGTTGCATAGGCTGCACAAAAGCCCCCTCACTTGACCGGTTTCATGATCATGGTCGATCACCAGTCGTTTTCGGCCATTGCCCTTATAGCAAATGGCACACACTCCTGCCTGCGAGATCAGCATCTCATCAAACTGCACTTTCGTTAACCCATGCGGCATCATACCTTGAGCAGTTGCTCTGAATGGCCTGTCTTGAGACTTACGTCGATCCCTTTGCTTGTTCTTATTTGCGCAGCGATATGTTCCTCGAACACTGTCGTGAAATACAATTCCAACGGGACCACATATGGAGCACATAGCAGTCCGGGCAGGGCCTGATATGTTATCGAGCTTGTGGGTCATCGTATTAGCAATGAGAGCGGCCTCGGGGATACCGCGCCGCCCATCAGCGTTTGGAGTGTAACCGGTCGTTACTTCACTTCCTCGATGTAGAAGTCGAAGCCCTTGTAACCGGGTTTCGGCTTACCGTCCGGGCCTTCGCCGAACTTCTTGTCCAGCTTCTTGAAAGCCGCGATGAAGTTCTCAGCGTGCTCGCCCTTCAGGTGGTCCTCCGTCACCTCGTATTTGAAGCCGGGGTAACTGATGGACTTCTTGTCGCCCTTCAGCTTGTATTTCGGTTGTGCCATAGGTGCTGGTGCTTTTGCAGCGGGTGTGTTGATCGGGTCCATGTTATTCGGCGGCGATCAGTGCGGCGAGCGTCGTTGCGGCGTCCGTCATGAACAACTCGAAATACTTCTCGCTTTCGGGGTTGGTCTCCGAAGTGCTCAGGGTCACTACTTCACCCAACGCCTCGGAGGTCGATCCCGCGACGTTGGTATCCAAGGTCAGACCTGCCGTGCGCCCGTTCACGATGAAGGCTCCGGCCTTGGTCTCCACGATGGAAACCAGGTTGGTGCCCTTCAGTTGTTGCACGCTGGCGCGGTTCGCACCGGAGAGGCCCACGAAGCGACCGGTCAACACCGGCTTGTGCGTCTGCGCTCCCGTGTTGGCGTCCGTGGTCATTTCCTCGGAGAACTGGAAACCACGCGCGTCGAAGTTCCACGGCAGCAACGCGCTTCCAGCGGTGAAGGTCGTGGCCCGTCCGGTGGATGCGCTGATCGCACCGAAACTGATATCCGCGCGGTTGATAAGCCAGTGATGCAGTTCATTCAGTCCAGCCGCTACGCTTCCGCATACCGACAATGGACCTCGAACCGCAGTGAGTGAGCAAGCCATGTTCGTTGTTGTTGTTCGTTCGTTGCTTAGATAGCCACCACCTCGTAGATCGGGTGGACGATCTGCGTACCCGCGCAGTATTGAGCGCGGAAGTAGTTGAGTTGGTCCTTCATCTCGTACCAGGCTTCCAGCTTGGCGTAGTCGTCCGTGCTGTCGGTACCGAACACGTAGTTCTCGTGGGTGCTCAACAGTGCGCGGTGCGGCTGGATGAAGCCGTAGTCAGCGGACTTGATGCGCTTGTCCCAATCCGGACGCTTGATCAAGGGGATGCCCTCGAAACTCAGCGTCTTCTTGCCGTTCTGGAGGTCCATGTAAGCTCCCTGCACGCCACCGGCGAAGGTGTTCAGGTACGCCTTGTAGTTCTCATACATGGAACGGCTCACGTCGAAGCGTGCCGTGCTGGAATCGAACTCGGCAAGCTCATCCGTGCGGGCCTCCCACATCAGTTGGAAGATCGCAGCGGCTGCACCGCTCTTCAGCGTGGTGTTACGCACGGCTGCGGTCGTGGTGGCTACGCTACCGGCAAGGTCACCGGATACGTTCACCGGGGCGCTCACCGTCACGTTCATGCCGGGGAAACCAGCGGTCACAACAACCGTTGCGCCTACGTTGGTGATCACGCAGCGTCCGTGACGTGCGAGGATCGTTGCGGCATGCGAGGTAACGAAGTTCGCGGCCGTGGTGTTCAGGTTCGTGGTGAACGTAGCGAGGTAGGCCGTTCCATTGATCGTGATGTTCGCCGTTCCCGACGTACCCGTGATCGTGGCGGTCTTCACACCGGCAACGGCTACCACGTTCTGGTAGGCCGTCACGTTCACGTCCACTACCTGTGCTGCCGGGATATCACCGGTGCGCACAAGCTCTTGGATGCGTGGCCAGAAGCCCGTGTACTCCTTGTAGTCGGCATCGAGGGTACCGGAAGGAGAGTACAGCGAACCTGTCGCCGTCATGGTCTCTTTCGTGGTATCGCCGAGCCAGCCCTGGCGGATCATATCGCGGGTCATGGCATCGCTGAACGCCTTGATGATGATCGAACGCAGCTCGGGGCTGTTCTCGATATCGTTGGCGTCCACGCCGCTGTCCACCAGCACTTGGTGAACGGAAACCCAGAACTCGTCCGTGGTCTGCTCCACCTGTGCCTTCATCCGGCTCACCGTGAGGGTGAACGGGGTGATGGTCACACCGGTGCTGGAGACGAAGGACGTTCCACGCTGGTATCCCTTGGTGATCTTGTCCAGCGCACCGATCTTCAGCAGTTCGCGGCTGGTCTTGACATCCGGGATCACCGTGAACGCCTCGTTCAGGATCGGGTTGTCGATGAAGAGCGGAACGAAGAACTGGTACAGAAGGTCTTTCTGTACGTAGGTCAGTCCACTGGGTACTACGAGACTTGCCATGGTTGTGAGCCTTTAGGCTGGTTGTTGCTTAGTTGCTGGTGATCTTCTTGGCCTTGACCTTCGCGGCGTGCTGCGCCTTTTGCACATCGGTCATCTGTGCGAACACTTGGCCCACGAACTCGCTCTTCTCGTCCTTGCCCGTGTTAGGCGATGCGGCGATCTGTGCGGCCGTGTTGTTGGCTACCGTCTTGGTGGTAACCGGTGCTTTGAGCTGCGCCTTCAGTTCTTCGATCTCCTTGTCCTTGGCGGTCACTTCGGCTTTCACGCCTTCGACCTCTTTGGAAAGGGCTTCGACCTTCGGCGTCTGGTCCTCTGGCTTGGCGGCTTCGAGGGCTTCGATCTGCTTCTTCAGTTCGGCGATGGTCGCGTCACGTTCTGCGAGCGCTGCATCCTTTTCCGTCAACTGGTCCGCAACGGCCTGATCAACGTCCACGTCCGCCATGACATCACTGCCGAATGCGGCGGCGATGCCTTTTCCGAATGTGAGCTTGACCTGTACTTTCTTCTTTTCGCTCATGGCGATGGTTTTCGTTTCGATGGGTTTGGCGTCATACATCGCCGCCAGCCTCAGTTCGCTTTTCATCACCCGCCCTGCGAACCCCATAGCCACGGCTTCTTTCGCCGTCAGCGTGGTGGTATCCGCCATCATGGACCGGAGCTTTGAATCGCTCAACCCCGATAGCTTGCGGTAGATCGCGACCATGCCGTTGTTCGCGGCTTCGCGCATTTCATCCGTGCCACCGGATGCCTCATGCACCATGATCGTGGCGAGGGGATGGATCTCGATGGCTTCACGACCGAACGCGGCTGCGTAGGTCACGGTGGCGCTCATCGCGGTACCCCAAATGCGGACGGTAGCTTTGATGCCGGATTGCTCCACGTATCCGTAAAAGGCGTTCGCGTCATCAACGCCACCCCCGTGGGAGTAGATGTTGAGGACCGGCGTTTGGCCTTCGTCGTTGTAGAACTTGATCGCCCTTACAACATCGGTCGCCACAGTATCAACCCCGATCTCTCCGGTGATCCAGAGTTCGGGACCATCTTCGCCTTTTACAGCGCGGACGGATGGTGATAATGCGGGCATCGGAACAAACGTCCGACCGCGCCAATACCTGTTTGGCGGAATTCTACGCTATTTCTCTCGCGCATTCCGCGCGTCCTGTACAACGCGCCGATGCACATCGTACTTCACCGATAGCTCTTCCTCTATGTCGCGCGCCGTGCGTTCGGTCTTCCCGTACAGGGCGAAGAAGTCGATACGGATGGCGATGTCGCGCGCCTTGTGCTCCTTGACAAGTCCGGAAGAAATGAGCGCTTCCAAAGCCTGCTCCCCGCTCTTGCCCTTGACGATCTCCAACAGGCGTTCGTGGATCTCTTTTATCATGCTGCGCTTGCGGTTTCCTGGAACTCGATCTTTCTTCCAACGGCCTGTCCTTCGCTCCACGATGCCACTACCGGAGTGGCGGCGAACTTCTCCATTGCCGATACAAGTCGTGCGGCGATCAGGTCCGAAGGTTCAGGGCGCGGGGCGGATGCGTTCAATGCAGCAATACCTGCGTTGAGTGTGCCACCATCGGCGAACCCGCTGATGTTCCCCATGCGGAAGTCACGAGCCACATCGTCCGATTTTCCAGCGAATCCCGGCACACCGAGCGCGCCCCAGATGCGGGGCCCGAACACCCCTTCCATCTTCGCGCGGCTCTTGCGGCTCAGTACCATTTCCTCGTTTTGCAAGGTCACGGCCCCACCGCCGCGCGTGCGAACCAACACGTTATCCCCGTTGCTTCGCCGAATAGGAAGCCCCCACGATGGTTTCACCACACCGTTCACCTCTCCCAAGTCTCCACCTTTCGCGAAGCCTTTGATCTTGGCTACGTTGATCAGTCCGGCGATCACTGCACTGGCTGCGGCAATGGCTCCGCGCGCTGGGGAGGTGGCATCCGGTGGAACGAATTGCGAATGATAGGCCGCAGTTGCAGCGAGGTACGTTTGGATCAGCGCCTCCGCGATAGCGAACACCTTGAAGGATTTCTTTCGCTCCTCCAGCCTCTTCTTTTCTTGCTCGTTGGCCTTCAGGTCGCTTTCCAGTCCGGCCTTCAGTTGTTCGTTCGACGTGTTTTCGATTTGCTCCTTTAGAGCCTCGTTCTCTTCATCGATCTTGGATATGCGATTATCAAAGGCGATGTCGCTGATCTCCTGTGCTTGACCCAAGAATCCGGCGATCGTTCCGAGTGTCGCCTCTTGCCGTGCGCGGTGGATCTCCTGAAGGGCGATCGTCTGTGCTTCTTCGTCCGTAAGCTCCTGCTCCCGGTACTTGGCCTTTACCTCAGCGATGGTTTTCCCGAGTTCATCCTGAAGGGTGATCGTGGAAATACCCTGTGCATCCAGTAGGGCGAATTCCTTTTCGGCATTCTCAGTGAGTACCCGGATCACATCGTCCTCTTCAGCGCGGAGCAAGGGCGCGCGTTCGGCGGTCTGCTTGGCGTAGAGGGCTTTGAGTTCTTCGGAGTTGCCACGGAACGCCTTGCGCTCGGCATCCTGTTCTTTCAGTAGCGCGGCCAGACGTTGCTCCGATCCTTCGGCGCGCTTTTCCAAGAGCATCGAAGAAAGCTGGTCCTCTTGCTCGGTCTGCTCCGATGCGAAGTTGTTCCGGATATCCAAGAGCTTCGCCTGCGTCTCGGTCTCGATGCGGGCCAGTAGTTCCCCGTCACCTTGCGCGGCTTCGATCTGTGCGCGGCTGTCCACGATCACAGCGGCCTCAGCGCGGGCTTGTGGTACGCTGATCGGCCGTGCTGCGCGTTGTACCTGTGCCTCGTCCTCAATGGCCAACGCACGCGCGCGGTTTTCCTCCGCTTTGCTCAGGTCCGTTACCAGTTGCAGGCGTTCCTTCTCCGATTCGTTGAGCTTCTTGGTGCTCGATGCCTTGCCTTCGAGGGCCTTTATCTGTGCTTCGATGGCATCGATCTCCGCGTCGGACTTTGCCAAGCCTTCGGCATCGCTGGTGTTGAGCGCGTCCCGGTCCTTCTTGGCGTTCTGGAGCGCCGTGTTGAGGGTTTCACGTTTCGACGCTACCGTTTCGATGGCATTGGTGCCGTCCACTTCGGCATCGCTTGCTTCCTTGGTCGATTTCACGCTCGCCTGATCGGCGGCGATCTTCTTCTTCCGAAGGTCGATAGCCTCTGTGAGTTGCTTCACGGCGGCGTAACCGGCAGCGAGGCGGATCTTCTCCTGCTCAGTGAGTTCGGATACGGCCTTGCCCTGTATGTCCTTCAGTTCGCGGATCGTTTGGATGCGTTGCCCTTCGATGCCCCTCACATCTTCGAGGGAATCGCCGTAGGTCTTCAAACTGGCAACGCGGGCGCGGAATTGCTGCACGAAGCCGTCGTTGCTTTCCTCTGCGGAGAGTTGGCCCGCGCCGCCGAGCTTGCTGAACTGCTCTTGCGTCCGCGCTGTGAAGTCCTCGATCTCCTTGTCGATCGGATCGGTTACACCTGATATGCCGTCGAAGAGCGCGCGGGTGCTTGCCAGGATACCCCGGAAGGCATTGCCGATGATCGAATCGCCTTGGCTGAATGACAGGACCAGCGCATCCCAAGACGCACCTGTACGTTTCAATTCCCCCTGTATGCTGCTGAGTTTTTCCTGTGCGACTTCGTTGGCGAATCCACTTGCGTTGACGGCCTTCGTATAGGCAGCGATACCCTCTGCCCCTTCCTTGGCCAGAATGTTCGCGCCGGTCAGTTGTTGGTTTCCGAAGATAAGGCCAAGGGAATAGTCCCGCTGCTCATCGCTGAGGTCTTTGGTTGCGTCCTTCAGCACCCCGGCTAGATTGGCCAAGCCTTTGAAATTGCCTTGCGCATCGAAGAGCTTGGAGGATCCATCTTCTGCGACGATCCCCAGGTTCTTCAGTTCGGCGGTCGCTGCCTTGGATGGGGAGGTGAGGGAAGAGAGAACCCCACGCAAGGACGTACCGGCCTGCTCACCGATCACCCCGCTTTGGGCGAATGCAGCAATGGCCGCAACGCTTTCTTCGAGGGACACGTTGTTCGCCGCTGCGACCGGTCCGATGAACTTCAGCGCGTTGCCGAAGTCCGTCACTTCACCCGCTGCCTTGTTCGCGCCCGCTGCCAGTACGTCCGCGATGTGCGTCACGTCCGACCCGGCGAGGCCGAACTGGTTCATGGCCGCGCTCGCGATCTCTGCGGCCTGCCCTACATCTTCCAAGCCACCGGCAGCGGCAAGGGTCAGTGTTCCTTCCAAGGCACCGTCGAGGGCATCGCTTGCCGATACCCCGGCTTTGGCCAATGCCTCGAACGCCTTCAATGCCTCAACAGGAGCTACACCAAGGCGCGGCCCCATTTCGATCGCCGCTTGCCCGATCTCGTCGATCTGTGTTTTGAATTCTCCACCAAGGGCGCGGACGTTCGCCAGTTGCGCGTCGAAGTCCACGATCGTATCAATGGTCGCACCGATGGCCCGCTGCGCCCCGTAGATCGCGGCTCCTACCCCTACGTATTGCAGTGCAACACTGGACAGGGTGGACTTCAATTCCGCCCCTTGGCCTTGAACGAACTTGTCAAAGCTCGACCCCAGCGACTTGGTGCTGTTGTCGATGTCCTTCAGCCCCTTTTGGTACTGCTCCTGCGAGATCTTCCCGGCCTTGAATTCCGCGTTGAGTTGACGCAGCTCTTCTTCGAGCTTGTTGCTTTTCGCCGTTACGCCTTCGAGTTCCTTGGAGAGCTTGGCGTTCGCGGCCTGACCCGATGCCAGTTCAGCGTTCACCGCGTCGAGCTGCCTGCGGTACTCTTCCTCGCTGATCGCGCCTTTCTTCCAAGCCACGTTCAACTCGGCGATCGATGACTGGTTCTTTTCGATCCCGGCGTTCACCCCTTCGAGTTCGGTCTTCAGGGTGCGCTCCTGTGCGCTGATCTGGCCAAGGATCCCCGATTGCTTCAGGGCTTCCAAGTTGGCGTCGGCCATCTTGTCCCGGAAGCGAAGGTTGGCTTCGGTCAGGCCCGAAACGTCGTTGCGCTGCTCACGGTAAACACCCGAGAGGCGGGCGTGCAAGGCGTCGGCTTCCGTCACCTTCCGGTTGTTCTCTTCCTGGTACTCCGTCAGGACCGCCAGTTGCCGCCCGAGCGTACCCGTGGCGTCCCCTTCCTTGCGGATCGTGGCTTCCAAGCGCTGTTGTTCGGCCAATAGCACCTTGGTTTCCTTGGCCAGCTTCGACTTGGCAAAGGCGTTTTCGTCCAGCCGCTTCTTGGTCTGCTCCAGTTCGCGGAGGGCCGGACCCTGCTCAATGCGGATCTCGTAGATGGCCGAAATCTTGGTTTCCTCAGCCATTGCCTAGCTTTGTGTTATGAAGTACACCACCGCCGTCCTGTGTCTTGCCCTTGTCGCCTGCTCCAAAGAGGAGCCGACCATCCGTTACGAAGTGGACTGCACATCGTGCGCGATCGAATACGTCCGTGGTGATCAGTGGATCCATGACTACGCCAAGGGGTCGCCCATCTTGGACACCTTGTTCGCGGATGAAACCCCAAGCCCCGTTGATACCGGCATCGTGGATATTGATACCGTTGGATGGAATGTCCAACAATGGCGCATCGAATTCGATGAACGGGAGGACTTCGCCCCGCACCTGAAAAGCCGCATCGTTCCGGGGCACAGCACCACCGCCCGCATGTACGAGGACGGCGTTCTGCTGAAGAGCGGCAGCACTTCGACCTACGGGGAAGATGTGAGCCTTTAGCATACGAGACGCACGGTTGGTCCGGGTATCAAGCCTGTGGCGTAGTCCACCCATCCGGTCCAAGGGCCGGGAGTTGCGGGCGGGGGCGTGAGCGTGAGGTATATGCCTACCCCGCCGCTGAACATGCCCCAAGCACCGGAAATCGGGGAGATATTATCGTCGCCCGGAACACCTCCGGGGTATATCCACGAATCAGGAGGCACGTAGGTGTACAGGCCGTTCACCTCGGTGCTACCCGCTCCCGTTACCAGCATCGCGCGGCGGCACACCAACGGCTCGTCCGTGGATGGTCGGGATGTTGGTGCCGAGGTCAGGAGAATGCAGGTCGTTGGCTCGCTCTTCAATAGCCGGTGCTGCTGGAATTCGGCTACGTGATACCACAGGGGGCCGCTGCCGTCATCAACGAGCGTAGGGGTGCCGTGGTTGAAGTTCATCACCTCGGTATCCCGGATGCGGAGGCGGATCTTCAGCTGGTCGTTCACCAAGTGGCGAAGGCGAAGGCCCCAATGCTCGTTGTACTTCCCTCCGCTGAATTGCGGCACGTTGCCGAAGGCGATGCGCACGGCATCGGTATCGCGGTGCGCGAAGTACACCTTGGGGTATTCGGTTTCACTTCCCCCGTCATAGGTCCACTCCCCTTCCGCCACGCCGTCGTGGATCAGTAGGCGCGGCTTGAATTCGTAGCTGTCATCTTGCGCGGTGTTCACGTCCTCCTTGTGCATGGCGGGAATGAACACATCCTCGAACGTGGTGACCATCACCGTAGCGGCACAGCCCACTTCGATCGCTACTTCATCGAGATACCCATCGGGCACGAGTTGGGTTGACGAACCGTAAGGATCTCCCGTGATCCGGTCGTACTTCTCCAAGAGCGCATCGGCCGAATCTTCAGCGTACCGCAGACGGTAGGATACCGGCTTTTCAGGTACGATCCGCTCAGGCGCTACCGTATGGTCCGCGCGTTTGCGCCAGTCCCTCGTTGGTATGGCGGGGTTCGGTGCCGCGAAATACTCGTCGTAGAACCACACGTTCACTTCACGGGACAGGTCGTCGGTATCAAAGGCCAAGCAGCGGGCCGCGCCGATCACCTTTATGAGCAGGTGGGCAATGGTCCAATCCGGGGCCACCGAAGGCACGTAGAGCGGCTTATCGACCGCGTACTCGGTGGATTCCTGGAATATCACGGCAACGCCGGTCTGTCCATTTGGCTTCACCACATCTACCCCCAAGATGGCATCGTTCAGGCACGTCAGACGCAAGCCGATCTGATGACCGTCAAGGGCGAAGAACGGATCGAACATGTGATCGAAGCGATACCAGTCGTTCGCGTCCGGTGTCGCATCCGGTGCGGTTGTGGCTGGCCGATCCCAGTAGGCCAGCTCCACCCCATCGGTCTGGTCCCATACGTGAACACGGAACTGATACCCGCCCGCAGGCATGGGACCGGTCGGAACGAAGCGGATCCAGAAGCCGGAGAGGGTCACATAAAGTACGCCGTCCTCGGTTTTCTCGAAGAAGCTGTTCGCGTTGGCGAAGGCCGGGAAGTCGATATCATCAGCGATCTCAAGGTTCGTGGTGATCTGTACCGTGAAGTTGAAAATGTCATCATCCCCACCGAATGAAGGCGGGTCGGCAACGATCAATCGTTCGAGCAAGTCGGTTCCGTCCGATATCGAACGGGCCTTCTTGGTCGGACCCTGAATGATGTACTTCGTCCATTCTCCGGCGAGCATGCCACGGGGACGGATCGTGTACCCGATATCCCCGAAGGCTGATTCCAGGAACCGGTAAGCGCGCAGGGCGGGCCGCATCATGATCGGCGTCACGTCGAAGCTGGATCCTTGCGCGAAGAAGCCCCCGTAGTCGATCAGCGGGAACAACACCAAGCCCGTGGGGTTGACCCATGTCCCTTTGATGTTCGCCGATGTGGTGTCGAAGGTCATCAGGTCGCGACCATCCAAGGGTCGCTTCCACCGGATATCCTTCATCTTCGTGTTCTTGGCCCACAGAAACCACGAAGCGTTGCCTCCGATGCTCTGGAATTCGATGATATCCCGATCGAAGTTCGTGGCCACTATCTGCGAGCGGAACAGGTCCACGTTGTCGTTCCCTAAGCGGAGCAAATGCCGCTCCGATGGGTTGATCCGAGACATCTTCTCACTGCCAAGGATGCGGCGGGCTTCCTTCGTGTTGACCACGCGCCCGGTCGTGGTGCGCACGCCACGGACCTTCGTCGGCTCAATGAGGTCGGCAATGGAAGACGTGACAGCCGGAAGCTGATCCTCCGACAGGTAGACCTCGCTATCGTCGATCCGGCCTTTCATAGACGCTGGCTCAGTTGGTCAACCCCTAAGCGGAATTCGATGGTGATCGGACGCAAATACGGACCGCTGGAATCCATCACCTCATCGCTTTCGATGATGATCGGGGCCACCTGCGTATCGGTGAGGCGAACCACGGCGTTCGGGCCTTTGTATGCGCGCTCCATCCAGTCGAATCCGGTCCCTGTTCCGTATGGCTTTTGCAGGGTGGAGACCTTGCCGCGTCCGATCAGATTTTCCGTAACCCACCGGCGAACGTCCTTTTGCTCCGGAGCGGAGGATAGCACCAACGTCTGAACACCGGCGCGGCCCTGTACAAGCTCCCTACCGGTGAACGTGTAGTGATCAGCCCCGCCGAGTAGGTTCTGCACCACAACCGGGCGGCGGACTTCCTTGCACTTGCGGTCTATGGTGACCATGTACTTCTCGCCCATCACGGTCAACCCCGCGCTGTTCTTCACCTGCACCGTGTACCGGTCCGGTAGTGTTGTGAAAGGTGACAGGTCAGCCGGTCCGATCCCTACGCTGAAGGCAGAGGTGATGTCGGCAAGAGAAAAGGCGATCTCGTCGGAATACACCTCGCTGCCATCAGTGATCACGGCGTTGATCACGAGCACGTTATCGGCCGTCCATTGTGTCACAGGACCGGCGGTCGGGTTGGTCAGGTAGTGAAGCCGGAACATGTCGCTCTCGGCAAGGGTCAGCGACTTCGGTGCATAGGTCAGCGCCTTGCTTTCCGTGGCGTGCGTCATTTGGAAGTCCGCCAGGTCCGCCGTCTCCCACGTCAGGATGTTCGTCCCGGCAGCGTCCGCACGCCGATACGGATGGACGGCGTTCACCGCTACCCGCCATTCGGGAGCCTCCGCGTCCTCGAAGTCATCGATCAGGATGTCCGAACCGGGAACACCGGTGAATGCGTCCTCGTTCGACGGGTAGCTCTCATCCGGCAGGGCGTAGGTCTCTGCAATGCGCACGCGGTAGAAGAGCGCGGTGAAGGCGTGAGCGTCCTCTACGATGCTTCCGCTGATGGCCAGTGCGAAGGTGTCTATGTCCTTGGTGAAGTAGTCGCGTATCGGCTCAGACACATCGATCCGGATGTTGCCCGCGTTGTCGGGTTCGGCGCGGAGGTAGATGATCTCCGGGTCTTCAGCCGGATCCGGATAGATGGACAACTCGCACACCAGCGCATACCGATCCAGCCACACCCGGATCGATCCCGTCGAAGGGGTCACCGTTCCATAGTCCGGAGCCTCGATAACCATGTAGTCCGGTGCCGAACCGTCCTGATCGATCACCTTCAGTACCTTCTTGATCCCGTTGTACAGTCCGCATCGGCGAATGAGTACCGTCTGTCCCTCAGCGATGGGAACCGGCGTACCGTCCAAGGGGGCCGCGTGTTCAACCAGGATATCCCCAACGGCAAGTCCGCTACCGAGGGCCGTCACATCCGCTGCATCGGCTACGCGGATCTCTGTCACCTGTGCCCCGGTCTGATCATCGCGCTCGAAGTCGAAGACCATCGGGCGGTATACCGAAGCCGGGGTAGAGGGTGCGCTATTGAGGGATGCGGGCATTAGGCGGCGAAGGCTTTGTTGAACTGTGAGACTTCGGCCTTGTCGATATCGCGGAGGAACACTTTGAGCACGTCCTCAACCTTGGGCTGCGCGGCTTTGATCGCCTCGCCCGCTTGGTTCTTTCCTCCCAACTGGTAGTCCAGCGTGCCCTCGCGTGCGATGTTCCGGGCGATCAGATACCCGATGGACCGCGCCTGTGCTTCGGTACTGGCGAGACCTTTCACCAGCGCCCATTTCGCTAGTCGTGCTGAAGGCGGCATCTTGCCCGGTCCCCTTCCGTTACCCACGAAGCGCCAGTAGTCCAAGGCTGAAAGGGTGGCGGTCATGGTGATGCCGTCCGATACCTCCGAACGAAGGGAGCGCTGAAGGGCTTTCGAGGCGTTGAACCGGTCGAGGCGTTCACTGAAATCATCCCTTACCCCGCCGATGAAATCCAGCAAGGCCGCGCGACCGTTGAAGAACACGGTGTCCATCTATCGGAACTGTATCCAGATGTGTTGGAAGATGGGATCGGCGGTACCGTTGCCGTCGATACCCGCAAGACCGATCCATACGTCAGCCTTGGCCCCTGTTACGAGGTTGATCCACCCGGAATCCGTAACGGTGGATGCCGCGTCCACAGTGACTTGAACCTCGCTGCTCCCCAAGGTGAGGTAGTTTCCGATCGTCAAGTCGTGCGATGTGCTGTAAAGGGCGCGGACCTTGGAACCGGATACACCCGGCGTCCCGGCCATGAGAGCGATAATGCGGACTTGCGTGAAGTGGGTGAGGTCGCGCGGCCAGTACGGACGGACGGTTGAAACTCCGGAGAACCATGTCAACGCCGAAGGCATGTTCGTCCACGTCACACCGGTCCCGATGTTGGGCAGGGCGTCGATGTTGCTCCCGCTCTTCAGGTTGGCAATCACATCACCGGATGCAAGCTCTTTCAGCTTGCCCCCGTAGTTGCATATCGGGACTTTTACCGCCATCAGATCAGTTCTACCGTCACCGTGTTATCGAACACGATCGAAGTAGCGGACGTGGCTACCCCCAGCCGCTGTACGATGTTCCCCGTAGCCGATGGTGCCGTAGTGGTCACGCCCCCGGCCGTGGTGCTCAGATAGTATTCGCTTCCGATGGTCAGGCTTGACCGTGCGGTGTTGGTCTGCGAGATCAGGTACACCGTAGCGTTCGCGGCTGACGTTACGTTGGCCAGCACGAAGCCGTTCGCAGGCTTGGCGTTGGTCGTGGCGTCCGCCTTGCGCACGTTCAGCGCGCCGCCGTTGTTGTGCAGGTGTACAAAGTCACCGGCCACAAGGTTCTCGCTTGCAGGGGCCACAACGACTTCCGCACCCAAGCCCACCGGCATGAGCGAAATGTCAATGCGTCCGGAGCTGTCGGTCTGCGGGATCTTCGCGGCATCACCAGCGCCCGCAGAGGTTGTGATCGGCTGCTCTTCGGTGATCTTGCCAGCCGCGTTTTTCAGGTACTTTGCCATGACTTCAAATGAGTGTTACAGGTTCAGAGAGGTGTACGTTCAGCGTGTTGGCATCCAGTGCCACGCCTATGCGCTGACAGATGCCGGTAGTGACCGGTGTAGTGCTCAGAAGTCCGGAAGCGATGGCGAAGTAGACCGCGCCGGGTGTAAGTCCCCATCCGGAATTGACCACCGGCCCTTCGGTAGTGATATCCACGTCATTGCCGATGGATGCCGCCCCCGTGGACACGCCGAGCATCTTGCCTGCGTTGTTCGTGTCCGTGGGATCGAAGTAGACAGCATCGCTACCGTCGATCATTACCACGCGGTGACCTCCGATAGTTTCCCCGGCGTTCACCGTGAGGCTCACAACGCCGGAGAAAGATCCGCCACCTCCACCCGAAGGCGGTGCCCACACCGTCACACCACCAACGTGGGTAAGCACATCGCCGTCCTGTGGTGGATCGCAGGTGCGTACCGCTGCGCATCCCTCTGTGGGGATCACGATATCCGCCCCGTCCGTGTTGGGACAAACCGCGTTCGGATCCTTGATCGTGAACTGAAGGAGGACGCCGGTTTCCAGTTGCGAGCCATCGTCGAACATCGTGGTGATGACCACGTTGTCCACCATCTCGATATCCTGCTCATTGATCAGGGCGACAATGTTCCCCGCTGACTTGTCGGCAGCTTCAACGAGCTGATCGCGCACCAACGGCGTGCGCTGAGTAGGCGCTGAGGCCAGTACCAACAAGCGAACGAGCTGAACGCGGTGAAGGAACCCGCTGGGATCCTTCGATAGCCGCGAAGTCCACTGATCCCATACCGCACAAGGGTATTCGAGTTCAGAGGGCTTGTCCTTGACCTCGTTCCATACCGAGTAGAAGGTCAGTGGGAACTCCAGGCCATCCACGGCCATGACCGTGGCCTCGCAGGCCGACTGAACCAAAGCCCGAACGCCGCCCGCTGTTAACACGCGCGCAAGGTCACACCCCCACTTGCATGGGGTGGCGGGATTATTCCGCCATCACCTCCCTTGTGGGGAGTAGCTATTGGCCCGGTCCTGAACCCGGTCCTGAACCCGCTGCTCTTCGATGTGGCGAGCCGATTCCTTCAGCACTTGCCACGCGGGGAAGTCCGTGATCAGTTCCCGCCGTCCGTACATGATAGAAAGCGCCTCGTGGTGCCTCGCTGCCGACCTCAGTTCGGCGTAGAGGCCCCAGCGTTCGCTGTACTCGTCTGCCCCTCCGAAGGTGATAGCCGCTTCAACGTGTGGAAGGAGGGGAATACGCGGTGCGTAGTCTCTCTGAACACGTCGCTGCTGGAGAAAAAAAAAGCGCACACGGCCTGTGCATCCACCATGCGGGCGCGGTGGAACAACTTCCGGCGATCGGCTGACCACTTGTCGAAGCGTGATTGGTGGCTCTCGGCCGTCTCCCCCGCTTCCTTCGCCGGTCCGTAGCCCTCACCTTCCTTCAGGCAGTAGACCGCCATGATCATCGGGTAGCGCGCCGTTTCGCTGATGTCTTCGATCTGGCAAATGCTCTTCAGGTCGATCAGTTGCCCGTAGTTGCCGTCGAGGTCGATATCCTGTGCCACGTGGAAGGTCTGCCCCTCCACTTCGATGGTCTCCCTCCACAGGCCACGCGAGTTCAGCAGGTACTTCATCCGCTCGGCTGACCACGGCTGACCGGTTTCTTCGTCTTCTTCGGCCAGGATGCGGCTGATGTCGTTGGCCTTGGCCCACTGGTCTTTCCCGTCGTTCAGGTACTTGGTGTAGGCCGCGAGCATCCCGTAGATCTCGTGCATCTTCATTACCCGTGCGATGCGGGTTTCCAGTCCGAAAACGCGGTGAAGGGTCTCGAACGGCTCTTCCCCTTCCTTGTGTCCGTCGTGGATGCGGAGCCAATCCTCCACGGTCAGCTCCTCGTAGGACTTCACGGGGATATCGTGGATCTCCTCGTCCGTGACTATTACGCGGATGGTGCTGCTCATGCGGGCTTCTTTTTCAGCCCTAGCGCCATGACGTTCGCCGCCATGTACTCGGCAAGGAGTTTCATCTGCTCAGGGCTATGCGTGTCCGGCGCTTCCATGATGGTCTGCATGCCTTCGCGGATGGCCTTGTCGATCCTGCATGTCAAGGATCCGTCTTCGGGGTATGGGTTCTGCGAAAGCAATTTGGAGGCGTGCGCCTTCCATGCCTGAGCATCCCAGAGGGTGCCGTTCTCGAAGTGTCCGACCTTGTTCATCCTTTCACTATTTGGGATCCGCAGCCGGGGCAGAAGTTGTAGTATCCCCATTCGGTGCCACACTCTGAGCAGCCGTAGGTGTGAACCTTTGCGCCCGGAACGCGCGTCGCCTTCTTGTTCACCCTCAGTTCCCCGCCGGTGATCAACTCCCACACATCCCGATACAGCACGTAGTCGCCCATCTCCATATCCTCGAACATGTCGGGTTCATCCAAGTACATACTGTATCGCTTGAGCAGGGGCGCGCGCTCGGTGGGCTTGTCCATGTCCTTCAGCGCATGTGCAAGGCGATCGGCAGCCTGTTGCGCGGTAGGTCCATACGGCGCTTGCTCGTCGTTCGTGTTCATCGGTAGGGTTTTGGGCAATGTCCATGCACCAGCCATCAGCATATCCAAGGCGAATGCCTTCGCAGCGTTCATCCGGAACACGTCCAGGTTGCTGCTCATGGTTCGTCGAAGTTGATTCGCGAAAGGATGTCTGTGCCTGCCTGCTCCATTCGATACTGCTCCAACGGAACAAAACTCGCCGCACAGCTACCGATCAAACGGGGGTCCGGGTTGACGAGGCAAAGGTGTTCCGGGTGTGGTTCGAGGCCAAAGCGCATATCGGTCCACCCGCAAACGCGGCACTCCCTGATATGCCAACTGTCTTCCCGCCGTTTCATCTTCCCTCAAATTGGGTATTCCCGTCGTGTATCCGTCTGGGTATGCTGGCCCACTTCGCCCGCTTGCGCTTGGCCGTGTCCTTCAGCCCGTCCACGAATTTAGGGGAAGAAGTCAAAGCGAGGAACTGTCGCATCACGATCATATCGGAAAGATCGGGAGAGCGCCCGAGCCTTGCCTTCGCCCCGTTCTCCGGGTGGTCCTTGGGGAAGATGCCCCACATGCCTGCCGGGTTCTGACCGTTGGTCCTCAGCGTGGCGTAAAGCTCCTGCTCGATCTCTTCGCGGTAGGCTCCCGTTTCAAAGTACATCCCACGGGAGTTGATCAGGTCAGCGGTCCGGAAATGGCATTGAGCGCGCAGGTTCTGGTAGCTCAGTTTCTGCCCCACCAGCGGAAGCGCGATGGTGCCCCCTTGGTAGCTGGTCCCGCCTTGCAGGTAGCTCTTCAGGTACGTTCCCAGCCCATCGGCATCGTAGACGATCTGTGAGCGCCCTATGCCGTGCTCGGTGGCCTTGCCCTTCAGGATCGCCTCCACTTCGATCGGGGTCTTCTTGGTCATCACCGTGATTTCCTTCAGCCTCCAACCCGACCACAGTCCCATCACGAACTTATCCGAACCATGCAAGGCAATGTCAGCGATCAGGCACTTCTCCCCTTCGGGTACGTGTTCGTTGCTCCACAGGTCCGCCACGGCCCCGTACTCCACGAGCAAGGAGGGATCGTCCGTCCCCTGGCACAAGTACAGCGCGTTGAACACGCCTTCGGGTAGGGTCGCCTTGGCCTCGTCGAACGCGCTTTGCGGCATGATCCCGGCCCGGATGGATTCCAGCGCCGTAGTGCGGTAGTACCGGAAGTTCTCCGAAGCCTTCATCTGCTCAACCCACAGGTGCCAGACGGAACTCTCCCCCTTATAGTTCCCGATAAACCTGATCTTGCACCCCGTCTTGTCGCTGATGGACTTCAAAGCTGGCCACAGGGTGATCCGGCAGCGGGTGAACTCGTCCACCACGATCAGGCGGACGTTGCGGATACCGAACAAGTGATCAGGGTTCTCCGCCGTCTTGAAACACAGGATGCCCCCTTGCGGGGTTTCGATCTCGCGAAGGGTATCGATGCACTTGTAGTCCCCTATCGCCCCGGCCGCATCGAGCTGGCGCTTCACGTTGTCGTATACGGCTCTCGCTTGGTCTACGGTGGGGCACATCCACCAATACTCGTCGCCCTTGGTTACCGGGCTATGCGCCTCCTGGAATGCGTAAGGCTCGAAGATCGTGGTCTTCCCGGTCCATGTAGCCCCTTCGATGGCAACGTACCGATGGGGGTCGCCAAGCCATTCCTGTTGAAAGGGGGCCGGTTCGGGGTACTCCCATTCGTAGATGGTCGGCATGGTCCTACTGCCCCCAACGATGTTTCACAGTGACCTCCCCTTTCTGCTCCACTTCGATCTTGTCGCCGTACTTCTTGGGGAAGAGCTTCGAGAGTAACCACTTGCGCGATTCCACCTGTAAGCGCGTCCGCTCCACCATGTCGCCGGTGGTCACCTCTTCACCATTGGGTCCGGTCTTCACCTTCTCACCTATGCGGCTTTCGTCCGATAGCCGAAGGATGTCATCAGCCCAAAACTCAGCCTGCAACTCACGCGCGCGGGTGTACTTCGGCGAAAAGCCCTCCACGTTGTCAAGCATCCAGCGCCTAACCGTTCGTTCGTGGGGCATGTGTGCATCCTTGCAAATGGCGTTCAGGCTCTCCCCTCCGGCCATGCGTTCGCATACCTCGTCGGCAAGTTCCTGTGTGTAGGCGGATGGTCTACCGGGGTTGCTCATTGTTGGACTTCCACACTTTCCGGGGTCTCCGGAATTGCGACTTTAGACACCTCGTCCGTGCTCAGGTCGGCACTTTCATCCTTGGGATCCTTCTCTACCACCACCATACTCGCCGGAGCCTCGGTCAGCTTCCCCTCGCACAACTCACGGACCAGTGACCGAAGGCTGATGATCCCGGTCTTTCCGATAGGGGCGTTGTGTACCTCGATGTGGGGCTTTGTCCCTTGCTTCTGGATGAAGGTCAGGACGTGGTAGTCGGGTAGCTCCTTGTGGAGCATGTCACAGCAGTCGTTGAAGGTGGTCAGGTCATCCGTGGGGACGCCTACCAGCGCAATGGGCTTGGGGTTACTCATATCGTGATCGTTGGTTTCTCATATCCTCCATCGCCGCGTCCGCCCCCTTGACCGTCTGAACCATCAGCAGGAACAAGTCACTGTCGCAGCTTTGGCAATTCTCCTTGAACTCTATCCCCATCAGCGCGGCGGCGTGTCTTGCTCGTGCCCTTCCTCCTTTTTCTCCCCAGTCCACGGTCATCCCGTCTTTCCATTTCTGCTCCGGAAGGGATCCTAGCACTTCCCGGAAGATGGCGGTCGCTCGGTTCACCATCCTTGGAAGTTCGGGGTATAGTAGGTCCGTTCCTTGCGTTTGCGGCGGCGGGGTTTCGGTGCAGGTAGTTCGTCCGTTCGTTCCCATCCTTGGGAGGCGAGGGCTGATGCGAGGCGCGGTCCTGGAACCTCCCGTTTGAAAACGGCACCGGTCTTGTCCACGTATCGCATCACGATCGCTTTCTCCACGGGGGACAATGCTACCCCTCAAAAGGTGGTGATTCCCCAATAGGAAATCCTCGGATGGTTTGGGCGTGCCCCCGGGTTACCGGGGTCGGGCTTTCCGCTTGTAGTCCTCGGCCTTCGGCCTGTGGGCTACCGCTGCAATCCCTCACGCAATCGACCTCATTAAAGTCCGTGCTTCTCCGCATGTTTTTCAAGCGCGACTATCGCATCGAAAGCGGCTTTCCACAGCGCCTCGAATACGGGGTCGGCAGCGCACTCAATGTCTCTTCCGTAGTAGTGTTGGACCGCATACGCAATCCCTTCATTCTCTATGCGACTTACAAGGTCGGCAGGCGTCACTTTGGCTGGCTTGCTCATGGTCTTAAAGGTACTTTATCTGTGGTTACTCCCCTACATCTTTGGAGGTGGCGGCCTTGCGGACCTGTCGAACCATGTCGGCGATTTTCCATCCGTTGTCTTTGATGCGGTCCAGTTCAGCCTTTACGCGGTCCACGGACTGCCAAAGGGTGTCGCCCGTTGGTTCGTGTCCTGATGCGTTCATGGCACCCATGAGGTATGCGGCCTCCACATCGCCATCGGTCCACGCTTCGATCAGCTTGTCCGTGTCGGTGCTTGGGGAGATGTAGCCGTGCTTGTGAAGGTGTCGGATCATCGTGCGTGCAGCAGTGTCTTCAATCGACCTGCGGTGACCATACCACGGGAATCCGTCATTCACCTCGTCGGGAGGAAATACCTCCATCGCGCGGGCCTTCACCCATTCGTCTGTCAGTGCCTTCGGCTGATCCTTCGGCTCGTCGGTCAGGTCAGCGATAGTTGGGCCAACATTGGGAAAGTCTGCCGTACTGTCCCATGCCGCCTGAACTGCTTCGGGATTGGCATCCATATACGCGATGATGCGATCGACCGCCTCAGCGGTTTTTGACTTTGGCGGCTGATCCTTCGGGGGGTGGGCGAAAAGGGGCATCCATGTCTTTCGGATGTATGAAGCCGCGTCCGGTTCCATCGCCACGTCAAGGGCTGATTCAGGCAATAGGTCAGAGGTTGAATCGCGCTTCATCCACGCCACCGGCTCTTTGGGCTGATCACCCCCTTTCATTCGTCCCTCGAAGTAGGAGAGCTTCGCCAGCTTGATGCACTCGTCGGCCGCCTTTCGCAATTCTCCTTGTGGCCCGGATATTAGCGTGATGCCTTCCTGTAGGTCTTGCAGTCTCTTCAGTAGTTCAGTGTTCATCGGGTTCGGGGTTGGGTGCATTTCGGGTACTGGCAATGCAGGTTATGTAGCGGGCATGATCCATTCACAAGATGGGGACACGGAACCGTCTCCACCACCTTGGGTGCGGACAGGGAGCGGGCGCGGTTCAGTTCATTGCACACGGCAGCAGCCTCACTACGTGAATTGAAGCGCAGGGCGGTATGCTCGATGCCCCACGGCGGCGATATCCCCACGGCATGCGTTACGCCATACCTCACCTTAACGTCGTGCCGGTATGCGGGGAACAAGTCCTCTGTCTGTGATGGATGGGCGGGAGCGACCCATTCCAGGTTCATCCTTTCGCATTCCGCTTTAAGCGCATCCAGCTCTGAAGCATGGATCGCCTTATCCATGCTCATCAGTTGGCCGTAGCCGATGCCGCGCGCTCCGATCTGAATATCCCACTCTTTGAAGCGATGGACACGGGCCACGTCACGCGATGGCTTTTCCGCCCCAACCCAATCGTAGTCCACCAAGCAAAATGGCTCCATGCCCGCCTTCAGGTGCTCATACAGCGCCTCGTAGTCCCGGCTGAGTACGGTCTGTGATGGATGGGCGTCCAGTTCGGCGAGGGCGGGAATGACCAAGTCCAGCACTCGGCTAAGGGTCCGCGCCATGTTGTGAGGGTCGATCGCCCCGATGTCGATGGACTTCAACTCCCGGAGGATCTTGTGCGTGTTCATGGTTTCTTTTGGATCAGTAGTGCGGCGGATCGTGACGACTTGTATCCCAGTAGCGCGGATATCTCCCGAAGCGAATAACCTGCCTCGTGCAGTAACACAGCCGCGCGCTGGTTCTTCTTGCCACCACGAACCGATCTTGGCTCGTGCAGCTTCCCGGATCCCCCACATACGGGACACTTGGTCTGTGTGCTCATCGGTCCGGGTGTCTTGTCCTTGGGGGTGGTCATTCGCTTTGGGGTTTGTGGAAGTAAGGCCATTTCGGTTTCTCCATGTTCGTCTGCGAGATGTTGCACGCGCCTACGCGGAACACGTTGCGATGCCCATCCATTGCGCCTCTAGACATAATGCAAAGCCCTCCGCTCCATCGGCCCTTTGAATCCTGACCCTCGAATCGGTAAAGCTCTCCTCCGCAGAGCATGGCGGCTATCTTGTACAGAAGTGTCTTCATTCGCTTTGGGGTGTGATGTTCAACTCTTTTGCGAGGGCGAGGGCTTCGCACTTACCACAGATGCACGGGTAACCAGACCCCGCAAACTGCCTCTTGTAAGCACATGTGGCCGTGTGCGGCATGCTATCCAACTTGTTCACCAGTGCCTGTACTACTGCTCTGGTCTTGGCCAGTTCGGCGGTCTGGTCGTCGTCGCGCTTTGAAAGTCGCTCCTGAGCCTCGTAAGCCTCCTTGCAGGACTTCTCCCAGTTCGCGGCATTCTCCCGCACGAAGGCAAGTTCAGCCTCGTAAAGATCGCGGACCTCTTCGGGATCCATAAGCTGATCTCCGTTCGTTGCGCGCATCCGATCGGTGCTTACCAGCGGCTCTACCTTGGGGGTGGTCATTCCGTAGCGGGGTTTAGGCGTTGTTCAAGTCGCTCCATCTTGAATCGGATGCGTTCGTCGATCCATGCCGGGTCGAAAAGGATGCGGGCTTGCTCCATGACAATATGAACGTCCGCAATCTCGTCGATCACGCGTTCCAGCATCACGCGCTTATCCTTGCTCTTGCGGCGCATCTGCTGAAGGGCAAGCGCCAGTTCAAGGCACTCCTCCTGAACCATTTCTATCTGCGAAGCGCGGCCCCATTTGTCTATGGCGGCAAGAAGTAATCCGGGGTCGATCTTGGGGGTGGTCTGTTCCATGTTCAGATGTCCTTGATGAGTTTGAACATTTGTTCGATCCGGCTGGTGGCAAATCCCTCTTCCTTGCCCGTGTCGTCTCTCAGATAGAACACATCGCGCCATTCGGGATGTTGCCGCATGACCTCGTAGGATCTGCCCACGGTGAAGCTGCAATAGACCTTGCGGCCGGAATCCTCGCGCGGCAGGAATGACTTGCGCTTGCACGTCAGCACTTGCCCCACCCGTACCTCTACCTTGTCCTTGGTCTGTCCCATCGCTACTTCCTTTTGCGTAGTGGCTTGGGGGCGTCGGCGAGGCACACGGAGTTGAAGGCCACGCCCGGAACCTCCACCAAGTACACGTCCGTGCTCCAGTTGTGTACATCGGTGGATTCCACAGTGAAAACACTTCCTTCGGGCAAGTGCTTGGCGATTTTCTCTTTGTCGTACTCACTGCCGTTCAAAGGCTTTCCGTCCTTGTAGACAGGGACCACTTTCGTTCCGTGTTTCGCATAGATATCCATGATGGTCGGCGGTTTGGTCGGTTCCATGTGGTCAGGGTGTCAGCATCCGTGAATTACGATCGCCACTGACAGGACACACAAGCCCACCAGTATGGCGTTGCCGATGTGCTTCAGGCCCTCGTGTCCGTTCCATTGGTTGTCGTTCATCTTGGTTGGTTGGGGGTGAATGTGTTCAGGCTGCGGTGCGGGTGAACTTCTGCGGATCGTGCTTCATGATCCATTCCACCCGCGACTTGTATGTGTCTCCGATAAACAGGAAGTCGTTCACCGTCCGCTTGCACGGCTGCATCGCCTTCTGTTCCAAGGCCGCGCGGGTGCCTTCGCCGTGTATCCGATCGACGGCCATCCCGTGTTCAAGGAAGTGCCCACCCTGGAATCTGTTGGCCATGCCCCCTTGTGCGTGCGCGTTGCGCTCATCGTACCGCGTGGACATCTTCGCGCGGCTGATGTAGTGTCCGCAATCGCTGTCCTTCCACCACATGCGCTTCCCGGAAGTCACGCACACGATGAATCCTTGTTCGTCACTGTCCCGAAGTCGGATCCACTGGGAGAACCATCGATCGGCGTACTCCATCGCCTTCCGTTTGGCTGTTTTGCCGGGCTTCACCTTCCCGAACAACGCATCCGCCACCTTCTTGCCCATCGCCCCTTGGCGGGCTTGGATATCGGCAACAGTGACCTTTCGCGACCCGTCACGGTTTCGGGTTCCTTCCGCTATCTCGCGGATGCGCTTGGGGGAGAATCGGGGGAGGCTGTTCATGGCTTGCTCCATTTCACGACTTGTGCGATCGTCTCCCCTGTCTCGACCGAATGGAACTTCCCATCCTCGGCGATGTAGGCCGTGTGCGCTCGTCCGGTTGAGGTGGTGACATGCACCGGGGCGTACCTATCGGGCAAGGAAAGGCCCCCTGTGCGGCCTAGGATCCATCCAAATGATATTCCCAAGGCAAGGGCCACGGCTCCGATCATCGTCGCTCTACGGGCGTTTTTACGACGTGCGGTTCGGCGGGCTATCTCGGCGGTCGGGTTCATGGTTCCTAGTTGTGGTAAACGTTCTCGGCCTTGTAAGCCCGCGTGATGAAGTCCTTCAGGCATTCGCTGCCCTCCATTCGGTAGAGAACGGTTTCAAAGTCTTCGGCGTAGATGGTCCATAGTCCGCCGTCGCAGTACAGCACGCGGTTCTTCGGCATGTCATCCATCATTTGCTCCATGCCGCCCCAGTAGTCTTTGTCCAGTATGCTCATTGTTCAGGCGGGGATCAACTCGGGGTTCAACTTTGCCATGCCGGTACCGTCGCATCGGCGGCATGTCTTGTAACTAGTTCCGTTGATATGATGCCAACCGGCCCACGCCTGCCCATCGCCTCCGCAGTTTTGACACTTGCCGGTTTCCTTTTCCCACGCCAGTTCCGCAGCCTTGACTTCAGATTCGTTGATGAACACCTCCTTCACCTCACCCTCCCACGTCGGCTTTCCCTTGCGAGGGCCACGGGTAAGGATCCGCTCCTGTGCCATGCGGACAATCCATCCATCAGGGTCCATGCGCTTCCAGCCGCAGTGCGACCAAGGCTCTGCTAGGTTCAACTTCTTCCGTCCGATCATGGTCAACACGTCCGGACGAGAAGTCTTTACGGCGGTCAACTCTCTCTGTGTGCTCATCGCTTCTCAGTTATTGCTCTCGTTAGGGGTGGTCATGCGGCCGCTTCGTTCGGTTTCAACCCGTCCATGATCAGCCGAGCAAGCATCGTCGGGCGGTTGCCAGGAACGATCATGGTCACGTCCCGGAGGTTTCCGAGGCACCACGTCCGTACACGTTCGTCGGTAGCCATCGGATAGCTGGTGAGGAAGGATTCCGCCCGTCCGATCGCCGCGCGAAGGGCGTCCAGGTCTTTGCGTCGGCTGCGACCGTTTCTCAGGGCGGCGCTCCGCATGGATACGGCGGCGCGGAGTTGTTCGCGGAGGGTCAGTTGTGGCATGGCTTCATTTCCTTCAATTCGGTCTGAAGCTGTCCTATCTCTGCGGATATGCGGGCGACGTTGTTCACCTCGTCATTCAGCCGCCTTGCCGCATCGAGCTTTGCCTTGTTCAACGCGTCGATCTTGCGCAGAACTTCGATAGCCCGTTGAAAGTCCAGGTCCATCAGAAAGGAGCGTTATCAGTTTCGATCCGGTTATCCGGGTTCGGAATTGATCGGGAGTTGAAGCCCGGCACGGAACCGATGCGTTGGGTCATCAGATCGAATGGTATCCGCTTGGTTCCGAGCGGCCCCATTTTGTTCTTCACGACCTTCACGATCAGCTCCGTAGATGCAGGTTCACGGCCCAGCAACATGATGATATCCCCATCAGCTTCGATCTGACCACTTTCGCGCAAGTCCGACATTTCGGGGTTGACATCCGCCCCATCCCTTCGCTTCAACTGCGAGAGTTCGATCAGGCGCAATCCGGTTGCCTTTGCCGCTTGCTTGCAAGCCTTCGATATGTTCGACATGCGTTCCACAGGGTTATCCCCTTCGCCGTCCATCAGTTGCAGGTAGTCGATCACAACGACCTTGCACCCGTAACGTTTCGCCGCGCGCTCAAAGATCCCGGCAACCTGTGACTGGCGAAGGCTCGACAGGTCTTGGATGTAGATCCTCGGAAGCCAACTGCCGTGTTCCGCGTTTGACAGTGCCAACCGTCCGCGATCGTTGTCCGTCAGTTCATCGCCGCCCCTGGACATCCGCTCAGCATCCATTCCGGTATTGATGGAACCGACCTTGGCCCCGAGCTGGCGGTCGTTCATTTCCAGCGACAGGAACAACGACTTGTGCCCGGCCTTCGCCATGTTCATCAGGCCGTTCATGATCATGGTCGTCTTGCCAATGCCCGGCCTTGCGCCAATCACCACGATGCAACCCGGACCCATCGCAACGTGTTGGTCGATTTCAGGCATCCCGAAGTGGATATAGAGCTGCTGCTCTTTGTTCTCCACGATGTTGTTCAGAATATCAGCGGCGGTGATGGGGTCGGGCGTGCTGGTTATGCTGTTCACCGATGCGATGCCTTCGTTGTGGGCATCCATCAGGTCGAACTCGTCCAGGCTCTCGTCATAAGCGTCCCGAAGGCTGTTCGCGCACGTTTGGATCAGCTTCCGGCGCATGAACTTTTGGACGATCACGCGGGCGTGGAACTCGATATCCCTTGCCTGTCCGACCTTGTTGGTGAGTTGCGACAGGTAGAACGGGCCTCCGTTCACGTCCAGGTCTCCGCTGCGCTTCATCCGCTCGGTCACGGTCAGGATGTTCGCCGGGGTATCCGATGCCATCAGGTCAAGGCATGCGCGGTACGTGTTCTCGTGCGCCTTCACGTAAAAGTGCTCCGGCAACAGGAAGTCGGACACCTTTCCTAGTGCGCCATTGTTCAGCAGGATAGCCCCAAGGACGGCCTGCTCCATGTCCGTCGCTTGCGGCGGGATCTTGCCCGCTTCCAAGGCAGTGTCGATCAGGCGGCGAACGGGCTTCATGCGCGCTTCGGAGTTAGCCATCCGTCAGCCGGGGCAGGTTGCACCAACTTGGGTTGATCCTCGTTCCGCAGGATCACAGGTGCTTCCCATCGGCGCTCCGCTGGGTTGATCCATCCGTCAAGATGCTTGCGGTACTTCCCTCCCGGCGTGCTCTTCACGTAGTCGGGAACCTTCGCCATGATCGCGGCCCGGTCTTCAAGCGAGAGTTTCTGCCAGTAGCCGAATGCCTTGCCCTTCGATCCGACGCCTTCGTATGCTTTCCACAAAGCCTCGAAATGAGGATCGACCACATCAGTGTTTTCTTCTTTCTTCTTCTTTTCTTCTTCTGATATAGTGAGTACAGGAGTTGATCGGTACTCTTTCCTTCGCGTTGCCTTCGTGTTGCCTTCGTAGTTTTCAGGGTCTTGATAATGGTCGTATTTACAGACGGTTATGATAAGCCCTCGTACTTCCTTCGCCGTTTCTATCATGTTGCCTTCGCGGAGCCGCCGTAAAGCCTTCGTAAGGTCCGGCTTGGAATACGTCTCGCGCCGATAGCCGACCCACCACTCTAGGTCGGTCTGTATTTGCTCCAAGCTGAAGAAGCCCTGACCGCGCTTGATCCTGCCGTTGTCGGCATAGTTCACCATCCGCAGCAGGTACACCCAAAGCTCGCGCGTGCATGGCGGCATCTTGGCCACCTCGGACTTGTTCACTGAGCGCGCCAGTAGAACGTATCCTTTCCCCTTGCTCATGGCAGGATAGGGTACAATAGGGCCAGCCCCCCGGGGCTGTTACTCAAACCCGACGCGCGAAGCGTCAGACCGAGAACCGGAGGGTGGCCTTTACGGTAAGAAGTAGTTGGACATGGGTTCGAGTAACAGCGGTGCGAACATAACACCGTCTCCGATCCATCCGTCACTCCTGGTGAAATAAAGTGGGTGGTCATGCCTTCCCGTGTTTGATGCGTTCGCCCTCCACGACCTCCAAGGCCGCTGCCTCGCAGAGTTCCATCGCGTGCTCCAAGTCGCGACCTTGCGGCTCCCCTTGGCGCGTTCCGATCAGGAAGGGGTCGCCTGCCTTCGGTGTCACCTGACCGCGTGTAACAGCCCACGTTCCTTCGGGCCAAGCGTGGAGGGCAATGTGCCCCCCGTGCGAGTTCATCGTTGTGGCCCATCTTCCCGTGGGGGTCATGGACCAGTTCAGTAGTCTGCTCATGCTGCCAACGGGTAAGGCTTGTGATCGATGTAGGAGCGGACCTTGCGGCCCATCTTCCGGCGTGTCCGGCGAGCCATGACCGAGCGCGGGACGCATACCAACTTCCCGTCCCGTTCGTACACCACGAAGCCTTTTTCGGGCCTTCCGTGGGCTATTGTCCACTTCAGTCGGGGAAGGCTCATCAGCTCGCTGGTCCCGTCCGGGAAGTAGGCATAGGCTCGGGTCACGGGCTTACCGTGGTCCGTTACCGTGTGGGGCTTTCCGATCCTTGTGGGTTTCATGGGGTGGTAGGTGCTGCCGGGGGCGATATCGTTGCTCATGCGGCCTCGGCGCGTTCCGGTAACGCCACGGTATCGAAGTTTTTCCCCTCCACCTCGCGCAATGGAATAGCCGTTCCGCTCTCGCGCTTGTACTGATCCAACAGCATCATGGTGGCCGATCGTTGCAGTTCATACTTCATGCAGTTGTTCGCCTGCTTGGCAAGATTGGCGTGCTCGCGCGCTACCTCTACGGTGATCGAACCTTGATCCAATTTCTCCATTTGCGCGTAGATGAAATGGAGGAGCGACTTGTTGTTCACTGGTTGCATGTGGTGAGGTGTTTTCGTTGTGCTATCGTCATGCCCTTGGTTTGAAGGCGTAGGGCGTTCGCCATCATGTCGATCACGTCATTTTCATTCACCGGGCGCTTGCCAGAGTATAGCTGGCTATCGATGTTCAGTGCGTTTAGCGTATGAAAGACCCGGCTCTTTTCGTCTGATCCGAACACCCCCCGCTCATCCAACAGGCACCATGTACCGATCGGTCCGTCAGTCGCCTTGGGAATTGGGGGGCCATCAACTACCCACTCCATGAACTTGGACCACTTCCACTTCACCCAGGTCTTACCGGACGCGTGCTCGCTGAAGTATCGAGGATCCTCAATAATGTACCTCGTCTTCCGTTCCTTGTAAGGCGTTGGCGGCTTCCATTTTGTTCCACCATATACGCAAGTCGCAAACTCGGAAAGACCAACAGCGGCAAGGAACTCCTCTATTGCCCACTTCGGGTTTTCGTATGCGCACAAGCCGGAAGACGGCGTAGCGATATGGATGGTCTGGCCAGCAAGTGTTACAATTCGGCGCTCCGATAGCTGACCAACGCAGCGAGGGCTTATCCATCCGCTTACGTAGCGATACCAGTCATCCAGCAGAGCTTTGCGAGGGTTGACACAATCGACACCGCATGTGGAAGTAGTGTCCCTTTTCATGCCCTTCGCCCCATCCGGACGTAGTGATCTGATGCGTACTTGTTGAACCCCGCTCTCTTCCTTCGGTTCCTTACCGTTCGATCGGTACACCGGAGCCTCAGTAGTTCGATCAGCTCCGGGTCGGTAAGCCGGTTGATCCTGTCCAGCAAGGCGATCTCTTCGGAACTCAGCGGGAACATGGTAGAGGCGTAGACCTCCGGCATCTTCCAGGGTGGGGCGATGATCGTGCTCATGCCCCCGGATTCCTTTCCCCTACCCTCCCGTGGGTAGAGCGGATGAACGTGGACACCGAAGCCATCCCCTTCCGTCGCTCTCTCCGGACCGCCTCCTTTTCCTCCGGGGATAGGCGCTCCGGAACGATCACCTCGCCCGAACGGTCCCGACCGTTACGCAAACGTCTCGCGTGGTCATTGGCCTCCCGGATGTGGCGCTCCTTCGATTCCTTCAGCTTCCGGTGGTACTCCTGCCGCTCTCTTGCGGTGTTGAATGTTATGTGTTCCATTTTGGTGGAATGGATTTGGTTAGGCTGCCTGCATGGATTGCGTCCGCTTCGCCTCGTCCCGCAGGTGCGCAAGGCGCATTTGAAGGCTCTGCATCACATTGCGGCTCGCATCCAGTTTCATCTTCCACGCTTGGTATTCCGCATCCGCGATGATCTCCGCGTTGCGCAACTCGGTGTATTCCATGCGCCCCTCGACGATCCGTTCAGCCTTCGCACCGGTCAACTTCGCATCCTCCGCTTGCAGCTTCAGGATCTCGTGGGCGTGGTACGTTTTCCGCGTCTCTTCAGCAATGGCGTGTGCCTTGTAAAGAGCGGCTACTTCCGTTGCCATGAAGTAGGAGCACGTTGCCATTTCGACGTATATCTCGGTGAGCTGATCACCGGTGAGCTTGGTGCTCTGAGCGTCCCGAACAAGTCGGTCGATCCTATTGCCCTTCTCTGCCATCGCGTTCGATTCGTTCGTGGATGTATTCGGCCAAGTCCTTTTGCGTCCCTTCGGTCCTGTTGTCAGGTGCGGCGTCGGTCAGTATCCGGTGGATTGCGTCAACCTGCCTCGGTGTGAGGTAGTGGCCGCACCTTTCGATGCGAGCCACCAACCCCCAAACCATGCTATCAGTAGCAGTCGCTTCCATTTCAGGGAGCTTCATCAGGCAGCGATTTGTACAACCACGGACCGGATGAAAGCCTCGTGCTTTTCCCGAGTGTTCAGCAACTCACCCGTTCCAACAACAGCGAAGCATAGACTGTCCACATCGTAGACCAAGTGTTCATGCAGCTTCGTGTGATGATCCCGGCGAATACGGAACACGTCCGTGTGGTGCTCCTTTCGGTAGCTCCAATGATGCCAGTGATAGTACCGGCTCTTGCCCATCTTGCGACAAGCGTTCCGCGCTTCCGATTGCTCAGGTCGCGTGTAGTGCATTCTGCGCGCCTTCCGTCTTTGCCTCTCTGTTTCTTGGGCAAGCCAAACGATATCCAGTCGCTTGACGGCAACGCGATCGGCCGTATCCTTTTTCGTGCATTCCTTGCACTTGTTCAGGTGGCCGTCACCCATTCGAGGGTGTGGATAGAAGTCGCCAAGCGGCAATGACCGGGAGCATTTGAAGCACGTCTTCATGATCAGAACGGGTGTTCGTCGAACGCTCCGCTGCCGGGAACTTCACGGGCGGCCGATGTTTGTGCCTTGGCCTGTGCATTCTCCGGCTTCTCGTCATGCCGTACAAAGTCCGCAGGGATCAATGGCGCAGGTTGGCCCGGTGGCGGCATTACCGCGCTCTTCACGTTCGCATAGGTCTTACCATCCTTCCCTACGTTGTGAACGATGGTGAGCCATGCGGGAAGTCCCACCAGTTTCTCGGTGTCGAGCTTGGCGATGTTCGCGTCCGTGATCTTCGGTTGCCAGGTCTTCACGAAGTCCCGCGCGTTGCTCGGGTACTCGGCAGTTCCCCACGATGCGCTGAACCATACGCTCGCATAGCGTGGCTTCATCTTCCCGTCGATCTCGATCTGTTCGGTCGTGATAAACGAGACGCACAGCTTGGTGACGGTCTCCCGACTGTCCACCTGTCCGCGTTGGTTCACTTGCCCCTTGAACTTGTTGGGCTGTTCTTTCATGAACACGTCACAGCATACGGCCATGAATGCGCCCGATGGGTGTGGCGTGAACGTCGTTGTCGATTGTCCTTCTGGTAGAGTTGCCATGTCGTTATTTGCCTCTCGGCGGTTTTTGAGTTGTGGCTTTCGCCGGTTGTTTCGCTTGTGGCGTGGCCCTATCGGGGTGTTGCAGGTACCACCTCATCTGTTCTTCGATGGCATCGCCCTCCGTTGCCGCGTTGAGGTACCTCCCCTCCGCTTCACGGTACATTGCCAGTTCCTTCATCCGTCCCATGTGTGGTGATGTTTGTTGGTTTAGATGCGATCAAGCACTATGAGTATTCGGCGCATTAGTTCCACGCCGCGTTCAGCATTCAGAGAGTTCTTTAGCCGCATAACATTGGCGAACTCCAAGTGCTCAACAGCTTCCCTCGCTATGGATGCCAACTCCTTTGATGCCGCGAATAGGGCTGCGTTCTTTTCGTTTGCATATCCTTTTCCAGCGGTCACCCCTATTGCCGAAGGCCCACCGTCCTCCATTTCTTCAATAGTGTACCTTCCCGCCTCTGGGAAATAGTACCAGTCTCCAATCCTGGCTGAGTCTCGTGCTTGTCGGAATGTCGGCGTGGGTTTCATCGTGGTAGTGTTTGCTTGTTCAGTTCAGGATCACAGTAGCTCCCAGTTTCCGGGTAGCGAGGAAAGCCTTGGCATCCTCGTTCATCTTCTCTTGAAGGCGGGCGATGCTCCGGTCAACGTTCTTCACCTCTTGGGTGTCGCCCTTGGCCTCCCAGTACGCGCGCTGGGAAAGCAGTGTGCGGTAGTTCTTCTCGTTGGTCATGCTGCGGCGGATTGGGGCGCGTCCATCGCTTCGATCTTCGCGTTCAGCTTGTCGTCAGCGACCTTGCGAACCGCGCGAGCCGCATCCAGGCAGTCCTGCGCCATGCTTTCAAGGGTGCTGGCGTCAAGGCGGATCGTGAGGCTCGCATCGCTTCCGGTTCCACTGACCGACACCATGAGCACCACGCTGTGCTCTGTGGCCGTGGTAGGCAGGAACTTCAGGTAGGTGCCGTACTCTGCCCCGTCCGCTCGGCGGAAGTCAAAGGGTTCGTGTTTCGTTTCCATCGTGGTAGTGTTGTTGGTTCAGGCCGCAACCGCGACCGCCGTGAGTTGTTCGATCATCTTCAGTGCAGCGCCATAGCGGGTGATCTCTTCCTTCGAGTATCCCTCCATCCTGCCGACTGCCTCGTATTTATTAAACCATCCAGCCAGGGTATTGACGTGACATCCGATCGTGATCACATCGTTATCGCACTTGGTGATCGTGTGCTTGCCCAAGCAGATGGTCCAAGGGGTGCGCTCCACCTGTGCGTCGCCGTACACCCGTGCGTTGCCGGACACCCGTGCGTCGCCGTACACCAGTCCCGCGACGAATGCGGAGGCGTCTACCCGCTCAGGATGCTCTACCCATCCGCCACCGTTGGCGTGTTGGAAAAGTTCCGTGTCCGCCACCCACGGGTATTTGGCGTTGAGTTCTTCGCGTGTCATCGTGGTAGTGTTGTTACTTGTGATCCTCCAAATACTCCAGGCACTTCGGGCACACCGCGCCCTCGGTAGGTACTTCGTTGCGGCATTCCCCGCTTTCATCGCAGCAGCGGAACACTTCCGGCTCTTCGATCGTCTCGGTGCGGTTCCACGGGGCATCCTGATCGAACTCGGCTCCGGTGGGGTACGGTGATAGGTTCATGGTGGCGGGTGTTGTTCGTTGTTGACCGGACAAATGTATATGCCGCAACTATACGCCCGACATCAGGCCGCAACTTTAACATTTGACCGCTCCGGGTGCGTCTCCAATAAGTAGATGATATGGCTCGTGGTAGCCCGGCGTGCCGCCTTCGCTTCCTTCACCAGTTGAGCCTTCAGGTTGTTGGGCATGCGCATGTTCCATTGCGCGGTGCCCGTTTGGGGTTGCTTCTTTGCCATGCTGCGAATGTATAGCGAAAAAATATCACATGGCGTGTTGCGTATCAATAAACTATACGCTACACTTGCCGACCGATGCAAGTCCGAACGCTAAGTAAGGTGCTCCGCCCCCTGAGGTGGACACCCGGAACCCCAAGGCTGCGAACCGTTACGCCCCCGGAGCGCCTGCCTTTCAACTTGTGGGCGAAGTACATTCACCAACACACCCGCCAATGGATTACGATGAGTTCCTCGAAGCCAAACGCCACCGACCGGCCAACCACGGCATAGAGCCGACATGGATACCCGATGGTTTGTTCGACTTCCAACGCTACGTGTGCGAGTACGGCATACGCAAAGGCCGCTGCGCTGAGTTCCTGGATACCGGACTTGGAAAGACGATCATCGAGCTGACCACGGCGGTCAACTATCACCGGCACACTGGAA
>ERZ869925.146-NODE-146-length-44615-cov-9.584852_pt1 | contig 44615 bp, 77 predicted proteins | sample MGYA00579311_ERZ869925 | MGnify/ENA primary metagenome ERZ869925 (study PRJEB32216, sample SAMN09231817) | wastewater metagenome | place: USA: Maryland | collected 2016-07-30 | study: EMG produced TPA metagenomics assembly of the PRJNA472060 data set (Reclaimed...
ACGGCTCGTCCATCCGTGTACAACTTAATTTCGCCTGTCTATTTGATGCTTCCCTCAGCGACGCAAAAGACCGCAGGTATGTCGATTAAAGTTCTTGTGGCGGGTACGGCTGCTGCCACCGCTGATGCATTCACTCAACTTAACCGTATTGATGTCATAACCAAATGAGACCGAACACTCTATCTATTCCTTTATCTCGTATGCCTAACGTTGACTTCCTTGAAGTTGCAGCAGGTATGCGTAGAATGGGATGGATGAATGTCGCATATTACTACACCATCAAGAGTTTTCGCCAATCCGTAAACATCCGCAGTTGGATTAACGAATGGATTGACCACGATTCAGAAGCGCTCCCCATAATCCCGGGCAGGCAAGATGACGCACACGCTATGGCCTGCCTCAAGTGGGTGAAAGACAATCTCCACTACGTAGGAGACACAGACGTGTGGAAGCTTACTGAGTACTGGCAGCAAGTCGCGGAGTCTCTCATGACCAAAACTGGAGACTGTTTTGCTGGGTATGAAGAGATTTACACGCAAGAGGGAATCAAACGAATAGATGAAATTGCTGTCGGAGATTTGGTACTGTCTTATGACTTTAAAAATAGGGAGTACGTGTATAAGCCCGTCATCGCTCATTGGGCCAAAGGGCCGCTCCAAGTTTACAGAATTCACTTCCGAAACGGTCAGCATCTTGATGTTAGTAGGGACCACCCGATGTGGGTAAGGGTTGGACAGAAGGAAAGTATCTACGAAAAAACTTACGCCTCCAATATTGACCTTACTCGATGGTGGAAACGTAAAGTACCCATCGCGGTTAAGATACCGTACACTCCTAGTACTCCTAGATTTGAAAAGGAACTATATAGGGTTGTAGGTCACTTTATTGCAGAAGGTTGGGTAAGTGGTAAGGTTGGCTCGAGTGGTTATGAACTTACTGAAGATATAATTCCTATTCTTGAACGACACGAAATACCTTTCTCAGAAGGTCGAAACGGTAGCGGAGTTCCTATGGTCAACTTCCTTCGGTCTGATTTTAAAGAGTACCTTCGCGGACTAAAGACATCTAGTTTTGACATAAATCTTTATGAGGAACTAATCACTCTTCCAGAAGAGTACCTTGAAGAGCTTCTTTATGGCATGTGGCTCGGTGACGGAACAAAGAACATCGGAAAAAACCAAGCAAACAAAGAATGGGTATATAGTACGTCCTCTCCGAAACTTGCATCGGACATTCAGCGTATTGGTCTTCATCTTGGACGAACTTTCCACATCTGGAAACAGGATAGGCATGGCGGCGTGGGTAAGCAACCCATCTATAGAATTACGTACAATCCTGAGAGTCACTTCCTAAAATCATACGAGTATGAAGGACTCAGTGAAGTCAGTATTTCTCACATTGAGCCGCTCGAGGAAGTGCCGATGTATGACCTTACTGTAGAAGATACCCACACAGTGGTGATGAAAAACGGCATTGTTACTCACCAGTGTGAGGACGGAGCTATCATGCTCTATGCTCTCATGCGTAAGAACGGCTTCAGTGACGACCAGCTATTCATCACAGCCGGAGATGTCAAGGGCGGTGGGCACTGCTATCTAGTGTATGTGTCCAAAGAAGATGCCGTGCATTACGTTCTTGACTGGTGCTACTGGCCAGGGGATAGCCTCCGAGTGAAGTATGGTGAGAACCCGAACTACTTCTATGGTGAAAAGGAGTGGTTCCGCTTCAATTGTTCGGGCTCATACATCCGTGGATAGATAGCTTATAAGGCTTTCGGATAATCTTTTTATTGTTTCTGTCCCCTATATAAGATATTAGAATGGCACAATTCGACTACAAGAAAATGCTTGTGAAAGGTGCGTGGGGTCTCCTCTACGCCCTAGTTACTGGCCTCATCGTTGTGTACACTGACGACCCTAAATGGGTTGCTATCATGCCTGTACTTATGATGATTCAGAACTATCTCAAGAATCGCTAATCTTTTTATTCTCTCTCTTTTCAAGTCCAACACGTACTTTATGTATCTAGTTGGGGGTTTATATAATGAAGAAATCTAATGCACTTAAATTGACTGCTGCTGGCCTCGTCGTAGCAGTTGCAGGTATGGCGGGTGGAGCTATGCTCTTCCCAGTTACCCATGAGGTAACCGTGACCAAGGAAGTCGTCAAAGAAGTTCCTGGCCCAGTCCAAATCCAGACTGTTGAAGTTCCCGGCCCTACGCAGGTCAAGGAAGTTGTTGTCGACAGCGGTAAGCTCTCGGAAGTTCTCCAGGGTATCTATGACAACGACGGTAACGTCAGCTTCATCACTGAAGACTTGAAGGACACGGAAGTTGCTCAAATTGCAGACCGCTTCGTCCTCATCTCCGACTTCAAGACACTTGCAGTTGAAGCAGTTAAGGAACAGGCGTTCACTGAGTTGAACAAAGAAGTTGTCACGATGAAGGACAACAGTACTGTCAAGCTCTACAAGTCTGACGGTATGAAGCGCCTTCGTGTCCGTGATGACTCGAGCGACATTGTAGTCGATGTAAACGACTATGACAACAAGGATGCAGATGCTTATGTCACTGTTCAGTTTGAACAAGGTGACAACAAGTTTGAAGCTACCTTTGATGTCATCTTCAAGGACGGTGTCGTTGACGACGTTCTTGTTGACGAAATCCACCAGCGCTAATCAAGGACCTAGTCCATGAGTAAACTGGAAACTTTTATTACTTTTTCTTTAATTATTCTTACCCTTCTAGTAGCTATCTTTAAGTAAGTCACGGGGTATCTCTTGTCTGAGATACTTGGGACTTACTACATATAATGCCCTTGGTCCTTCGCCAAACTCTTTCTTGATAAACTGATAACCTGCGCGAAGCTGTTTAATAGCTTTATCAAGGTGGGGGCTTGCTTTGTATTCCACAATCCATAGTCCCAAGTTTGTGGAATAGAACAGGTCTATGTCCGTTTGAGTACTGCCATCTGGTCTCTTCACGAGAAGTTCTTTTGTGGCGTACCTAACACCTTCGATGCCTATCTTGTCTGGATTATGAAGCAGGTCGTCAAGATGCCTGCTGTGGTCTTTTGGAGCCGTCACCACACTGGCCTCTTGGGTAACCACTTACCGTGCTTGGCTACCCAGTATTGATAGCCTTTCTGTATGTTCTCAGCCCAATCTGGGCGCACTCTAATGCTGCTCTCGTCTATAGAGCCTGGTATTTCTTCTAGTAGCGTTTCGCTTCCTGGGCAGTCTACAAAGTACCAGAACGGTGTTGTCATTCCCGCTTCTGCTATACGCCAGCTATGCTCGACATGTTCCCACGCATTCTTGAAGTTCTCATCAAGCAGTCCCACTTTCTCGATACATTCTCTGGTGTAGTAGCTGAAAGCTCCCACACAGTCCGGGTACACTACTACGCTTCGTCCGTGCCACTTCATTATCTTAGCTTTTCCCTTATTCATGGGGCCATGAAGAGCGAAGTTCATATGGTGTAGCCCTCTCTCCTTTGCTGCCTGACGATAGTGATTACATGTGAGGAAGCTCTTCATAAGGATGTCGTCCTCCATTAGGAACAGGTCTGTGCATCCTCGGTTGAGCATGGACTGTAGAGCACGATTCTTTGCCTTCGCGACCCCACCATTTGGAGCAAAAGAGATGGTTACATCGGGGTTATCTTCTGCATATTTGAGGAGGAAATCGTACTTGGAGCTAAACTCCTCGTCAACTGTCACTAGCTTTACCACAGCCCCTCCCCACGAGTTCTTGTCAAGACTATACAAGCATTCTTGTAAATAGTGTGGACGGTTGTAAGTAATTACTGACAAACCAATCATACCAAGTCCCTCATTACTTTCTGTCTGGCCTGTTCAAATACATCAGCACCAGCCATGAGCATCTTATCCCTGGATACGTACAGTTTGTGACTACTGCTAAGAGACCGACACTTGCTATGGTATCGAGTAGTTGTGGCTAGACCGATTAAGTGGAGAGGACGACCGCATCCTTTACATTCCCTGACAATGTTGTTTTTAGTTATCATTTGCTTCCCTCCCACTTTTCTTTGAATCGTTCTCTGTTTACTCTCATCAATTCTTGTATATTCATCTGGCCTACGGTCTGGGATAGTTTGTGGCGTATAGTAACGTTATCCGTTCGTACAACAGTGCCGCCAGCTTTTGCCACTCGGATACAATAGTCGTCATCCTCGTAGCAGCCTCCCTTGAAACGTTCATCAAGGAAGCCTACCTCTAGAATAGTCTTTCGTGGCAGAAGCCAGCAGATAGCCGGATACATGTGGTACTGTGTATACGGTCCCTTTGTCTCCACCTTCTTGTGCTCATAGACTGAGTGGTGTGGGTTGTCAGCCGTAGGACAGATGATGTACGCACCAGTCTGCTTGTGGGCTATGATGAGTTCTTCCACCCAGCCTTTCTCGGTTGGGGTGCCATCGTTACCTAGAAGGATACAGTAGTCGTAGTCATGTGCTATAGCTCTAGCAAGTCCATGATTCATAGCGAAAGCAAAACCTTGTGCCTTCTCATCAAAGTAAGCGGTGTAGTCAACGTGCACGACGTCAGAGTCCCAGTCTACTGTTTCTACAATCTTCTCTCGCCACTCTGTGAGGAGGTCTTGCTGGTTACTGTGGTTCGTGTATCCTGTTATAATGAGTACTCGTATCAATCGGTCACCTTTGACATGTCATAATGATACTTCCACTTTATAATATTATCGCCTTCAATGCGCATACGTTCTTGGCCATGTTTCATCTCCCTGACTGGTCCATCGTTCATTGACGGTTCGAGTACGCCTCGCCACGGAACTTGGTTCTTATAAGACAGTTCAACTTCGATAGCAGCCCGTTTACCGACAGGACGGGGAGGCAACGGAGGCATATCAGCAAGAGAATACTTACCCATGAGCATGAGACCCCCCGGAGCCAGAGCAATACAGCCTGGTTGCTTCATGGCTTCATTAATGAACTGTACATCCTTAACAAGTGTAGAGTCGTGTAGCAGGAAGAACTCTTCTATACCAAGTTCTTGAGCAAGATACAGTCCTGCTGCGTCGTATGCGTTATTCTCTGGTAGGTTCCAGCAGACTACTATTGGGTACTGAACTCCCTGGAGACTGGTCATGCAGTCTGAAAACCAAGGACTTCCTGGGTAGCTTACTACGATTATCGCTTTTGGAATACTGCACATCGACGCACCTTATTTACTTCTGTCCACTCGGTACTTCCTCGCAGTCTATGAGCAAGTGCAGTAACGTCAGGCCAAGGAGTTGTTGTTTCTTGTCCGTCCTCTCCCCATGCATCGTGAAGGACGAGAATGGCTCCCTTGACCAATACTCCGTAGTAACTTCTAACGTCATTTTCTGGAGACTCTCCGGTGTGCTCACCGTCAACGAATAGAAGTCCGATTTCAGGTCTGACTTGGTCTCGAAGTTCGAGAGAGTTGCCCCGAAGTACTCGCAAGTTTTCTGAATAAGGGGCAGTGTTTCTGCAAAAGTCCTCGTACGTATCGGTTCCTTCTGGGTGCTCGGTGGAGCCTCTGAATGTGTCGATGGCATATCCTTGTCTTCCGCTCTGTGCAAGAGCTACTGTACTTCTTCCTTTCCAACTACCTATTTCACACCAAAGGGTACCCTCAGGCATAGAAATAGCTGATTCATATAGCAGTTTGGCCTCTTCTTTAAAGAGCCATCCTTCTATCTTATCAATCTCTTCCCAGTTAAACAAAGTGCTTCAACCACTCATTACGACACTTGATGAAGTGTTTGGCATAGTCTTTGTCGTGCTTGAGGAAGAACTCGTAGGCACTATCAGTAACATTCTTATACGCCTCTATGAGACCTGGTTCTTTGATTTCAAGTTCTGGATTAGTCAGGTTTTCCCAGAGATTGTCGTTCATCCAGACGCTCGTAGACTCCTTAACTAGACTGTTGTACGGATTGCTGGCTCGTTCATGGCAGACGTTTGCTTTCCCGTTAATAACAAGACCTTGACCTACAGCATCAAGAGTTTTCTTGATAAACAGTCCAGACCAGATGTCACCCACACGGTTGTGCCTTCCTTCAAACATGGGAAGTTGCCACATGATTGGAGTATAGACGCGGAGCCATGCAGTATTCATGATACAGCACGTAACCGCAGCTCCCTTTGGTACTGGCATAACAATCTCATAAAAAGACTCGAAGCCTTTTGGTGATGCAAGTTGAGTAGCAGCGTCATAGTCAAGTGTGCCGTCCCATCCTCCATACTGGACAGCTGCATCTACACGCTTACGGTCCTTGTACGGGAATCCCCTCATCTGAAGACCGGATGTGGTAAGTGCACCAACATCTAGGTATTCGCTGAGCACTGTACCTTGCTCAAACTGCTCACGAAGAGAATCGAAGTAACCAGTTGTACTTACCCGTACATCATCATCAAGAGTCACAAAGTAGCTTCCGCGGGTATCCCCATAAGCTCTGATAAATCCCCAGCTACGAATCATGTCAGTCTTAGTGGGAACCCACGATGGTACATCCTTTTGGCAGATAACAATCTTAGCACAGGACAGAGGAGCCAGCGCCTTCATGATTTCATCTGGAATCTGTGGCAAGTCTACACAAACAACGATACTATCCAGGTTCTCATTGAATAGGTCTTCCCAGGATGAGATGAACTCCTTGAATTGCTCTGGACGGTTTGTTGGTACGATTAAGGTGAAGTCTTTCTTCATCGTGATTCCTCAGGGTGCTGGATAGTCCACTCAACCACATGTTTGAGAGCATCTTCAAAGGAGACCTTTTGCTCCCAACCAAGGGAGCGTATCTTGTCTCCGTTAAGGCCGTACTCGCGGTCGTGACCAGGGCGGCTCTTGTGGAAATCGACATACTCGAACTTCGGTTCTTTGCCTAGAATCTTCGCAATCGTCTCTACAACTTCAACGTTGTTGCGTCGTACTCCCGCTTCGATGTTGTATCGTTCTCCTGGGATACCGTGCTCGAGAAGGAAGATATAGGCGTCTGCTGCTGAGCGTGCGTGCATCCAGCAGCGAATACCAATCTCACTGACAGAGCCGTCGTCTTCCTTCTTGCAGTGGATAGTCATAGGCTGGTCAGCAAGGATACGCTTGATTGCACGAGGAATAAGCTTCTCGCTGTTCTGTCTTTCCCCAAAAATGTTGACCATAAATGTAGTCACGATGGGGAGTTTATAGGTTACGAAGTAGCTTTCTCCCGCACATACTTGTCCTGCCTTTGCAGCGCTATAAGGGTTGCTCGGATGGAACGGAGCTTCTTCATCGAATGGCTTTCCATCCTTTACTGGACCAAACACTTCGTCTGTTCCCGCGTTGATGAACTTTTCAATCGGTCCTAGGTGCTGCTTACTAAAATCGAATTCTGAAGTTCCGAGCTTCTGCCAGTTTCGGTTACGAAGTCGTGCCCACTCAAGAAGATTAACCGTACCCATAACGTTGTCTTCAAAGAATTCCTTCGGATGGGTGATGCTACGGTCTACGTGACTGTTTGCGGCTAGGTGGATGACATAGTCTATGTGACCAATCTCCTCGTCCTTGACAGGACTGATACCGTCTGCGAGGTCTACACGAACAATCTTGAGACGGTTGAGGAAGGGAATGTTTGCAGGATTATCCAGGATACGGTTGTTGTCGCCAATATTCTTACCGCGCACGAGAGCAACGACTTCCCAGTCTGTGGTCTTGAGCAGCGCTTCAATAGTGTGGCTTCCAATGAAGCCAGAACTTCCAGTAACAAGGCATCTTTTAGTCATTTTATCTTCTCCAGAACTTTAGTCAGTTCATTGACCAGTTCTTCTCTCTCTTCATACATTATGCTGGCAGTCTTGTCCTGCACTCGCTGTTCCATCCATAAGATTCTACACTCGATGAGTTCGTGAATCAAGGTGGCTCGTTTATCTTGGTCGGACAGCTTTCGGTAGTCCTGACCTTTGGTTACTACGATAGTCTTGGCTGTAAAGTCACAGTCCGCCCGGGCTACTGTTTCATCATGAAGCTCTCCTTGCTTTAGGGAGATAGTAAATGTAGACAGGCCTAGCAGTTCCTTAAATTGTTTTAGAATGGCTAGTTCTTCTGTTTTACGCATCGACTGTTTCCTGTCATCACTTATATATAAATCTTTCGGTACCTACTTATACCAGGAAGCGAGGTTGCGCACTAGGTATATGGTCCCTTCGTGTCTAACTGCCCCCGTATAATTCTTAAATCTTGTTTCTGCAAAGGTTCCCTGGCAGTGAGGAAGAAACGGATGAGCACATGTATATAGTCCGACAGATGGGTATGATGGAGTTCCTTCTTGGATTCCATTGAATACTACTGCTCTATGTGGGCACTTGTTAGGTTGCAGTAGTGGGTAGTCCAGTTTAAGTTCGAGTTGGCTCATCTCTGTACCGGCTCCTTCAAGCCAAACCATATAACTTCCCCACCACGTTTAATGAATTCTTCTCTCGCTCGCATACGAATGTGATTGAGTAGTTCTTCATCTGCTTCTCTTATGAGAGCGTCAACGTGTTGTTGGACGGGTTCGTGAATCATCTGCTTTTATCCTCGTCAATACCAAGCTGATAAGATAGCGAAGCAAAAACGGCTCTATGCACTTTTGAAGTAGAGAGTTTTTCTATTGCTTCTCGAACACGACGCTTCATTTTATCTTCACCGTGAAACATACCGGCCCCAAAACCATAGTTGTACTTTGATTCCAAGAGGCGTTCGTGTTCTGCAACATCAATAGTGTGCTTTTGAACCATGTCTTCAGGGATAATCCAACCCGCTTCGGGGAGCTTAACAAAGCGTTCTATCTGCATTGCCACCCATAGTGTCGGGTGTGTCTCTGGTAGGGGCTTTGGTTCTTTCTGCATTTGCCCCGCCCAACGAGGAACGTCTTTTCGACTCGTCATTTTCTCAGGGTGTTTTCGCATGTAATGGTCGAACTGTGATTCACTTCCGAACTCTTTTTTACACACTAAACAGTGTACATCGCACCCGCTTGGTGTGCCACAATAGCAGTCTGGTTGGTCAGTCATTCTTTTCTGTCCTCGGCAAACGTGTCAACTTCTGCAATAATGTTTTGAGCAAGAACTACATACTCAACATCGTAACCATCAGTACAGCCGTCTTCCATAGCTCTACCAGTAAGGTGATGCATTGTCAGGATTCGAGTTATATTCTTAACAAGTTCAATGTTATTCCTGTGCGTCATTCTTTTGTCTCCGTTGCTACTTCAGGCAACACCTTAAAAATCTTAAGAGTCCGTCCATCGTCTTGTTCAACAGCCCAGTGCTCGGACCAACTAACGTAATCACGTCCGTTCTCTGCGATGACTTCAACATGAGTATACTTCTTACCACCGACACCCTCAAGCATTATTCTCTGACTCTCTAAGCTTACATCTTGCGTGTCGGTTAGAGCTTTAACTGTTCGCTTACTTACTCCAAGTTGTCTTGCCGCTTTGTAAACTTCTTTGTAATCTATGGTCACGAGCGCACCTCGTCTTTGTGACAATCACAGCAGCAGTCTTCCGGGCACCTGTCCACTCGTTCAAGACATGCATAAGTACTACAACGTTCGCTCATGCTTCTACTTCCGCACCGAAGTGCTCGTCTTTTTTATTCTCTGCAACGGAAGACGCAAACCGACTGGCGGGATTGAGCACTGCGCCAGACGCCCATTCAAGAACGCGCTTGAATTCGGGAGCTACGTTGAAACCTTGCGGCCACGAGTATAACGCCACACTTTCGCAGTGGCCTGCGCCCTCATAGTCTACCAAGGTTGGAACGCGCTTTACATTCAGAGAGTATGAAAATGGCAGTACGGTGCCAGCGCCCGATGGCAGGACTCGAACCTGCAATACGCCATTACCTCGGCTAATAGACGCGTTTAGCCTCGACTTTGCTTGCGCTTTTATACGGTAGCCTTGGGCGCGTCTCCCATTCCCGTCTTCTATCGAGTGTGTAGCGGGCTTATCCCGTTGAAGCCGTCTAACCCGCGCATACGGCACAGCTTCAGGAGCGACCTGAGTATAGCTGTGGAACCCATTACTGGAGGACTGGAAAAGTGTGCCCCACACCTGAGACCGAGGGGAGAACGACAACGTCTTGTTTGTTTTGGTTATCATCGGGGTGTGGGCGCACGGTGAGGTGGGCCATAGTTTTATTGATTCACAGGTATATAAATTTTTCTAATGTGCTTCCCCGTAGGAGTTTCCAACCTGACAGTCGCTAATCATTGGTACTGAGAGCTTAACCGCCCCCTCGAAGCTGGCCTTAATCCCAGCTCGAGCTTGTTCAGCATACTGCTCCTTGACTTGGTATAGATTCTCGTCGTGTACTGTGGCAATCTGCTTCAACTCCCACTCTGGGTGTTGCTTAGCAAGTTCGTATACTCTAATGCTAGCGATGCGTATCATATCTGCGCTGAATCCTTGGATGAGGAAGTTAAATGCTTGACGGAATGCTCCATTGGGATAATATCCTTGTTCATTCTTCTCAAATCTTCGTCTGCGTCCTGTAAGACTTGCTACGTATCCTCGTTGCTTTACTGTATCTCGGCAGCGGTCTATAGCGTTCTTTACTCCTGGGAATCCTGCGAAGTATTTGTCAAGCATCTCCTGTGCTTCTTCCTCGGTTGTCTTGAAGTCAAGTGCAAAGCCATAGGCAGAGTTGTGTGTCACGATAAAGTCATTCGTAACGTATAGGCCTGATGGGTGCGCTACAGAAATACATCTGCACTGCTGTACGCCCGCCTCTTCAATGCTTTGGATGGTGTTTGTCTGGCGGTACTTACCAAATGAAATAAATAGCGTATAAGCTAAACGACCCTTCTTTTTCTGACCTTTGTAGGTGTATGTCGGCACACGCGAAGATATTGTACATCTAGCCCCCAAACCCTTGACAAGGTATTGAACATCTTCTGCCAGTCGTTTTGAAACCGTGGTGTAGGAGTAACAGTTATTGTTAAAAGAGCCGTCGGCATCGAAAAGCCCCTTGAACAGGTCTCTTCTTTGGTCTATACTGCCCTCCAAGTATTCACGAGGAATAAACTTTTCCCAGGCCCTCTTTTTAGCGAGTCCCATCCGCCTCATTTCGTTTGTAAAAAGATTGCTGTTGGTTATGCGGCCTTTGCTATCTCTGACTTCTGGGTATATAACTCTCCAGTGATACCTGAATGCATTTACAAGTTTCGCGTTAGGTGGGAGGCGAGATTCAAGTTTTAATCTAACATCGTCATTAGCGATAGTGTATCGGTTACATGTATCTCCATCTCCTATATACAAGCCCATAGCGTATGGGTCAATATAATAATTTTTATCTTTGGCTTTAAGGGGTTCTACATAAGGAATCGAGCAATTGTTTTGGGGTCCTTTTTTAAGAATTGGTATAATGTCTTGAACGGGCAAGGTTCTAAATGTTCCCATTTCCCTGTCATATGTTGTTTGGATAGTCCACTCGTGGTTAATGCTACAAACGGCGGAGGAGCCATCCCTCATAGTTAATCTAAAGGTCGGTAATTCGTGTATGGGGTGCACCTTTGTAATGTGGGTTATTTCCCCAGATTGTGTATATACTAAATCTCCCTCCCGTATCTCGGCGAAAGATTTCCAACCTTCGGGGGTGAGTATCAATGAGTCAATGGGCTGTGCCTTGCCGTAAGCAATACCGAACGTAATTGTTTTGGCCTGGTTACGTTTCGCCTTGTATTTCTTCTTTGCTGCCTCAAATCCCTCGCTACCTTCATACAGGTCTTCTTCGGCAATACCAAGGTTATAGAACTGGTTAGCAGTGGCAAGGTGCAGGTCTTTTCCCTTGATGAGGGTATCAAGTAGTGTTCTGTCTCCAGATAGGTGAGCTAGTACGCGTATCTCCTGCCCTGAATAGTCGCAGGATACTATCTTGTGTCCCTCCGGCGCAGTGAAACATTTACGTAGTCCGTACTTGTCCTTCTCCTCCTTCGGGCAGTTACCCGTAATAAATATCTGGTCGTTTCTTCGGGCGAAAAAGAAAGTGGCAGGAACTGTTGGGCACCAAACTTCTGTAGGAGGCAATAAGGTCTCGACACGATTGGTGGTATAAGAGTACTTATTTCTGGCCACAAAAATTCTTCTTTTGTCTTTACCAACGTTTGCTCTATAGCCACAAATGCTCAACAAAGCTTGCACGATTGGTATGTTCTTAAGGTTAGTAGAACAGTACCATTCTCCGTATGCTCTGGTAAAACTTCCATCCCAAAGACGTAGCTCCTGACAGAAAGCTATACCAAAATCTGTTAGTATTCTAGATGAAAAGGTTTTATCTTCCCTGCTTAAGTAGTAGTAAAGACCGTCGGGTACGGTAAAACTTACACGGTATCTAACTCCATTAGAGTATGCCTTGTGAGTGGAAGAGTAATCTTTAAATGGAATACATAGTTCCCTGAGAATCTCCATTATTCGATAATATTTTCTCTTTTTGGAGAAAGCCATATCTACTTTACCTGCTGCTGTAAAATGTCCATCAGCCTGAATTGCTGCAACAAGCCTCTGGAACCAGTCATTTACTGAACAGGTAGATGAATCCTTTATAGAGGCATGAAATATCTTATGGTCTTGCGGTAAACCCGTATCAACTACTTTCCAGTTCCCCGATTTACGACTCTGTAGTAGGTGGCGATGATTTGAAGTAGTAGCTATAGAAAAAGTCCTGGTTTTGTATTCGTGAACCTCATCACTTATGTAACGAGTTATGTGGGAAGGCACTTGCCATATTGCTCTCTCCGAGAATACGTCAAAAGATAAAATAGGCTCTCCTTCTTTATACTCTGTCAGGTTCTTCCAGCCGTCCTTTGTAAGAACTTGGGTGTCCGCGGTAACACACTGCTGCATGTTGGGTTCATTAGAGCTGAGTCTGCCTGTCTCTGTTCCAGTATCGTTGAACCTAGGACGGACTCTTCCGTCGGGGTCAATGAACCCAGGCATCGGCTCGAAGAAAGAGGAGAGTAACTTACTCTCGTTCTTGTACTTGATAACCAATGGAACTATAGCGTGTTGGTCTTCGATAGCCTTGAGCAGCTCTGTTCCAGTGCTTGGTCGCCCAGTCTTCTTGTCTATCTGCTCGGGAAGACCTAGTCTCTTGTAGAGTATGTCTTGCAACTGGTAGGTACTACCTAAGTTGATATTGGACACAATCGTTGGATGCTCTGCTGTAAGCGTCTGCTGTATCGAGTACTTCTCCCCGAGCATGTCCAGTATCTTGGTCTCTGTGTCGAGCTTAACATCTCGGAGTTTCTTGGTTTGCTTCGCTATGAGTTGCTGGTCAACGTTGATTCCGTTACGCTCAACCCAAGCAAGTACTTTCAGGAAGGGCATCTCGATGTCACGAAACAGAGTAGTCAGGTTCTCTTCCTGCATCTTGCCCTTAAATAGCATAGCAAGTTGCCAGGTAAAGACAGCATCGTTTAAAGCGTATTCGTAGAACTGTTCCGAGTCTACGCCATACTTTATGGCTCGCTCGTAATCCGTTGTTTCGGCTTCAAGGAATTCCTTTGCCAGTACCTTCAAGCCGTTTCCCTGCCTCTTGACTCTCTTCTCGTCAAGCAGGTGGCTCATCACGAGAGTATCAATCCACTCTGAGTTTGAGATATCTACTCCTATGTTGTAGAGAGCATTTGCATCGAAGACGATGTTGTGGCCAATCAGGACTGGTGTCCTGTTAAAGAAAGTAGAAAGGACGGACAAGACCTCTGGAGGGTAGAGGGTAGAGTCAGTACGATATAGAACTGAGGTCTTGCCGTCGAAAAATGTGATGATAAAGGGTATACGCTCGAATAGTCTTACGCCATTCGTTTCCGTGTCGAACGCAACAACAGGACCAAGCTTGGCTAATGCTTTCTCAAGCTGTTCCTTGTTTGTCGCTATTATCTTCATCAATCTTTTCTTGCTCTTCTATGTATTTAAAGATTTCGGATGGATTATCGATACGGGTCCAGATATCTATTTCATCAAATGCATCACGTTGACTGTTCCAGGGACGGTCAACGAGAAATAACTTTGTTCTGCTTCCGCACATCATATGGATTCTTTCCAAATTATGTCTTCCATCGTCGATGTGAACATCAATTTCTAGGTGTCTGACGAGCCATCCTTTGTCTTTATTGAAGTGTACTTGGTTTATTGGTAACCCAAAGAAGTGAAGCCACTTGTAAGTAGTATCAATTGATTTGCTACTTCTACTGGTTATGAAGTGGATGTCATGGTCCTCTGCCAAAGCTTGTGCTGCTAGCACGAAATCTAAGTTGGGAGCCAGGTATTCAAATTCGGGATGGCGCATGAAGGCTTCGACGAATATCTTCTGACCTTCAGCATCTTTCAACTCAGAGAGTGTCTCGTATAAGGTCCACGTATTGACATCTTCAAACTGTATGTCTTTGTCGTACACTTTATTATAGAACCTTACAAGAGTACCAACGAAATCCGCTAACACGTCATCGATGTCGAATGAAATCTTAAGCTTTCTTTTCATTCGCCATTCTCCACTTCACATACTCTGCTGCCATGAGATTGAATGCAACCGCCGCCGAATGGTCCTCGTCTGTCTCTCCACACTGCCACTGCATCATATGACGTAGTGCGCTGGCCTTAAAGCGGTCAAGTTCCTCCTGAGTCTTAGCAAGCTGGAAGTTGCGGGCGCCATACTTCTGTGCTCCACGTTCCATAAGTTCCGCCCATCGGGTCAAGAACTGTTCCTGATAGGGCATTCCTTCGAGTAAAAGAAAATGAAACGAAGGCTTACCCTCTTGCAAGTCTCGTCTCATACCAGTAGAGTACTCCTGTCTTGCTCCGCTGTCCTTCGTTTGAAACTTCATCTTACTTCTTATGCTTCTTCTCTTCCTTGCCTTTGTCCTTCTTGCTATCTCGGTGCTTACTCATTTCTTCACCTTCTTCTTTGCTTCACGCTGAACAGACAGAGCAATCGCGATACTCTGCTCCCTGCTTTTTCCGCGAGCCATTTCAGTCTTGATGTTCTCACCAATTGCTTTCTTACTTGCTGATTTCTTTAGTGGTGCCATAGTTGTTCCTCGTTTACTTCGCTCGTTTACTGGTGCTGTACTCATTTCCATCAACGATAGTTGTACCACCCTGGATGAGTACGTTTTGAATATGGTAGAGGGGCTTAGGTCGTACTTGTGGATTAAACGACTTATATCTCTTTATATCGACCAGTGTTTGATAGGGTATGTCTAACATCTTTGAAAGTTTTTTCATTGGGTGAGTAAGCATAAGTTCTCTAATAATATCAACTTCATCCCAAGTAAGATGCTTTTTTGTTCCTATGCGTCTATGTTTTAATTGATAAAGCCGAGTTGGGGGTTGGCCAACTATACGCGCAATTTCCGCGATAGACAAAACATTAAGGTGCTCCTGTACCCACTGAACAAAGTTATCTGAGTATTTGTATACGCCTCGTTGACCATATACAACTCCTAGCTGTTCTTTTGCATGAATCTGATTTTCAGAGCGGATACAGTACTCTAAGTTAGATAACTGGTTATTAGTAGTGACTCCATCTTTATGATTTACCATTAAGTCAGATGGTCCTGTGTGCGCTAACATAACCAGTCTGTGCGTATACCTGGCCTTACCGTCAACATGGACGGACAGGTACCCATTTTTACCCAAAGTTGGTTTTAACCACTTGTTTGTTATATAACTATAGACCCTACCATCTTCTGTAACTCTATATCGCTCGTGCCCCGGTATAATTTTACCTTCCATGATACTCATTTCCGTCAATAATAGCTGTTCGATTAGGAGCTATAAGAATATTTTGTACGTGATAAACAGGTTTAGGACGAGTATTTGGGGAATACTTAACAACCAGGAAGCCGTTCTGGTATTGGCTCATATGGGTGTAGAGTTTCACGTCTAAGTCCATCATGGCTGCAACCTTATATACTTGACGGTCGCCCCATTTACTGGACGCCTGTCCAATTGTGTGTTCGTGGCCGTAGACGATGTGCTTACCTGGGAATGCTGAGCTATCAGCAGTACGCTTTGCTCCGTTGACACCGCCAAGTATTTCAGGAGTCATGCGTCCGTCACCGTGAACGAAGACGAGACCAGGACCAAGCTCGAACTTCTTCTTGGCATACGTGAGTGGGTTGGGAATACCCGCTTCTTGGTAACTGGCTTTGAGTTGGCTGAAGAAGTCCATACCCCTGAGGTTCTTGAGGGCTTTGCTCTCTTCGCTCTTCATGCGCTCGAAGCGACCAGTATCGTGATTACCGTCGAGGACTACAATCTCTGTGTCAGGGCTTGCTTGAACGACCTTATATAGCCACTGGACAGCGTTATCAATCTCTTCTCGGGTATCCATCTTGTGGTCGGCATCTTGGGGGAAAACACTCATGCTAGGGTTATCGATTAAGTCCCCGCCGAGTACGAGACGCTTTGGTTGGGTATCTTTGATATACCGAGCAGCAATCTCTGTCGCTGTGTCACTCACATATGGTGCGTGAATATCGTATAGGGCAACGGTCGTTTCATAACTTGGTCGTGTCTTCTTAGTCATTCCTTTCGTCTCTCGTATAATGTTTTCCAGTGCCATTAGAAGTACCCCTCTAATGGGTTTAATCAGGGGACAGATGCTTTATATATCCTCACGCAGGTGAGTAAAGTCTGAAATAGATACTGTATAATCCTTGTTCCAGTGGTATATTACCTTCCGTCGGACTTCTGCATCGCTCATGCTCTTGCCGCCGCTGGCCTTATACCAGTCTTGCATGTGCTTGATGAATCCTTCCTTGTCTTCTTTCCACTGGCCTTTAAGGACTTGACAGAGCATCCACAAGGCACGCTCGTGGCCATCGCTCTTCGGGCCGAACTCGTGAGTCTTGATGAAGTACTGAACGTCTGGATGCGCTGCGATGCTTCCTTTATTGTGCACTCGACTAATTTGTTGACGAATCTTGTGATTATAGTTTGCCCACACTTGCTCTGGGATAACGTTGAGCACTTTGCCAAAGTTCCAAGTCTTGGATATGAGGGTCTTGTGATTACCTGATTTTTCGTTCAAGCCGAACTCAGCTCGGATGAGGTGAGCGCCAGTAAGTTGCATGTCTATCTTCGCTCCTTCTGGTTTGTAGTACTCAAGGATGCACCGCTTCATCAATGCTACGTTACTTACTCCTCCGAAGTCCCAGAAGGAGTGGACGTGATAGCCTTTGTTACCACTACCCCACCATGCGCAAACGATTGGGGTGTGGATGAATAGTTCCGCAGACTTCTCTGCGTTGTTTGCTTTGTTATCATCATCAAAGTCCCATACTACTTCGTTGTCAAATATCGAGCGGTGATTGTAGGGCTTCGATGGTTCAAACTCGTCACTCTGGTATCTCACTCGGTCAGTCCAACCCGCACCGATAGGACGGTACACCAACCAGCAGTCCTGGTTGTAGAGCTTGAGATAGTCAAGTAAGGAGTTCATTTACTAAAGTAGTCCTCGGCTCGTACCACAACGTAAGTTGGGCAGTGATTACGACGGAATACGAGCATCGGTTTTGTATTTGGTAAAACGTTAGCTTCCATCTGCTCTAGTGCTGCCCAAATGTTGAGTTTCTCAACGTTCTTACATTCTACACTGTAAGGGAAGTACTTCTCGGCTAGGGGAGAAAGCTTAACATCAACCCCTCCCTCTGACATCATGTTGCTCTGCACGTCACGGGGGTCAAGAACAATTCCTGTTTGAGACTCGATGTGCGCTTTAATCATCGATGCAACTTCTTTTTGCAGGCGCTTCCCTTTATTTTTCGCCGAGCGTGTGAGCATCTAAATCAGACTCCATGCCCACTTGATACCTGCAAAGATAAGCAAGCCAAGTATAAGCAAGATACCTGCTGCAAAGAACCAACCGATGATAGTCATAAGTGCCTTTGTCAAACTTTCTGCTGGTGTATCAATTCTTTGTGCCATGTTCTTTTGCCTCCCTAAGCATTTCGAGGACGATGTCCTTGCAATAGGTAATGTCATAGATATTGTGTTTCCCGTCGAGGAGATGGACAAGTTTGAGTCGTCTGCACTTGAGGCCGTACTCACTTTCGAGTAAGTAGGCATAGATGCTGAGCTGGAGTGTGTAGTGACTGAAACTGTGGTCGGGCAAGTTACGCAACTCATCGTTGTTACGGTATACTTCTCCTGCGCCTCGGATAGTAGCGTTGGTTTTCCAGTCGATGAGTACGAATTCTCCATCTTCAAGGAGTAACACACAGTCGATAGTTCCTGCGATGCCGTGCTTTTCGCTGTAGACGCGCACTTCCGGAAGTTCTTTCGGGTAGCCATATGTGTTCGTGATTTTCGCAAGGGCCGAGATTGCTTCTTCCGCGTGCCTGTTTTCGATGTCATAGAGTTTAAGTTCTCCGAGGATAAACCGCTCGATTATCTTGTGAACTTCAGTTCCGTAATCAGCTTTGGCTTTCCATTCTTTCAACACATCCTCAGCAGTGCGATTGGTTTTCTTCGCAATCGCTTTGCTAATTTTTTCAGTATCGAACGGAGTGAAAGGAGGATTGAATGCCTTGACGAATTGTGTTACGCTGATGAACTTCTGGTTGCCTTTGACGTAGGTGTGTTCTTCCTCGTTGAAGACGAGTGAATCGTCCCTGAGCTGGCGTTTACCAGAATTTGTGTTGCTGCGCTTCGCCATAGTTTGTTTCACCTTTAAGGTGCATCCTTAATACTGCACTTTTGTCTTTAAATAGTTTCTGTTGCTTGACTGCTACATCAAGTTCACCGAGGGTCTTCATGTCGAGTTTCTCGTTAATCTTGATGCGCTGCCTGACGTAATCAAGCATCTCTCGGTAGTCACCAATTGATTCATAGAGGATGCGCTCGTACTCAGTGTACTCTGCCTGTGTTGCAGCATATGCGTCAACTACTGCAAGGAAGCGTGTGATGTTGTTCTTCCATCGAGGGCTGAAGTCAGGCATGTCAGTGCGTGTCCAGCGAGGCTCATGCTGTGGAATAGTCTTTTTGAAGTGGGTGTACGCATAGATGAGCTTGCGGTACTCATCCATGTTGTCTCGAACGAATTCTGATACACTGAGTCCCTTGAACTTAGTGAAGTCTTCTGTGTAGCGTCCATTCAAGTTAACTGGTACAAAGCGGTCGTGGATTGCTCCCTTGGTTACGAAGTCAAAGAAGTTCTCCGGCTCAGGGTAGTAGTCTGCGCTGTTGTAGTACAAGCTGATGCTGAGGTCGCTGATGTCAATGTCACTCTTGACGGATGAATCAGTACCCATGCTGTGTTTTGCAATCTCTGTACGACCTGCCCCTGCTTCAAGAAGGAACTTCTCGATGGCGTTCCACTCTGCCTTGCTCAAGTCTGCTACTTCGTTGATGACGACAAGTTTCTTTGCAGTGAGGCGTTGAAGCTTAGCTAGTGTTGGCCCCTGGACCGAAGCGCATTCTCCAGCAAGGTCACGCATGATGTCGATGATACTATCCTTACCAAATCCGGGGGGTGTACTTACACGGATGTTTGCTCGACCATAAAGTTGGGATAAGACAATAAGCCAAAGCAACTTGTAGTGCTTGGGGTTGCTGTGTTCAAGTCCCGATAACTCGTCGACAAACTGCTTGAATGTCCAGTTCGTCTCACTCTTGAAACGTGCGGAGGCCCACTGTTCTATGAACTCGTATGCGATTCCCTTATGGGCGACGGTTGTAGTCTTTAGTGGCTTGATGGGCAGAACATCAAGAGTGATTACTTCCTCCGCACCGTTTCTGATGAGTTTATTCGGTAAAAGGTATTTGGTCGGTCCCTTGTCGAAAGTCCATCCCCAGAAGTTGGCTTCATCATCAGTCGCACCGTTCGTGTAGGTGAGACTCTTGATGTTTATCTTACCAGAGCTGCGGTTCTCATATAGAATCAGGTCTTTGTAAAACTGCTTCTTAAACTCAGCCAGGCATTCGTATAGGAGTAGACGCTTATCCATGTTCACATCTCAAAGTCGTCTACTGCCGTACTGGTGAGTTCCTTCTGGACTTTCTTCTTCTTGACTTGGTAGCCTCCGTTCTCATCGACGATTTTAGTAAACGAGCGGACAAGCTCTGCATTACCATAGCCGCCGTTGTCATAGACGGGCATTCGCATGTCCGTAATCGTGCGATAGAGAACGTATTTTACCATCGTCTTATGCCTGTTCCACGTCGAAGACTTGGATGTACCCCTTCTTACCCTTGACAATCTTCGTGCTCACCTTGAGGTTACCCATAGGTGCTGCAAGCCATTGGTCGTAGAGCTTCTGGTTCATGAACACGCCAACGGTCTGACCTTGGTAGCGCATGTTGACACCGTAGAAGCTGTATGCTCCAAACTGTCCTTGCTTGTCATACTTTCGTCCGTCTGGGAAAATCTTCTCGACAATAACGAAATCATTCGTCTCTGGGAGAAGGTCTTTGCGGAAGTCTACGTTCAAGTAGACCTTTCCGTCTTTGCCTGTGTTCTCGGTGATGTTAAGTTGTTTCTCTGCCATGTTGTTATTACCTGTGGTGTTGGTTAAATTTATCGGTTCTTTTGAAAAGTTTTGTGAGTTGCATATTTCTGAGCTTCTTCAAACAAGCGCTTGGCTTCGTTCAAGACAGCATCTTGCTGGCTTTCAAGGAAAGTGGACTCCGTCTCGATAGTAAGGTCGACCATAGCAACAACTGCCTTGGCCTGTTCCTCGAACTGGATACGGAGCGTCTGCTTCATCAGTACTTTCTCCAGAATTGCCAGTTGGGAATGACGCGGATGTTGTGACACCAAGCCCTGTCATCCGAGTGGATTCCAAGGCCAAGATTATCCGCATCGTCCTGCTCCCAAGCAGCAATAGTTTCCTCTGGTTCAGACATCAAACAGAATTGTACCCAGGCCGGGAGAGATGAATCATCCCCAATAAAAAATTCTGACAATTTTTCTTTCAAGTCCATTTGCTCATCCTCCGAGCTATTACCCGCACTTCAAGTGCAAGCTGTATTGCTTCTTCAATCAGTTCAGGGTTTTTGATTCCATCCATGTGGTTAAACACCATACCTGAGAACGCTCCCAGACTGATGTCGTTGCTGGCAATCCGGCGCAGCTCGTCGTGTTGTTCTGGTGTAAGTTTGGTCATCGTGATAGCTTGTTTCTAGCTTTACTACTATATAAAACTTCCGGTAGACTTATATTGTTACTCAGCAGTAACATCACTAGTTGTACCTACATTTTGGTGTAATTATACCTGACTTTAGGTATGAGCTTTATAAACTCGCGGTGCTCCTTATAAAGCTCATACATAGTAACCTTCCTATAGGAATCGTTGCTATGTATAACTTCATACCTAGGTACATTATGTTACTCTATGTTACTCTATGTTACTCTAAGATAATCTCTCTGGAAGGTTACTCTAGGTTGGCACTATGTTACATAATGTATACATAGCAACTGTTCCTATATGATGATGCACTGCTCAGTAGTAACAAACAGACCGAAAGATTTATATATTAGTTCAGTTCTATTATACTTGCCAACCTCAGAGTCAGCCTAAACAGAGAGATTAAACTTAGTGATAACTATGCTTCAACCATCCACCAAGGCATCATGTATGTATCAAGTTGAGCACCCACGTTTTCGAGATAGTTTAGTCTGCGAATTATCTCTTGGCGCTTCTTTTCTTGCACTATAATATGTCTTTTGAGATTACCACTTAGCTGATTTATTTCTTCTTGACTCCATACGGGAGAAGCTAAAAGAGTTTTATACTTTAGTCTATATCGAGCCTGAATAAAAAGCGCCTTTAATGGTAGGTTTTCAAAGTATTCTGAGCCCGCCAGTTTATTACAGGTACCACAAGACCAGACTATCCAAGACCTGTCAGGGTCATAAGACCTATATCCAATTCTAGCTACCGGAATAACGTGTTCTCGGCAGTCTGCGGTAAAAGCCCCACAGTAGGCGCACAATCGATTTTCTATATTTTGTATCCGCGCGTTCATAAAATTCTAAATCGTCGATTGTGGGGCAAATAAACCCGGTTATAGACGATTCTCGTAGATATATCTGTCTCTACTTGTATTTATAGCTTCCGGTTGAACCCTAGAATGTTCTGATAATAATAACAAGAAAAAGGATATTTTCTTCACATTTCCTGGAACGATTCTTGCACATTTTTCAGGACACTTTGGTTTTGGCGTTTGGTGTCATACTGTTCCAGGTATCGAATTGCTACTTTGGAGTAGTGGTTTCCATCGTATACCAGCGCTTCACTGATTCCGATATTGAGCACTTCGCTTCCCTTCTCGTTACCCATGTAGGAACTGATGATGTTCTTCACGCGGCTCCCGTTGATGAAATCAGCTAGGGTGCATTTCTTGTAAATCATCACGTCTATTTTGGCGCTGATAAACTTCTTGTAGTTTTCTGGCGTACCGCACAATATCAGCACGTTGTTGTTGTGGTGTATCAAGCGAAGACTATTCTCAATCTGCGCCTTGACCTTGCGGTTATCAAGGTCGAAGAGGCTAGATAATTCGTCTACGATGATGATGCTGTTACGGATACTCTCAATCTCCTGCACGCTGTGCACTCGGGTGGCTCCCTCAATGTCCTCGCGTAATCCATAATAAAAAAGATTGAAGGTGTGGGCTTGCTTCCACTGGCGTATCATGTTATAGAGGAGCATACTCTTACCCTGGTTCACGTCGGCAGTTACTCCGATGATGCGGGGCTTACTTACTATCTCGCAAAATACGTCTCGTGTCATTTTCAGTTATCCTCCAACTTCTTGTAATTTATGAGGCTGTAATCTTCAGGTGCGTATGGTGCGTGCCACGAATCTCCAATAAGATAAACGTAGTCATATTCACTGTCTGCCACCGTTTCAACATTGAACTCTGCGCAGCCGTCGAATATAACACTGACGCACTTAGTCTTATCTAGTGTTTCTAGCTTCTCTATAAGCTGCTTTACTGATAAGGGCATATCTACCAGCTCCTGTGTGCTTCGTGTACTGTCTCGATGCCATCGTAGTCCTCGATTACCCATTCCACGTCGTCGGGAATTTCTATAACTTTTAAATTACTTACTGTGGGTAAACTTGCCTTATCTCCAAGTTTTTCCACTACTTGTACAAGTAGCGGATTTGTCCTATCGTGACTGAAGTCTTCTATGCAGCAATCTTCGTATGCCTTGTTGCTCGCGTCTTTTTGTTCTTGCGTCATTGTGCTCCAGTTTTCATTATCTTGCTTTGGCGCTTCTGGGGTGCAAAATGCAGTCACAAACAGGTGGTTTGCCTCTTCGATTGGTACTCGTTCGTAATTTAGCCCTGATTTCATCTTGAAAAAATAACACTCTTTTCCTTGTAGTTTTGCTATCATCTTCGTTGCTTCTGCGGATAAGTGAAAGCCACCATAGCATTTGTTTACAACTATCTTTGTCATGTCTACACGCTCCAGGTCATCTTATAGCCAGGCAATTGAGCAAGGCGTAACTGTGTCATCAACTCAACGAGGCGGCATAGTTCCTGTTCCTTCCCTGCAATCGAGAGTGGAACCATGTTAGGACGCTTCCACGTACCGACACTCATGAGAGCAATCAAGGCTTCTTCTAGTCTATCGTGCATCAGTTGTATCGATGCGATTGTCGCAACTTCGCCTTCAAGGTACTGCACGTCGTCCCATTGGAGTGCGGGGACTGGTTCTATCGTTGTGTTAATCAATGGAAACAATCCCATGTTGTTGTAGCTATCAGCGAAGTATGCTGTCTCGATTCCTGATGGACTGAATGTTCGTAGCACTGCTCCCATTATAGCACCTTCCATACTTTGTTATTGTTCTTGCGTTCCATTTCCTGACGTACCTTTGGTGGTAGTTGGTGGTATGGAGTTGCTCGAGTGCATTTGGTACAGAACCACGTGTGCTCGAAACGACGCTCTACTCCAGTTCGGAAATTGATTCCCTTATCAACGAACCCAGTAGCTACCATGTGCGTGTTGTTGGGTTCGTTTACCGATGGTGAACCACAGTTCGGACAGGAAATAGTTTCTTGTACTTTGGTTCGTGATGCGTCTGATTTTGAGCTGCTCATTGTTTACCTCGTAGGCTCTTTGATATGCGCTTCTTGTACTTGCGTCGTTGTGCTGATGTTGCGCCTTTAAGTTCTGTTTTCTTGTTATTCATACTATTCTCCTCCGCTCATGTAGTCCGCGTATCGTAGCTCAATAAATCGCATATAAGACGGATGTTCCTCGCAGAACTCGCGCCTTAAATCATCATCATACGGATACTGAATACCGTCCTCGTCTTCGTGTACGTCGCAGCGGTATCCTTCATCCCATGAATTCCGAAAGTATTCCTTATACTCCGGTTCATGCGTCTCGATAAATTCTTGGATTATATCCTTCTCGTTCTCGATAGTATACTCCTTAATATCCATTAATCATCAGCTCCCTTAATACGCTGTGCGTATTGTTCATACGTTTCGTTGTCATACCCTAGTCGGAGGAATTCCTTAAGGTCGGGTTCATTCATTCTTCACTCTCCCTTCGTCGTAAATCTGCAAGCGCTTCAAAGCTATAAAGTATATACTTAAGTGCCTGTGTATCTATCTCGTGAATTTGATACTCTAACTTTTGTGCTGCTCGTCCGAATCCGTGTTCTATTGTCACGATTGTCATTCTTCGTCACCTTGTGCGTACTTGTGTTCTCGTTGTATCTGTGTTATAACGCTACCGAGTGCGATAGCTTGCCCTGTTGTGGTGCGTCCCCATAGGTGGGGGAACGTATCAATAACTGGCTCTCCTCGTTCTTTGAGCTGTTCAAAGAGCCAAGGACTAACAGCCCACCACTCGTAAATATCTTGAGGGACGCCTTGAAAGCTATCGTTCCCGTCTGGGCAAGTTCCATGTGTTTCTTGGTTGTGCTTATCTATCGTTTGTCCGCATGCTTCGCACTCGGTAGAGCTATAAACGTGCTGGATGTCGTCGAAGTCAAACGGTGGCACGATGAAGCCCTTATCAAACGGAACGCTTCGCCCAGTGTTCAAGATGAATTCGACGAGGGGAGTAACACAGGTGTAGACCTCGCGTTTAACTAATTCCTCGTTGCGCTTGAATTGTGTTTGTTCATCGGTTGTCATTATTCCATCCTCTCACGTCGTGCGCGTGTATAGTCGCACTCCTTACGTATCGATACTAGGCGGTCAATTGCTGCCGTCTGTACTCCTCGCGGTAGGTCGGAGAACGCTTTTTCTAGCTTATAGAAAGCGTCTCCTAGCTCAAGCGAGTAGTTATCAAGGTACGCCAGCATCTCGGTGTAGGTTGTTTCTCGGCTCATTGTGTCTCCGTGTATTCTGTCTTACAGTTAAGGCATTTGGCTTTAACTGTTCTCGTGTACTGTTGGATTCTTCGGCTCTTACATACGGCACAAGTGTCTCTTAAGCGAGGATTCATTCTACACCCCACGGTATACCATAACCTTGCGCCTTTAATGTGTGCGCTCTCTTATCGACGTTGAGGGTACGAAGCCACACCGTATTATCGCCGATGGTTACTTGACCTACTCCGTCGCCGTTGTTGCACGTCTCGAAAGCGATATTAAAAATATCGTTAAAGTGTTTTTCCGTGGGAGTTACGCCTTTACTGCGCACCATCGCATTAACGTATGTTCGGAATTCTTCAAGGTTAAAACAATCCTCGCCGCTGTTTTCCACTAGCTGTTTTTTACTATTAAACAGTACCAGTGGAGCAATAAGCGCGGTTTGTTCGGCGTGTAAAGCGGCTTTAATTATCATTCCACACCCAAAGCGCGAAGGTTCGCCATTTGCGCCTTAAACTCTGCTTTGCTGCGTGCTCTGCCGGAGTAGCCGACAGCGAAGCCGTCCGAATCGAAATAAATGTTCACTGGTGAGGGGTTCATTCTGTCACCTGTCCGTGGACGTCCTTCTCGCTCTGAATCGTGTCGCACTGGCAGAGTGTGCGCCCGTCTGCGTGTCCGTTCGTGTAGTGGACGAGAACGTCGTCCTCGCAAATCATACAAAGTATCTCTCGGCGTACCCATCCGGTATAGTTGGTTTGTGTCATTGTTGTCTCCTTCCCCGTTTCCGTTGGGGATACTGTATAGCTGTCAGAGTAAGTATATAAATGTAGTGATTATTTCTTTAGACAATCTCTGGTATGTCTACAAGTTTTAGGCAGACATAGAGTTATACACCCATAGGTGACACATTCCGTATAACATAATGACCATCATATAGTAACATAGAGCCATACCTATGTAAACATAGTATAACATAGCAACGTCACCTATGTGTCTGATGCCTATGTGAACTATGTTATAGTAACCATTCCTATATGCTGATTACTATATGATTATGCACTATTCATCAGTGACTAGTGACACCAAACTTCAGGAATTTCCACCCAAAAGTGGTGATTTATATACAGGGGAGGACATAGAATTCAAGTTTTTACACAGACTGACACTTTTTTGTATCATATGTATCATTTTTGTATCACTTTAGTGCTTTTGGTAATCGCTAATGCTCTATTTCAGCAACTTTTCAGGAAAAGTCGTAGCTAATGCGTTATTTTCTTGTATAAACCGAAACCTTTATATATTAGTTGTTGCATAATTATCTTTTGTTCTCATGCTCGCTCTCCGTACAAAGTACTTGCGTTATAGAGATAACATGGTTGTAATTCCCGTGTGCGTTGAGGATATGAGTGTTTGTCACTACTCTGTTTGGTCTGATGTTGAGGTTGATGTTAGCTGATGGGTGTAATGCGTCTTACTAAGTCTGGTGCTGCGGTTCAGTTCATCACTGACGAGGGTGTTATCTACCAGCAGGGTCGTGTGTATCTGGAAAATATCTTTAAGGGTCGTCCCGGTGCGGTAGTGCAGCTTACTCGCTTGCCATATACTGTCCCTCCTGAGGAGTTTGGTAAGTCTAAGGTGTTTGAGCCTGACTTCATTGATATCCCAGACGAGGCGAAGAAGCTAATGGAGCAGAATGGTATGGACAAACGCGCTGTCGAGATTAAGGACCAGGCTAAGCAGTATGAGGATAAGAAGGTATGGTGAGTTCTGACGAAGGTAGTGAGGATGGCGCTCAGGAAGGTATGCTTGAAGGAATCATCCGCCATCACGCTGAGCAGCACTTTAACGAAGCTTTGAAGTCAAAAGACGGTCTTTATGGTCACTTCAGTTTGATGCTCCGTGATGTATCGTCCGAGTATAAGAACCAGAACATGATTGTTCGTAACGTGAACAACTTCTTGGTTGACCGTTTCATCTATTACCGCCGTCACAGGGAAATGGAGAAGGAGGAAGCCATCCACGCTGCTTACTGTGACTCGTATGAGTATATCATCCAGCTCAAGAATGACTTCCCCAGAATCTCTCCTGTCATGAGGGATAACTTCCGTGACTGACTGTATCGTGAAAAACTGTAAATCTGAATCCGAACCACGCTGTTTGGGTATGTGCCGAGAGCATTACTTGGCTCTTCCCCCACAGCAATTTTATTTCCATATGGTGAATAAGTGAACATTGAACCTAAAATTGTAGATGCTGCCTTCCTTGCTGAGATGGAGAGCTTCAGGAAACCCAATACCTCTGTGGGGTTGATTGAAGCCTGTAGTCAGAACGTGGTAGTGTTCGCAGACAAGATGCTTGGTTTGCGTCTGTATGCTTGGCAGGTTGACTTCCTCACTCAACTCCAGAAGGTGTGTGATGAACCGGACCGTCAGGTGCAGCGTAGTATGCCCAAGAGCTTTACTGCCATCACTAGCCGTCAGATTGGTAAGACCAAGAGTGTCGCGGTGTTCGCTCTCTGGGCGGTGGTGTTCAACAAGTATCCTGCCGATACAGTTGGTAACCACACCGTTATCGGTATTGTATCCGCTCTTGACCGCCAGGCTAAGGAACTTCTGCGTGCTATCCGTATGGAAGCCATCATGGGCGACCGTCACATGGAGAACACATACAAGAATGAGTCTGGTCTTCCCCTATTCGGTACCCGCTTCTTCTCTGACCTCATCGATGGTCAAGGTCAGGAGAAGGGTGCTCGTGACTCCTACAAGGCGGAGAACAACACGACCACACTCACCATGAAGCCGTACAAGTCCCATCTTGGACTACTTCTTAAGGGAAGCAAGGTTGGCAGCATCATCAAGTCGTATGCACCTACTGACGTAGTACTCGGTCAGACGTTCACCATCACCATCATCGACGAGATGGGCCGCAGTGATAAGATTACTGACGAGTTCATGGAGTACTTCACTCCTACAGGTAACAAGAACTCAGCTATCCGTATTCACCTCAGTACTCCCTGGGAGAGCGCAGGTCCCTTCTACCGTCTTGTAAACCCCGATGGAGTGTTTGACGAGTCAGATACCCAACTCTTCGTGTATAGCATTGACGCTATCAAGGAGGAGGCTCCCGAGTACTGGGACAGCGTACAGAAGGAAATCCGCAAGCTTGAACTTGATGGTAAACTTGACGAGGTCAAACGTAGTTACTACTGCCGCTTCGTGAAAGGCGAGACCAGTTACTTCGACCCGACGCAGGTCATTGACACGTTCAAACCCGAACTCACGCAGAAGTATATGTACAAGGGACTCTGTGATATGGGTATCGACTTCGGTGGACAGGTGAAGAGCAAGACAGTAATCACCATCTCGACATACGACCCTGAGACTGGAGTGATAACCCGCCTCTACCATCGCGACTACCCTGTCGGCCAAGACCTTACCCTGCTCCAGGACGTGGCAGACTTGCTCACGCAGTTCAACATCCAGCGCATAATCCCTGACGACTGTCCTGCTGGCTTCTTCCTGATTAACCAGATGAAGGAGAAGGGATGGAATATCCAGCCGATGAACTTCCGTTCTGACAAGGTCAAGAAGTATGGTGCCTTCCGCTCCTCACTTGCCCGCCACAAGATACAATCCTACTCCGATGATGCACTCCGTATCGAGATGCTCAGTATGGAGTTCTCAAATTCCAAAGCCCAGAGCGTGATTCAGCACGCGCCCGGTTACAGCGACGACTTGATTGACAGCTTCGTTATGAGCTGTTACTTCTACCTAGACGATGTTGACACCGTCAAGACCTATGACTTCTATGCTTAGACGAAAACCATTCATTCCAAAATCCGAGATTACCCGAGACTATCGTGATGACCGTCTCTACCGCTGCGATGAAATTGAATTTATTCCCCCAGAATAATCGCCTGAGCGATAACGGCTTCTCCATCGAGGAGGAGGAAGAGCTGTATGAGCGTCAGCTACAGGAAGTCATCGACAACCCTCGCTGGTATCTCGATAACTTGGACAATATGAAGGAGTATCGAGTCTCTTGGGTCAACTACCGCGAGACCAAAGTTACCATCCCCCACAAGTTTTGTTTCAAAAAAGAATGAAATCCGGATAGCTTTATAAAGAATCTGTCCCCTAATTAAAACATCTGAAGACGTTATCGTCTTTCTTTCGTTATGTCGGCCTACAAACGTCAATATCTCAAACGTGCGCATAGTAAGGAAGTCCTGTCGACATGGAGTATGAATACTTCAGGACAGACGGTATACCCAGATTTCAGCTTCCAAGCAGCGTTTGAGGCTATCAACGAAGACCCTGTAGCTCGTGGCGCTCTCATCCACTACGTCGACAAGGCGATGGAGGGAGACTACTCGGTATCCACTCGTGATACCCAAGAGTATGACCCAGATACAGAACTCATCCTTGACGAGAAATACAAGTTCCGTCATGAAGTCCTCCGCAAGTCATTTACCTTCCGCAAGCTCACCAACAACGTTTTCATCGAAATCGTCCGTGACAGCGATGGTAAGACCAAGGCACTCAATGTCTTGGACTCCTCCCAAGTAGAACCAATCACGTCTCCTAACGGTGATGCTATCCAATTCAAGGGTCGTGTCCCGTATCCTACTAGCCACCCACAAGCAGGCGATTACCCGATGTGGGAAGCAGGCGACATTGTATGGATTAAGTTCGGTGACCGTGGCGTTGGCTTTGCTCCCCTAGACATCCGTGCAGTCTGGGAAACCCTTCTTTGGAAAGACTACATCCGCCGTTACAGCTCCTGGCTCTGGCGCACTGGTCAATACCGCCTTCTCTACAACTTCGAGACAGCAAGCGACCGTGACATCGAGTCCTTCCTCGCGTATGCACGACGCAACGACGAGAACTACCAAGCTCCGTTCATCACCAAGGGTAAGATGACGAGCATGCTCCTTCGAGACATGAAGGAAACGGTTCCTCTCGTTGACATGCTCAAGTGGCTCGACAGCCAGCTTCTCATCCTCTTCCGTGTTCCTCCAATCGACGCGGGTATTCCTGACGCATCCGGTCGCAGTAACGCAGACGCGCAAAGTAACAACTTCCTCACTCACATCCAAAGCGACAAGAAGGCAATCGAGGATGCAATCAACTTCGACTTGTTCCCTAAGATTAACAAGGGTAACAGCCTCTTCCGCTTCGCCCCGAACGACCGCTTCAGTGAGGCGCAAGTTCTCGAGAACCTCAACCTTCTCAAGAACATGGGCGCGACTGAAGAATTCCTCCGAGAGTACTTGTTCGACCGTGGTATGGTGTTCAAGACGAAGACTCTCTTCCAAGACCCAATGGCTGTTGGCGGTATGAAGAAGGATATCAACACAATGCCTTCCCGCTCTGGAGCAGATACTGGTCAGATGAACAAGGTTGGTACTGGTTCTCAGTCGAGTTCCCGTCCTGACCAGGTGGGTGGACAATAATGGACCAGCTCGAGCCAATCTCGGATGTTCCAGTAGTCGACATGACTCCTACCCCTCTCCCAACCAAGCAGATGAGCCTCGGTGACCCCCGTGTCCCTGAGTACGTCACGAAGCGTGGTCAGGAGACGGAGAAAAAGTGGATTGCGATATGGAACGCATTCTACGACATTGGTGGTGAGGCAGACGCCTGGCTTGGTGCAAACACCTGGCTTAAGAAGCAGATTGTCGACATCGTCACTCTCGCAGCTACTCAGAAGGTTCGTGAGCGTCTCACGTTCACCATCCAAGATAACCAGCTCGTTAAGCGTACCGACAGCGGTGAGGAATACATCACTGCGGTTCTCGCTGACATCGATGCTAACCTCCTCGGTGAGAAGCACACCCCTGAAGTTCTCAAGAAGTGGGCCGACCAGATTAATGCCAGCCCGATTGTTGGTGACATCGACCACGAGGAATATGACAAGATACTTTCCGCTGCTGTAACAGACGAAGATGTTAAGCAGCTTTTCAAGGATAAGAAGGGTATTGCCAAGACGCTTAAAGCGATGTACAAGGACGGCAAACTCTACATCCGTGCAGTGATTGATAAACGATACAAAGATGTGGTGCAGAAGGCAAAAGGACTTAGTTTGGAAGCGGTAGTTACTCGTGATACTACGACGAATACTATCATCGACGGCCAAATACTTGGTTTCACTTTCGGTGTTGCTGACTCACCCGTGAATCCGAGGGCTGTTGTTGTATGAAGCTTCCTAAAGTACTGATATTCACACCGATATATGAAGGCAAGGATTACTGCCTTGACCGTTGGCTTGGTTTTGTCAAGGACATAAACTACCCCAACAAGAAACATATCATCATTGACAACTCAGCTACCAGTGCGTACGCTGAGAGTCTCAAGCCCCGTGTCGAGCATCTCGGCATTGAGGTATACCACGTAGGTCGTGGTAACAACAGTCGAGAAGCACTGACCCGTGCTCAGGTGTTCGCTCGCAAGATGGCACTTGACGAAGGTTATGATTACCTTCTTTCCATCGAGAGCGACATCATGGTTCCACCAAATGTGGTCCAGTGGTTGGTGAGCCGTCACAAAGGAGTAGTGACTGGTTGCTATCTGATTGGTACGGAGAATAACCGTATTCCCTGCATCACTCTTCCGGAGCAGTATGGGGACCACTGGGGAACTCGCCTCCTCAAACCAGAGGAGTTCAAGCAGTTCACGAACAATGGTATTGTTCAGGTGCAGGCTGGTGGCATGGGATGCTGCCTCATGCGTCGAGATGTTCTTGAGAAAGTGGGATTCTACTACGATTCCCGATTCAAGGGACACTCGGATATTTACTTTTTCAACTCATGCTTCAACATGAAGATTCCCGTATTCGTTGACACGGATATGTGGCTTGACCACGACAACAAGCCCTGGGATACCGTCGCAGATAGATAAGGAGTGATTTGACTATGCAAAAGAATGAACCAACTGGAATGACTGGCAACGACATGATTGGTATCGAGGATGAAATCGGTGAAGAGATTTCAGCCAACATGCGAGGACAGCTTGAGAGCGAGAAAGCTCTCTGGGAAAAGAACCTTACCCTCGCTGAGGCAGGTATCAAGAACTATTCCGAACAGTGGGATATTGAACAACGCCTATGGGCACTTAAGCTCGATGGTGATAACATCAAACCCATAAATCCCGCTTCAAAGGTCGAACAACTCGATGAGTGGTGGGACCTCCAGAAGAAGATGGCCGAATTCAAGTTCCGAGAGACGAAGCACTTCGGTGACCGTAAGCTCGAAGAACTTAAGGCCCAACGAGACAAATGCGCAGAGGAACTCAAGCAAGTTATTGAGGCTCTCGCAAAGCTTGACGCTTAAAAAAGGAGATGATTGATATGGCTGAAGGAGTTACGAAAGAAGACATCGAAGCAATCCAGAAGGACATTGAGTCTGCAAAACAGACGCTTGTCATGGACGCTACGAGTAAGGTTGCTGCGGAAGCGGCTGCTAAAACTCGTACCGAGGTCGAAAGAGAGTTCGAGCTAAAGAAGGCTCTTGAGGAGCAGGCTCGAGTGGCGAAGGAGGCGCAAGAGGCGCTAGCAAAACAAAAGGCCGAAACGGAAGTCGCATTAAATGCACTTAAGTCTAAGATGGATTCGCTTATCGCTTCGCGTGCTCCACCGAGAGTAGAAGACCCGTTCACTTCTTCCTCGAAAGCCCCGCTTGAGCAACTCACAGAAGCTCAAGCTGAGGTTATCATCGAACGCGCCAATGAGGAGTTTTTTGGTCCTGACCTCTGGCGTACAATCAAATCACAGGCCAGGTAAACACTATGTCGAAAGTAGAACTTATCAAGCGTGCGTTCGACGCGAACGCGCTTATTTACAACAGCGGCACTAACGCAGAAGGCCTCCGTATCAACCCGGTGGTCTGGGAACAACGCCTCCGCGAGTTCCAGGAGAAGCTCCTCGTTATTGCTCCCCTCGCAGAGCAGTTTGACTTCACTGGCCCTGGTAGCGACTTCAAGGTCACTATCGACACGCCCGCGACTGCAATCAGCTCGTCCCTCGTGGAAACGGACACCGTCCCGGTTACTGCACAAACTAGCCGCCAGGTTACGTTCTCTCCTGCTGAGGAAGGTGCAAAGATGGAGCTTTCGTACGCGGAAGCTGCACGTGCGCTCTTCGACATGGAGAGCCGCTTCATGCGCAAGCTCGGTTACATGCTCGCAGAACGCAAGGACAAGCTCGCATACGATGCACTTGTCGCTGCGCCTACGACTGCTATCTTCGCAAACGCAAAGACCGTTAACAGCGACGTTGCAAGCACGGACACCCTCAACCTCACGGACGTTACGAAGGCAGTTGCTGCAATCGAGACTCTCTACTACGTTGCGGACACGCTCATCATCTCGCCGAAGCACAAGCAACAGCTTATGACTGACAGCGCGATTGTGAAGCTCCTTGACGCTAGCCAGTTCGGTACTCGTGCTGCTATCGCAAACGGCCTCGTTGGTGAACTCTACGGCCTCCGTGTCTTCATGAGCCACACGCCTACTGTTTCCAGCAACCGCCTTAAGGCAATCGTTCTTGGTCGCACCCGCTCGGGTGAGGCTGCGTTCGGTCTTGCTACGAAGCGTGCTGCACGCATGGAAACGGACCGTGACATCAGCTTCCGTCAGATTAAGGTTGTTGCAACCGAGGAGTACCAGTTCAAGGTTCTCCACGCTGACGCGATTGCGGTTATCACAACCTACGCTGCGTAAATAAATTCTTAGTGGGGGAGGGGGAGTAACATTCTCCTCCCTCACTTATTTTTCTTTTCTACCATGGCAACAGCAGCAGCAACGGGTGAACGATTGGCACGTATAGAGACCTCACTACAGCATCAAGAGCAGAAACTCAATTCCATCGAAACGAAACTTGATGCTTTCATTGAGAACGCAGACGCCAAGTATGCTCACAAGGAAGAGCTTGCAGACTTGAAGAAAGTTGTATACTGGGTTCTCGGAGCCGCTGGCGGCGCTATCATCACCGTGATATTCAAGTTTATCTTTTTCCCTTAATTTATGACAATCCCTGATAATCTCAGCGACAGACAAAAAACTTCTTACATAGAGGATTCCGCCAGTCTTAATGCTGCGATTCTCAAAGTATACTCAAGGCACGCAACCTATGCTACCCGAGTGAACAGTGTAGGCAGTACCATCTATGTTGGTGAAGGCAAGGTCGGCTCTGCCTCTAACGCTCCAGTGTGGAGAATTAAGAAAGTTGTTGACGGTGGCGGCGATTATACTATCACCTGGGCTAACGGCTCCGATAGCTTTACTAACTCCTGGGATGACCATTTAACAATCACTTACTCTTAACATGAATGTAAAGTATGACCGTCTCCTTGGTGAACTCCGCGAGAAAGACGGAGGACTGGACGGGACAGGTTCCGCGGGTTCAGTGACCTTTTACATTGATGATGTGACCGTCGGTTACGATACCAATTTCTTTTATGATTCTGACACTGAGCGTCTAGGGGTTGGCACCAATGCTCCCCAGACTAAGTTCCATATCGTGGAGAACTCCTCAGAAACTCAGCTTAGAGTTGAAAGCACTAACGCTGGTGGTAAAGCTTATTATAGAGCTAACGCAGGTAACAGTTCCGTCAATGCAACATTTGGTACTGATACTACTAGTGGATTCTTTTGGGTTGAAACCAATCATCCTTTCATCATAGCTACGAACAGTGTTGAGCGAGTTCGTGTACACGCCTCTGGCGGAGTATCTGTTGGCTCGTCTTTCGCATCGACCGACCCCGGAGCAGGGAAGACCATCATTGCAGGTAACCTTGGGGTAGGCTCAGCATCTCCCTCTCAAGAACTTCACGTCAAGTCAGTTGCTGGTGATAATGCGGATATTAGAGTTGAGTCAGGCGACGGTGCCTTTTTTGACCTATTCGCTGGCTCTAATGGCACCGGGTTCTCTGGATTGTGGGCGTATGGTTCCTCAAATCCGCTGGCGTTTGCCACAGATGCTACTGAGAGAATGCGTATCACTACCTCGATGATAGAGACTAAGCTCGATATTAAGTTCAACGCAACTAATACAACAGGCTCTGGTTCAGCTAGTCTCGGTTCGAACTCTCCCGCATCTACCCCTTCAGCTCCTTATACCTGGATAAAGATAATTACGGCAGACGGCTCAACGGCCTATATCCCTGCTTGGAAATAACATGGCGCTAATTAAACAGCTAGAAACCCCGTTCTCTGTCACCGTCTCTTACTGGAGAATATGCAATCTTGATGTTGACTACCAGAATGGAATTACTCGTGTAACTCTTTGTGTGTACAAAGATGAGAAGTCTCGCCTGGATGGGAAGTCCCCTATTCCGGGTATGAACATAGAGACCTCCCTCAACCTAATCCCCTCAGACGTTAATGTCAGAGAAACCATTTATCATCTTATTAAACAAGACCCATTCTTTTCTGACTCCATCGACGCGTAATAGAGGACACCATGGCATATACTAACGCAACACTTATTGAAGCTGAACTTCGTGCAGACGCGGCATTCAGCGGTAGCACTGTTCCCTCCCTGACCCAGGTCACTACTTGGATTACAGAGACTGATGCGTACATTGACCACCTCTCAAGTAACGCGTATGCCCAGCAAACCATTACCGATGAGTACATCGACTACCGTGGCGAATCTGAACTTATCCTCAAGCACAGTCCCATCATCTCTGTAAGCTCCCTCTCATACAACACGAACACTCTCGGCTCTGACTTAGGCGAAGGCTGGGTTGTGAAGAGCGAGGGTACTGACTTCATCGTCAAGAAAGAAGCAGGCACCCTTATCCTTCCATTCACCACGTTCAGTCCTGGTACAGGTCTACGTAAGTTTAAGTGCACTTATGTCTCTGGCTACGCAACCACCCCGGCTACTGTACAGATGCTTGCTACCAAGATGGTGGCATCCCGTGTCCTTGATTCACTGCTCTCCAGTAACGTGAATGAGGGTAACGATGGCGGTTCCATCTCTGTTGGTAGCATCTCGATTGTTGAACCTGGCAGCTACGGTGTCAACACGTACAAAGAGATGAAGTCCCAGATTAAGGAACTCCAGGCAGACCTCGTGCGTAACTTCTCGGTATACCGCTATGGCTAAACAAGATACAGTCCGGTCCAAGCTCCAGACTAAGGTGTTTACCCCGTATGGGAAGACGGTAACGCTTATAAAGTATCTGTCCCCTACTTATAATGAGAGAGGAGAACTAGAAAGCGGTTACACGCAGTCTACTTCCTCAATCACGGTCGTACCATATAATATCCTTGATTCCTCCCGCCAGCAAGAACGGGTAGGGGACGCTAATACTGGTTCACTCCAGATGGCGATTCCGTATACCGTTAGTGTTTCCTTAAAGGACGAAATCCTTATGGAGGGAGATTACTGGGTCATCAACGAAATCGAGAAGAACTATCTTCCCGATAACGTAGTGACCATAGTTTCCGTCAACAAACGAATAGCATAGGCTTTCTGCCACTTAGGTGCTAAACAGGCTTTAGAGCCGACTCATACTTCATGGTAAGCGACCAGACACTGTCATCCGACGTATGGACCTCTGTCAAGACTCTCCTAGTCGCAGCTAACCTAGCTACGACCAGCGGGACTACTCCGACAGTTGTCTCCAGCCCGGTGATTGCCGCAACGTATAATGACAAGACCGTCCAGCGTGGCTTGGTGGTAGTATCCCCCGCCTCTGTGAGCGAGTCTGAATACAAGTTCGGCAGCACCAGAGGGCACAAGTTCATTAACATGACCATTGAGTGCTACGGCCCGTCGACCCTGGCTGTGGACCAGCTCCAAGACCAGGTGGTTCATACTCTCAGCGAGAACGAGATAAGTGGCCTTCAACTGGTTGGATATACATCTGACTACAGCTACGGTGGGGTGGGTGACAACAAGTTCCACGTCAAGGCTATCACGTTTAACTACGATAGGGAATAACTGTGGCACGGGTAACTGTCACTGTTAATAAACAGAAGGCGGAGCGGAAACTGGCCGCTGCTGTTAAAGGGTTCAAAGACGAAGGCAATCTAGCCTTGTCAGAGATTGGGGAAGCAGGTAAACAATACGCGAGGAGTATTGCTCCGTATGACACTGGAAAGGTATTCCAGAACATCATTAAGCGTGTTTCAAAGACCGAGATGAATGCCTCTGTGGTTGCTCGGAACCCTATCAATCAGTATCCTGGTGAGCCACGAAAGCGCAACATTGCCAAGTTTAACTTGGTGCGCTGGATGCACACTAGTCCAAAGGCAACCTCCCACATCCGTTCGGGAGACCCTCGTTTCATGTATACGACAAGAGCATACCTCTCTGGCATCGCGCCTGGTAAGGTGACTGGCCGCTACAGGCGGGTTATAGCGCGAATAAATAACTCATAAAGGTGAATTATCATGGCAGCAATTAGCAGAAGTAAAGTTAAAATCTGGATTGTGGCAGCAGATACTACACCGTCGTCCCTCCTGTCGAACACCACGTTCAACGGTAGCAACCTCGGTTATATCGCAGGCCAGATTCAGTCGTACAGCCAGAGCGGCGGTGAAACTGACACTGAGTCGGTTCCCGTCTTCGGCGGTTATGTAGACAAGGAGAAGCCAGTCTCGCAAGTTGAGCTTGCAATGGACATCATCCCTGACGTTAGCACAAACCCTGACATCTGGGAAAGCTTCATCTACGGTACCAACGCAAGTGGCGTTTACGTCATGAGCGGTACAGCGTCTGACCGTGCAATCTTCATCCAAGCACAGGATGGCAGCAGCTTCAAGTCTACTGCATACAACAACTGTGGCGCGGTGAAGGTTGACCTCGAGCACAACGCAGACGACAACCAGACGAAGAGCATCTCATTCAAGTTCTCGCCTACCACTTCGGCAGGCATCAGCAACTACATGAGCAAGGCACTCGCAGTAACTGCTCTTCCTGCTTGGACTACGCTCACTGCTTAAGTCTCTAACTTTTTTATCTTTTTCATTTTGTTTGAGGTGTTATTGATATGGAAGATGTAACAGAAGGTCTTAGGGATATGGGTGTAACTGGTTTCATCCGGTTTACTATCCGTGCCCAGGACAATGAAGCGAACCGTAAGGTTCATGAAGCATTCAAAGCCTTTTGCGAGGCAGAGTGTGACAACAACTACACGTTCGGTATCCGTCGTCTCCTCGAGGAGTACGAGTCTGATGCAAAGTTCGAGGCCCTGTGGGAACACATGAGCCAACTCCAGGTTCGTATTGACGAACTGGAAAACAAGATTGCACAGCCGAAGAAAGCTGTGAAGGAGGCGTTCTGATGTTTGAAGTTTACACGAAAGATGTTACTATTGAAGGCAAGACCTATACGGTCAAGCCGCTCACTGGCAAGTTTCTTCCAAAGCTATACAAGTTGATTGCTAAACTTCAGGGCATCAGTACTGAGGGTGATAACGTTCTCGAAGTTCTTGGTGAAGAGTCTATCGCTGACCTTCACGTTATTGCAACTGAGATGTTCATGCGCAGTTATCCTCAGCAGTCTCGTGAACAAGTAGAGGAGTTCGTCAGTCAGAACTTGATTGCTGTTCTTCCTGTTGTTCTTGAAGTTCACTTCAACAACAAGGCATAAATGGACTTCGGCCTAGGTTCCTTCGCTCCTGAAAAGGGCAAGTCGTCTAAGCCTTCCGACCTCGAATTTATTTATTATCTTTTCTGGGAAAGGGGCATCGCTCTTAACGAGTTTAACGAGCTACCCATTCCGTATATTATATCCGTGGTTAGCTCTCTGAGCTATTCCAAGGAACAAGAAGCTAAGGCGTATAAGCAAAGGAAGTAGCATGGACACAAACCAAGACATTCTCATCAATGTACGTCTTCAGATTGCTAAGAAGAGTTTGGAGCTTAATAAGCAGCTCAACCCGGAACTTCGCGCTCTGAAGATGCGTGCTGCCGAGCTTACTGCTCAAGTAAACAAGAGCAAGCGGCCATTCGCTGGATTCGCTTTATCTATCATGTTCCTTGGCCAGCAGATGAAGCAAATCTTTACTTCAATTGCTACTGCTGGACTTTCTACTTTTAACGATGTTGCTCACAGTGTCGAGGGTAACATCACTTCCCTTGACCTGCTTAATGCGGAATGGACTTATCTTAAGTTCAACATCGGTGAGGCTCTTATGCCCCTCATCGATTGGCTCATTCCTATTGTATCCAGTATTGCTGACTGGGTTCAGGAGCACCAAGCTCTTACTGCTGCCATCGTTGCTGGGGGTCTAGCTCTCGGCACCGTTCTTATGGTAGCTGGAGCGCTTAAGCTCGCTTTTGATGGTATTGCGGGTGCTCTCACTTTTATGGCCCCCCTGTTTGCTGGAATTCAGACTTCTATAGCTGCTGTCGCTGCTGAAGCTGGTTGGGGATTCGTATTGACCACTCTGGGTCTATGGGCTCTCGCTGCGGTAGCTGTTATTGCTGCTTGGGAAACTAATTTTGCAGCATTCCAAGAATTTATAAAAGGAATATTTGGTGGAATCTGGGTTACGATTAAGACTGTTTGGGAAGGCCTTGTTACAATATTCAAAGGAGTATGGAATATCATCAAGGGTATCTTCACGGGTGACTTTTCTCTTCTCCTCGATGGTATTATCAAGGTATTCCAAGGAGCAATAAAGATTATAGTCGCCCTATTCCTGGGTTTAGGGGCGGCCATCTACAACATACTAGCATTCTCTTGGAACTCAGTTGTGGCTTTGTTTGTTGGTGGATTGAAGATAATTCTTTCTATCATCCAGACTGCTGTAGACGCGTTCAATAAGATTAGTCCCGTGGCTATCAGTACTAAAGGTCTTGCTAGTGCTCAAAAAGATTTGAGCAGTTTAAAGACTTCTGCTTCCCTGTCCTACCTATCCGGTGAACAAATTCAGTCTGGAATCTCGAACGTTACTGACAATCGTATCTTTAATATCACAATTGACCGTAGTACGGACCAGAGCATCGTGGACCAGATACTTAATCAAATGAAATCGAGGGCTTAAATGTATCCAGCACAAGTAACACTCACTCACAGTAGCATCAATGGAGGCAGTGCTGTCACCGTTAATTGTCAGCAGGTGACAACTGCTGGAAAGAAGAACTACCAAGCAGACCCAAACGCTAACATCACAGGTATCGTAGAAGTACAGACGGTGTCTATTGAGAACCCTTCATTTGTTATGCAAGGAGTAGTTCTGGCCCAGGCATCAACTAGTACGAGTGGAAGTACGCTTACTTTCCCGCAAGTTATCCAGCTCTACAAGCAGCCAAATACACCAGGCAACGAGATTACCATGACTATCCGTTATGGTAAAGACCTTGCTTCCGCTACGGCTATTCCCAACTCTGCACTCACTAGCACGAGCATCAAGGTTGTGCTCACGGACTATTCGATGCCAATTGATGTATCGGATTCCCGTGGTGGCTACCGTCCTATCGCATCACTCACGTTTAAAGAGACTGCCTAAATGAGCTTTGTCACCTGGAAGATTGAGGTATCCCCGTATAACGGGTCAACTTGGAGTTCCGCTACTCAAGTAACCTCTTTCTACGGACCAGATGTTCAGGTGTCTACAGGTGACAGCAGAGATATGTTCTCGTTTAAGATGAACAACTTTGCTAATAGTAGACTGCTCACTGCCGGAGTAAACGATAAGGTAACTATCTACCGAGCAGTCAACACCTCAACTATTACTTCTGACCATATCATCATGGTTGGAACGGTATCAAATATCTCCCCAGAAGAGGACGATAGAAAGGACCTTATCCGTGTAGAGGGTTACAACTATACTGATACCATCATGAGTGCTATTGGTTTTGCCGATGCAACTAACCTCACGATTCCAAACGCTATTTCCAGTCTGTTGAGTAGTGTATCGCTATACGCCAGTCAGTTTGGAGTTACCTGGAACTCGAGTAACCCTTCCACTCGTGTTGATGGAACAGCGTTCCCTGTTGTTGGTGAGAAATACTTCAACCGACCTCTCCGACAAATCATTGAGAAGCTTTCCACAAAGGAAGTTACAGGAGACTCTGTTGTCTACTACTGGTACGTCAACAAAGATAACGAGCTTATATGGAGACCTGCCACTCTCACTGCTTCATACACTTTCAACGCAAGCACTGATGACTATAAGGCAGCCAAGCCGGGTAAGGATGTATCTGAGGTTAAGAACTACGTAATCATCAAGGGCGGTGTGGACCCAAACGGGGTTGTCATCCAGACCAAGTACTATGACTCTGCCTCGGTAGTAAAGAACCGTCCCAAATACCTCATCATCACTGACGAAACCAAATTCGCACTTAACCTTCACAAGGCAGACTGTGATAAGGCAGGAGTTCGTACTATGAAGGATTACACTTTTGGAACGTTCGTTCCAACATGGACCTCCACGTCTTACTCCTCTTTCAACACTTACGTAGATGCTTTCCGCACGTACGTAAAAGCGTATCTATCTTCTAAAGGTAGACAAGCGGTTGAAACTACGCTCAAGGGACGACTGATGCTTACTGTCGAGTTTGCTCCTGGAAAGGGCTGGCCTCTTGGTGCTCTTATTGCAGTTACCCACCCCTTTTTTGGCTCAACGGTCAAACAACTTCGTGTTACTGACATCCACTATACTACTGAACGGGACATCTTCACCCTTAAAGAAGACATTGGTTCACTATGATTACTGACGGAATGCTTACAGAGATGGCCAAAGCTTTGGCAAGTGAAAGTTACGTCGTTCCAAGTTACGCGGCTTGGGCTACTAGCTACAACCCTATTACTTCCTCGATGACAGCTATCACAAGTGAAGTAGGTACTCGTACAACTATTACAGATAGTCGCTCAGGAGCTACAGTAACCTTTGGTGGTATACGTTCCGGAACTTCAGTTCCTGTGCCAGCAGGACAGACACTGTATACCCTAGGAGCCTACTCTGCTCTCACATCAGGGACACTCCTTACTGCTGTATCTCTACCTGCTATCATCCACACTACCACATTCGATATTGATTTGGATATTACGTACACGATTAACCGACAATGACTGACTCCGCCACAGAACTTGGACAGATGCTTGGCAATTTAGCCAAGGGACAGAGCGACCTTCAATCTAACGCCTTTGGTGACGAAGGAGAAGGCCTGCTTAATCTTAGTACTAATGAGAGTCTAGTTATGACTGGAACTCTGACGGCTACCGCATACTACTACTCGGCCACCTCGTTCGTGATAGACCACCCAGTTTATGGTAACATCAACTCTGCCACTCTAGCAATAGATGGAGATTACGATACTGTTGGTGCTCCTGCTTTCCCTTGGACTTGGGGACACACTTGGGGTGGATACCGCTCTGCATTACTTTACTCGACCAGTTTCTGAGGATACACGACCATGCCAGCAATTACAATACCAAACCAGACCCTTACAAGCACTCTCACGTATACTGAATTCAACCAGCTTCTTGATGCTCTCAAGAGCGGTTATCTTGATATCACAACTGGGGCAGCTACTGTGAATGGTGCATTAACTGTTACTGGTAGTATCTCCTCGTCTACTCAGGCTACTCTTAGTGGGGGCGTGGAGCTTAACAATGGTGCTCTACGTGGTATGAAGACCGCTACGTTCAATCAGCTCCTCAGCGCAAGTACTACTGCTACTTCTTACACTATCGACTGGACGGCTGCAACGAAGCAGCGATTGATGCCCAGAGCTAACTGCACACTAACCTTTACTGCCCCTGTAGGAGTTGGTCGCTTTGACCTTCGCCTCATCCAAGACAGCGTCGGCAGCCGCGTTATTACCTGGCCTTCTACTGTAAAGTGGGTAGGTAACACTGCTCCAACGCTTACTACTACCGCGTTCAAGGGCGATTATATATCCTTCGACTTTGACGGTACAAACTACATCGCGGCAGGAAGTCTCGCATTCACTGGTATCTAAATGGTAGTATATACGCAGGTTGAGACTTACTCTTCTGGAGGAACCAGAGCTGGTGTTCGTATTGGGCAATCTTCTGGCACGAACAAACCCTACGCTTCATGCACGTTTACTACTACGAGTGCATACAGCATAGGTAAGGTAGATGTCTGGTGGAGACAGGCTGGAGCCGACCCATCAGGAACAGTGGTTGCAAAGATTTATGCTGTTGATGGAAGTAAATATCCAACAGGCTCACCACTGGCAACTTCAAACGAAGCCCTGGCTACTGCTGCGACAGGATTTACTCAAAAAACCTATACTTTCCCAGCGGTTGCACTATCTAACGCTACTCAATATGCTATAGTTTTCGTTCCTAGTACAGGTTTCGGAGGAACTAACTATCTTGAAGTCGCTTCAAACAACGTATCAGCTACTGGGCAGCTTACTGCTTGGAGTATCGCTGAGACGTCCAGTTACTCTGATTATAGTAACCCTGAACTTATTAGAATGAACGTATACAGCCAACCCAATGATACTACTGATGCTATCTTTTTCGGAGGCGGACTATGACACTTTATGCAAGAGTTGAATATGGAAATGTGATTGAAACGAGAGCAGAACTTCCTCGTTCTACTGAAACTATTAGCAACTTCTATCTTCTGCCAGAGTCTCAGCGCAGAATGAACGGCTGGTACACTGTTACAGAAGACACGAGAACATGTCCTGAGTTTTACACAGAGGCTGTCTCCTATTCTATGGTGGCAGGAGACGTAGTTCAAACCAAGACGTTTACCGCTATTCCTCTTAATGAAGCTAAAGCGGCTCTTCTCCAGAGAGTGAAGAGTAAGGCTAGCAAAGAAATTCTAGACACTGTTCCCCAGTTCAAGCAGATTAATGCTGCTTTGGGAATCTACAGTCCTGAAGTCACAGCTTCGATTAAAGACATTATTACTCAACACAAGACATGGGCTGATGAGATGGAAACTCTTATCTCACAAGCAAGCTCAGTCGATGACCTTTCTCAGATTCAGGTGGAATAAATGACATTATATACTATTTCAGGTGGAATAGACACTTCGTTTTCAACTAAACTAAATCAAAATTTTACTGATGTTGACACTACAGCTATTAACGCTTACACAGTAGGAACTTCAGTTACTGTAAGTCCAAGTTCTTCCTTAACAGCCACGGTTTCATACTCGGTATCGGCGCCGATTAAAGATTACGTCCTGTTTCATATTGATGGTGTACTGAATGCTAACCACGGAGCAAGTGGAGACGCCACAAGTACTCTTTCGCTTTATGCGGACAATACGCTGCTACAGAGTTGGGCTATAAGTTCAAGGACGGCTCGTCCATCCGTGTACAACTTAATTTCGCCTGTCTATTTGATGCTTCCCT
>ERZ869925.148-NODE-148-length-44564-cov-15.301265_pt1 | contig 44564 bp, 55 predicted proteins | sample MGYA00579311_ERZ869925 | MGnify/ENA primary metagenome ERZ869925 (study PRJEB32216, sample SAMN09231817) | wastewater metagenome | place: USA: Maryland | collected 2016-07-30 | study: EMG produced TPA metagenomics assembly of the PRJNA472060 data set (Reclaimed...
CCGTCCTTGTGAAGTTGATCCAGAAGGCGATCCGGAAATTCGAAGACGCCGGCGCCCTTCGCCGGGCGAAGGACGCGCAAGACGATTATCGCAATCAATTGACGACGGTCGCCCGGCGCTGGAACCGTTGCGTCGAACTGATCGAAGCCGAACCCGAAACCGACGAAGAAGAATAACCAACCGGGAATTAGTGGACATGCGCAACTTCGGCCGATATAACGGGCCCCCGAAAGGTAGACCCGTGACCCCACTCAAAGGCCCGGCCGACGAATCGGCCGAACGCGCGCTTCTTGGCGCCCTGTTCTTGAAGCCCGATCTGATCCCGCTTGCCGAAGAACGTGTTCCGTCCCCGGAAGCGTTTCACGACGGCCGGAATCAAGTCCTGTTCACGGCCTTGCGGAACGTCTTCCGGGCCGGCGACGGTGTCGATTGGGTTACGATCGGCGCCGATCTGACGCGCATCGGCGAAATCGGCCGCTTCAAGGGTCGGCTACAGGCCGAAGACTACATCAAGCAACTGATTGCCGACTGTCCGTCACCGGAAGGCGTCGAAGACTACGCCCGATTGGTTCGGGATTGTTGGCATCGACGCTTGGCGATCGAAGGACTTCGGAACGCGGCCGTCGAAGCCGGCGCGACGGACAAGGATTTGGCCGGATCGCTTGGCCGACTGACGAACGAAGCGACGAAGTTGATCGTCGCGGCCGACTACAAGCCGCCCGTTATGATCGGCGACGTCGCCGTTCAAGTCGTGAACGATCACGTCGATCGCAAGGACACGCGGCGCAAGATCGGCGAACGCTTGCCCGGCATTCCGACGCCGTGGCCGACGGTCAACTTCATGTTGGCCGGCTTGCGGCCCGGACAGTTGATCCTGATCGGCGCCCGGCCCGGCGACGGCAAGACGACGATCGCGCTGAACATTGCAGACGCGATCGCCGAATCCGTTCCTGAACGGCGCGACGACGGCCGCGGCGGCGTCTACATGTTCAGTCTTGAAATGCTGAACTACGCCCTTGGCGAAAAGTTCGTCTTCACACGGGCGAACGTCGATTCGCGTGTCGCCCGGACGGCGGCGACGAACGACGACGAAGACGCCCGGATCGAAGCCGCGGCCGAATCGTTGAAGGGGAAGCGAATCTTCGTCGACGACACGATCGGGCTGACGTGGTCGCAGATTCGGGCCCGCGCTTACGTTGCCCGCGAACGCTTGGGCGTCGAATGCTTTATCATCGACTATATTCAAAAGGTCGAAAAGGAAATCGATCCCAACACGGGCCGCAAGCTGGATCAGACGCCGCACGTTACCGAACTGGCGAAGGGCGCGAAGAACCTTGCCATGCAACTTTGGGTTCCCGTGATCGCGCTGGCGCAACTGAACCGCGGAATCGATCTTCGCCGCGGCAAGAACCGGGCGCCGACGAAGGCCGATCTTCGCGATTCTGGATTTCTGGAACAGGAAGCCGACGTCGTCGGGCTTCTGTATCCGCGACGTGAACAGGCGACAACGGAAGGCGAAACGCCAACCGATCTAATCATCGCGAAACAACGCGAAGGGCCGGAAGGAACCGTCCCCATGCTGTTTCGCAAGTCAACCGGCCGATTTGTGGAAGCCCCCGAATCGGCCCAACCGGGAGCGAATACCGATGCCGACTATGCCGCGTTCTACGAAAGGGAAAGGGAAGCCAAAACGGAAGCGGGCCCGCAAGGTTAGAACGGGCCCCAAAGGGCCCCGCGGGAAACCCAACGCCGGATCGCTGACGGCGATCGTCGTCGAAGTCGCCGAACAGGGCGCCCCGACGATCCTAGTCGACGGCGTCGTCAAGGATCGTGGCCCGCTTCCCGTGACTGTCGCCGGGCTTCGTACAATTGCCGAACGTGTAGCAGGCAAGCCGATCACCCTGTCCCTGATCTACAAAGCCCGGCGGTTCATGTCCCGGAAGACGCTTCGCCGGCTGTTCCCCAACAATCGCTAACGAAAGGTTTACCATGTCAGAAGTACCCGAAAGCAAGCCCGTCGGCGTGACGCCGGCCGGCGAAAGGCCGAACGGCCCGAACGTCTTCGAATCCGTCGCCAAGGCGGCGAAGCTTGTCCGCGTCGCCGGCAAGGACAAGACGAACGACTTTCACAAGTACGACTACCGATCGATTGAAGCCGTAATGGACGCCGTTCACGACGCTATGGCGTCGGCCGGCGTGACGATCGTCTTGCATCAAATGAGAAACTTCCAACGTCTGCTAGTCGACGTGAAGAACGGAAAGGAAGTCCTGATCTGCTACGAAGGCGCCTTCCGTGTCTTCGGCCCGGCCGGCGATTGGTTCGAAACCGTCCACTTCTGCGAAGGCATGGACTCGCGCGACAAGGCGTCGAACAAGGCGTCGACGGCCGGCTATAAAGAAGTCCTTCAAAAACTGTTCACGCTTCCGTTCGGCCACGATCAGGCCGAAGCCGACGAAGGCCCCGGCGTGACGGAACCGCGGCAACGTCGCGAACGCCGGCAAGAAGAAGCCCCGCCCGTCGCTGGCGATCAGAAGCCGGCGTCGACCCCGGCCGTTCAGTACCGGGCCGCGTACCCGTCCGAAGCCCATGTCATTTGGCAAGTGTCGCCGTCGCTGGAATTCAAGATCGTCAAGGACATGTCCGACGCCGAACTGACGGAAGCGGCGAACCGGATCGCCCGGCGAATCGTTCACTTCGAAAACAAGAAGGAAGCCGCGGCCGTCAAGGACGCTCGACGCGACGCCGCGCTAGTGGAAGCCGAAAAACAGGCCCGGACGAAGCCGCAAACGCCCGCCGGCGCCCCGAACGTGCCCCCGACCGACACAAAGGTCGATCCGAAGGCCGGGCCCGTCCAAACCGATCCTAGCGCGTCGGCCGGCAAACCGGCCGAAACGCCCGTTCCGGCGCCCGGCTACGCGTCCTTCTTTCACCGCCTTGTCACGGGCAAGCTTTATCATGGCTGGAAGAAGGTCGATCCGACGAAGGCCGAAGTCTGGTTCACGGTCAAGGGCGTGGACGAAGACGTCCTTGTCGGCGCCGGCGAACCCCGGAAGGTGAAGTCGGCAATGCTGGCGTGTGAAGACGGCCCCGGCGAACCGCCGATCGAAATCGTCCTGTCGGCGTCGGAGTTCGACGACCGGTTCCATATTTCGGGCGAAGTCGTCGACCGGGCCGAAGCGTTGGCAAAGCTTCGGAAGCCGGTCGAACCGGCGAAGACGGCCGACTTGCCGAAGTCGTCGCAAGTCCCCGGCGCTACCGGGACACCGGGCCCGGCCACGTCGACGGCCGAATCGAAGGCCGATCACGCCGAAGCCAAGGCGGACGACGAAGTCCCGGCCGATCCGGCGTCGCTGGCGTTGGCCGTTCAATACAACGTCGCCGGTACGAAGGCGTTGATCGACGTCGACCTGAACGCCCTTCTGACGATGACGGCCGGCGAAGTCGCCGCAATGGCGATCGATCCGGCGAACGCGGCGCTGTTCGCCGAACCCTTCGATCCGAAGGGGACGGAGCCGCTGACGGCCGCTTGGTTCGTCAAGGCGTGGATTCCGTTCCATGAAGAAAACAAGAACACGAAACGCGACGCCCGGAAGTTGTCGCTGATCGCGATCAATCACTACAAGTTGGGAAGCCGCTACGATCGCCAACGCCCGGACATTGTCGGGCCGGAAACGATCGCGAAGGAAAAGCAGACCGTTGCGGCCGTCAAGGGAATGTTCGGCGGCAAGTCGGCCCGGAAGCCGAAGTCGTCGCCGATGACGTCGTAAACAAGACGGGCCGGTTCGTGAACAGAACCGGCCCTTTTCTAAACACGAAAGGGCAATCATGGATCACAAACAGGACTGGCGGCGCAACGTCGGAACCCGGTTCCGGCAACTGGCGGACGCCTTCGAAATGGATCAGAAACACCCGATCGTTGCCGGCGTCACCGTTCACGAAGCGGACGGATCGGCACTTGGGAACCGCGTCTTCTGGTTCACACGCAAGCAACTTGACAGGATCGCGGCCGACGTCGGCGCTGGCGAATTCACCCGGATCGACGTTCCCGAACGGCCGTCGGCTTCGGACTTCGCCGAAGCGTTCTTGACGTCGATCGCCGCGGATCAGTTCGGCGAAATGCTGGCGGCGGACGAAGAAGTGACGCGCAAGTCGTGGCCGTTCGAATTCGTCGACCGGGCCCGGACGCTTGTCATTGATCCGACGGCATGGGCCGGCGGCGCCGTCGAACGGACGGCGTACCCGATCGACGATCAGATCAGGCTGAACGTCCTTGCCGGGCTGGAAGAAACCTTGAAGGATCAGGGCGAAGACGAAACGGACAAGTCGCCGGCCGTCGAACACGGCGATAACGGTTCGGCCACGGCCGAAACCGAAACGGCCGCAATCAGCAAGCCGGGCGCGATTCAAGACGCCGTCGCTATGGCGTCCCCCGATCCGAAGCCGCTTCCCGGCCGTGACGGCACGTTCCCCGATCCGGACGAAGAATCGGCAACTGACGCGCGGGTTCGCGAAGATCGCGAGTTCGAAGCCTTTATGAAGAAACGTCGTCGGGACGACGTCACGATCAAGGACGACGCCGCTTTCGGCGCTGAACGCGAAAAGGCCCGTCGATCAACGACGGCGCCTTCGTTCGGCCCGGCTGACGTCCTGTTCTTGGCGAAGAAGGCGACGGCCCTTCTGATCGAAGCCCTGTCGATTTATCGCGCGATGGGACTTCATGTCGGGATCGTGACGGCCGGCGGCGCCCTTTTGCCGATGGAAGGCACGGATCGCCCGCGGCTGATCGAAACCGACGTTCCGAACGATCCGCAAGTTCAAGCGATGATCGCCCGGCTTCACTTCCTTGCAATCGGCGACGGCGCCAACCTTGCGGCGTGGCTGGAACTGGACGACGCCGGCAAGGCGTTGAAGGTCGCGGCGTGGTCGCTGAACCGCTTCCCTCTCGACATTGGCTTCAAGACGCTGTCGGCGCTGTCTGACGGTTACCGGGAAGCCATGTTCGCCCTACTTCACGGCGCCGACGCACACGTCCCGATCGACGCCGAAGTGACGGTCGAAGAAAACGCTTCCGGCCGCTTCGTCGTTTATCAGTCCGGCGTTCCGAAGGGCGACTTGTGCCGGCGACACACGATCGAACGGGCGAAGCGGGCCCGTGACGAAGCCGCGCCCAATCACAAGGCCGTCTTGTCGATCCGCGATTCGTGGTATTTCTAAACCGAACCGGGCGCCGGCGTTCAACCGGCGCCCGCTTTCCCCGAAAGGTTGTCCCATGCCGCACCTCACGACGCGAAGCGGACTCGAAATCGAACTGACGGACATTCGCCCGGCACACTTCCGGATCGAAGATATTGCTTACGCCTTGGCGGGCGAACGTCGCTATGCGGCGAACGCGCCCCTTCGGTTCAACGTCGCGCATCATTCCGTGATCGTGTCGCTGCTTTGCCCGCCGGCGCTGGCGTTGGCCGGCTTGCTTCACGACGCGGCCGAAATGCTGACGGGCGACATTCCGAAGCCGGTCAAGGGATTGATCGCTTCGGCCGCGCTGGAACACCTTGTCGGGCAGATCGACGCCGCGATCGCCGAACGCTTCGGCGTTGACCCGAAACAGTTGAAGTCGCCGATCGTGAAGATCGCCGATCGCAAGGCGTGGCGTTGGGAACAAGTGTCCATGTATGGGCCCGACATTCTGCTTCACGACGAACGCTTGCGCGAAAGCCAATGGGACACGTTCGATGATCAGGCCGTCGCCCGCGTCCCGCTTGTCGCGTCCGATCTGGAATCCGAATACATGTTCCTGCAAAGGTTCCGGGCGATCGTCGATCGCGACAAGAAGCAAAACGAACTGGACGCTTCGCCCTTCGCGTCGTAGACTTCCGGTCGCTTAGTCCGTCCCTTTCGATCAAACAATTGTCTTCCCGTTCCGCCGGCCTTCCGCGACGGACTAAGCAACGCCAACGAAGCCGGCGGAACGGGATTCTTCTTCACGCCAAAAGGCGAAGCCATGATCGGCTCGATACCGCGCGGACACCCCTGCATCATTCGGATCAAGAATCCGGCTACAGGCGAACTAGATCGCTATTGGGCGCTGGCGAAGTGTCCACACTCTTTCGACGGCGCCCATGAAGTGTGGGTTCCGTATCTGTTGGGCCGATCCGCCGGCCGCGATTGGGTTTGGGTAGCGCAAAACGAAATGCACGAACCGCTTGCCTGCACCCCGCGCTTCGTCGTTCGCGCTTTTGCCAAGCTCAAGCGGAAATACGAACTTCAAGAACACGTCCACCACTCCGGAAGGCGCGCATGAGACTGGCAGAGCTAATCAAGAATATCGGGCGTCCTTGTTCTTTTCACCCCGGCTTGGCCCACGTCGTCGGCGGCGTAAAGGCGTGCCTGTTCCTTGAAAACTTTATCTATTGGGACGGCAAGGCGGACGATCCCGACGGTTGGGTTTACAAGACACGCGAGGAATTACGGGCAGAAACCGGCCTTAGCTTCGACGAACAAGTCGGCGCCCGAAACACCCTGAAACAGCTAGGACTTCTGGAAGAAAAGAACCGCCGAATCGAACACAAACTTTACTACCGGGTGGACTTAGACAGATTGCAAGAATTGTGGGAACAGACTGGCGGTCTACCGATTTCGCGAAACGGGGTTTTGCCAACTGCCAGTGGGGAAAAACCGGTTTCGGGAAACGGGTTTTTCCCGCTTCGTAATAGTGAAGCATCGCTTACTACATCGCCTACAACATCCCTTCCTACCGGAAGTAGCGAAACAACCGCTTCGACCCCGGCGAAGCAGTCGAAAGACACGCCGGCAAAGCCGAAGCGTTCGAATTGGGCCGGCGATCAGTTCCCGAATCTGAAAACGATCTGTCCGAACATCGACACGCCGGCCGGATGCAAAATGCTGAACAGTCTCGCGAAGCAATACGGCGGACAATCGATCGTCGAAGAAGCTCTTGTAAGACTTGCGACAAAGGGCCCTTTCCTGCCTTCCCTGATTTGGGGCGCGTTGCATAATACATGCAAGGACGTCGTCACCCAAAGGGCGACGATCAAGCCCGCCGGACGGGCCGAACCTTCCGCCGGGAATAGCCGGCGCCAAAGCTAGGGGCGAACATGGACTTCGCGGCGAAACTTCTTGAACGGAACAAGCGCGACACGGCGTCGGACGCCTTCGATCAGGCGTTCCCCGAACTGCTACGGGCCCCGCTTCGCCCGCTGGACGCGCAACGCGGCTACTTTTCGCAGATCGTCGGCGCGTTCGCCGATTGGTTCTTCAAGACGCCGGGCGCCAAGTCGGGCGTCGTCGTCGACGGCGCAACCGGGCAAGGCAAGTCGTGTTTGGCCGCGCTGATCGCGCGCTTCGGCGCGACGAAGGGCGTCATTCCCGGCTATCTGTCGGCGTCCCGTATGGGCTTGGAAATGTCCGGGCCCTTCGACGATCCGGCCCGGAAGTCGCCCGTCGACTATCTGGCGGCGTCGGAAGCCGCGGCGTTGCTTGTCGTCGACGACGTCGGCAACGAAACGACGAAGCAGGCCGTCGAAGTCATTCGGGCGCTGATCGAAGATCGCGTCGCCCGAAATCAGTTCACCGTTATGACGACGAATCTTGAACGCGAACCGCTTCTTGCGCGCTTCGGCGAACGCGAAGAATCGCGGCTTGCGCGTTATCTGTGGGTTCACATTCCGGCGAACGCGATCCCGGACTTGCGCGTTCACCCGGCGAAGGTGTAAAAGCAGGATCGAAAGGCTGTCAACCGAAAGGGCAAGCATGGGTTCCCGCTACGCTGACGGAACGAAGGTTTCCGTCGAAGCTTCGCAATCCGAAGCGATCGCAATTCTCAAACGCTACGGCGCGTCAGACTACATGTTCGGCGAAGCCGACGGCGCCGGCTTCGTCGCGTTCAAGTTCCGCGGCTTCCCGGTTCGCGTGAGTGTGCCGAAACCGCTTGCCAAGCCTTGCGGCGGATCGGGCCCGCGCATTCCGGCCGGCGTTCAGATCGAAGCCGAAAAGCGGCGCCAATGGCGCGTCTTGATCTTGTGGCTGAAAGGTCAACTTGAAGCGATCGACAACGAACTGATTTCGCCCTACCGCGGATTTATGCCGTTCCTGCTTTTGAAGGACGGCCGCACGATGGGCGAAGCCGCGGAAGAAGAACCGGCCCTTCTGGCGAAGTTGGGTTCCGGGCTGGCGTTGCCGGCCCCGAAAGGGTAGCCGTGGACTGTCACGTCAACATTCTAGGCGATCCCGATCACCGGCTAACTATCACGACGGCCGACGTGCAATTCGCGCCCGTCGTGCCGAATCGGTTTCGTGTTCAACTTGAGGTCGACGAAGAAGACTACGTTCCGCTGTCGGTAACGCGGCCGACGAACGTCGTCGTCGAACGGGCTGTCCGCGTAGGGGCGACGGTATGGCTCTGAACGAACGACAAGCGGCGGCGCTGGCGAACCCCGGAATCCCGATCGACGACGCGAAGGCTTGCGTCGAAGTGAAGCGGTTCGGGATTGAAGTCCGGACGATCCTGTTCGTCGACAAGGAACGCGACACGTTCAACGGCGCCCCGGCGTGGTACGCTTCGACGGCCGCGCTAGGCTACTCCGACGCCGGCAACGGCTTGAAGAACAAGGCGCCGTTCGCCCTGAAAAACTTGCGGAAGCAAGTCCGCGACATGCTTCGCGCGATCGGCCGCGAACTGCTTCAAGGCGCCGGCACGGGCGACACGATCGTCGCCAAGGGCGACGCCGGGATTCACGTCCGCCGGCGTCTGTCGCTGGAAGAACTGGAAACGTTGCCGCGCGAATGGCTGGAACGTCCGCCGGCTGGCGATTAGCTTTCGGCCGGCATTCCGCCGGCCAATCACGAAAGGGCAATAACATGAGAATCACGCTTTGCGGTTCAACGAAGTTTCCGAAGACGTGGGCGCTGGCGAATCGCCTTCTGACGCTGGACGGTCATTTCGTCTACACGATCGCGTTCGCCGGATCGAAGCTGACGGAAGATCAGAAGCGAAAGCTGGACGCAATCCACATGGCGAAGATCGTTGATTCGGACGCGATCCTTGTCTTGAACGTCGACGGCTATATGGGTTACTCAACCCGACAGGAAATTGAATTCGCGATCGCGATGAACCGGCGCGTATACTTCCTGACGCCGGCTGAAACGCTTCCCGATTACCCGCAAGGGATGGACTTCGATTCGCTTTACAAGGGCGTCATTCCAAAGGCGCTGGCGAAGATCATCGACACCGGCAAGGAATAACCTTGAACCCATTCGACGAAATCGAACGACGTCACCGTCGCCGGCTTCGCTGGATCGCGGTTCGGTATTGGCTTATGATCGGCGCCGTCCTGTTCGTGCTGGCGGCGCCGATTCTTCTTGCCTACTTTGCCCGGTTCCTATGAAGCCGATCGACGTCATTCTTGCGGCCCTTGGCGACTTCAAACGCCAAGTGAACGGCTTCGTCGCGCGCTGTCCGGCGCACGACGACACCCGGCCGTCCTTGCGCGTTGCGGAAGGCGACGACGGCCGCGTCCTTGTGAAGTGCCGGGCCGGCTGTCCGACGCCGAAAGTCCTTCAAGCGATCGGCCTTTCGCTTCGCGATCTGTTCCCGCGCAACGCGCCCGGCGAAGCCCCGAAACCCGTCCGGAAGCGGACGTTCGAAATCCCCGATCCGCCGGCCCCTGATCCGAAATGGCGCGATCTGGCGAAGCGTTGCTTCGATCACCCGCGGGCCGAACCGGGCCGGCGTTGGCTGGCGGCGAAGCTTGGCGTGTCGACCGAATCACTAATCGCGATCCGTTGCGGCTGGATTCAATCGGCCGAACTGGAAGCGTTCAAGAACAAGCGAACGGAAGGCGCGTTCACGTTCCCCGAACGTGACGGCCGCGGACGAATCGTCGGCGTGTCGCTTCGTTGGCCGGACGGCGAAAAGGGTTTCGTCTTCGGCGGAAACCGCGGCTTGACCATCCCGGCCGGCTTCCATGCCATGCCGGGACTTGCTGTTTGCGTCGAAGGGCAATCCGACACGGCCGCGCTGTTCACGCTTGGGATCGCCGGCGTCGGCCGGCCGTCCTGCAATGGCGGCGCCGATGCCTTGGCGCGTCTGCTTCGCCGGCGTGAAGTCGTGATCGTCGGCGAAAACGATCGCAAGCCCGACGGCAAAACATGGCCGGGCCGGGACGGCGCCGTTCAGATCGCCGACAAGCTTTCGACCTTCTGGAAGCGGCCCGTTTATTGGGCCCTTCCGCCCGGCGACGTGAAGGACGTCCGGGCTTGGCTGATCCGCAACGGCGAAGAAGCCGACTTCATGGCGGCGATCCACTTCCGGGCGACGGGCGCCGACAAGGCCGCGGCCGAACTGGAGCGGCTTCGAACGTCGAAGCAAGCCGGCCGGGCCCGGCAACGCGACTTCAAGGCGGGCGCATGACTAAAGCCTATTACAACGAATTCGACCCCTACGCCGCGCAATGGCTAGACAAAATCCATTGCGGCGACTGCATCCCGCTCATGGACAAAATGCCGCGCGCATCCATCGGCTGCATTGTCACCAGCCCGCCCTACAACCTACGCAACAGCACGGGCAACGGCATGAAGAATGGCAGCGGCGGCAAGTGGGAGAACGCCCAACTCATCAAGGGCTACGACCACTCAGACGACAACATGCCGCACCATGAATACGTGAAGTGGCAACGGGACTGTCTTGCGGCCATGATGAACGTTTTGCGCCCAGACGGCGCGATTTTCTACAACCATAAATGGCGCGTTCAGGACGGCCTGATTCAAGATCGCGCGGACATTGTGAAGGATTTCCCTGTCCGGCAAATCATCATCTGGAAGCGCGCGGGCGGCATCAACTTCAATCCTGGCTACTTCCTTCCGACGTATGAAGTGATCTATCTGATTTGCAAGCCTGACTTCAAACTGGCCCCCAAAGCCAATGCGATGGGCGATGTTTGGGTCATCAATCAGGAAGATAAAAACCCACACCCCGCGCCGTTCCCCGTCGAACTCGCGCAACGTTGTGTCCAGTCCACGACGGCCACGGTCATCCTTGACCCGTTCATGGGTAGCGGCTCTACCGCCATCGCGGCGGAAGCCTGTGGCCGTCACTGGATTGGGCTGGAAATCTCAAAGGACTACTGCAAAGTGGCGGAAGAACGAATCGCCATTTCCAGACGGGCTATCCGCAAATGACAATCGAATTTCCAGCCGGACCACCGCGCAACAAGAAAGAACTGTGTGACGAGTCTTGCAAACCGGCTTGTGGCGTCAAGTATATAGTTCCCCTTCGAAAGAGTCTGGTTTACCGATGGCAAGTCGCGGCGCATTGAACCCGGAACTTTCCCGTTGGCTAATGGGATTCCCGCCCGTGTGGGGAAGTTGCGCGCCTACGGAAAGGCGATCGTCCCGGAAGTCGCGGAAGTGTTCGTCCGTGCCTTTGAAGAAGCTGTTTCCGAAGTAAACGCCGTCGGGGGATCGGGCGCATGACGCGGCAACTGTCGATCAGTTCGGACGATTACCGGAAGGCCGTCGCGCTGACGCTGACGTCCGGGCTGACGCTGTCGGAAGCGATCGTTCAAGTCGTCGCGCCCCCGCCCGATCCCGGCAAACGTGAAAAGCCGGAAGCCTTCGTCGAACGCTACTGGAAGGGCGCCAACGCCCAACGCGACGTCGGGATCATGGCGAAGCGCGAACGGGCCCGCGGCAAACGACGGAAGCCCGATCCCCCGCCCGTCCGCCCGGTCGAAGGATCGGCTGTCTTCTTCACGATCCCGGCGAAGGTTCCGTCATTCAACGAACTGGACAAGCACGTCGGGAAGAAGATCAGGATCAAGAAGACTTGGCGGATCGCCGTCCGCGTCGCCGTCGACGAAGCCGGGATCGGCTGTTTCGACGGGCCGATCGCGCTTCGCTTCGTCTACTTCGAACCCAACCGCCGGCGCGACGAAGACAACATCGATTCCGGCGGACGCAAGGTCATAATCGACGGGCTGAAACACGCCGGCGTTATCCGAAACGACGGACAACGGCACGTTCACGGAATGTCTTTTTCGGTTGAAAAAGGCCCCTATTCGGTTATCGTCGCAATCCGTCGAATCAAGCCGCGGACGCCCGTCCCGGCGCTACCCAAACCCCGCCACGAAAGGGCAAAGCATGGCAACGAAGAAGGCCGACAAGTCCGCGTCGACAACGGCGAAGAAGCCGTCGTTTGAAGGCCGCGGCAAGCTGACTGAGTATCACAAGACGCCCGCCGGCGAACAGTTGTCCGGACACCGTTTCGTCTTCACCGTCCCCGATCCGTCGTTGAAGATCGGCGACGACTCCAAGCTTGCGAAGCGGCCCCGCTTCGGCAAGCTGACGATCGATTACTTTCCCGATCCCGATCACGCGGCATCGATCGAAATGTCGGGCAAGTTCAAGCGCGCCGCGAAGTACCCGGAAAAGGAAAACGACGCCGGCGTCTGGACGATCGCTTTCCAGCCTTCCGACTTGAACGGCGACGATCTTCACAAGCTGATTTCGCTGGAACACAAGGCCGTCGACGTCGACATTGTCTTCGCCGGTTCCTACGATCAGAAGGAAATCTTCCCCGACGCTGGCGACGAAGACGACGATCTTGACGCCTAACTTCGACGACGAATTGAGCCGGGCCGGATTACCGGCCCGGCGTCTGTCTGTCCCGGACGTGCCGGCCAAACGCCGGCGCTTCTGGATCACGGGCCGCTTCGCCGGCGTTGACGGATCGTCGTTCGCCGTCAACGTCGAAGCGGCCGACGAACAGGAAGCCAAGGCCGAAGCCTTGCGCGTCCTGTCCGGCGCGACGCCGATTCCTGAAAGGGCCGGCGCCCGCGTCGATCACACGAACGACGAAGCCGACTTGCCCGACGTCGAAACGATCGTCGACGGCAAGCTTCAACCCGAAAGAACGGAATGACGACGACGCGCCACAACACGACCCGATGCGTTCGCTTTACGGAAGAGTTATTGAACGATCGGGACGCCGCGACGCTTGGCCGTCAGGCCGGGCCGTTCGAACATCTGGACGCGCTCGAAATGCCTTCATGGCTTCTTGGCTTCGCCGTCTATCACGGGATGAAAATGCGTCGCGGCGGAACGCTCGAATACAACCTTGAATCGCAGGCTTTCGTCTTCACGCAAGAACTGTGATTCGTTCCCACAACCCGAAAGAATGCAATGAACGCCAGAACCGAAACGAAATCGCCGAACACGGTCGCATGGGCCGGCCGGATTCCGATCCTTGACGAAGAAACGGGCAAGCCGACGAACGAAGAAGACGTCGTCGTCGCGCTGACGAACATTCGCCCCGAAATGTCGCCCCTAAAAGTCGGCGATCGGATCGCCCGACTGTCTCGCGAACAGGCGATCCGCTTCGCCCGCGACATTCTTGCGGCCGTCGCGGAACTGAACGCGGCCGACGTCGCCAAGGCCGACGGCGCGGCCCGGGCTTCATAGGCGACGCCATGTCCGTAACGATCCCGCCCGATCACGACGTCCGCGTCGAATGTCTTCCGAAGTTCGCCCGGCTGATCCTTGGCGTCGAAAGCCTTTGCGACGACGGCGTCGAACTGATCGTCCACGATCTGCGATCGGAAGGCCGCGAAGGAAGCGACGTCCGGATCGTGCAAATGACGCTGGAAGTCCGGCGCCGGGAAAGGATTGCCAAATGAATGCGTGAATCACGCAAGCGTGCGGAGCAGGCTTGCCGATTGAGCAGTGAGGTATTTGCGGGGCTCCAACCCGTCTCGGTGCGTGTTATGATTGTCGATAAGAAAAGGAGCAACTGGTGAAACAGGAGTATTTGAACATCCGATTTCCGCTATGGGCTCAGGATGAGCATCTTAAGCCTGCAACGCTGCCGTTCGATCAGTTCGCACAATACACGGACGCTCTGCGGCAGCTCTTTGTCGCCATCATCGACAATTACGAAGATGCGGAGGATATCGACGTCCGCGGAACCGTGCCGGCACCAGTGAGGTTCGAGAAATTGGAGGACGGTAGTGCTGAGTGGGTTTTGGCGGTGTTGGCAACGTTTATGCCCTTTTTTGACCAGATAGGTACGGCGCTCCAAAACCAGAATCTTCATGGATTGGACGTGGGAATTCAGAGGGCGCTTGTGCGCATGAATCAGACCGCGTCTGATCATGGCTATGGCTGGGGACTGACGGCCAGCGAACACGTGCGCGTTCGGATCCCGCCTCGAACGTTCATTTCCACGCAGCGACCGACCATACGATGCAACACTCAATTCCTTGCCACAATCATTCGCATTGGAGGCGCTGAACCGCGCGTTCGATTTGAAATCGCAGGAAGGTATGGACGTCTATCCAGCCCCATCAGCAGGGGCCTCGCGCAGCGATTGACGGTTTATCGCGACGCGGTCTTATCCGGAATCGCTGAAATTGAACCTACGAATATGGACATACTTGATTTTGAGGTGACTGGCGCAAAACCTGCGCCTGATTTCGCCCAGATCAAGTCGGGGTTAGATCGGATCGCATCCAAAGCCGGCAAAGAACTCGCCGACGGCACACTGGATGCATTTCTACGTGACGAATAGAAGCGCAGGTTATGGCCCAAGGCTACTTGATCGCGTTTGATAACTCTGTTCTGAGCCCGCTGGTCAGGGCAAGGATGGGCGTCAAAATAAGCCAAGTGGATCAGCAACGCGGTGAGCGTGCGGAAGCGCTCATTGACCGAATACTTGCGCACAACTCCCATGCCAAAACAGTCCAAGATCATGTCCGTCTTGCCGCGGCAATGAAGAAGTCGATCGAAGCGGCGAATGCCGAAGTCGGCGAATCGGAAGACGAACTAGCGCGCGATCCCGGATAGAAGCAAGGCCCGCCAACCCCCGCCGGCGTCGATCTTCCTGATCGGCGCCGGTTCTGTTATGTTCGGGCCCATGACGTCACCCGGTACGTTTCCCCTTTATCGCGGCCCCTACGACGGCGCCACGATCGAAGAACACCTAGCGGCCGACGTAGACGAAGTATCGATCGCGTTCGCGCCGGCTGGCGACGTCGTCGGCGACGTGATCCCCGTCCAAGAACTGACGCCCGGAACGGCGATCCGCTTCGCCCGCTACGTCTGGACGATCACGAACGTCGACGGCAACGCGCCCCGACATGGCGACGTCAAAACGCGCCGGCTTGTCTTCGCCGGCTTTCACACCTGAAAGGCAAACCGATGATCGAATACAGTTGGGCCCCCGAACCCGGTTGGGTTCGTCTTCGCGCTGGATCGATTTACCTTGACGTCAAGGCGTCCGAATTCCGCCGGCTTTGGCGGATCGCCCGCGCCAAAATGAAACAGTGGATCAAGCTTGACGAAGCAACCCGCCCGGCTACAGTGTCGGCGTGAAGGGGGCGCCCTTGGCGCAACCGCAACAACGACGCACAACCGGGACTAAAGCGATTCCAACCCGATAGGGGAACAGAGGCGACGGATTGCCGGGCCGGAAGGGAAGACTAAACCGGCCCCGCGCGGATTAGATACCCGCGACGATCGATCAGAGGCGGCGGAAGGCGACTTCCGATTCGGGCTGATCGACTGCCTTCAACCGCGGCAACCCTTCTTCGGAAGATTGCCGCAACCGAACGCAGAAACGGCAAAGTGCTTCACGCCGATGACGTTCCCCGCCACGATAAGAAGGGGCGCCCGATCCAAAGGGGCGCCCCTTCGCAATTTGTGGCCGATCCCCGCGTCAGATCGGCGCTTGACGCCGTAGCGTTGGGCGGTTCGACTGCGATCACCGCGGCCCGCAATATATAGCCGACGCCCGCCGGCCGTTTGGGACAGGAAATCCGGAAATTCTTTTCAGCCTCACGACGCGCCGGCCGGCCGCTATTGCGTCGAAGTCTACGCCAAGGCACAATCGCCCCGGAAAGGGCAAGACATGCCAACACCGGGCGACGGGCAAGACGTAGTGGCCGGCTGGAACGATCCGCCGGCGCGATCCAAGCGAACGCACGTCAAGCCAGCCGCGATCCGGCAACTTCTGATCGAACTGTTCGGCTTCAAGAACCCCGACGACGTCGAAAAGGGCAAGTGTCGCGTCTGTCTGGAACCCGTCGCCGGCGGGCGCCGATTCTATTGTTCGGACGAACACGCCCGCGACTTCCAGCGAATCGGCTTCTGGACGATCCAAGACGCGATCTATTTCCGCGACAAGGGCGTCTGTCAGTGTTGCCGGCTGAATGAAGCAGCGACGATCGCCGAATACGTCGAAGCCGGCGCGGCGCCGACAATGCTGTCGCACAAGATCACGGCCGCGAAGGATCGGATCGCCCGGCTTGAAGTCGATCGGGCCCGGCTGGACAAACAGATCGCCGAAGCCCGCGACGAAATCGCCAAGCAGGCGGCGCTAGAAGCGATCCTTGAAGCATGGCGGGCGCCGTCAGATCGGACGACGCTGTTCGAAGTCGATCACAAGAAGCCCGTCGAAGGCTGGACGGGCGATCCTGTCGAAGCCAATCACCCGGATAATCTGCAATTGCTTTGCATCCCCTGTCACCGCAAGAAGTCGGCCGCGGAAGCAGGAAGCCGCGCCAAGGCCCGACGTCACCGCGCGAAGGAAGGGCCCAAAGCCCGGCACCTTCGCGAAACAAGAGAATCGAACCATGCCGCGATCAAGACGCCTAAGTAAACCCCGGACTGTCCCACTACCCGACGGCGGATCGCTGACGATCCGCAAGGGGCAGACGATCAAGAGGACAATCCAAGCGCATTTGAGACGTAAACGCATGGCGAAGATCGTCCGGGAAGTCGGGAAAGGCGCCTTCAAGGCTGACGCCGCGGAAGCGGCCGGCATTGCCCGCGCAACGTTCAACCGCTGGATCGAAGAGTATCCGGACTTCGCCGCGCGTGTCGCCGCGGCCGAATCGAAGTTGAAAAACGCGATCTTGGCCGTGAACGCCGAAGTCGCGAAGACGCCCGGCGGCGTTCAGGATCGGCTGTTTTACTTGAAGACGCGCGCCGGCTTGCGCGAAAAGGACGGGCCGGAAGAAGTCGCGATCGTCGGCCCGCTGGAAGTGTCGATCGTGGACGGCGACGGAAAGGCCGTCAAGCTTGGCAAATAGCCTTCGCCTAAAATGGCTGGACATTCCCGGCGCCCGGCCTTCCGCGGAACAGTCGGCCGTCGTCTACGACTTCACGCATGAAGACTTGTATTTTCTTGGCGGGTTCGGAACGGGCAAGACTCACGCTTGCGGCGTGAAGGCCGTTCTTCTGTCGTCCCTGAACCCCGGCGTCGAAGTCGGCGCTGTCGCGCAAACGTTGGCCGCGGCTGAAAAGGACTTGATCCCGGCGATCCGGCTCGCGCTGGACAACGCGACGATCAACGGCGAACGCCTTCGCTACGTCTGGAAGGCCGGAAAACACCGCTTCGACATTCCGGCATGGCGCGGGAAGATCGTCCTGAATTCGGCCGAAAAGCCCGAATACTTGATCGGTTCGAATTGGGCGGCCGGCGTCGGCAACGAACCCGGCCTTTGGCCGGAAGACAGTTACAAGAATTTTATTTCGCGCGTTCGACACCCCGGCGCCCGCGTCCGTCAGAAGGCCCTGTTCGGGACGCCGGAAGGGTTCAATTGGCTCTATCGCTACACGGTCAAGAAGTACCCGGATTGTCACCTTGGAACGAACCCGAAAGTCCGGGCCGTCTTCGCCGACACACGCCGGGCCCATTGGCTTCCGCCCGGCTACGTCGCCGACTTGCTGGACAAGTACCCGGAAGACTTGATCGCCGAAAAGGTAGGCGGGAAGTTCGTCAACGTCGGATCGGGATCGGTTTACGCGAAGTTCGATCGCGCCCTTCACGTCCGCGATTGCGTTCCCGATCCGAAGCTTTCGCTGACGCTGTTCTTGGACTTCAACATTGCGCCGGCCGTGGCCGTGATCGGACAGATCGTCCCACACCCGAAGGCCGGCCGCGTCGTCTACATCGTCGACGAAATCGTGATCGCCCGCGGCACCGTGGCCGACGTCATTCGCGAATTCGTCCGCCGGTTCCCGCGGAACGTCTTCGGCGAACCCGTTCGGATCATCGGCGACGCCGCGGGCCGGGCCCAACATGCGACGGGCTTGTCCTGCTATGCCGAAGTCAACCGTGTGCTGGACGAAGACGGCCGGGCTTACGCGAACGACACGCCCGACGCGAACCCGCCCGTGTCCGATCGCGTGAACATTGCAAACGGCGCCTTCGAAAAGAACCGCGTCTTCGTCGCGCCCCGTTGCGAAAACTTGATCGAAGATTTCGAACAAGTCGCCTACATTCCCGGCACTCGCAACATAGACAAAAAGCGCGATCCGCTTCGGACGCACCTTTCGGACGCTGTCACTTACGGATTGCATCGCGAGTTCGGCCGCGTTAGGTTATCGGCGTCGCCAGAAATCGCCGGACAACGTCCGGCCTTCCCTTGGACGGGCGGAACCGCCGGCGCCCCTTGGAAAGCGAAGCGTGAAAAAGACGAAGACGACGAAGACGACGACTAAACCCGCGGCCCGCGTCCGGGCCCTGAAACCGGCCGGCGCCCGCGCCGTGGCGAAGCCGAACAAGCGAATCGATCTTCAACGGTCGATCATGCTTCGCGAAGTGAAGGACGCCCCGGATTGGCTGACGCGCGACATAACGCGCGTGATCCCGCAACTGTCCGACGTCCTTGACGGCCTTCTTCGCGACACGGACGAACTGCTTCTTGCCGACGCCGGCGCCTATGATTTCGTGTATGACGACGATCAGATCGCGGCGTCGCTCGATAACGCCTTCCTTCCCGTCGGACAAGCGACGTTCAACTTCGAAGCCCCGGCCGCGGAATCGCAAGCCCTGATCCCGGCCATGCAAATGTATTGCCTTCGCCGGCCCGGATGGTCTGAACTGATTCAGGATTTGTGCTATGCCGAAGTCGAAGGCTTGCGTCTGTCGCGCATGGTCTGGAAGAACGTCGGCACGTTGAACGATCCGATCTTCGTCGTCGATCGCTTCACGCCGAAAGACAAGCGACGCTTCCGCCCCGGCGATCCGGATTGGAAGAACGTCTACTTGATCGACGACGGCGCGGCCCCTGTCGGCATGGCCGGCGGACAAGGCCCGACGGGCTTCCGGCGCCCGCTGGTTCGTGAACACTTCATCGTTCACCGCTGGCGCAACACGGAAGATCGCAACGGATGGGGAAAGGGAATCGGCGCCCGGCTCTATAGGCTGGCGAAGTATCGGCGCCCGTTGATTCACCTTCTTTTGCAAACGCTGGAAAACCTTGGCGGCGGCATTCGCTACGTTCAGGCTTCGAACGACGGCGTGAAAGGCTACACGCCCGGCGAATGGTCGACGGCCGTCGAAGCGATCCGGAAGGAACTGGACGAAGCCAAGTCCGGCGACACCGTGATCCTTCCGCCCGGCTTCCAAGCGCAAGTCTTCTTCCCGCAAGGCACCGTCGGCGAAGCGTTACAGAAGGCCGTCGACGGTTACGTCGATCAGCAAATCGGCAAGACGATCAACGGCGCGACGCTGACGGAAGATCAGGGGCGCGTCGGATCGTATGGCTTGGGGAAAGAGCATTCCAAAACGGTATGGCGCCGGCTTCAAGCCCGCGCCGAACGTGTCGCCGAAACGCTTCAAACGGACTACGTTCAGACGTGGCTGTTTTACAACCCTTGGGTCTACGCCGCGGCCGGCGTCCCGTCGAACACGCCGGCGCCGATCCTTCGCGCTACCGTGTCGGGCGGCGATTCGCTGATCGAACGTTCGCAAGTCGTCAATCTGTCGAAGGCGCCGATCCTGAAAAGCGAATACTATTCGGCGCACGGCGTCACCCAACCGACGGAAGAACAGATCGCGGCCGGCGAAACCATTACGCCGGCGACGGCCGGGCCCGTTCCCGGCGATCCGCTGGCGTCACCGCTTGGCGGACTTCTTGGACGCCGGGCCCCGTGGAACGCCCGCGTCATTGAAAAGGCTTCACGAAAGGGCAAGGCATGAACTACCGTCAACGGATCATCGATCTGGACACCGCGATCGCCAAGGCGGACGAATCGATCGCCAAGGGCCGCGAAGGCTGGAAGAAGATCGGCGAAGACGTCGCGAAGCTTGAAGAAGCCGCGCAAGCGTTCAACGATCAACTTGCGGAAAAGCGGGCAGAAGCCAAAGCACACCGGCAAGCGACGAACGCCGAAGTCGCCCGGCGCGATCAGCAAGCCGCAAGCCGGCGAATCCTGATCGACACCGTCGAAGCCAAGCTTGGATCGATCGGCGTGACGATCACGGCCGAAGAAGCCGCGGCGCTGCTTCCGAAGGCGTTCCCGTTGCCGAAGAACGCCGGCGACGAAGTGAAGAAGGCGGCGATCCTGATCCCGGCCGGACAGATCGCGAAGGCGAAGGGCAAGACGGCCGAACAAGTGTTGATTGAATCCGGGAAGACGATCGATTGGGAAACCCTGTCAATCAAATAAGGCCGGCCGTGGCGCTGGCAATGCGGGCCGAACCCAACATTGCCAAGAATCCGCCCCGGCCCTTGGGCCCGATCGCCGCGCTTGAACGCGCGGCGGTTGAATACGCCCGCCGGCTGATTTATCACGCTTTCGTGTCGTACCTTCCCGACGTCTTCGGCGCCGGCGAAGCCGCGGCGTCCGACGACGAAGCCGAACGCTACGTCGAAGACTTCGCCGAAGTAATCGCGAAGGCGGCGCTGATCGAAGACGTGACGGGCCGGCAATCGCTGATCCGCGATCTACCCGACGCGATCAAGGGCCGCGCCCGCAAGGTCGACTTCGGCGGGCTGACGGTTCAGGAATCGGAGTTCGTGACGATCCCATTCCTTGACGCCGCGGCCGACATTCTGTCGAAGACGACGCTGACAGGCGACACGATCGACGACGTGTTGAACGCTTACGACCGGCATCAATTCACCATTCAAGCGCGCGTCACGGAAGACGTGTTGCAACTGGTTCAGATCAAGATCGCGAACCTTGTCGCCAACGGCGGAACGCCGAACGATTTCGTGAAGTTCGCTTCCGGCTTGCTGGACGGCGAAATAAGCGACGGCTACGCCCGGCAAGTCTTCCGCACGGAACGGACGGGCGCCTTTGCCGCGGGCCGGCTGGCGCAAGCGTTCAGCGACGATCTAGACGACTTCGTCGTCGCGTTCAAGTACGTCGCTGTCGGCGACGGCGACACGCGGCCGAACCACAAGGCGAACGACGGGAAATATTTCGACAAGCGCGATCAGAATTGGGCGGGCCGAATCCCGCCGAACGGCTTCAATTGCCGCTGTAGACTTCTTGCGATCGATCGGCTTCGCGCCGAACGCATGGGCCGATGGGACGCGGCGAATCATCGGTTCGTGTCGGACGATCCGCCCCCGGACGGCGTACCCGATCCGGGCTTTGAGAATTCGCCGCTTCTTGCAATCTATGGGGCATAACATGGTAAAGCGTATGGCCGACACACTTCCGGAAGGCCCGTTGCGTTCGTTCCTGAACCGACTTCCGGTCAAGAAGGACGCCGCGACGACGACGTCCTTGACCGATCTTCAAAAGGCGCTGAACAAAAACAAGTGTCCGGAATGTTCGGCCGCGGCGTGGCGCGTCCTGTCGACGCGGCCCCGCAAGGGAACGGCCGATCTTCGCCGTTCGTGCGTCTGCCTTCGTTGCGGCGCGATCCGCGGCTTCATCGAAAAGGCCGGCGTCATTTCGGCCGAACCGAACGAAGCCGATTCGATCCGCGAACGTCTAGCCGAAGCGGAAGCCGAAATCGCCCGGCTGAAAGGCGCCAAGGGCCCCGCCGGCGACGATCACGACGACGGCGAAGGTTCCGGCCTTTCCCATGAAGAAAAGCCCGCCAAGGGCAAGCCGGGCCCGAAGTCGCGCCCGAAAAAGCCGAAGGTCGAAGTCGCCCCATAAATCGGCGACTTTGGTCTATCCGAAGAAACGCCCTTGTCGCGGTTCGCCATTGCGGCTTCACTTAGCGCCAATGACGAACCGCGCTTCCGTTGATTTCCGCCAAGGCTTCCGTTCCGGTTCCGGGACGCTGGAAGCCCCGACGACACGGAAGCCGGCCGCGGCGCCCGCCAAGATCACTTGGCGCCGGCGTCACGATGGTCGCTACGACGTGATCGGCGTTCCGATTGCCGAACCGCATGAGTTCATGGGCGAAAAGTACGATCTTGCGCGTTGCCGTCAGATTCACGCGAACACGATCGCCGAAGAACCCGTCGGATCGCTTCATATCGGACACCCGCTTTCGCCGGCCCAACCCGAACAGATTCGCGTCGGCGAAACCGGCAACTACACGATCGACGCCCGCGGCCGTGAATATTGCGACTTCTTGGCGATCGAACCCGGCGTCATGCTGGATATCGCCTTGAAGCGTTACCGGACTTATTCGTGTGAGTACCGGCCCCCGAATTATGACGCCTTCACCGGCGTCGCCCTTTTGGGCCGCTCGCAACCGTTCTTCCCATTCGCCCGGCTGGAAGTCGAAGCCGACGCGGTTCAAATCGAACAGATGAAACGGGACGCCGAAGCGTTCCCGAAACCGTCACAAGGCCGCGCGTCGCTTGTCGATCGCTACGCTTTCCGGATCAAGGAACCCGCCATGAAGAAGCAATTCCGCCAAGTGTTCAAGAACGGCGCCTTCGTTCACGAAGTTCGCGAGTATGACGACGCCAAGAAGGATTGGGGCGCATGGCGCCAACCCGCGGAAGGCGAAACGAAGGACGACGTCGCCGAACAGATCGCCGGCTGTCGCCAAGCCGTCGAAGAACTGGCGGGCCGCGTTCAGGCGATCGAAGACAAAATGTCCGGCGGCGATCGTCAGGCCGGCAGCGAAGACGACAAGGACAAGAAGGACGACAAGGGCGGCGACGACAAGAAGGACGAAGGCGCCCGTCAGCAGGCCGAACAGGATCGCGCCGTCAAGGCCGGCTTCAAGGCCGTCACCGCCGACGTCGAAGCGATCAAGGCCGACTTGGCGAAGCAGGCCCGCCAAGCCGTCGAAACGCGCTTCCACTCGCGAATCGACGGGCTTGTCGCGAAGGGCGCTGTGATCGACAAGGGCGCCCGGACGGCGATCATTCGCGCCGTCACCGCGGCCGAAGACAAGGATCGCGACACGCTGTTCGACGATCTGACGCGCAACGTCCGCACGGCCCCGCTGACGGACACGGACGATCCCGCCAAGGGAACCGAAGGACTGGAAGCCGACACGGCCGGCATGGCGGAAGCCGAAGCGAAAGACGTGTCGGCTTACGTCCGGTCGCTTCCGTCGGCGAACCGCGGCAAGGCCCGCGATCTGTTGAAAGAATTCCGGTCGATGGTCGCCAACGGCGAAGACTCTTGGAACCCGGCCCTTCGCCGCGGCGCCAAGTTCTACGTCGAAGCGAACATCGGCTAAACGACGCTGGAAGGGCGTCGATCCCGAAAGACGAACCGAAACAGGAACGAAGCCGGGCTTGATCCCGGATCACGAAAGAGGAACGGAACATGTCGAATCGCGCTGACGGAACGGCCCAACTGACGCAGCTTCAAGGCGGGCTCGATCGGACTTGGATCGAAGACGGTTTCTATACCGGCACGATCTACCGCCAAGAACTGACAATGCGCGGCGACGACGGCAAGATCGATCAGGCCGCGCCCGGACAGGCGAACGCCGTGTTTTCCGGCGTCGCCATGCAAGACGCCGTCGCGTCTTCGACCCCGGCGCAAAAACTCCCGCTGCTTCGCAAGGGCGTGTTCAAGGCGACTGTTCAGTCGACCGACGCCGCGGCCGTAGCCGCGCAATCGTTCCGAATCAAGGGTTCGGGCGGTTCCGACGCCCTTGTCGCGGCCGACGTCAAGAAGCCCGTCTACGCGACGGACTCAATGACGCTGGAAGTCGACCCGGCCGACAAGTCGGCCCCGATCGCCGGCTACATTGAAAAGATCACCGTCGTCGGCGGCGCCGGAACGGGCATCGCTTACGTGACGCTTGACGTCGAATGGGCGTTCGCGTTCCGCGGCGATCCGACGTCCGACACGGACGAAATCCGCCCGATCGCGGCCCCGTCGTTCGACGGCGTCGACATTTCGTCGCGCATGGTGATCACCGAACGCTTCCTTCGTCGCCCGGCGCTGGCGGCGGACATTCTCACGCTGACAGATTCGTCCGGCGGTTCGACGGCGACGCCGAACACGATCGCCGCGATCACGGCCGGCGGCGGCACGTACCCGGACGAAGGCCCGGTCGAAAACGCGATCGCCAAGCTTGCCGCGAAGTTGAACACGGCGCTGACGAAGAACCTTGACTTCGAATTGGCCGGCACGAACATGACGACGGCCCTTTGCACGTTCGCCGCGGGCGGCGGCGTGACGCTGACGACGGCCGGCGCGGCGGCCGATCAAGGCATTCTCCAGCCTTATTCGCTGTCGGCCGCTTCGCGCTGGAACGCCGGCAACCGCACGAACAAACGCCTTCGCTTCGCGACGAAGTTCCAAATGTCGTCAGTCGCCGGCGTCACGTACAAGATCGGCTTGGCGCTGACGAACGCCGTCAACCGCACGACGGACGACGATCAAGTCGCGATCTTCTTCGACACGGCCGGCGCCGTATCGACGACGAAGTTCACCCTTTGCACGTCGATCGCCGGCACGGACGCCGAAGTCGACACGGGCATCACGGCCGCGGCAACGACCGACTATCGCGTCGTGTTCGACATTGACGAAAACCGCGTTTGCCGCGTCTTCATCAACGACGTGCTTGTCGGCACGACTTCGGCGCTGACGTCGCTTTCGACGTTGAAGCCGTTCGTCGCCGTTCACGCGATCGCCGCGGCACCGAAAGCCGTCACCGTCCGCTTCGAAACGATCGCCGAAGACAACTAATAACCGGGCGACTTGATCGCCGGCTGAACGAACGAAACAGGGGAAGGGCCCGAAACCCGGAACCTAAACAGAGGACAAAACGCCATGCCGCTAACCGTTGCCGAAATCAAAGCGAACATTTCCAAGTTCGATCGCCAAGCCCGGCCGTCGTTCCTGAACATGTTCGAAATCCGTCGCAAGGCGATCTTGGCGAAGTTCGGCCCGGCCATGCAGACGCTTCCGTCGGACGGCCCGTCGGAAAAATATCCCGTCTTGAAGGCGACGCCGAACCTGATCGAATACAACGAAGGAAACGTCCCCGTTTCCGGCGTTGGCGACGCCGGGCCGCTCGAACTGGTGAACAAGAAGTTCGGAATGTCCGTCGCGATCGGACAGGACTTCTTTTCCGATCTGGATCGTATGCCGGCCGCGAAGGCGCAATATCTGGCGGCGATCGCCGGCCTTGGCGTCCGGGCCGCGAACAAGCCGATCCAGCTTGTCGCCGATCTGCTTCTGAAAGAAGGCGACTACGCTTCGACGACGGCATGGGACGGGAACCCGATCACGTCCGCGTCACACGTCGAAGGTTCGAACCTTGTGACGTCGAACGACACGTTTTCGATCGTCAAGCTTGGATCGGATCACGACACCGCGCTTGACTACTTCACGGCGCAAACCGACCCGGAAGGCCACGACAAGCTTCGCGAAGAAGCCCCGTCGAACCTTCTTGTCGTCACCGATCCGCAACACTTGCGCCTTTACGCCGAATTCTTCAAGGCGCAGATCGTCACCGATATCACCGGCGTCGCGGCGGCGATTTCGAACGTCCTGTCGCCGGCGAACGGCGACGTCGTCCGCGGCGTCGACGGCTTGGGCAACAACGTGACGCTGGTCGGCTGGTCACGCCTTCGCGCCAAGAAGAAGACGTTTTACTTCGACCTGTCGGGCGAACTGCCCGGCCTTGCCCCGATCGTGTGGCAGGAACGCATGGCGCCCAAACTTACGATGTTGGGCGACGGAACCGAAGTCGGCGAAATCGCCGAACAAATCTGGTGGAAGGTCAAGATGCGCGGCAACGTCGGAATCGGCGACTACAACAAGATCGTCGAAATCAACAAGACGGCCGCGACATAACCGGAAGCGTGACGGCTGGACTTGTCCGAAGTACCCTGAACCGGCCGGCGCTTTGCCGGCCGGTTTTCGACGAAGGAAAAGAACATGACGATCGCCGATCATATAGCCGACTTAGCCGACATGGTCGACCTAGTCGGCGATTACAAGGACGATTGGGATTCGGCCTATTCGTCGATCCTGTCGTCGCAACTGGCGGCGCCGTCGGCCGACACGGAAGGCGAACTAGCCGCGCTGGCGAAGAACGTCACGGGCGGATTGCGCCGGCACTTCGCCGCGCTGGCGTTCAACCTTCGCGAAGGCGCCGAAGCCATTATTCGCGACATGGCGCGGACGCTGAACCGTTCCGACATTCTTCCGACTGATCCGATCCCGCGAATCCTTGGCGTCGGCCTTCGCGAATGGATGGTCGCTAACTCGAAAGTCTTGAAGTCGCGCGGCGTTTCGCATGGAGCGGCGTCGGCCGTCACCGGCACCGGGACGGGCGTCTTGCTGCTTCACGGCGACGACGATCAGTCGACGGCGGACGTGCTGGAAGCGGCAACGAGCGGAACGCTTCGCTTCACTTGCGTCGAAGATCAGTCGTCGGGCCGGGCATCGGGCGAAGAACTGTTCGTCGCTCGCGAAGACGTTCAGGCTCGAGATATTTTGGAATTGGGCGGCGCCAATTCGCGCCGGATCGGCGCCCTTCATTCCGGGATCGTAACGGCGATTTCGAACGCCGACTTTTCGGCCGACTTCGGTTCCGATTCGACGGCCGTGACGAAGATTCCGTCGTGGACGATCACGGGGACGCCGGCGAACCTTACGCAAGACACGACGAACACGTTCCGCGGCAAGCCGTCGCTGTCGCTGGCGTCGTCCGATAACACGATCTATCAACCGTTTTCGGGCTTGCCGAACGATCGCCCGGCCCTTGTGTCGATCGCCTACAACCGGCAAATCGGTTCAGGCGCCGGCGATCTTTATGTCCGGATCGGCGCGAAGGAAACGTCCGTCGCCGTCGCGGCCCAAACGGGCTGGAACCGGCTCAATCTGATCGCGTGGCCGAAACGCTACACGGGCGGCGGGAACGACGTCGAAGTCTTTTGGGATCGCACGTCCGGGACGATCAACTTGGCGCAAGCCATTTGCGCGCCCATGACGCGAATCGGCGGACGCTACTTCGCGATCCTTGCCGGCGCGACTGACTTCCTGATCGACGACTACTTCACGCAAGCGACAACCGTGTCGCCGGCGGATCGATCGATCAAGGATTGGCTACATCGCTGGTTCGGACTTGGGTTCGAACTGCCTCACGACGCAACGGCGTCGGCCGGATGGGAAGACCCGACGTAAACGAAAGGAAATAGGGCAATGGCAAAGGAACAGAAGAAGGGCGCCCCGGCGGCGCCCGGCAAGCTTCCAAAGGCGGCGATCGCGTTGACGACGTTGATCGCTTCCCGCGGCGAAGACGGCAAGCTTCACGGCCCGATCACGGCCTTTATGCAGTTGAAGGCCGACACGGAAGCCTTGCTTGAACTGGACGAATCGGGCGGCGAAAAGTTCTTCGCCCTGCAATTGTTGCACGAACTGGCGGCCGGCGTCGTCGACAATTACGAAAAGGTCTGGAAGCTTCTGGACAAGATCGACAAGGGCGAACTGACGAAGGCCGCGGCCGTGGCCGCGCTGGAAGCCAAGAAGCAAGCCGCAACGCCGAAGCCGGTCGAACCGGCCCCGGCGCCGGAAAAGGGGAAGGAACATGTCGATCACGCTGACGTCGGCGGAACAAACGAAGGTAACGCACCTTTGGGGGGCGACGTACCTCAAGCGAGCGTCTAATCCCGAAACGGCTTCCCCGTCGGCGATCAACTGGACGGCGATCGACACGGCCGTCGAACAGACGATCGCCGACTTCGCCCGGCGCGGCTACACGTTCGAACAAGACGCGATCGAAGTCCTTTATCATTGCGTCCTGTTTCTGACGCCCCGGATCAACTGGTCTACCGAACTAAAAGAAATGGCGGCCGATCGGGATCGCAACTATCCGAACCGGCAAACGGCCGTGTGGGGATCGGTTTCGAAGGCCGCGGTCGACGTCGACGATCGGAAGGCGTTCACGGACGATAACCTTGCGGCGCTGGATCAGATCAGAACCCGCCCCGGCAAGGATCAGGGGCGCGGGAACGTCTGACATGCCGATTCGGATCAACACTTCGGATTTCCGGGCTTGGCAACGCCGCTTCGCTTCGTCGGCGACGAAGACGAAGGCCCATGCGCGGGCCGGGCTCGTTCACCAAACGCTGACACAAGAAGCCTTCGAAACGCGCGGCGTCGATCCCCAAACGGGAACGCCGGGCGTGTGGCCGGACAAGAAAGTCGGCGATCGGAAGCTTGCGTCGCCGAAAGAACGCGCCAAGGCTCGCAACTTCGACCCGACGCCCCGGCTACAGGACACGGGCGCCCTTGTCGCGTCGATCAACGCACAACCCGATTCGGAAGGCTATCAGATCGGGCCGGCGCCCTTTCCTTACGCCCCGTTTCACCAATTCGGCGCCGTGATCCCCATGACGCCGGCGATCCTTGCCCGGCTGGTTTCGCTTGGGTTCCGGCCGCGTTGGGACAAGGCCGTCGTCATAATTCCGAAACGTCAATACATTCTGCTTCCGGCCCCGTGGCAAAAGCAGATCATGGAAGCCTATTTGAGCGAACGATTGAAAGGGGCGAACGATGGCACTTGACGGAACGAAAGTTTTCACGAATCCCGGAACGCTGACGTTCACGCCTTCCGGCGGCGCGGCCGTGATCGGGTTCACCGTGGAAGGCTTCAAGCTTGCCGTCCGCAATCGCAACGAACCGATCGTCCCGGAAGAATTGGGCGACACGCCCCTTGATTACATTCTCTTGGGCGGGCCCGTGTTGCTGTTCGGCAAGGCTATGCAGTTCGAAGCGGCGACGTTGCGGGCCCTTGCCGATTACGCCGTGTCGTCGACGACGTTGACATGGTCGACGACGCACGTCGGGAAGAAGCTTTCCGATCTGTCGCTTGGGACGCTGTCGTTCGTTCCCGACACGCAAGGACACGTTCAGATCGACGCCGATCGGGCCGTCCCCGTGTTGGCCGAAGAAGTCCCCTTCGAAATCGACATTCGCCGGCGCAAGGCCGCGGAATTCGCGTTCTGCTTCGCGATCCTTCCGCCCGCGGCCGGCGGAACGCTGTTCACGGTCAAGCCGAAGCCGTAAACGTCAAAAGGGCAAAATGAAACACCTTCGGGAAGGGATCAAGGTCAACGGCGGCCCATTGACGGCCGCGGCGCTGGACGGGCTGGCGGAAATGGCCGAAGAACAGGCGCTACAGGCTGGCGCCGGCCCGATCTTCGACGCCGTGCGGGAAAGGGCCGCTTTGATCGTTTCGGCCGGGCTGGAAGGCAATTTAGCCGTTTCGGCCCTTTCGCTGTTCGAAATCTACGCGATCGCCGTCGCCCGATCGGAAGCCCGGAAGGCCGAACGCGATCTTCTGGCGGCGACGATCGCCGCGGCAAGCCGGCTGGCGACGTCGGACTTGATCCCGGACGGGCAAGGCATGACGGAAGCGAAGTTCGCTTTCGACTTTGAGCGGCGGGCGTGGGAAGCACTGGAAGGGGTCTAACGTGGCCGAATTCACGGAAGTCGAATTGGTGAACGCCTTCAAGACCGAACTAGCCGCGCTGGAATGGTCGGCCGGCGTCGCCATTTACGGCGACAACGTTCACGCCCCGGCCGTCTTTTCGATCGACACGGCCGGCGGCGTGGCGGGCGGCGGCTTCCCTTGCGCGCTCGTGATCTTCAACGGTTCGCAATACGAAGAAGAAAACGAACAGTTCGCCAAGACGGCGATTTCCGTCGTCCTGATCGATCGCAACGCCGGCGACGGGAAGTCCGAACTGTCCATGTTGGACGCTACGGGCTTGTTGGCGCAAGTGAACAAGGTTCGCGACGCGATCCGCTACTTTTCCAGTTCACACGACGGCGTCGAAGTGTCTTGGGTTTCGACGTCGGCCGGCGTACCCTTGAAGCGGGCGAACGATCCCGGCGGTTACGTGGCCGTCGAATTGAAGTTCGAAATCCGGCATTTGGCCGTTTCGGAGACGTAAGCCGTGGCTGACACCGTCAAGCTTCGCGTCGAATTCGACGACTCCCCGGCACAGGCCGGCTTCTCCCGGCTGAACGGGAAGGCCGACGCCTTCAACCGGGCCGGCGGACGTCCGGGCGCCGGCGGATCGGACGATTCGTCGAAAGTCGCCGACACGATCGGGAAGTCCGTCGGCGCCGTCCTGATCCAGCAACTAGGGGCGCAAGTCGGCCCCGTGTTGGCTTCGGCCCTTGATCCGCGGAAGACGGCCCGCCAGAAGGAAGAAGCCGGCATCAAGGCCGGCGCCGAACTGACAGGCGCGGCCGTGGGCGCGGCGATCGGTTCGGCCTTGCCCGGAATTGGGACGGCCGTCGGCGCCGTCGTCGGACAGCAAATCGGCAAGCTTGCGGGCGAACTGGCGACGCTGATCGATCCCAAGGGGAAAGCGGTCAATGAGTCGATTTCGAACACGCTTCAACAAGAAGCGGCGACGCGGGCCCGGCTTGGCTTGCCGATCAACGACAACGAATTGCGCCGGATCGGTTCGGCTGAAAAGGCCGGCGCGACGGCGGAATTCGAAGCCCGCCAACGGGCGATCGGCGTCACGAATGAATTGTCCCCGTCGTGGACGACGCAAATCCTGACGAACCTTGGACTGATCCGCGGGCGCCGGGCCGACGCCGGCGGCTTCGCCTTCCGCGACGCGGCTTCGCAAATGACAGAAGATCGATAAGGGCCCGGCATGTCAACGAACGCGATCCAGTTCACCTATAATAGCCTAACGAAAGCCGTGATCGGCAAGCACGAATTGCGCGTCGACGACGGAAAGATTTTCTTCGCCGGCGAATTCCTGCTTTCGGCTACGACGGCCGCGGCGTTCGAAACGGCTTCCGACGCCATGCTTGCCGCGTTCACGGTCAACGACAAGGCGTTCAGCCTTGCCGACGGCGCCCAAACGATCGTGTCTTGGAGTCCGTCACTGAACACGGGTTTCTTGACGCGGGCCCGTGTGGCGCGTGTGAAGTCGCCCCTGAACACGGACTTGTCCGGCCTTTATCGGTTCGAACTGGAAGGCGAAACGTCGCCGCAAGAAACAACCCGCAACGGGCGCCGGGAAGCGACGATTTCGCTTCTGACGCCGAACCCGCGCGAAATCCGGACGCTGGAATTCGCCGGCAAGTGGACGGCCCTTCCGGGCGGAACGCCGTCGTCCGCGAAAGACGCCTACGACACGAACGTCGCGACGTGGATCGCTACTTGGCTGGCGATCGTGACGACGACGGGCATTTGGCAGAATCACGGATCGCCGTCCTTGGATTGGGACGACGAAAACAAGGTTCTGACGTTCCGGGCGAAATATCAGGAAGTGATCTTTTCGTCGTCGCCGACGGACACGACGAACGCCGTTTACACCGTCGGCAAGTTCACCCGGCAAGACCCGGAAAAGTACGGAGAACCGATCTTGAATTCCGGCGTCGCCAGTCACCGGAGCGGCGAAAACGTCACGCAAGCCGGCGGCGGAACAGGACAGGGGACGCCGGGCGCGATCGGAAACAAGATGCCGCGCCGGTTCACCGTTCAGACAACGACCTATTACCAGACGCCGGCGACTTACAAACCGAATTCGTTCTTCAACGACATAATCAGGCCGTGGATCAAGAACACGGTCAAGGCGATCTTCGGAACGGGCCGCGTGATCTTCGAACGCTTTTCCGTCCCCGTGGAAGACGTGGCGGCGAAGTCGATCGAATGCCAAGCGCAAATCCTTGTAGCTTCGGCCGGCGTCCTTCTGGAATACGAAGAAACCGTTCGCCGAATCCACAACCCGAATTTAGTGATCGAAGATGTTTGGAGCGGAACGCCGGACGACTTCGACATTCAACCCGGCGGGCGCCGGCTGACGCTGGTTCACACGATCCGGCAAGTCCGGATCGATCAGACGCCCGTCGAACCGCCGTTCCTGTCGGCGCCGTGGCTGTTCATCGGCCCGGAAGACTTCCCGCAAGAACGCTGGATCATTGATCCCGTGACGGACGCCGTCGTCGCCTACCAATACCGACACGAACGCACCTATCTCTACGCCCCCGGCCGTGGCGGCGGATCAGGCGGGCGCGTCGTCACCGGCCATAGGGGACGCTAATGTCCGGCCCGCCTGATCAATCCCTGTTCGGCAAGCCACTAGGCAAGGCCGGCGTCCCCGCCCCGCAAACGGGCGGCGGCGGGCTTCACTTCGGAATCGGCGGATCGCTGGAAGGCTACTTCGACGAACTGTTCGCCCTTCACGCCGGCGGGCTGTTCGGGATCGGGCTTGAAATGGGATCGGCTTTCGGCGACGCTTTCGGGACGATCTTCGGCATGGGCGCCGGCGAACCGGGCGCCCCGTTCGTGGACGGATACGGGCCGCTGAACGAAGCGGCGAACCTTGAATTGACAGGCTTTGGGGACTAAATGGACGTCACGATTCCCGATCCCGTAGCCGTTCCGACGCCCGTCACGATCGACGGGCTTCCGCTTTCGTCGGCCGATGACGTGATTTGGGAATTGCGGCCCGGCTTGGCGCCGGCCGTGGCCGAATTCACCCGCAAGCGCGAAGTCTTCGAACAGTGGCTTTCGTCCGTCGACGGCCGGTTCGTGAACATGGAATTCGACGGCCGCACGTTCAAGAAGTTGCGCGTCCTTCGCCCGGTTCAAATCGACCCGTGGCACGTCATGGTTCGCGTCGCCGATCGCCGGGCCCGCTGGAAGAACGCGCGAATCTTCGGCCGCTTCAACCTTCGCCGGCAAGTGAACGACGTCCTTCGGATTGTCGATCTGCTTCGCGACGCCGACGTCGTCGATCTGTCCGAACAGACGAAAAAAGACAATCTGGAAACGATCCAGAAGGTACGTTATCGGCGATGGTCTGTAAGTCGCGACGGAACGCCCTACACGGCGAAGACGCTCGCGATCCTTTGCATGAAGGCCCTTCTGATCGAACTGGAAGAAGACGTCGGCGACTTCGACGAAGAAGGCGCGTCGGCCCTTCCCGACAATGGCGACGTCCCCGATCAAAATGAATTCTTGGGCGCCAAGGTCGAAGAGTCGATCGGGCCGCTTCTTCAACGGGCCGAACTACAAGTCACGATCGACGACGACGGGAAGATTCACTTTTACGATCCATACGCGACGCCGGCGTTCCCGCGGAAGGACGTCAAGGCCGGCGCCTACCGTGTCCCCGATCTGTCGCGAATCCAACCGAAGGAAATTGAAGTGATCGCGCTTGTCGAACGCGATCGCCGGATCGCCTACCGGCGGACGCCGACGCAAGAAACGGCCCCGCCGGACAAGCTGACGCCGGCGTCCGATCCGGCCGATCGGCTGTTTTGCGAAAACGTAATCAAGCTTCCGCTGGACACGACGATCGAAGGCAACGTTCACAAGATCGGGACTTGGGTTCCCATGTCGGACGCGCTGGCGGCGTGGGGAATCACGGAAGCCGACGTCCGGTCGCTTTGGTTCTTCGGCGGCGAAGGACTCAAATACAAGTACGCCCGTCGGATTTCGTCGCTTGGCAAGGTCTACTATGACCCGACTTGGCTTCGCCGCGTTCAGGCGATTCTGTCCTGTTATCGCCAGACGTTCCAGCTAGACAAAAGCCTTTTGGACATGCTTCGTTCGTGGAACGTCGAAACGGTTTCGATCATCGATCCCGTCAGTCACCGGCGCCAACCGTCGCCCGTGTTCATGCAATGGTACGACCTTTTCCCGGCGTCGCCGCTGATCGCCAAGAACGGGCCCGTCGACAAAGTCGGCGTCAATCTGTCGTCGTTCGAATCGTCGACGGACGGCTTCCCGACGTCGCTTCTTCCGGGCAACTATGAAGCGGCGCCCGCGGCCGTGTCGATCGAAGCCCCGGCCGACGTGGGCGTCTTCCGGATCGCCATGTTGCAATCCGTGGACGGCGCCGTCGCCGAACGAATCCCGTCGCACGTTGACAACGAACTGCAAATCTTCGATCCGGGCGTCCGTCAACAATTGCAGTTCACGACGAAGAACATGCGGCTGTCTTCGTCGTTCCGGCTGGAAGTTGTCATTTCGACGATCGAAGGATCGCCGAACAGTGACGAAGACGAACCCAATCGGGCGAAGAAGCTTTTCTTCCGGAAGCGGTTCAAGGCGTTCGAAAAGGGCGGCGCGAACCTAGTTCAGACGTTCGTTCGGCTGGACACGGCCCGGATCGACGAAAACGGGAACATGGTCAACGCCGATCAAATGGACGCGCTCATGGCGGCGGAAGCCAAAGCGATCATGCGTTCCTACGACGATCGTCCCGTCGGGACGCCGACGTTCCCGCACGACTCGCGCGATGATTGGAAGTGCCGCGGACACTTCCGGGCTATCCGATTTATTCGCGCGAAAAACGGCGCAACGTCCGTTATTGTCGACGCGACGGAACCGGAAGTTCAGATCAACCCGATCCGCTACATGCCGATTCAAGTTCGGCAATTTCTACAGAAGGCGCTTCCGAAGGAAGGCTAGGACATGTTCGGACTTCACACGGCCGGCGCTGGCGGAATCGGGCAAGACTCCCGCGGCGGCGTTGCTGTCGACCGGAAGTCCTTCCCGCGCTTCATGGAGGTCACGGAAGTCGCGATCGACACGATCACGGAAGTCAATCACGGATCGGGAACGGGCTTCGGTTCGTGGCCGCTGGATCACGAACGCTGGTCGATCTGGCGCGAAGTGTTTCCGGCCATGAAACGGCCGATCGTGGCCGGGCTGAACGGCCTAAACTGGCGGGCCCTTTGGGACGGCGCCGTCGTCGCTCCGGACATGAAGGCGTTCGGCGTGAACGCAATTTTGCAAGCCGGACACGTCGGCGGCGCGGCGCCGGCCGCACAAGTCACGGCCGAAATCCCCGGCCGTTGGCCGTCGCTGATCGTCCGCGGAACCGATCACGATCGTCAACGCCCGATCGCCTTCCCGATGGGCGCCCCGTTCGTCGTCGATCACGAATCGAACCAACCCGGCTACTTTTCCGCGTGGGCTTACGGCGTCGATCCCGACGATCAGTTGTCGCTGACGTACCGGGCCCGGACGGATTCGGCCTTCTGGATCAAACGTTACGGCCCCAATATCCCGACGGGCAACACTTACGGGATCGCGTGGATCATCGGCGACACGAACACGGATCGCGGCGGCTATGGGCTGTTCACGGACGTCGCCTTCGGACAAGCCGGCGGCGGAAGTTCGCATCAAACAGGAACGCCGACGCCGGCCGTGACGCAAAACCTTCTAGGACTTGCCGGCCATGCCGTCGGCGGCTTCATGACGGCCGGCCGGCATCAGGACAAACACCGCATTTCGCTGAATTCGTTCGGCGAACCGATGAATTCCGGACACTTGACGACGTCGACGCTGTTCGTCGCGCCGTTCAGCCTTGGACGCGATCACGACGCCCCGGTCGACTTCGAAGAAGAGTTCTTCCAACCGGCCAACGACGACAAGGGCCCTTGGCTGAAATGCCATTTGCGCTACAACCGCGCCGGCCGGCACACGTGGGCCGGGCTGACGATTGACGGGCTTTGGGAAATCGAAGTCCGCGGACAGACGATCCCGCCGGCGATGGCGATCCCGCCCGTCTACCGTTTCCCCGATCCGCCCATCGAACCCGAACCCGATCCGGACAAGAAGAAAAAGAACCCCCCGCCACCGCCACCGCCCCCGCCACCGGGACAGCCACCGCCGGACGCGCCCGAAACGGGCCCGCCCGATCCGGAAAGCCCGGAAGGCGTGATCGACTCCGCGTTGAAGAAGGCCGCGGAAGCGATCAAGGACGGCAAGAAGAAGATCGACGACGCGGCCGGCAAGGTCAAGGATCGCCCGGATTCGGAACCGAAGGACGGTCAACCGTCGAAGAACCCGCCTTCGCCCGGTTCTAGCGACGGCGGCGCCGGCGACGGCGGACGCCCCGACGGCAACGGTTCTTCGCCCGAACCGGCGCCCGGAATTTCGGGATCGGAAGAAGATTGTCCGCTGGACAAGGCGGCGCCGGCCGATCCGTCGGGCCCGACGTTGCCGGCCGAACCGAATCGATCCGGCACGGCCGACGACGGGACGGAACCGCTACCGGGCGCCGAAGACGATCCTGAACCCGATCGCGATCCGACGGCGCCCTTGACCCCGCCGGATTCCGAACCGTCGCCCCTGCAAGCCGTGGCGACGTTCGCGCGCGTCGCGAAGGCGATCGACGCGCCGACGCCGTTCCGTTGGACGGTCGAACCGTTCGCCGCGCCGGCCTATTCGTTCTTCCCCGACTCCGAATTGGGCCGGGACTTCCACTTCGACGAAGACTTCGCCGACTACGATCTGTTTCAGGCGACGAAGAAGCCGGCCGTCCTTCGCATTGCCGGCTTCGGCTTGCGCGACACGACGTCGGGCGCCCGTTACCAGACGACGCACCCGAAAGGCGTCGTCAATCTGAACCATCCGACGGGCCCCGGCGGCGCGTTCGTCTACCCGCCCGAACTGACGCAACGCCGGCAAGCCGATAACGCGCTGGCGCTGTCCGCGGCCGTGTTCGGCTTCGACGCGAATGTCGGCGTCCGTTGGGGAACGCTGGATCGCGATCTTGGCGTCAAGTCGGGTTCGCAAGCCAAGATCGGAACGACGGACGGCGGCAAGACGAAGGCGCTGTTCACGTCGATCGATACGGCCGCGAAGGAAGACGCGACGACGCCCGCGTTCGGCGTCAAATGCGGAATCTGGTTCGACCCCGTCGCGGAAGGCGACGTCGCCGATCCCGAAATCGGCGACGTGATCTATTCGTCCGACGCTAATTCGCTGGCGTGGTTCGACGGCGTCACTTGGGTAACGCCGTCCGGCGGATCGGGACTTGGCGATCCGGGCGCGAACGGAATCGTCGTCCGGACGGCGCTAAACACGACGACGGCCCGAACGCTGACGGCGCCCGCGGCCGGCTTCACGATCAGCAATTCGGACGGCACGGCTGGAAACCCGACGTTCGCCTTGGCTGACGATCTGGCGGCGCTGGAAGGCTTGGCGTCGACCGGAATCGGCGTTCGTTCGGCCGCGTCGACGTGGGTTCAACGATCGATCGCGGCGTCGGCCGCGGCCGGGCTGGAAGGTCTGTCTGTATCGAACGGCGACGGCGTGTCCGGCAATCCGACGATCGGCTTATCGATTTCGGGACTGACGCAGGCGACGGGAAACACGCCGATAACGTATCTGCTCCCGGCCTATGACGGGACGAACAACAAAAAGATCACGGTCGAATCGATCTTGTCCGGCTTGGCCGGGCTGTCGTCGCTGACGTCTGTCGCCGTCGACGACGAACTGTTGATCCGTGACGAATCGGCGTCCGCCCCGGAAGGCCGGCGGATCACCGTCGTCGACCTTCTGGAAGCCGTCAATGTCTTGACGGCTGATGCTTCGCCCGATTCGGCGGCCGACTACGTCATGACATGGGACAATTCGGCGTCGACCGTGAAGAAGGTTCTTCTGTCGAACCTTCCGGGAGGCTTTTCAATTTCGGCGCTGACGGCGCTGACGGCCGCGCTTCAACCGGCCGTCGATTACATTCCGATCTACGACGATTCGGCCGCGGCGAACCGCAAGATTTCGCCCGAATACCTTTTCAGTTCGATCGACACGCTGACGCAATTGACGGCCGTCGCCGTCGGCGATCTAGTCGCCGTGGTCGACGTGTCGGCGTCGGCGCCAAAGGCCCGCTATTCGACGATCGAAGACTTGTTCGACGCCGTCGCCGGCTTCACGACGCTGTCGGGAATCGCTGTCGCGACGGGATCGTTCGACATTCTACCGATTTGGGACACGACGGCCGCGGCGATCCGCGGCGTGTCGCCGGAGAATATCGGCGTCCCGCTGATCGCTTATTGCGCGGCCGATCAAACCGTGTCGTCGGCGACACAGACGAACGCGACGGGAATGGTTCTAACGCTGTCGGCGTCGGCGTGGTATGCCTTCGAAATGTATCTGAAAGCCGACACGGCTTCGAACGGCGGCTTCAAATTCGATCTGGACGGCGGTTCCGTCACCGTCACAAGTATGTCTTATTGCACGTCGACGCAAACGACGACGGGAACGGCCGGCGAAAACGTGATCGCGCTCGCGACAACGGCGCTGGCGACGGACGTGACGCATCCGGCCGCGGCCCTAACGGACAACATCATTTTAGTCCGTGGACACATTCAAACGAACGCCGGCGGAACGCTGCAATTACGATTTAGTCGAACGGCTGGTTCGGGTAGTGCGACGCTGAACACGGGTTCGTGGATGCGTTGTCAACGCATGGCATAAAGGGGACGCAATGGTCACACAAGCCGAACACGACACACTGATCGATCAGTTCAACACGCAATCCGCGGCACTGGCGGCGGCGAAGGCCGAAGCTGACGCGGCCGTCGCGAAGGTGAAAGCCGCGTTGAAGAACGCCCGCGATACTGTCGCGGCCGAAGTAGCCGCGGCCGAACGCGCCAAGGCCGACGCGATCGACGCGGCCGGCCGTGCGGAACGCCGGGCCGACAAGGCTGAACGTGAACGCGCCGAAATGGCCGAACGGCTGGCGATCGCCGAAGAACAGAAGGCGAAGGCCGAAGCCGAACGCGACGCTTTGAAGGCGAAGATCGTCAACGTTCGGAACGCCGTCGACGCCGGCTAGGCTTGCGGATAGACGCCGTTTCGGCGTGACGATCGCCGACTTCGCCGTACCCTGTTCCGAAAGGGGACGCCATGACGGATAACATCACGGGCCGCGGTCTAACGCCAACGGGCGCGGCTGTCGCCGAAAGCCTTCTTCAACCGCCCGGAAACGCCCCCGGCGTCAAGCTTGTCGATTGGGAAGACACGTCGTTCCGCGTCCTTGCGCTTGGCGCGACGCGCAACGCGTCGACGAAGAAGCTAGCCGACTCCAATCTTGCGACGAAGGTGACGCTTGCCGATTCGGACAACTGGCAAGTGATCGAATACGATCCGGAAGCCGGCCTCGTCGTGATCGTCCCCGATGCCGCGATCCTGATAACGACCGATCCGGCCGCAAGCAAATCGACGCACGGCTTCCCTGTCGGAGCGAACGCTTCGTTCCCGCTTCACGTTGCCGGATCGCCGATCGGCCGCTTTTGGGTTCGCCGGGCCGCGGCCGGACAACCGAATATCTTCGGCTACGGCTACGGAAGCCGCAAAATGGCGTTCGCTTCGAACCGCCAATTCGACGTCGCTTCAAGTCAAACGGCATGAATCCAAACGAACGCGCGATCCTTGCGTCGGCCGCGTCGCCAGTACCGGGCAACGGCCGCGGCTTGGACTTGCTTCCCGTCGCGTCAGTCGGCCCGGCGGCGCCCGCCATTTCAACCGAAACGCTTCCGGACGGCACGATCGACGTCGCATATTCGCAAGCCTTGGCGGCGACGGGCTTTGGTTCGCTGACGTGGGAACTGGCGTCCGGATCGCTCCCGGCCGGACTGACGCTGTCGTCGGGCGGAACGATCGCCGGGACGCCGACGGGCGCCGAAACGGCTAACTTCACGGTTCGCGTCACGGATCAGGCCGGGCGCACGGACACGCAAGCCCTTTCGATCGTCGTCGCCGTTGGCGGATTCCTTGACGGATTCGGCGGAAGCGCAAGTGACCCGGCGCTAGATGCGACGAAATGGACGCAACGCGTGCGAACGGGCGGCGGCGGCGATCTAGGCGACGGTTCGACGGGCGTGAATACCGCTATGGCCGGTAAAATGGTCTGTCAACGCGTGAACGGCGGTTCTTACGGCGTGTTCGCTGGATTCATCACGGAACTGGAACCGGCCGAAGACTTTGTCGTTAGCTTCACGCTCAAGATCGACGGCAACGCCCCTAGCAACTGGAACGAACTACGCTTGAAATGCACCGACAAGTTAGCGAACGGCGTCACGGACGGCCCCGCGAACGGCTACGTCGTGCAACTGGACATAGGCAACGCGTGTCAAGTGCGACGCCATGACGCCGGATGGCCGGGATCACAGATTGGCTCGACGTTCGACGGCGGTCTTACACTGGATACCGAAAGCGACGTCGTCGTCACGACGACGGTTTTAGCCGATAGGGTTCGGATCGTTGTGAATGTCGACGGCGTGGACAAGATTGTCGCCGAAGACACAAGCGGATCACGGATCACGGCGAAGGGCTTCACGGGCATTTGTTTAGAATCCAGCGTCGCCGCCGGCCACCATACGATTGTCGACGATTTCGCGCGGGTATAGCGGATCGATCGCGCTGTTCGAAAGCCGGCCTATTCGCCGGCCTAGACGTTGAAAAGCCAAGCAAACGTCCGGCCCGTTGCTACCTTGCGACCATGACCCGGAATAACGAAAAGACGTCAGACGTCGCCCGCACGAAATTGTTTTCCGTAGACGAAAAGCGGCGCCCCGACGAAAGCCTTGATTCGGATACGAAGAAGATCAAGACACTGACGGGAATCGTGTCGATGGTAGTTGGCCGCGGCAAGAAGCCCGTCGGCTTCCTTGGCGGATCGGCTACGGTCGGGTTCCTGATCCAGTGGATCGGCGAACAGATCACACAACAACCCGAATATCGATGGATTTACTTCGGCGCCGGCGTGTCCGTCGTCCTGCTGTACGGCGCAATGGATTACGGCGGCGTCGTCCTTCGCTTCATTCAAACGCTAGGCGAACGGATGGACAAGCAGACGCAAAGCCTTGTCACGATCGCCGCTGAATTGAAGGCCGGCTTCGCCGACGGCCGGGAACGCTTCGAACGTGTCGAAGCGTGGCAACGCGAACACGTCGCGGCATATCACGCCAAGAAGACGCCGTCGAAATCCAAAATTCAACCGCTGGCGGAACGGCCGAAAACCGAAACGGCCGTCGAACCGCCAACGATCGATCCCTTGGAATAGTCCAAGGCAACCCGGAGAAAACCGCTATGCGTGTCCCCATGCTGTTCCTGTTACTGATCGTGTGCTTCGCCGCTTTGGGCTTCGGCGCCGGCGGTTGTGCGTCGGCCGACGGCAAGTCGCTTGCAACGGCCGAAATGGGCGTCGAAGTCGTTCACGACAATATCAACGGCGGCAAGACGAACGACGAAGTCGAAGCGATCGTCGCCGACGTGAAGGCGAAGATCGACAAGGCGATCGCCCCGGCCGATCCGGCGAACGCGGACGCCGTGAAGGCCCGCGCCGATCTGATCGACGGGATCGAAAAGCAAATCCGAAGTCTGACGCTTGACCCGATCACGCGAAAGAATTTGGAAGACTACTTCAAAGCCGCGGTCAACTACGAAAAGTCGAAGTGAAGGGGTTCGCCCCTTTTCGATCCCGGCTTTAGCTGAACGGCGGCGCCGGCTACAGCCGGCCCGCTTCTTTCCTGAACCGTCCCCAACCCGGAACGAAACATGAACGACAAAACGAAAAAGGACTTGCGCGAAGTGTTGCGAATCGGCCGCGACACGGCGAAGAAGGAAGCGGCCGAATTACTGAACATCGGAGTCGACGGCGCCAAGGAAGCCCGCGAAGCCTACCTTGTCGCCGACGCCAAGTTCGGCGAACTGGACGACGCCGTCGTCGCCGGCGTCACGCCCCCGGATCGCTTCGAACAGAACCTTCGACTGATCCGCGGCGAACTGGCGTTGAAGATCGGCGCGATCGGCAACGAAACCCGCAAGAAGGCCGTGTCGGCGTTCTTCGACGGGCTGTTCAAGATCGCTACCGGAATGTTGTTCGGCGTCGGCCGCGCGTTCGGCCTTGACGTCAAGTAAACGGCGCGTCTTGCCCCGCGCCGGATCGTCGGCGTCCGGGCCGACGATCAACGGGCCGGCCGGGTTCAGCACCCGGCCGGCTTCGTTGTCCCGGCTCAGGCTTGACGCCGGGCGCCCTGCTTCGCTACTGTTGGGGCCGTTGGCTCTTTCGGGGTCACACGTTGCACCTTTCCGAAATCGGCGTCCGCAAGGGCGCCGATCTTCGTTTGAAAGATTCTTTCGGAAATTAGTGGACACGGCTTCATCCGCGCCGTAAATTACTGGACATAAGGAAGCGTGAAAGACTTCCCGAACCCGAACCCGAAAGAACGCCATGTCAACCATCATCGTCGATTACGTCAGGGCCGGCCGTGTGCAAGAAGTGACGTTCAAGCGCTCCGGCGATACGTGGGTCGCAAAGAACGCCCGGCACAACGAAACGCTCAACGTGGCGACGATGGTTATCGGCTACGACGCGCCTTCTGGTAGGCGCGAGTTCAATTCGGCCAACGTTCTTTACTATGCCGTAAAATCCTAAACCCAACCGGGCGCCGGCCCTGAAAGAACCGGCGCCCCTGTCCCCGAAAGGCGACGCCATGTCGCACGTTGACGACTTCACGGCTTTGGGAACGACGCTAAACGTCCGGCGCGTTCGCATCATCGAACGCCCGATCAGGATCAGCGAACACTTCGCCGTCTACCCGGAATATCACGGCCAAACGGCCGGCCCGACGATCGCTTACATTCGCGGCGGCCGGGAATCACGCGAAGACGCCGCGGAAGCCTTTGCGGCCGTGTTCGCCGCGGCGCCCGATCTTCTGGCGGTTTTGAAGAAGGCGCTGAACGCGCAAGTGTCGCAGTTTTCGAACCCGGCTCAATTCCAATCGTGGCTTGCGCTGATTTCGCGCGAAGCTATCGCGAAGGCCGAACGCCATGTCTGAATCCGCATACTACGAAGCCCGGCCCGCCTTCTGTTCGATCTGTAGCCGGCGGTTGATCCCGGCGCCATGCAAGGACGGATTCGTCGGCTACTACGGCTGTTGCAAGCAAGGCGCCGTGTTCTATCTGACGTTCGCGCCCGATTACGTCGAAGGCGTTGTCGCCGATCGACTCCGCGGCCCTGTCTTCGCCGGCATGGGCCGGGCGCTTGGGCTTGGCTGGAAAACCGGCCGGGCGCTACCGTGGCCGACACACCCGGACGGAACGACGAAGACGATCGGCGAAATGACAGACGAAGAACGGGATCAACTGATCCCGCCCGAAAGCAAGCCATGAACACGATCAACATGAAGGCGTATCAACGCGCCTATTATCTGAAACGCCGGGCGAAGGAAGCGGCCCGGATCGGCGGCAAGCTTTGCCGCGAATGCGGCGTCTACACCGCCCGCAAGGGCCGGCCGCGCTGTTCGCGTTGCGAGAGGGCCGGCGCCGGTTCGCCCGACGTGATCGTGAAGTCGCGCCCGTTGAAGCTTGTTCCGACGGGCGAACGTATTCACGACGACTACAAGTTCATCGTCGGCCCGGACGGAACGCCGCGGCCGATCCCGCCCGATCTGCTTCGGCGCCGGTTCCTGTCGTCGGCGCCCGGCAATTCGCGCTGGCTGATCGTGTGGCGCGTCGACAATTCGATCAAGTCGAAGGCGGGTTAGTGCCGATTGGTTCGGCGTCCCGGTTCACGAAAGGAACCCGCCATGAATAACGTATTCCCGATCACCGAAACGATTGACGGCCGCGAAGTTGTCGAAGGCGTCGTCGAAGTCTTGCGGCTTGGCGAAGTCGCCGGCCGCATCATCGAAGTCTACCCGAACGAATGGCACGTCGCCCGGCTGAATCGCCGGCTGTCGAAGCCGCTCACCATGAAGGCCGCGGCGTCGATCGTGGCCGAAAGGAAAAAGGTCGCATAATGCCGAAGATCGCCTACATGAAGAAGTCGCTGTCGCCGGATCGGCTCGCGCTGATCGAACAGGCGAACACCATAATCGCCGAATACGCCGAACAGGGATTCGAATTGACGCTTCGGCAACTTTACTATCAGTTCGTTTCGCGCGATCTGTTCCCGGCGTCGTGGGCCGATCCCGACACGGGAAGCACGAACAACACGCGAAGCTACAACAAGTTGGGCGACGTCGTGTCGGACGGCCGCATGTTGGGCTTGATCGACTGGAACGCGATCGCCGATCGCCTTCGCGAACTGAACCGCCTTCCCCATTGGGATTCGCCGCGCGACATTGTGTCGGCTTGCGCCTTGCAATTCCGCGTCGACCTTTGGAAAGAACAGGAACATCATGTCGAAGTGTGGGTCGAAAAGGACGCGCTGTCCGGCGTCGTGGCGCAAGCCGCGAACGCTTGCGACGTCGCCTATCTGGTGTGCCGCGGCTACGCTTCGCAGACGGCGCTATGGGAAGCCGGGCAAAGACTTCTGGCGGCGCATCGTGCCGGCAAGAAGCCCGTCGTGTTGCACCTTGGCGATCACGATCCAAGCGGCATCGACATGACGCGCGACAACCGGGAGCGGCTGGAAATGTTCGCTCAATGCGGCGTCACGGTTGAACGAATCGCGTTGAACATGGATCAAGTACGGCGTTACAACCCGCCCCCGAACCCGGCGAAGGAAACCGATTCGCGCTTCGCCGGCTATCAGGCCGAACACGGCGACGAATCTTGGGAACTGGACGCGCTGGAACCGCCCGTCCTTGTGAAGTTGATCCAGAAGGCGATCCGGAAATTCGAAGACGCCGGCGC
>ERZ869925.151-NODE-151-length-44177-cov-5.846222_pt1 | contig 44177 bp, 55 predicted proteins | sample MGYA00579311_ERZ869925 | MGnify/ENA primary metagenome ERZ869925 (study PRJEB32216, sample SAMN09231817) | wastewater metagenome | place: USA: Maryland | collected 2016-07-30 | study: EMG produced TPA metagenomics assembly of the PRJNA472060 data set (Reclaimed...
GCGTGGCGATGGACGTGAGCGTCTTCATGTCTTTAGCCATCTCACCAGGGCTGGACTCTTCCATGTTGTGCGTGTACACCACCGGGTCCAGCACTAGGAGCTTGATGTCTGCCTGCTTCAGCAACCCGATGAGCCACTCCACACGCTCCGTGCGTTCAGCCTGGGAGCGCTGGTCACGCTTGCTCATGAGCAGCCAGCTGGACATGTTGTCGTCTGCTGCGTACGTGAGGAAGTTACGCTTGAGCAGGCCGGTGACGTCGTACATCAAGTCGAGTGCGCCGTCGTTGAACTCCCGCAGTGCTGTGCTCAAGGCGTGTACCCGCTTGTGCAGCTCCAGCATGTCATCTTCGTAGCTGACGTACAGGCTGCGCAGGTTGCCATCAGGCTTGAACTCGTTGAAGGGCTGACCCAGCGCAGCGTGCATCATGATGTGCAGCATCAGACTAGATTTTGACACTCCTCCAGGACCTGCGATAACCGTGACCTTGCCTCGGGGCAGAAGTCGATCAACAGCAAAGTGGCGCTCTTCAGGTGTAGCACCCAGGAGGCGTGTGACATCGGCCTTCGCCAGGAAATCATCATAGTCGTCCAGCACCCCGGTGCCGTCTGTTTCTGCACTGAGATAGTCATGCTCTCGCAGGTACTGAACAAGCCGACTGAAGGTGAGGTGGGGTTTGTCTCCATCGTCAGGTGCTGTGTCGAAACACTTAACCGCAGCGCGTGGGTTGCCATCGTAGTTCGCCTCGTAGTAGACCGTCTGTGTGTCGTTGACCTCGCCATGCTCGTCAGCGAATGGGCACCGGATGAAGTGCATCCCGGGGTGGTCGTCCTTGGGGCCAAGGTAGAGGCCAGCCTGCATGAGCGCACTGAGTACCGGGTCGCGTGCGTGTACTGGTGTGGGTGCTGAGCCATCCCAGTCACCGGGCTCTTGCGTACGCTCACCCAGGTACTGCGATGCGTCCCACATGTCGCCACGTATGCACACGTTGTAGTGCGTACCACCACGCAGCAGGGCTGGCAGGTACATGGGCTGGCTGAGCACGTACGACTCACGTGCGCACCATGCCTTGATGCCCAGCTCGCGTGCAGCACCCAGCGTCGCGTCGCGGAGGGCTGCTTCCATGTTGTGTTCGATGGGCTCGTCAAGTGGCAGCACCACACGGTAGCGCGGTGACTCGTCCGTGTGGCCTACGCTGGTGTACACCCAGCCAGCCAAGCCCAGCTCACCGAGCGTAGCGGCCACTTGCTCGGGTTCGGGCGGTGCGCCTGTGCCACGCTTGGTGTTCTCCTCGATGTCCAGGGTCAGCAGGGTGCGGGTCAGCACGTTGCTGTCTTTACGTATGGCAGGGCTGAAGGTGCCCCCGACGAAGTACGACAGAGAGCGCTTGACTTCATTCTTCTCCGGCTTGCTCATGGCGTGATAGTCGTCGAACGACACGCTCATGCGCTGCGGTGTTGCGTGGCGCTTGGCGAACGCGTAGAAGGTGCTGTCTTCGTCTACCGTCAGCCGTCTGTTCTCTACGCCTCCTTTGGCGTAGCTGTACGGTGTGGTCATGCGGTGTCTTCTCCTAGAACGGATTGGTATGGGCAGGGTACGTATTGTCCAGGTGGTAGAACGTGTCTGGTGGTAGACGGTCTACCACCGCTACCGTCGGTAGCTGCAGATGCTGGCAACGTGCGGCACAATGCGTAGCGTCGGCTGGTGCTGCCCTGTGCGGTGCGCAGAGTCCTTTCGCGGGGAACATGGTGTGGGAAGCCGCACCGGGTAGCACCAGCTGACACTCCTCCTTGATCCTTTGACCCGGCCCTGTGCCGGGTTCTTTTTGCTCAGATAACCCTACGCTTCAGTAAGGTATTATTCATGAGCTCCTTTCGCTTCATGACGCAGCTCATGATAATACGTTCACTGTCAGCGCAGTGCTGGCAGGCAACCAACCTCCTCCGCGAAAGGACACCATCATGCAAACCACCACCGCTACCACCAAGCTCAACCCGGTCGACTGTGGCAAGGACGACACCTCCGTGATGGAGGCAGCGTTCGACGGTCAGCGCAAGCGTCCGGTCGTCGCCATCAACCGCGAAGGCCACAAGGTCGTCTGCTGCCTGCGCACTGCACGCAAGCATGGCTGGAAGATCGAAGGTCGCCTGTTCCAGAAGGCCAAGGCCAAGGAAGAGCAACCGGTCAAGCCTGTGAAGGCTGAAGCCAAGAAGCCTGTGAAGGCTGAGCCGGTCAAGCAAGCCAAGCCCGCTGCCAAGAAGGCACCGGCGAAGAAGGCCACCAAGAAGGACCCGCTGCTGGGTTGATACCTTAGCGTCATGAAGGGTCTTGCTCTTCACGAAAATAACTACATCGATCAACTGAACCGCGAAAGGCACCACACCATGTCCACCACCACCAAGCTCTCCCCCGTCGTTGTCTCCTCCATCATCGAAGCCGGTGATGCCGCGTTCGACGGTCGCCGCCGTCGCCCGGTTGCAGCGTACACGCAGGATGGCACCGCTGTGGTGTGCTGCCGTCGTACCGCTCGCAAGCATGGCTGGACCGTGGTCGGTCGCCTGTTCTGAGGTACCACCATGACCCGCATCAACTGCGTCCCTCCCGAAGAGCTCACCGACAAGCACCTGCTCGCTGAGTACCGTGAGCTCCCGCGTGTCTTCGCACTGGCGTACGGTGCCTACCGACGAGGCGTCGACGAAGCCAAACTGCCTAAGACGTACACGCTCGGCAAGGGGCATGTCCTGTTCTTCTACGACAAGCTGGCCTACCTAGAGAAGCGGTTCAACGCCATCTACCTGGAATGCCGCAAGCGTGGCTGGCGCTGCACCTACGACCGTGTGCCTGCACTGCCGATGATGCCTACATCCTGGCAACAGGACTGGGTGCCTACTCCTGAGGCACTACAATTGAACCGTCAGCGCATCGCTGACCGACTCGCAACCAGAAAGGATCCGTATGCAAGTCTTCGTTGAAGTGATCATGCCCACTGCTGCTCGCCGAGCGGTGGCTGAACTGTTTGGTGACCGTGGTCAGGGCCGGGCTCTCTTGCGCACAGTGCGACCCATCCTGCAGCCCGCACCGGTCCGCACCGAAACCGCAGTGGCAGCAGAGCGTCTGCTGGCAGGTGCCCACCGAGGCTACGACCAGCACGTTGACAACGTCCGGTTCATCAAGGTGCTGCCCGCATGGCCGGCCACCAGCTTCGACTACTCTGACCTCGAGAAGAAAGTGGCAGCGCTCATGCCGCGAACTGGCAAGGGGCCTGACACCGGTCGCGTGCCCACCCGGCCATAATTGCAACCCTCCCCCAACCGCGAAAGGACGACACACCATGTCACTGTTACCGACGTACGAGCAACACCCACGCGCGATCTTCATGATGCCGGGAGGCATGACTCCTGAAGAGTTCGACGCACTGTGTGACGACATCGCCCAACGAGGGCTGGTGTACCCCATCACCCTGCACGAAGGCAAGGTGCTGGATGGCTGGCACCGCTACCGTGCGTGCCACAAGACAGGCACACCGATCAAGACCATGGAGTACAACGGGCCAGACCCGGATGGCTACATCATGGCTTGCAACGTGCTCCGACGCAAGCTCACCAGCATCCAGCGTGCCGTGGTGGCAGCGAAGATGCACATGGAACACGGCATCAGCCAGCGTGATGTCTGCCGCAAGGCTGGCATCTCGAACGAGGTGCTCACCCTGGTGCTGCGTGCCCTGCAGACCAAGAACACCCGCCTCATCAGCCGCCTGGAGAACGACACGGACATGACCCGTGGTTCGCTGCGAGAAGAGCTGTCCGACATGGGCATCAAGGTCGGCAAGGTGATCGACAAGGCAGCAGACGCCGAAGACGTGCGTGTCTCCCAGAACGGTGAAGGCACCAAGACGTACCAGCTGCCTCCGCACACGCCGATCATCATGCGTGCCAGCCAGACCTCCCCCTTCCCCACTGCAAAGGAAGACCCCGAGGATGATGACGAAGACCTCATCGGTACCGACGCACCGATACCGTCGGTAGGCAAGCGTGCAGCGCACCCTGAGCGCAAGGCCAAGATCACGCCTGCTCAGGCGCTGTCTGACCAGTACCGTGAGCTGATGTTCGACGAGAAGAAGGTGTTCGTCGAGATGGTCTGGTCTGACCTCAAGCCACTCCTCGTGGACATGGGCCTCTTCGGTGCAGAAGCCAAGCCTGTGAAGGCAGCGGCCACCAAGAAGCCCGCTGCCAAGAAGGCCAGCAAAGCCTGATCACCTCAGTGCATGATACCGCTGCGTCCCCGGTCTATGGGACGCACCACACCAACCCTACTGGAGATCCGACATGGACACCAAGACCCTGGAACGACTGGCCAAGCAATTCGACGAGCTGGCCGAACTCATCACCGCCATCAGCGGCACCTTTCGAGACGCCGGTGAAGGTGGCGATGGTGGAGCAGTCGATGGAAAGACTGCGAAACCTGTACGGGCCGGTGGCAAGCCTGCTGCCAAGTCCGCCAGCAAGAAAGCGGCGAAGGAAGAGCTGACCGAAGACGACGTCCGTGAAGCCATGGAAGCGTTGACCAAGGCCAAGGGCAAGGACGCCCTGATCGATGCGCTGTCGCACGTCGGTGCCAGCCGCTTCAGCGAAGTGGACGAAGGCGACTGGCCTGCGTTCAAGGAGCGCATGGACGAGCTGATGGCCGAAGACGACGAGGTCGACGAAGCACCGGCCACCAAGAAGCCCGCTGCCAAGAAGGCCGCTGCCAAGAAGGCCAAGCCCAAGGCACCGGACCTGGAAGAAGACATCCAGCCCAAGTTCAGCGAGCTGGTCGACGCTGACCGCAACGCTGCCAAGAAGGTGCTGAAGAAGCACGGTGCTGCCAAGCTGAGCGACCTGGAAGAAGACAGCTACGCTGACTTCCTGGCCGACGTGGAAGCCGCCCTCGAAGAAGTCGGTGAAGACGACGATCTGACCGGCTGAACAAGGCACACCCCATGAACCACGCATTTCTTAGCTGCTCGGGTTCCAAGCGGTGGATCAACTGTCCGGGTAGCGCACACGCTAACGCCGACAGGCCCCGTGAGGAAAGCGATGCGTCGCTGGAAGGCACCACGGCACACGCACTGCTGGAGGTATGCCTCCGCATGGAGTGTGAGCCTGACGGGTTCATGGGGGTGCGTCTTGGGCCGGGTCTCATGCTCGTCGACGAGAAGATGATCACAGGTGTTGGGTACGTGCTGGACTATGTACGTGCCTATCTCCTGGAGCACCCGGATGCCAAGCTCCATACCGAGCATACCGTTCACGCCGGTCCCGTTGTCGGGGTCGGCGAAGACGTCTGCTGGGGAACGAGTGACGTCATCATCGACAACTACCCCATCGAGTGCGTGGTCCTCGACTACAAACACGGTGAGTGGCGCGTCGACGCCAAAGACAACTCCCAGCTCGGCCTCTACCATGCGGGCCAGCGTTACGCCCGAGGTCGCTACCGACGGTATCGCAACGTCATCGTACAACCCAATGCACGTGGAACCAAGCCTGTGCGGGAGCACACGCTGACAGACAAACAGCTCATGGCATGGCTGGACTCGGTGGTGCGCCCTGCTGCCCACTTGGCCCTCAAGGAAGATGCACCGCGCAAGGCTGGCGAGTGGTGCAAGTTCTGTTACGCTTCCGGCCGCTGCAAGGCTCAAGCAGACAAGGCCAACAGCATCGCATCCGTTGAGTTCAGGTCGCGAGACCAGACCAACCTGTCCGCTGCTGAACGAGCCAAGCTCCTGGACGAGTTGCCTACCCTGCGCATCTTCATGGAGGACTTCCTGGCAGCATCGCTGCAGATGCTGCAGAAGGGCGAGGCCATCCCAGGCTACCAGCTCGGGTACAACCCGGCTCGTCGCATCTGGGTTGATGCTGACAAGGCCGATGCCATGCTGCGAGAGCTCGGCCTTGGTATCGAGCAACGCAAGCCACGTGAACTGCTGTCGCCAGCCAAAGCCGAGAAGGCACTGCGCAGCAAGAAGCTCTGGCGGGCACCCAAGGGCCACCACATGTTCGGCGACCTGCTGGGTTACACGGACAAGACGCCCTGCATTGAAAAAGCACCATCCGGAACTGAACCCGCCGACAATGAGGGTTCCTAACCCACCATCCCCTTGAAAGGAGCCGACATGGCAAAGGACAAACCATCACTCATCACGCCAGCTGGCATCGCCACCTTCCTGTACGTGTTCGAACCCCGTGAGCCGCGCAAGGGCAGCAAGGGCAAGGCCAAGTACCAGGTCATGATGGTGTTCGACAAGAAGGCTGACCTCTCCGAAATGGAGCAGCTCATCGAAGAGCTCGCCATCGAGAAGGCTGGCCCCAAGGCACCGCAGCTGATCGAGCGTGGCAAGATCAACACCCCCATCCGTGACGCCCTGGAGTACGAAGAGTACGGGCCTCCGTTCGTGCGTGGCTCGCGCATGGTGTCGTTCAAGACTTCGTCGCGTCCACCCGGCATCGTGGACGAAAGCGCATCGCCGATCATGGACCGTGACGAGGTGTTCCCGGGCATGAAGGCACGGGTCAGCTACGGCCTGTACTGGTACGACGAAGACGGCAACAAGGGCATCGGCTTGTTCCTCAACAACATCCAGAAGCTGGGCGAGGGCATGGGTCCGCTGACGGGTCGCCGCAGTGCCGAAGACGAGTTCGGTGCCTTGGACGACAACAAGCCTGCACGCAGCCGTCGTGCACGCGATGAAGACGATGACGACGAGCCGGTGCGCCGCAAGCCTGCACGTCGTTCCTCCCGCGACGATGACGACCTGATGGGCTGAAACCAGCCTGAAGTTCAGCGCAAGACCAGATAATGGTCTTGCGTTTTGCAATCAACCTCCGCAACCAACTAGGAGAACCAACATGGCCAAGAAACCCGCTGCCGCTGACGAAGACCTGATGGGCACCACCAAGAAGCCCGCTGCCAAGAAGGCCGCCGACAAGGCACCTGCCAAGCCCGCTGCCAAGAAGGCCAAGGCCGAAGCCGACGATGAAGACCTGCTGGGCACCAAGAAGCCCGCTGCCAAGAAGGCCAAGGCCGACGAAGGCGAGAAGGCACCCAAGGCCAAGAAGGTCAAGGAGCCCGTGGTGTTCGCTGAAGGCGAGCGTGACGAACTGCTGGCCAAGATCCCCAAGCTGGTGAAGAAGCCCATCAACAGCCGCGACCTCGCTGTCAAGCTGGACATCAGCACCCGCAAGCTCCGCCCCCTGCTGTACTCGCTGGAGCGTGCCGAGATCGTGAAGCTGGAGTCCGGCGAGTCCCGCCTCGCTGGCATGACCGTGTCGCTGCCCTGATCCGGCCCCTGCTTCCAACCGCTACGCCCCTGTCGCTGCATGGCACAGGGGCGTAGGTGTCTAAAGGATATACATCATGGCATCACTCAACACCATGGTTAAGCGAGTAGCTGGCTTGGTAGGCACAAAAGACGTTAACGAATGGGAGGACACGTTCATCAGAAGCATCTTGGACAAGACGTCCAACGGGAACGACACCCGACCATTGACTGAAAAACAGATCGATGTACTCGAGCGTATATTCAACAAGCACTTTGAAGGCTGATCATGAAAGACGCACTGCATATCGACTTCGAAACCTACTCGGAGCAGAGCCTGCGTACCGTCGGTGTGTATCGATACGTGCGCGACCCGTCGTTCGAGCCCTTGATGATGGGGTGGGGCTTCTCGTCCAGCGAAGACGTGGACCTGTGGTTGCCTACTGACTCTCTTGATCTGCCTGAAGAAGTGATCGACCACATCGAGTCAGGCGGTATCGTCAAGGCGTTCAACGTGGAGTTCGAGCGCACGGTATGGAACCAGTACTGCGTGCCCGTGTTGGGCTGGCCTAGGGTTAGCCTTAACCAGTGGCATTGCAGCGCAGCCAGGGCCGCAGCAGCCGGGTTGCCGCGCTCGTTGGACAAGGTGGCCATGGCGCTTAACCTTGCCATGCGCAAGGACCCGGAAGGCGCACGCCTGATCAAGCTGTTCTGTGTACCACGCAAGGCCACCAAGAAAGATGCACGCACACGCATCAGGCCACAGGACGCACCTGAAGAGTTCCGCAAGTTCGGTGGCTACTGCAAGCAAGACGTTCGTGTGGAGAAGGCTGTCGAGGCTCTGATGCCGGAGATGCAGCCCATCCAGCGGAAGCTCTTCCAGTACACGCTCAAACTCAACGAGCGTGGCATACCCATCGACGGTGCCTCCGTGCGTGACGCACTGACTGTGGTGGGTGGCCTCGAGAAGAACATCGATGCCCGTGTGCGCAAGCTGAGTGGAGGTATCCGGGCTACGCAGCGCGACAAGATGATGGCGGTGTTCGCCGACATGGGCGTCGACCTGGAGAACATGCGTGCCCAGACCGTGCGTGACTACCTGAAGCTACACGGTGACACCATGGACCCGGCTGCACGCGACCTGCTGTTGCTGCGTATTGAAGCAGGCAAGTCCAGCACGAAGAAGCTCATGGCTATGTCACGGTCGATGGACCTGGAAGATGAGCATGTGCGTGGCACGTTGCTGTACCACGGTGCTCACACAGGTCGGTACGCTGGCAAGCTCATACAACCTCAGAACTTCATCCGTGGTGGCAAGGGCGAGCGCAAGCCAGCCATCATCTTCGAACTGCTGAAGCAGCGCGACCCTGACTTGTTTGAGTTGATGTACGAGTGGCCCATCACCGCTGTCAGTGAGTGCATGCGTGGCTTCATCAAGGCACCTGACGGGTACCGCTTCTGCGTGTCTGACTACACCGCCATCGAAGCCCGTGTGCTGGCTTGGCTGTGCGACGAACGGACCATGCTCGAGAACTACCGCAAGGGTCTCGACGTGTACAAGGTCATGGCCACTCGTCTGTTCAACGTGGCGTACGACAAGGTTGATGACGAGCAACGCCGCATCGCCAAGAACCTTGTGCTGGGTTGCGGGTACCAGCTCAGCGGACCCAAGTTCGTGGACTACTGTGCGAACGCTGGCCTCATCATCGAAGAGCCGTTTGCCATCGAGGCTGTGAAGGCGTACCGCAAGGATGTCCCAGCCATCGTGTCGGGCTGGCGCGAGGTGGAGGACTGCGCTATCCAGGCGTTGCGCACCAAGGCACCTGTGGAGTTCAGGGGCAAGCTGGAGTTCAGCATGTGGAAGCACTGGCTCTGCATGACTCTGCCATCAGGCCGACGCATCATGTACCCGTATGCCCGTGCCGAGGTGGGTGAGCGGTTTGGCAAGCCGGTGTGGAAGGCCACCTTCCGCACGGAGATCAAGGGCAAGTGGCTGCGGGAGAGCACGTACGGTGGTAAGATCATCGAGAACGCGGTGCAAGGTATCGCCGCTGATGTGATGGTCGAAGGTGCGTACAACGCTGAGCGCAACGACTACCCGCTGATTACCACGGTGCACGACGAACTGGTCACGCTCAAGGAGCTGGGTCAAGGCAGTGCCAAGGAGCTGAACGGTATCATCTGCGATCTGCCCAAGTGGACCACCGGCATCCCACTCAGCTCTGAGGGCTTCGAGTGCGTGCGCTACCGTAAGGGGTGACGTGATGAAGTACCATTGTAGGTGCAGGGCATGTGGTGCTCGTCAAGTAAAACAGAGGCACCCTGACTTGTTCATCCGAGGGCCTTGGTGCCGTATGTGCCGTGCGTACAGGTCGCTACGGGTAGACAAGTGGATGCAGCACCGACGACAAGACACGTGCCAGTGCAACGGGTACTGGTTCCCTCACAGGAAAGGCTCACCGTTTTGCTGGTACCGAAAAGATGGTTCCGGCCGCTACCCAGGTGACCAAGACTTCAAAGGTAGGTGACGTGATGGCAGTATTCCCAGGCGGGCTACCGATGACCCGTGAGTCCCATGTCGAACTGCGCTTCTTCTCCGGGTGCAAAGAGCTCGGAGGCAAGGCAGTTAAGGTGCGCTTCTTGCGTGGCTGGCCAGACCGTATCGTGCTGTGGCCTGGAGGCATCATCCACTTCGTTGAGCTGAAGAAGCCGGTGAAGTGGGTGTACCAGCCAAGGCAGCAAAGGGTCCATTCGTGGCTACGCAAAATGGGCTTCAAGGTTTACGTCATCAAGACCAAGGAAGAAGTAGACCAGTACCTGCAACACATGAAGGAACGATATGAGCTCTTGTCCTAACCCAAGCCACCACCTGCTGAACGTCGAACGACACATCGCGGTGGAGGTAGATGCTACCACCGGTATCTTGCAGCAGCACGTCGTGCTCCACACGGGCGAGCTCATGCTGGCAGAGAACTTCAGCAGCATCTACACCAACGAGAAGGAGGTGCGTGAGGCACTGATCAAGCTCGGGTGGACTCCACCGCCGGAGGGCACAGCATGAGCACCTACGGTTGCCACAACACCACACGTCAGCCCAATTACCTTGTCCGTGATGGCTGGCAAACGCACAGAATCAATAGCGCCGACAAGACCGTCTTGGTCATGCCCAAGCTCAAGGTTCACGAGGACACCATGTCCAGGGATTGCCGGTACGACTTAGCCCACCAAGACCCGCGATGTGCGGGTTGCACCAAGATGCCGAAAGTGCAGGAGTAAAAAACATGAAACCAGTAAACCAAGAGTTCGTACACAATCCGGAGACAGGGCAATGGGGTGATTGCCAACGCGCAGTCATCGCATCACTGCTAGAACTGCCGATATCTGAAGTGCCTCACTTTGGCCAAATAGCCCAAGGTGACTCAGTCGTGTTCTACGCAGAACTGCAGAAGTTCGTAGCCTTGCATGGGTATGTCTACGTGACTACTCACGCAAAGTACGGCTTCTCTACATTTGGGTTAGGTGAAACAAGCGTATACCACGAGATAAGTGGGCCATCCCCGAGAGGTAGCGGTATATACCATGCTGTCGTCGGGTACGATGGTGCTATCGTGTTCGACCCGCATCCGTCCAGAGCAGGGTTAGCCGGTGACCCAGCTACATGGGAGTTTAGCTTCCTGGTCAAGAGGTAATGAAGTGCTGCAACGACGACAACTCCGTAAGTACCAGAACCGTGCTGTGTCCTTCGTCAAGGAGCGCAAGCACTGTGCGCTGTTCTTGGACATGGGCCTTGGCAAGACCATCAGCCTGCTGACCGCCATCACCGAGTTGCAGAAGGAGCGTGAGATCAATCGAGTGCTGCTGGTGGCACCCGTGCGGGTGATGTACGGGGTGTGGCGTCAAGAGGCACGCAAGTGGGAGCACACCAAGCACCTGCGGTTCAAGCTGTTGCATGGCAAGGAGTACTACCGGCTGATGGCCTTGCGATCCACGGCAGACATCCACATCATCAACCCTGAGCAGCTGGCTTGGCTGATCAAGGTGCTGTCCGCCTACTGCAAGCGCAAGTCGTTCGAGTTCCCGTATGATATGCTGGCCATCGATGAGTCGAGCATGTTCAAGAACTACAAAGCCCTGCGGTTCAAGAAGCTGAAGCCACTGCTGGGCAAGTTCGATAGGCGTGTCATCATGACCGGCACGCCTAGCCCCAACGGGTTGATGGACCTGTGGTCACAGATGTACATCGTGGACCAAGGCCAGCGTCTAGGCACCGCCATGGACCGCTACCGTAGGCGGTTCTTCAACCAAGCTGACTACAACGGGTACAAGTATGAAGCTGACGAGGGTGCTGAGCACACCATCAACAAGCTCATTGGCCCGGTGGTGCTCTGTATGCAAGCAGAGGACTACATCGACATGCCGAAGATCGTGGAGAACGTGGTGTACGTTGACCTCCCGCCTGATGCCCGTGCGAAGTACGACAAGTTCGAGCAGGAGTTCTTCTTGGAGTTCGACAAGGGCCATGTTGTTGACGCTGAGTCCGCTGCCACGTTGTCCATGAAGTGCCAGCAGATGGCGAACGGCATGGTGTACGTCGACGAGGAAGACGAGGATGGCTCGATCGTGGCTCGCCACGTGACCCGCATCCACAGCGCGAAGCTGGAAGCGTTGCAGGAGATACGCGATGGCACTGGTGACCAGCTCCTCATCGGGTTCACCTTCAGGCATGACCTGATCGGCTTGCGTAAGATGTTCCCCAAGGCTGAGTCTATGGGCGGTGGTGGGCGTAGCTCCCCACGCGACACGGCACGCATCATCGGTGCGTGGCAGCAACGCAAGGTGGGTGAGCTCCTGGTACACCCAGCCAGCGCAGCACACGGACTCGACGGGTTGCAGCACGCGTCGCACACCATCGTCAACTTCGGGTTGACCTACTCACTGGAGTGGCACCTCCAGCTCATGCGTCGCATCCAAAGATCAGGGCAACCCAATCCGTTCGTCATCGCGCACTACATCATCGCCCGCAACACAGTGGACGAGGCCATCTACGCTGCCATCAAGCGCAAGGCCAAAGGCCAGCAAGGTGTGATCGATGCACTCAAGGAGTACCGCGTTGTGCGGGCTATGTCAACCATGTCTGTAGAGGACCTCATGTCATGAAAGACTTCAAGCCCATGCTGGCTTCCCCAGCTGAACTGGACAAGCTGAACTACCCGTTGTTCGCCAGCCCGAAGCTGGACGGCATACGCGCGACGGTGGTGGGTGGCCAGCTCCTCAGCCGCAAGAAGCTGAAGATCCCCAACAAGCACATCTTCTCTGAGTTGTCCAAGGACTTGTACGATGGCTTGGATGGTGAGCTGGTGGTGGGTGAGCCTACCGCACCTGACGTGTACAACAAGACGAACAGTGCAGTCATGAGTCACGCTGGCTACCCGGCTGCAACCTTCTACGTGTTCGACGTGTGGGACATGCCAAGCGTGTTCTCCAACCGGCTGGCATGGTTGAAGAGCGAGTTGCAGTACGAAGCCGATCACGCATTAGAGCGCAGGCACGCTTGCGAGCTCATGGGTGTTGGGCACGTCAACATCGTTGTGCACCAACACACGCACATCGGCAGCTACCAAGACCTGCTGGCTTACGAAGAGCAGTGCCTGAACCAAGGGTATGAAGGGCTCATCCTGCGTAGCGGCATGGGCAAGTACAAGTTCGGCCGGTCTACTGCCCGTGAGCAGTACATGCTGAAGCTCAAACGGTTCCAGGACAGTGAGGCGCTGGTGCTTGGCATCGTCGAGGAGATGCACAACACCAACGAGGCCACCATGGACCACCTCGGCCACACCAAGCGCAGCAAGGCCAAGGCTGGCATGGTCGGGAAGGGTACAATGGGCGCACTGATGGTGCGTGATGTGCACACTGGCGTCGAGTTCGAGATCGGCTCGGGCTTCACGGCAGAACACCGCAAGCGCACGGACTGGGTCGGGAAGGTGGTGAAGTACAAGTTCTTCCCGATCGGCATCAAAGACAAACCCCGGCACCCGATCTACCTGGGTGAACGCAACCCCATTGACATGTGAGGCCATCATGAGTACATTGAAGTTCAGTGTTAACCACGTCTTGACCTTGGACGATACCGAGAACTGGCGTAAGTTCGCCAGCATGATGTTCTACCTGGAAGACGCTGACCCAGGTTACATGCTGCTCAAGCGTGCAGAGCTGGACCACAACCAGAAGCTCCGCTACGTGCTGGCTTGGTGTACCTACTACAACCCCGGTATCGCTGCCATCGCCAGCCAGTACCAAGGCAGCAAGTTCTACGAGTACCTGCACTCGGTGTATGGTGTGGCGCAGCGTGCCAGCGAGCGTCGTCACTTCCGTGGGCAAGCCGGGTACAAGGCGCTGCGCCAGTGGCAAGACCTGTACCCCAAGCCTGAAGCCATGATCGAGCAGTGCTACGGCGAGACGTACCTGGACGTTCGCAAACAGATGAAGCACATGGCCCAGATGGGTGACTACTTCTACTGGAAGCTGGCCGACATCTGGGACACGGTGTTTGACATGCCCGTGGACTTCACCGGCTGCGAGAAGTACATGCCGAAGGTCCCGAAGCAAGGAGCAGAACTCATCTGGGAAATGGAACGTGGACGTACTCGATACAGGCACGAGCTCGGTTTCGACCTAACCTATCTCATGGAGGAGGTGACTGACTACGTGCGTGGCATCTCGTACCCGGTGAAGGGTGGACGCAAGCTGGCTCTGCAAGAAGCAGAGACCGTGTGCTGTGTGTTCAAGCAACACGTCGCTGGTGACTACCGCTATGGCTACCGCAGCGCGAAGGCGTACAAGCGCCTGATGACTGTCCAGGCCATGGCACCGAAGACCGTTGGTGCGCTGGTGGGTGGCCTGCACGCTGGTGGCATCTGGACACCCAAGAACCTGCACGAAGTCATCAAGGCGATGTGATATGGTTCAGCTCAACTGCCTCACCGCACAAGAGCTCCGTGCTGTGCGCCTCATGGCCCAAGGCATGACCACGAAGCAGGTCGCCGACACCATGCTGCGGAGCTTGAAGACCATCGAGATGTACCTCGCCAATGCACGCATCAAGGCTGGTGCCAGCAATACCGTCAGGCTGGTGTTGCTCGCTGAGCGTGCTGGCCTGCTGAAGGACGTGCCATGAAGCCCCATCTGTTCTACGTACACGGGACCAACGGCAGCGGGAAGAGCACGCTGGCTCGGCAGCTCGCTACAGCCGCTGGTGGCGTGTTCTGTGGCAAGCACGCTGTCACCGGTGTACCTGTATCACAGGCTTTGTTTGCTCCCACTGGCTTCGCCCTCATCGGCAAGTACGAGAACGCATGTGGGGGCGTTGACGGCATCAACCCGTACCGTTCGGCTGTTGATACCGCCGGTATCCTGGCCAAGGACGGCATCAGCGTCTTCATGGAAGGGCTGGCCACACCGGGCCAAGCCACATGCAAGGAACTGACTGACATGTTCAACGGCAACGCCACCTTCTATCTGCTGGACGTGCCTGAGGCTGACTGCATAGCCAACGTGCTGAAGCGTAGGGCACGCAGCAAGCGTGCGCACACCAACAAGCCCTACGACCCGAGCCACCTGTACAAGAAGGCACGCAGTGCCAGGTCTTGGGCTGAGGCTCTGCAGCGAAACGGCCTGCGGTGTAAAGTCATGAAGCCGCACAATGTCTTGGCTGACATCCTTAGCCAGTTGGGCATCCAGCCCCCATCCATCGAAACCCTAACCTCTTGAGGACCACACCATGTATGTCATCCGCGCACGCAACGTCGAACACGCACTGCTCCAGGGCATGAACTACCTCCGCGATTACGGCACCACCACGAACCGTCGAGGCATGGACGTTGTCGAGTCTCCGGTGCCTGTTGCTACCGTGTACGACAAGCCTCGTGAGCGTGTGCTCATGAACGCTGCACGCAACGCCAATCCGTTCTTCCACTTCTTCGAGTCCCTGTGGATCATCGCCGGTCGCAGCGACGTTGCCTTCCTGGCGCACCTGTTGCCGCGCATGGCCGAGTACAGTGACGATGGTAGCTTCTTCCACGGGGCGTATGGTTTCAGGCTGCGTCGGTGGCAGACCATCGAGGACGAGATGGACCAGATCGAAGGTGCCATCACGCTGCTCGAGGACAAGCCTGACACCCGTCAGTGCGTACTCAGCATCTGGAACCCCGAGCTGGACCTGGGTGCCCAGACCAAGGACATGCCGTGCAACGACACCATCGCGCTGAGCCGCAGCGGCACCTTCTGGCAGAACCTGAACATCACGGTGTTCAACCGCTCCAACGACGCCATCTGGGGCTGCTACGGTGCCAACGCGGTTCAGTTCTCCATGCTTCAGGACTACATCGCTGGTCGCTTGGGTTGCGAGGTGGGTACGTACACCCAGGTGAGCAACAACTTCCACGCGTACACCAGCAACCCGTTCTGGAAGGCGTACACCAATCAGACCAACGAGCTGTTCGGGTACGACAGCTTCTATGATCGGTCAGGCTACGGCAAGACGTTCACGTACAACCTGTTCGCCGAGCCCGACCTCTTCGACCAAGACCTGGAAGTGTTCTTCCGCGTATGGGACGTTGCTGGTGTTCGCTTGCATTCCACCAGCGAAGCGTTCCTGCATGTTGTGCTGCCGATGTGGGCATCGTTCAACACGTACAAGGCTGGTGACCTGGACGGTGCCATCGCGCTGGCCAGCACCATCGCAGCGGCAGACTGGCGCACCGCCTGCGTGGCGTGGCTGAAGCGAATCCAATTCAACCGCGAGGTGTGAACATGACCAGCAAGACGATGGTGCAGCGCACCTTGTTCCGCTTCCGTGCGTCGTGGGTCAAGCGATTCCACACCCACTCATCCATCAACACCGAGCACCTCGGCCAGCACAGCCACACGGTTGCGATGATCGTGTCGCAGGTGTACCCGGCATGTTCGAAGACGCTGCTCATGGCTGCACTGGAGCATGACCTGCCTGAGTTCATCACCGGTGATACGCCTGCTCCAGCCAAGTGGCAGAGCGCGTCCCTGGATGAAGCCTTGGGCAACCTGGAGTCCTTGGTGATGAATGACTGGGGACTGACCCGGCCTGATGACCTGCTGCCGTACGAACGTGCGCTGCTGAAGTGGGCAGACATGGCAGCACTCGTGCTGTTCTGCCACAAGGAAGTGACCATGGGCAACAGCACCATGCAGCACACCCTGGACACCGGCTTCAAGGTGATGCTTGACCGGGCTGGCAAGATGCTGAAGGACGCATCCGCGTCCAACAGTCCGAACCTCCACCTGATGGCAGCACAGGCCATGGACTTCTCCACCGAGCTCTTCGAAACCTTGAAAGGGTACAAGCATGATCAGCAAGACAGCGTCGCCGTTTAACGGCACCACGGCAGATGACCTGGTGACAGGTGCCAACAAGACCATGGTCGGCGGTGGGCACTACCACCAAGGCAGCAAGGGGTTCCAGCATTGGGACCTCGTGGCCTACAACCGTCTGGGCTACCTGGAAGGCCAGATCACCCGGTACATCAGCCGTGCGCGTCACAAGAACGGCCTGGAAGACTTCCGCAAGGCGCACCACTACGTCATCAAGATGAAGGAGCTCTTCAGCATCCGTGTGGGTGGCATCTACGGGTTCTTCCAGAGCCGGGTGTATGAGCCCCAACATGAGACCGGTGTTGTGGCGTACAACAACGTGCGCCGCTTCTGCCGTGAGCAAGACCTCACCACGTTGGAAACCAACGCCATGTTGATGACGTGTCAGTGGCTGACCATGCAAGACCTGCTGGTGCTGGAGTCCATGACTCACGAGCTGGTGCGCGGTGCTGAGCTGTCTGGCGTCAACCAGAAGGTGCGTGCAGCAGTGGCCGAGCTGAACCGTGCTGGCGTGCTGCGCCCGACCACCATCGAACTCACTCGTGCGGAGACTCAGTCAGGGATGACCCGTGTCCGCTGGGCAGAGTTGCTGATCAAGCAGTTGCCAGAGCACCACGAGGGCCGCAACTCATGGCTACTCAACTACGGCAGTCGCGAGGAGCCTGAAGAAGCCGGTGCTGGCTACGTGTGCCAAGACCCTGACCTGTTGCACCCGGCACCACTACCCCACCCAAGCCCAGACCACCCCGATGGTCTGGTCCAGGTTCACCCGGACAGTCAGCAGTAACGCAAGCCCGCCTCGTGCGGGCTTTTTCACGACCATACCTTATCAGGATGAAGGGTCTTGTCAAGACTCATGAACTCAGGAAGAATACGTTCATTCGCAACCGGAGAACACCATGTCCTGCTTCACTGCAACCGTCGAATGGCTCGAACTCACCCGTAAAGGGCAGCGTCTTGGTTACACCGTAGGTGGTAACTCCACTATCCGGGTGCCTTCCTGTGGTCACGAATCTGCTGCTTCCGCTGCCCATGACGAACTCTACCCTTCTTGCGTTGGGTCTACGTGGTCGCAGCCCGGTGTCGGTCGGTTCAAGGTTGTGTCCTTGTCTGAATAACTTAGTATCTTGAAGGGTCTTGCGGTTCTTGAAGCCCTTCAAGATAATACGTACATCGATCAACCGGAGAGCAGCATGAACCTCGCACAGTGTGTCGCTACTTGGACCCAAGCCTACGAGATCCACAACCCGTCGTTTCCTGACATCAACCTGGAAGACCAGATCAGCTACGGCATCAATGACTGGGAAGCCGAAGACCACAACGATCAGAAGTTCGTGGGCGAAACCAAGGCGAAGGCTGAAGCCAATCGCGCTGCCTACTACGGAGCATGAACATGATCCAGAACAAAGTCATCGACATCCTGAAGGGCAACCCCAAGGCCAAGCGTGCAGCACGCAAGGCCCAGGTCGAGATCACGCTGTACGACCTGGGTGCCACTGGTGTCTCCGTTCAGGTCAACGGCAAAGAGGTTTGGCTGGCACCCAGCATGGATCGTGCTGAGGATGATGCCAAGCACCGCAAGGAACGCGCCGAAGCCCTCGGCCGTACCGTGTCTGTCACCAAGTTCTAAGAGGATCACATGTATACACTCATACTCACCATCGTTGTGTTCTCGTCACAGGCTGGCGCTGCCGTTGAGTCGGTGCCTGGATTCACGTCTTCGCAGGCTTGCCTCGCTGCTGGCAACGCGTGGGTGCAGCAAGCACATGAGGTCAAGGACCGCTACGGCGCGTTCAGGGCTCTCTGCGTGAAGGTTGGGTGAAGACTATGCTTTACTTCATGACCAAGCCCAAGTCGTCGCAACCGGGTGATGGCACCAGCCGGTTCTTCGCTGTGCCTGATGAGGCGTTGCAGCGCAAGGTTGAGGACGCCGTTGTCAAGCGCGTCCCTGAGGCCGGGTACATCCAGTTCCTGGACACCTTCCCGGCTGGCGTGCCTATCACTGTGCTCGGCAGCACGGAGGTCTGCTGACATGAACATGCCTAACCGACTGAAGGTGAAAGACGGAGCACTGGTGATGATCGATGGCACCGACGTCACTGCGTACCTCAAGAGCAAGACTCGCTTGGAAGGTCAGCCGGTCGTCGTTATCCTGAAGGACGACGCCGAAGCCTTGCTGCGGGATGCGTTGCGCTGGCGAGCCCACATGGATGAGCAGTTCTCGCTCTGTGCCTAGGTCGATACCGATGGTATCGGTTGTGCCGCCTAAGCCGCAAGGCTAGGGCAACCCTACACCCACCCCTAACCCGCACCGCGTTTGGCCAGCCAACGCACAATCTGAAGGAGCCACCTATGTCCACCCTTGCTGCTTGGGCCATTGGCCTGCACCTTGCCACATACCACGCTGCACCCAGCTACACCACGCCTGATGGCAGCATCCGCCCGTACCAGGGCAGCAACCCAGGTGTCTACGTGGTGAGTCCTGATGGCCTGACCGCCGGTGTGTACCGCAACAGCCGGGACCGCACCACCGTCTACGCGGGCTGGTCGTATCGCAGCCCCCACACGTATGGCGATTGGGGCCTTACGTTGGGGGCTGCTACCGGGTATGACACCCCTGGAGGAATCACTCCGATGGTGGTGCCGTCTGTGCGACTTGGGCCAGTGCGACTGGCAGTGTTCCCGAAGGTGCAGCGTCTGAACCAGACGACTGCGGTTCACCTGTCGGTTGAGTACCGCTTCTGATCAACGCGTCGTAGGAGCGCTCGCAGAGGGTGCCGGAAGCTCGATCTTCTGCAGCGTCTCTTCCCAGCGCGATGTATTCCGCTGTACACGAGCCGAGTAGTCCTCCAAGCGTGCTCGCTGCCGTGCGACAGACTGCAAGGGCGGAATCACCGCTTCGGTTGCTGAGCTGGTGTTGCAGGTCGGTGACACGCTGCTGCAACCGACGGTTGACAGACTCAGCATCACGCAACCGACGGTCATCAGTACCAGTCTGTTCAACGTAGCCATCTTGTGCTTCCTTCTGGGTGTCGAGGCGCTGCTGGGTCACACCCTTGGCCACCTCGGTACGGTTGATGACTTGCTCCGTGTCGTTGACGCGGGCTTTGCTGCACCGGTCACGTTCGACAGTGCGGCCATAATCGTAGCTGACCCACACCAAGCCAGCCAGCAGAGCCACGTACGCGGCGACCTTGATGGTACCTGCTTCGATCATGGCTGCACCCCCACCAGCGTGCCGGTAGGTGTCACCGTGATGACACGGTTCACCGCCTTGGCTGGCTTCCGGCTGGACACATGCACCCACGCACGGGCCTTGCCATTGGGGTACTCGTGGATGAGCTGGCCGATGCCGAGCTGGTCGACCACGGGTGCCAGTGCCTTGCACAAGTCGTAAGGCGTACCGAACGATGGTGCCGTCCAGTCGATGGCCAGCATCTTGACGTGGTCACTGGTGTCGTCGCTGCCCAGAGCCCGGTTCAGCTTGAGACAGCGAAACCCGCTGCTCACGTTGATGGGTACAGGCCGGTTGACCAGGGCGCTCAGGTGCTCCCTGATGCGCTCCATCATCTCAGCAGTCTCAAGAGCTTCACGAAGCAACATGGTAGGCACCTTGTTGTCGATGCCGAGTTGTTCGGCTTTACTGCTGCGCTCGAACTCGGCGAGGGTGAAGTGGGCCGTCAGCTGATGCATCACAGCACCTCTTCCTTGATCTGCTTGATGGTCTTGTCACGCCACCCGGCCACCTGACGCACCACCGCACCCACCAGCCACCACCCAGGCAGACCAGCCACCAGGAGGATGGACCAGTTGATGAGCTTCGGCCCGTATGTCGGATCGATGTCCATCATGTTGAACACCGCTGCGATGCTGGTGTACATCCATGGCATGGTGTTGTGCATGAAGGCCAGAGCAGGCAGGCCGACCACCAAGCTCGAGATGGCACAACCGACCAGACGACGCACGACATCTTTGTGCGGGTCCTTCTCGTCGAGTGGGATGACCTGGAGACCCAGGAAGAACGCGACCAGGGTCACCACGAAGAACGCCACCAGGGCGATGACCTTCCCTCCCAACGTGGTGCCACCAGCCATGGCGATTGATTCAGCTGACATCTCGATACCTCTTTTGCTTGTGAGAGACATGTCATTCTCCTGGTTAACTGTTGATCTGTGCGACAAGGTTGGGAGAGAACTGGACGGTAGAACAAGCCCCTATCGTACCGTCCGAGTTCAGTGAAGGTATGTAGTAGTACATGTTGCTGCTGGACCCTGAACTATAAGTGACTCCTACCGACCCTTGATATGTCCAGACCCCGGTCGTCGGGTGCCTGAACAAGAACACCATGTATGTGCCAGTAGTGTAGTACGAGCTGTTGATCGTGCGGAAGGCCAAACACATGCGAGTACCATCACCGGACAAGCAGTGCCACCCTGAGTACTCCGTGCTGGACGGAGCGGTGCCGAACGAAGACGGGATCACTCGGAGGACTTGTTGTGCGGTGATAGATGAAGAACCAATGTCACACCATACGTGTCTTCTGAGTGTCACCCCAGACTTCAACGCATACACCCGAGCCATGATGTGGAGCCCATCCCGGCTCAAGACATAGCCCCCGAACTCCCCACGCACACCCGTTGATCCGGTTAGGTCCGGGTTACTAGCGATGACTCCAGTCAAGGATGGTTCGTAGCTGGCGAAGAACGTGTACGTACCCGCTGAACGTTTGTACACCCATGCTGCGGTAGATGACCCACCAGCAGCTACGAGCATGGTGTTACCGTCGGCGCTGAGTTGAACGTTGTAGTATGGGTTAGCAGTTGTACCAGATGGCTTGATCTTCTGTACTCTTGACCATGTACCGCTGCCAGCCCAGGTATACACGTACAACGCACCTACCTCACCGCTGCCTGCTGGGTCACCGCGTTCATCACCACACACGACCATGGTTGTGCCATCTGCCGAGATAGAAACGTGTCGTGTGCGTGTCGTCGACACACCGTAGTAGCCGGACCAGTAGACGTAGTCCGTGTATACAGGAGTGCCGCGAGACCAAGAGCCAGCAGACTTGTAGAACGTCTCTACGGCACCATCCCAGAACCAGTTGGTAGGGCCGCTAGACGGATGAGTAAACCCGTTAGCGTTGATGGCGTTTGTCACTACCACGCGGGTGCCGTCGTCGTTGACTGATATGCAGTTGGCCTCATTGCCTACGCCGAACGAGGGGTACACAAAAGTCGAGACCAATTGGAACACGCCTGATGAGTTGCGCTCGTAGATCAAAACAGCGCCACCACCTGTACGCACATTGACCCCACCGACTATCGCGTTAGACCCTGTGCTGGAAGCGCACAGTGCCATCACATTGCCGTTGGCAGACACACAGACAGGGCTCTGTACCGTACTGATATTGTCGGCCCCGACAGGTGGGTTGATGTCAGACAGCGAAGCAGTGAAAGACCGGCCTCGCAAGTCAGCCATGCTGATGGGCGAACCAGCAGTCTGCTTCTTGGCCAGATACCGGACTAGCACGTCGGACATCTGGAAAGGAGCAGTGCTGCTGAGCTGGAGTTCGGTGTTGACCGCCGAAGCAGCCAGCACACCAGATGCAGGGAGTGTCATGGTTGGAACGCCTTGACGTCAGACTTGCCGATGATGTCACCGGTCACGGTCAGTGCTCCAGTGATGGTCTGGGCGCTGGCTGAGTTCACGATTGGCACACCGTGGTTGATCATGTCCGCGACCAGGGTGGACAGTGCGTTCACACGGTCAACCAGTGCAGCGATCTCAGCCCGACCATCGGAGGGCTTGTCTGCCCCGTTGTCCAGGTTCGCTTTGGTGAGGGGCGTGAAGCCGGGATCAGATGGGAACGTCATGATGCTGCGATGCCTTCCACAGTGTAGTCAATGAGAGCCGGGTCAACCAGCGTGTTGGCGCTATTGTAGAACTTGACCCGTGGTCCGTCGGTGCCGTCCTTGTCGATGACCGTGTGCGTTATGGAGCCAGTGGCGTTTTGCACAGTGATCGAGATGCGGCTGATGTATGCCCAGACCTTGGAGATTGGCAACCTGATGTCGCCGGTGCCAATGCGGTGTACACCAGTCAGCGCAGATGGGTCCACGTCGTTGCCGGTCTCGGAGGTCACCTTGCCGATGTACGTCACCACGTAGCGGTACAGCACGCAGATGGGCGTGACACCGGGTCCAGTGGGTGAACCAGCAGGCACGCTGACCGTGATCTTGGTCTTGATGTACCGTGTTGTCACAGGGCCACTGACTGGTGCCCAGGCAGACCACGTAGACCCATCGGCAGACGTAGCAATCTGGAACAGCACGTCACCATCAGCTTGGTGTGTCTCGACAGGCAGCACAGGCACAGTCACGCCGAAGTCAAGCACGGGTGTCTCGTAGCTGAACGAAGTCACCGGGTCCCACACCCACCGCGTGTAACCATCCCAAGTGGTCGGGGTGGTGTCCCAGGTGGTCGGGTCAACAGCGCGAAGCACCTGCTTGCCTTGGTAGTAGTCCACTACGCAGTTGGTCTTGACGCCATCAGGCCAGCTCTCGTTCTGATAGTCGATGTACTGCAGAGCAGACCCCAGACGCGGGTCAGGCAGCGTAGCGTAGATGAACAGCGCAGTGCTGGCTTCCACACCGTAGTTGTCGATGGTCTTGATGGCGAACACGTAGTCCCCTGCCAGCAACAGGTTCGACTCGACCGGGCTGGCAGTCTGGAAGCCATCATCAGTCGCGAACGGGAACATGTCATCCCAGGCGTACGGGCCTGTGCCTTGACGGAACCGCACGACGTAGCCACGCAGATCAACCGGCTTGTCCTGCAAACCCCAAGACCACTCGAACTGGCGTGTGCCGTCTGGTTGTGTGCTGACCGTGAACGAGGTGACGTTCTTGGGTGGCAACAGCACCATCTCACCGGTGACAGTGTATGAGTACTCACCCACTTCATCCAGCGTCTGCATTCCGCCACCATACACGTTGAAGCTGGTGAACTTGAACTTGATCTGCTTGCCAATCATCGACTGGTCGAGCTGCTCGCCCTTGAAGATGGCTTGGTCAACACGCACGAACGAAGCCCCTGCACCCTGTGTCGTCTTGCCGATGCTGTCGTAGACCTTGCGTTGCAGGCCGGACAGCGTGTACTGATTGGTGCCCGTCAGAGTAGCTGTCTCGTACGAGAAGTACTCAGGCACGCCAGCACCACCAGACTCACGCACGTAGCACAGCGTAGCGTTGCGCTGCGCGTCCACAGCCGACCCGGACAGCAGGGTACCACCAAGGCCAGCCAAGGCTACAGCAGCGGTGCCAGTGGCCCCCAAGGCAGCGCCTAGCGTGCCGTAGCGTGCGCCACCGGACACCCGACCTACCTCCTTGTACGACGTGCCATCGTAGCTGGCCCACACCACGCAGCCACCCCAGACAGGCAGTTGACCGCTGATAGCCAGCCAAACCTCCAGACCGGTTGTGCCGATGGCCAGCTCAACAGGAGGTTCGAAGAACACAGGCGTAACCACGTCACCAGGAGCGACGTTGTAGTTGTGTGCGAAGCCTGTGCCGACCTGGGTGGGGTAAGCCACTGCGGTGCCGATGCCGGGAGGCGCGTCTTCTGCGGTGAACAGGATGTCTCCGTTCGACTGTTCCTGGTGCTTGGTCAGGCGCACAGGCGTGTGGTCGAGACCTTGGTTCGGCTCAGTGAGGGTGACGAAGTCCACGACCGGCTCAAGGTGCGAGTAGTGCACAGGCAGTGTGAACGTGTACTCGTTGCGCACGTACAGCGACCGTTGCAGCATATGCTGAGCGATCAAGCGGGCCACATCAGGGTCGGTCACCCAATGAGCCTGAAGTACTTCGGCACTGCGGAGTCCGAACAGATCGATGTTCGCTTGGTCTTTGGCTTCAGCCACCTCGATGTTGAAGTCCTTGTCCTTGTTCAGGAACTCCACACGGAAGTGGTTGTACGTGTCGGACTGGGCCTTGCGTTTGATGCTGACCGTGTTGCCTTCACCGCCACGGATGAAGTCGTCATCGGTCAAGTCATACAGCGGAGTCACGTTCGGTGTGTACGTCTCGCCGTTGCCTGTGATGGCGGTGTCGCCGAGTGGGATGAACTTGAGCTTGCGTTCAGACCAGATGACTTCTGAGTTGGAGTACTGCATCACCTTGCGCAACACATCAGACGCAGGTACTTGCGTCGTGAGTGCAGGCGAGAACCGCAAGCCCACTGCCTTGCAATACTTGGTGTACAGCGTGAGGTCACCCATGTACACGTTCGGGAACCGTGCTCCGTATCGCTGGCTGGTGAGTATGTCGCTGACGACAGATGGGAAGTCGGCCTCACCCAGCAACGAACCGCTGAACTTGCCATTCACGACAACGCTATGGTTCTCTAGCTGGGCGTTGTCGTTCAGCTTGTAGCTCTGGGAGTACAAGATGCACAGGCCAGCATAAGGCACCGCTTCAGCAGGGTGATTGGTTGTCAGGTGGCTCCAGATGTCTTGCGGCACGTACCCGTTCTTCATGGACAGCCCGGAGTCAGCGAACAGCCGCTTCTCCTTGCCAACGAAGACATGGCTGATGCCAGTGACTGGTCCCTCGCACACACCGAAGATACCTGCTGCGTAGTAGCTGTACGTGGTGGTCTCAGTGTCGACGCCACCACCGCCACCCTTGCCACCACTAGACTCGGTGGTGGTTGTGGCAACAGGGTTGAAGTCCCCGTACCAGACGAGGTTGATGGGCACCCGTGTGGTGCCATAAACGAGAGGGATGACTGCGCCGTACGTGCTGCTCTGCACGCGGAACGCTTCGATGCGCGTCGCCGAGACGCGGACCGTTGTTGAACCACCCATCACTCACTCCTTCAATGTGAACGCTCGTGGCGTTCTGCCAGCCAACGGGTGTTCATCCAGATTGCTGATGATCACCCCAAGTTTGATGTACGCGTGCACCACGCGACCAGGGGCCACAAGTATGGCACCGTGAGACCAGGTCCGACCGTACTTGTACACCAGTGCGTCGCCGGGCTTGGCTTGGTCCAAGGGCACCTCGTCGAAGTAGTCCAGAACGTGACCGAGGTACAGCTCTTCGCTGCGGTGCAGGTGCCAGTCAGGTCGGTACGAACCAGGGTCGAACCTGGAGCATGCACCGGCATCAGCGAAGACTTCGATCAGCAACATACCGCAGTCGACACCAGCACCCTTGATGCGCGCGCATGGGTGGTAAGGCGTGCCCACCCAGGACAGCGCCTGCTCGATGACCCGGTTGATGGTGTCTTCTTTCATGCGATGGTCTCCGGCACAGGGATGTATGGTTGCCCACGGAACCTGTTCAGGTTGTTGAACACCGTCAAGCACCGTGTGCGGGTCTTGTCACAGCCAGCACTCACGGAGAACTGATCACCGACTTGAGGCATGGCCACAACAGGGTTGATCAAGATGATGTCAGTGCCGTTCTGCTTCTTGATGGTGTACGTCAGGCCAGCGTTGTTGCCGCTGATCCAGCGCAGCACGCCGAGTGAGTACCTGTCCGCAGGCGGATCCACCAAGTCGGTCTTGATGACTGTCTTCGTTGTGCCAGTCACCACCGTGCCGACTGCAGCGAACGAGCTTGGGTCAAGCCCACACGTCCCGTCGTACAGGGTGTTGTGGCAACCCGGCTGGTACAGGTTCGCTGGCACCTTGGTGTCCAGTAGCTCGGCAGGTGACTTCAGCTTCAGCGAAGCGAAGTTACGCTCAGTGCTAACTTCAGCCACTCGACCCAGGTACATGTGGATCTTGCCGACCAGTGCGATGTCGTTGGGTGATGCAGCGAAACCACGCTCCACATCAATCACAGCACCATCCATGCCGCCGGAGGCCACGAACTGCACCAGAGGCAAGCCAGCGAGTGTGGTACCTGCTTGGCTACTGGTGAGATCCACCGTCATGGTACTCACCTCGACACCGGCCACGATGCTGATCATGGTGCGGTAGAACAGAGGCCCGACAGACCACGTGTCTGCACCGTACGTGACAGCTCGGTCGCCAGCGGTGTACCTGAAGATGGCACCGCTGGCGAGCGTGATGGTGTACAGGTCTACGAAGTAGACAGGGGCCTTGCTGTTCAGCAGGGCCAGGAGTTCATTGCTGATGGTCTTCATGGCTTCACCGTGACGAACCGCAGTTGACGAAGTTCATGCAGGTCCTTGAGGAACTTGGATGGGTTGATGTAGTCATCAGCGAACCGGCACCGCTGATAGTACTGCCCAGACCACTGCACCACCTCCGAGCCAGCGGGTGCAGCTGACAAGGTAGCCACACCATTTGCGCCGACTGTGCCTGTTGCTGCAGAGCCCGCCACCTTGAACGACGCAGCTCCGTTCACTGCGTAGATGGGTTCAAGGTTCCCACCGATGGACCGCAGCAGTTGGAACTGAGTGGTGACACCGTTGCCGGTACCAATCTGCACATCGGTCGCCGTGTTGTAGTCCGGGTCGGTGTACAGCCACGAGTCCCACGAACCGTAATGGTTGTTGAAGAAGGCCAGCAGCTGGCTGAGCTCACTCTTACCGTTGCCTTCACGCAGGAACTCGTAGCTCAGTGTGTACTCCCAACGTGGCGAGGTCCACGACGTTGACCGGTACTCCCGGCCTGACGCGGCCTCGCGCACGTTGGTCTTCCAGATGGGCTTGCGCGTGATGCCCCAAGACAACCCAGGCAGGGAAGGAAAGACAAGGTTAGACATTCGGGAGCCCACCAGTGTTGAAGTTACGAACCTGAGCAGCGAGGCTACGCGCCAGAGCAGCACCGTTCTCATCGAACAACCGCTGCACGCTGCGTGCATCCAGAGCCTGGACCGTGAAGTTGACGCCTCCGCCACCACCGCCATTTTGAGCGAGGTCCTGGATCACACGTGATTCTGCCTTGGGCAGCACCATCTCCTCCTCGTGCAGTTGGGTCATGGGGTTTGTGCCGGAGGGTACCACCCACCCACCACGGGCCGACGGCACCTTGCCCGACATGGCACTGACCGCACCAAACACCGTTGCCAGCGCAGCCACAGCCAAGCCAGGACCAACGATGGGGATTGGTGCCACAGCACTAGCAGCGCCAGCGCCAGCCTTTGCGGCCTCGACACCGATACCGGCCATGCCCAGCAGCCGCTCCTTGGCAAACGCAGCCACACGCGCGATCAGGATCTTGGTGATCTCACCGATGATGGCTTGACGGATGCCGCCCCAGATGGTGGCCATGGCCTGTTTCGCGTTCATGCTGCCCGTGACCATGCCCTCCACCGCACGAGACATGCCGGTCTGCATGGCGGTGAACACACTGTCGATGGGCTTGACCGCCTCCATGGCTGTCTGCATCCGCAACCCGTTCATCTGGGCTTGGTGTTGTTGCTCGAGAGCCAAGATCTGCTGGTTGATCTTCTCGTACTCGACCGGATCACGCTCGGGGTCAAGCAACGCCTTTCGCGATTGCAGATACTGCATCTTGATGGCGTTGCGTTGTTCCTCGAACTGCTGTTCGAGCATGAGCATCTGCTGCTGGTCCATCATGCCAGCGTCCAGTTTCTGCTTCGATGCAGCCCGCTCCGCTTCAACAGTAGCGAGCTTCGACTCCATGCCAGCCTTGGCCCGTTCTGCCTCGATCGCCTTGGCATCACGTGCTTCTTCACGCAGGATGTCGATTCGCACACGCGCCAGCTTCTGCTCGATCTTGGCTCGGTCAGTTGCGCTGAGGTCAGCAGCCTTCAGCTTCTCTTCCCAGAACTTCTCTTCCTCGGCTTTCTCCAGGCCACGCAACGCATCCTTCTGCGTAGCCAGTAAGCGCAGTTGTTCGAGCTCAGCCTCGAAGATTGGCATCTGGGTCTTGGGCTTTTCTTCCTTCTCTTTCTTTTCCTTCTTCACCTTGGGGTCTGTGAACGACTTGCTACCGCGCTCACCTTCAGGCTCGCCAGTACCCGTGTCCGCTGACCAGATGGAAGCGATACGGTCGCGTGTACGCTGAGAAGACTCAGCCATCTTGGTCATGGCGTTTTCCCACGACCCGGAGATCACAGTGCCAATACCCTTGATCTCTTCGGACGCACCCTTGAAGTCGCCGGTCACAGCCATGGCGATGGCAGCACCCAGCGCACGAATTGGTTCAGCCACGGTAACGACCATGGCGTTGATGACTTCCCACACCACGACCACACCGTTCTTCACCGCTTCGAACGCGGTCACCAAGCCACCCAGCGCACCACGTACCACCACGATGGCAGCAGGCACAGCTGAGTTGAAGGCGTTGATCATGTCAGTGATGACAGGCATCAGCTGATCACCAACGGCCTTGGTCAACGCCTTCATCGAGAAGCCAGCACGGTCGCTAGCAGAGTCGAACTCCTTCCATGCGGCCACCGAGTTAGCGCCTACCTCCAGGCCGAGCTCCCGCATGGCTTGGGTGTTGTCGTCGACCACGTCCTTGGTCACAAGCAGGAGCTTGGACGATGCGTCAGCAGCACGACCGAAGATGACTTGGCCAGCCATCGCTCGGTCAGCACCTTCCTTGTGTTGATTCAGCAAGGCGATGCCGTCCAGCACCAGCTCGTTCATCGGGCGCAGTTGCCCGGACGCATCACGCGTCACAAGGCCGAGCCGGTTCATGTCACCTTCGTTCTCACGCAGTTGACGAGACAACCCTTTGGCAGCACCGAGCAGCTCTTCAGTGCTGCCACCAACGTCTTCCACAGACATGATGAGTGCCTGTGCTGCGTTGGTCGAGATGCCCATGGCCCGAGCCAAGTCCATGGCAGCTTCAGTCATCTCAGCCGTTGCGTCTGCTGCACCTTTGCCAGCGAACGCAGCAGCAGCCAGACCAAGCGCGGTCAAGCCGATGGTGGACTTGCCCACTGCTTCGATCAACCCACCGAAGTGACCAGCCATGCCGCTGAGCTCAGACACCAAGGTCTGGCCCATCTCGTTCATCTGGTTCTTGGTGTTCTGGGTGGCTTCGTTGAAGGCAGACTTAACACGCCCCATCTGTTCCTGCGCAACCGAGCCTACGCGACGCAGTGCGTCACCGATACGGTTGCTGGACTGCTCAACCGCTTGAGCGCCTTCGTTCATGCCAGACTTGGCATCACTGGCGTCAGCGGTCAGCTTGACATTGATGTCATCACTCATGATTGACCTCCTACTGGGAACCCAAGCCCAAGAAGCTCTTCTGCTTGCTGGTCAGTGGACTTCCGTTCTTTCGGTTTGGCAGCGCCGATGTAGTGCGCCACCGCGATGGGGAGTGGGGGGAACTGCGACCAGTAGTCCTTAAGACAAGTCAACCTGGGAATGTCTACGTTCTCCGCGACATAATCCCAGGTCCAGCCGGTGCAAAAGCAAACGTGAGCTATCAGCTCACCCCACTCCATCACTCCCCCGGCGAGCCACCCCCTTGCTGCGCTTCGAGGGCCTTGCGCTTGAGGCCAGCCACGTCCATGACCGCTTCGAAGATCTCAACCATGTTCTCGAGGTCGATCAACTCACCCACTTCCTCACGCGTGAGTTCGGGGTAGTTGCGACGCAGTGCTGCGTGTGCAGCATCGATCACGATGGGCGCTTGCGTCTTGTCTGCGATGTCGCCAGTGAAACTGGAAAGACGTTCTTGCAGTTGCTCGATCGCACCAAGGGAGAGGGGAGGGATCACGAGGACCCGCCCACCCAGCTCCTTGGGGATGCCCTTGACTTTCACGACAGGTGCATCCATGGTGATCACTCCGACATGGCCATGGTGATGACGTTGCCCGAGTCGTCTGCGAACGCCTCGAAGTCCATGTCAGGCACCGTGAAGTCATCGTTCTTGGCAGCGAAGGCCAGCTTCGTGCTGATGACCTTGGGCAGCGTGACGATCAGCTTCTTGCCTTGGTAGGGCATGAACAGATCGAGCTTGAACGACGGAGCGTAGCCCATCGGCTGGTTGACCACGTTCAGCTTGGTGGCCGAGGTGCTCGTGGCGGTGTACTGGTAGTTGATGAACACACGCTTGCCCGTGTCGGCAGCAGCGAACGTGTATACACCAGCAGACACCGAGTACTGACCAGCGGCCGGAGCCGAAGCCACACGCACCATCGGCAGGCCATTGGCGTCACGCACACCCAGGTCAGCAGACCAGGTGCCGGACTCAGGCACGGTCGGCGTGATGGTGAAGGGGGTGGTAGGCACCAGAGCACCGGTCGTCTCATAGACGTCACCGATGATGCCGTTGGTCATGGTCTGGCCAAAGAACAGTGCGTTGAAGACACCACCGTTGACCTGAGCCCACTTGGATTTGCCGGAGATCTTGCCCTTGCCACGACCGACCGCGACAGGGAACTGGTTCTGGCCATGCAGCATCTTGTTCTCGAAGCTGATGTCCAGGGAGATCTCTTGCAAGACCATGAACTGTTGAGGGGTGGGGGTGGCAATCGTGTTGCCAGCGGCATCAGCCAGGGGAGTACCCCAAGCAGCGCCGGAGCCGAACAGGTATTGGGACATAGCGAACCTTTCTTCAGGTGTGGTTGGCGGTGATCACTCGGCAGGCGTGAAGTCCACGTAGAACTTGTCACCGGGGTTGAACTTGCCATGCAGAGCCGGATTGGTGATCGAGATCTCCAGCGTGGCCGAAGGGGAGTACTTCGCGAAAGTGCTGTCTTCGTGGAGACCGTCTTTGTCGAAGCTCGGCGGGCAAACAGCGTTCATCTTCAGCTGTTCGGAACCTTGGTGGCGGATGATCGATGCGACTTGCATCTTGGCACGCATGGTGGTGGACATAGCAAACCTTTCTTCAGGTAGAGGAACACAGGATGTTGATGGGGACGATCGCAACCGCCTGATCACCAAGCGTGCCCTCGTCAGTTTCGACACGGCCTTCGACACGCACCCACTCGACACCCGGCACGTCCAACGTGCAACGACCGTTGATGGGGTTTGGTGCCAGGGCCAGCATGATGCCGTCGAGCACGGCGTTCAGTTTGGTGCTCGGCGATGCATCACCTGAGGTACGCACGTAGACATAGATGTCCAGCTCAAGCAACACCTTTGCAGGGGTGCCCGTGCGTGTGGTATGGGTCTCGGCCTTCTGCGCTTGGAACAGGGCTGGCTGTTGCTCAGCAGCCACGTCGTTCCAGTGCAGCAGCTTCCGGCTCTTGGTGACCAAGCCCGGGATGGTTGAGAGCTTGTTGAACAAGGCCACGTAGATGGGTTCACGTTCGATCATTGGTCGCTCCTGACCGCTTGAGTGATCTCTTCGATGATGTCAGCCCGCATGTCGTTCATCGCGCTGCGCAAGAACGACCGTTGTGGCAGGTTCACTTGACGACTGTGGCCAGCCACCATCACCTGCTTGGGCTGGATGGACTTGCCCCATGCCACCTTGATGGTGCGCAAGTGGGCCTTGATGTTGACCGCACCGTTGAAGCCAAGCTCGTGCACGCGAGCGTACTCAACGTTCGTACCAACGACACCTTCCACCTTGTCGGTGCCTTTGCCGGTGATGACAAACGTGATGGATCTGCGCAACCGGCCTGTACGCACACGCAGCACGTCATCAGTCAGTTTGAGCTTGACCCGATTGGTCAACAGGATGGTCAATCGTTCAATGGCCCGCTCCACTCGCTGAGTGATAGCGGGCACACGCTGACGAAGTGCTTGGACGACTTGCCTGTCGCCCGTAAGCGAGCCTCTGATCATGGGGTCACTCGCTTGAACTGCGTGAGTACCGTCTTGATTGAAGCGGTGAAGTCACGCTGGCTGTACGTGATGGTCTCGCCTGCCAAGCCCTTGCTGACGATGCCGATGCGGTCACGCTCCTTGTGACGCAGCGACACCAGCTCGATGGTTGCTTGCGCCAGCTCCGCCGGGATGGTTTCGAACCCGCCTCGATAGGACACCAAGACATTGCTGACACCACGCTCAAAGCGGTAGCCTCGCAGGTACAACCCATCAGAGTCGAAGAAGTAGCCATCAGCAGAGTCAGACCCAGCCGGGATGGTGAGCCCGTTGATCTTCACTGAGGTGACCGACAACACCGGGTAGTTCGTCAGCATGAGGGACGCAGTGCCCGTGCCGTTGAACCGCTCGGTGTAGTCGGCGGCGAGCAGATCACGGTTCAGCCAGCTCTGGATGTAGTTCGATGCCGCACTGATCAGACGCGTGAGGACAGCGTCTTGGTCAGTGACAGTGATACCCATCCAAGCCTTGACATCGACCAGTGTGGTCAGATCGCCTTGTGCCATTTCAGGTCACCTCACTTCTTGGCCGAGGGCTTCTTGCCTTCAGCCGGTTGGTCTTCGGCAGGTGCCTCGCCGACCACCAGGTCCGCTGCCTTTTCGACAGGCGGGTAGGTGCCATCGGTGACTGGTGCCTCGTAAGGCGTGTACTCGGCAGGCAGCAGCGAGGTGTAGTTGCCGTCAGCAGGCAGGTCGATCAGACCGTCCTTGTCAACGGGGAAGTAGGCACCGCCGATGTGGATGCCTTGGGTGCCCTTGGGCGCGACGAACTTGGGCATCACTTGCCACCGTCCTTGCCGACCACGACGAAGCCGTGATCCTTGAGTTGAGCCACCGCTTCGGCGGGCACCTCGACGGTACCATCCTTCGCGACCTTGAACTCCTCGCCGTTGAACGAGCAGCCGGTGGTGCCTTCAGGCGCTTTCATCTTGACCATGTAGGTCTCCTGTGGTAGAGGGTTGGTCTACTACCCTGAGGTAGAGTGAGGGTTGTAGTGGTAGAAGAAGAGTTGGCTTATAAAAAGCCAAGCTCTTCTACCACCACCACTGTTTCGCGAGCGTTACTGCTTCGCGATGTTGGTGATCACACCCATGGCGAAGGGTGCGTACACCGCCAGCACTTCTTCAGCGTACACGCCGAACTCGTACGCACGGGTGCGCAGCGGCCAGTCGAGTTGGTAGTAGTCCTGACGGACCTTGACCTCGGCGACGTTGGGCACGTTGTTCGACTGGTACTGCTCGGGCAGGTTCTCGGCCCAGCCGATGATCGTGCCGGGAGGCAGGGTCGGGTGGATCTTGACCGGGATCTTCGTGCCACCGTTCTGGGTGAACGGGTTGAAGTAGTACCCGATGGTACCACCGGCCATCAGCTGGCCGAAGCCTTCAGCCGGAGCGGACATCAGCTGCAACAGCGGTGCGCTGGAGGGACCGGTCAGGCACAGGGTGGCCATGTCCTGGAGCTCTTGCGCATTGACGTACAGCACCGTCGGCGAGATCTGGTAGTTGTCCCACATGCTCTTCAGCATGACGTCGATCTCGACCACCGTGCCCTTGCCCGAGGCAGTCAGCTTGGAGCCGGTGCCAGGGGTGCCGGTTGCCATGTTGCGCACGTAGGCACCGGAGCCGGGCTTCAGAGCGCTGTAGAGCAGGCCATCGAAGGCGAGGTTCGCATTCGAGGACTTGTCCGTGCTGCTGATGGACGCAGCGGTTTGGCCGGTGCCAGCCAGGGGCGCGTTGAAGGTGGCCGAGTTGATGGTGGTGATGGCTTCCAGCTTCTCGTTGCCAGCGGTGCCCACGAACCATGCGTAGCCCAGAGCACCGTTCACCACCGGGGTGGAAGCGGACAGCACTTGGCCCAGCGTGATGGCTTGCGTGGCAGCGGCCGACTTGTTGGACGAGCCACCGTTCAGCACGTAGGTCTGGCCATCAGCACCGGTCACGGTCAGCGAGGTCGGCACACCGTTGGTCAGCGACGCACCACGGAAGCCTTCGCCGGTCAGGGCGACGACGATGACCGAGTAGGTCGCAGCAGGCAGGGTGCCACCGGAGCCACCAGCCGACAGGGTCGGGGTGGTCGGGGTGCCCAGGTTGACCGATTGGTTGCCCATCAGCAGCGCGTTCTCTTCCTTCAGCATCATCTTCTGGAGGTTGCGCATGGTGGCCGTGGAACGCACGTCTTCGAACGTGCGACCGGCGGACACGCCTTCGAAGGTCACGCTGTCTTCTTCACCAATGGTGACGTAGGACGCGGCCTTGTTCTCGGTGACGTACGACATGCGTGCCGTACGCTGGCCTTCGGGCACCCAGCCCATCGCATCGAAGCCAGAGCCGAGGATCTGCTTGATGGCCTTCCAGTTGGTGGCCGTGCCGGTGCCACCGCCGACGCGAGGCAGGCGGTTGCGGATGGGGGTGTTGACCGGGTACAGGTTCTTCGCCGGTGCTTGCAGGTCGTAGGCGACCAAACCCGTGCCAGTCGACACGGTTTTGGCGATGGCGTCGCTGGACTGTGCCAGAGCCGTCTTCACCAAGTTCAGGGTTTCCAGGGTGACGTTCATATAGGTACCTCCAGAGGGAGAGGGTTCAGTTGGACAGGTTGGTTGATGAAAGAGATGCGTGGTCAGTTGGACCGCACACCACCGGCTTGGAACACTTTCTTCAGCTCGTACATCGCACGTGCTTCCGTGCCTTCAGCGGGCACGTCTTCAGCCTTCTCGACTTGGCTCGGGTCAGGCAGGACGTCAGCTTCTTTGCTCAGGACTTTGAGCAGCGCCTTGCCCGGAGCGGGCTTGGCTTGCATTTCCTTGACTTGCTTCTCGAGGTCTTGGACTTGCGAGAGGGCTTTCTGCAGCTCTGCTTGGACCGGAGCCAGCGCCTTCGTGATGGCGTCAGACTGGGAGTCATTGTTGACCGCAGCAGCTTTGGCGACCGGATCGTCTTCAGCACCAGTGGCTCCTTCAGATGCTGCACCAGGGTCGATACCGTCGGTATCGGTTTGGGCCGTTTGCAGGCGTTTTTGCAGGGTGGTGGTAGCCGTACCCTTGGCCACAGCCGCTTGCAGCGTTGCAACCAGTTCTTGGGCTTCTTCTTGGGCCATGGCCTGGAACAGCGCCAGCCCGTTGGTCACCCACTCCTTGAGGGACGCGGGCAGCGGGCTGTTGTCACCTTCGTACTCGGCTTCCCAGGAGACGTCCTCGCACAGGTAGGCCAGAGAGCACAGGGTCTGAGCGAACGAGCTGACCGTGTACATGCCCTTCTTCAGGTCGTCGGCTTCAGCCGCCTTGGCAGCAGTATCCGCATCGGTGGGTGCCGGGGACGAGGAGCCCTCGGCAGTACCGGCTTCCCCCGATGCGTCAGCCTTGGCTTCCTTCGCTGCCTTCACCAGCGCCACCACTTCAGCAGGGGTGATGTCACCGTTGTCCAGCATTTCGGCCAGCTCGTTGACATCGTCTTCAGCGGTGCGCTCGGCCTTGAACACGGTCATCACCGCGTCAGGGTTGCACGGACGGTCGACGAGGCTGACCTCGATCAGGTTCAAGCCCTTGATCAGCGTCTTGTTCAGCGTGTCGCGCTCGGTGACCTTGCCACCGATGCTGAAGCCCTTGTAGACACCGGTCTTCACCTTGGTGACAGCGACCGGGTCCACGATGTGCGCGCCGAACCAGGTCTTGCCATCGTCTTGCACTTCGGCTTCGATGGCGGTGCCAGCAGCCAGAGGCTGGTGCATCTCACGCACCGCACCGAACTTCATGTAGTCGGGCAGTGCTGCCTTCATGGCTTCAGGCGTGATGGTCTCGCCGTCAGCGTCCTTGGCACCGGAGGATGCGTACCCCCAGACCTTGATGGTGCCGTCGTCCTGGTCTTCAACCTTGGCGATCTCGGCGTACAGTTGCTTCTTGAGTTTCATGGATGTTCCTTTCAGTCATCGCCCAAGATGGGCAACACGTCACAGCGACAGTTAGGGTGCAGCGGAGGAGCCGACACGCCACCATCGAATTCTTCGTTGAGCTGGACGATCTTGCCGTCGAGGTCTTTGCATTCGTCGCAGCACTCAGCGCCAGTGACCCACTCTTTGGAGTCGACGCCCACATGCTTGTACGCTTGCATGTTCCCTTCGATGTCGGCATACGCAGTCTCCGTACGGGCGATGGTCATGGACCGCTCCGCACTGAAGCCATAGTTCGCCTCGATCAGTTCAGCCAGCTTGTCGTTGCTCATGCCTTCCTCAAGGGCTTGCGCAACGTCTGACCGCAGCATCTCCTTGGTTGCTTCGGTGACCCGTGTGACCAGCACAGCCGCACGGTCCTCAGCCCAACGGACAGCCCAGTCGTTGACCAGGTCGAGCTGGTCGTCAGAGAAAGACCCGGCCACCTGGATGAACGCTTCCTTGCTGCCGTCCTTGTACATGTCGGCCAGGACCTCGGCGACCGAGGCTTCCAAGTCTTCTACGTCATCGAACGACACCTGTGCAAGCAGCTCATCCAGCTCAGGGTCACGCTTGGTGGCCTTGCCCACCTTGTCAGCCAGTTGTGCGGCGACGTGTGTTGCTGCCGAAGACAGAGCGTCCCCGAACAGCTTCTTCAACTCAGTAGCGGCACGCGAGGCAGCGGCACGATCCCGGTTGATGGCTTTCACGCGTCGCCGCTTGGCTTTTCCCAGGCTGGCTCCCAGGTACTTGCCAGTCGACTCATCGTCTTCCTTGGCAGGCTTGGCCTTCTTGTCACCCGGCTTGGGTGGGTCACCGCCGTCTTCACCTGCTGCCGTTGCTTCAGCAGCCATATCGACAGGGTCAGGGCTGAGCTCTTCCTTCTGCTCGTCAGTCATTGGGTCGAAGCCGATCTTCTCACGAGCCTCGTCCTTGGTGATGACCTTGGCATTGACGTAGCCTGTGAGGGTCTGCATCTGTTGCAGCGGAGTGAGTTCGTCTTCCTCTTCCCAGTGCAAGCACAAGTCAGCGTGGCCGAAGTACTTCTGGATGATGTAGTCGACGAGGTTCTTCACCCACTTCATCAGCGGCACAAGCCCCTCAGCCAGTGCAGCGCCACGCACCGACTCAGCGGTAGCGCGGTTCACTTGCTTGACCAAGGCGTTGGGGTCGATGCTGAAGGCGAAGCAAACGATACGTGCAAGCCACTCGTCGTACTCGTCCTTCAGCGCTGCCTCCTTGGTCATGATGGGCTTGATGGCACCCGGCACGAACTTGGCGTGGCGACGTGCTGCCGTGTTGCCTTCCAGCAGGCTGTCCCAGTCTTTCTGGAACCGCTTGATCTGGTCAGGGTTCCACTCAGGCGGGACACCGAACAACATCTCAGGCACGTTGCCCTCGGTGTAGTACTGGAGCTGGAAGAGCTGACGACGCATGGCGATGTTGACCGTCATGATGATCTGCTCAACCGGGCTGTACCCGTACACACGGTTCGTGCGCACGTTGCGAGGCCGGTAGATCAACTCATCACGGGTGTAGTTCACAGCCGGGACGCCCTTGATGATCTGCTGGTAAGCAGGGTCAGGGGGTAGAGGCGTGCGGCCGGATGCGTCCAACACCCGCTTGATGGTCGACCCGTCAACCAGCTCGAACGAGTAGATGTCGTTGCCCACCGTGAAGCGAGGGTACACAGCGGGTGCGTCCAGCACCAGCAGGTCTTCCAGTAGAGCACGCAGCCACGTGTCCCAGTCCAGCTCCTTGTCGGGGCGCAAGAAGAACGCGTTGAGCTCGTCACATCGGCTGTCCGCTTTCTTCTTGCCATCGAGAGGACCCACCTTCCAAGCGAGCTTGGCCATCTGGTCCTTGCGTGTCTCGATGACGAGGCGCAACAGGTCGTACCCGTCGGCCAGCGCACGCATCTGCTCGAAGCTGACTGCGTCGTGCTCACGCGGTCGGTACCGTGTGTTGATACCAACAGGGAAGTCGAATTGACGCCCTGCTGCATCGGCTTGTGCTTGAGGTGCTACCGGCTGACCGGGTGACATCCAGTTGTCTGGCTTCACTCCGGTCAGCACGAACTTGGCACCTTGCACAACCCGGTCGATGATCCCCGGTTCAAGGGGAGTCTTCGTGGGTTGCATGGTTCTACGCTCCTATGGTGTTGACGATCGTAAGTATGCTTACGCGAAGTAGCTCAGCGCACCGCCTTGTTGCACCCACGACGTGCCATCGTAGACGAACCGGGTAGTTCCGGTGCCGTTGTTGACGCCAGCACCATCAGCCGCTTTCTTGAACACCGCGTTCCACGTGATGGTCTGTGCGGTGGCCGACTGCTTGATGGTGATGTCGAGTACACCGCCTTTGCGTGGGTTGGTCGGTGCGTTGATGGTCACCGCGCTGCCAGGGACCACAACGATGAACTTGTCACCGACTGCGCAGTTGTGGTTCACAGTTGCAACACGGTATGTCTTCACGGGTTCGGTGAACCCATCAACGTTCTCTGCAAGGAACACAGGGCAGCTCGCTGCTTGATCGGTGATCGGTGTATCGACACCACGCAGGTTGCTGTCCCGGACCCGAACAGCCGTAGCGCGAGGAGGTGTATTCGAGAGTGTGTTGACCCCGACGACCCCGGTAGCACCTGCTGCCTTGCGCATCGTGAGACCACGGATGTCGATGGTGTTGTTGGCCAAGGACAAGGAGCCAGCGACAGACACCGTTGCGCCATTGAGGCGGAACAGCTCGCCGTCCAACGTACGCAACGTGAGTGTCGTTGTGGAAGGCACCGTGTTCACAACCATCACCGTGTTGTTGATGTCACCAGCACTCAGTGTGTTGCCGGTGATGACCACGTACTCGTTGACCTTGCGACCGTGAGCAGTAGCACCGAAGTCGAACACAGCAGGGTCTGCAGCGCTGATGCTGCTGATGGCCTTGGTCTCGAGGATGTTGCCGTTGATGATGGCTCGGACACCTGTGATGTTGGTCGGTGCCTCGTCGATGGTGACGTCCTCAATGAGCGTCCCTTCAGAGTTGCTGCACTGAATGAACCCGTAGCTGGTGTTCATGCTGGCGTTGCCTGTCATGGCGCAGCGAGCCACCCGGTTGTCCTTGGATTTCTGTGTGGATGCCTCGTTGTTGATCAAGATACCTCCGAGTGCGGGAACCACGGGCAGGTTGAACTCATGGTACACACGCTGGCAGTCAACCGCTTGGCCACCATAGAAGCGAGTGGCTGCACCGGTCGTATCGTTGATCAAGATGCGACCTTCGATCAGGCAGTCGCTGACACCGACCGAGTTGGAACCGAATGCGTTGACGCCGGAGTGCGTGGTCTCGAAGAACAGCTGACAGCCAGTGCCCGTGCCGCCGGTCGGATTGTTCGGGCTGGCAGGCAACACGCTGTAGTCACCACGTGTCAACGGCAACACCGCTTCCACTTGACCCAGCGGACCCACCTGAGTGACCAGGAAGGTTGCACGCTCCACGCCAGTACCACCAGCAGCAGTCAGCACTTGACCGCGCTTGTACCCGGTGCCAGACCCGACCGAGATCATGTCAGCACCGTTGAACGTTGTGTACGAAGTACTGTCCAAGCTGGTGGCACCACGGTAGGCGTCTTCGCAGAGTTGCAGTGTGTTCGTCGCGTTGTTCTTGGTCTTGTAGAAGCCGACGAGCTGAGCCATGCCGTTCGACGGGATGTTCATGAACGTGACCACCTGACCAGCTGAGACACCGTGGTTGTTGAGTGTCACGACGGCCGGGTTCGCCTTGGTGATGGCAGACGGAGAACCCACGAGCACACCAGACACAGCAGAGTGGATACTGCGCCCATCGGTGCCGACGATCAAGTCAGCGTGGACCTTCACGTCGGTCACGTCAGTCACCACACGGTTGTCAGGAGACGCGTGGTTGATGAACGAGACACCACCGTTGCGCAACAGACCGGCCTTGCCAGTGACGTGGATGCGGCCACCAGACACCTTGTTGGCTTCAGACAAGCCATGGATCGAAGAAGCGGAGCGGTAGACCTTCACACCCGCACCACGGGTAGCGATGACCGTCGTTCCGCTCACCGAGAAGTTGCGGAGCCCCTTGTTGTTCTGGTAGACACCGCCGAGGGTGACTTGGTCGTTGCCGAACGCGACACCGTCATCGCCGCCTTCGACCACACCACCACGCAAGTGGATGTCTTCACCGTACATGCCGTGGAACGCGTCCTGGTACACGCGGTTGCCGCCCAAGATGCGAGGGTCCACCACAGTGATGCGGTCACCAGCCAAACGGAAGGTCCAGCCAGCACACCACTGAGACGCGTAAGCGGTGACGTTCTCGAGGTACACGTCGCGCACGTTCATCAGGTCGAGCACCGCAACGTACTGACGGTTGGCAGGGTCGAGGACGATGTTGCGCAAGCCCATGTACTCGCCAGAGAACCAGCTGCCATTGGCGTCTTGCACCCAAGGCGTACGCACGACACCATAGGTCGGGTCACTCGGCAACAGGCCGGAGTAGTCAGCGATCTTGGTGAGCCGGGTGTTGTTGCCTTCCACCAGCACGTGCGAGCGCAGCAGCAGACCTGCGATGCTGTACTCCTGGTCTTGGGGCAGCGCCACGATGCGAGGCTTGCGTGCAGCCACTGCTTCGGCGCTCATCTGGTCGATGAACTCCTGCAGCCGATTGGTGTCGTCGTAACCAGTGGACTTGTCCATGCAGTAGAGCTGACGTTGCCCCACCGTGTTGCCAGCGGCATCGACCATGCGGTCACCGTTGATGTAGAGCGCCATGGTCTCATCACCAGCAACCTGTGCTTCCAGTGCGCGGAAGAACGCGTCTTCTGCTTCACTGGCAGCGGTGAAGATGCCTTGGGAGTCCGCTTCGATTCGGCCATTCGGGCCGAACAACGAGCGTGCAAAGAGTGGTACTTTCCAGCGTGCCATACATGGCTCCTTTCGTTTGGGTGGTGCGGGCTAGTGCCCTGTGGTAGACGACCAATTGTCAGCTCATCAGGCGCTTCGCCCAGGACTCTTCCTCCGCTGCCTCCTTGACAGCCCGTGAGTAGTGGTCAATGAGGCCGGTCATGCTGATGTCTGCCAGCTCGGTGATAGCCCACACCAAGGCGTCCATGCGGTCAGGCGACTTGAGCGCGACGAGCGGGTCGAAGTCGCACATCTGGTCTTCCAGGTGGCCGAACGCGCCTACGTGGTGCACGAGGCCCTTCTCATACAGCGCAGCCACTGGTTCAGCGCGTATGGACTTGCCTCGTGAGGCTCGTACTTCCTTGTAGCTGATGTTGGGGTTCTCCACACGCACGTTGCGCTCAACGAGGTCGCCACCGTTGTTCACCTCACCGATGCACCGGTCAGCGTTGTGCTCCTCGTACGCGTAGCTGACCTTGCGTGCCCAGCCGAGCGGTGTCTCAATGAGTGAGTAGTCAGCCAGCACGTAGAAGTGGCCATCACTGCCCTTGGCTGCAACGACGATACCGGTCAAGTCGCTGTCCTCGTTGCTCGTGACAGCCGGGTCAACGCCCACCACGATGCGGACAAGGTCAACGCCACCTGGGACAGCGTCCAGACGCAGGTCATCGATGATGCTGCGCTTCCACAGAGCGTTGGGGTTGTCGTCCAGGATTTCAGCGTTCAGCTCCTGGCGACCCAGACGCGTGCCTTCGTACTTGCTGATGATCTTCTTGAAGAAGCTCGGTGCAAGGTTGGAGCGGTTGTCGTAGGTGCTGCCGGTGGTGAGCACAGTGCCTTCATCAGCTGCCAGCTCACGGATGATCTTGGTGGGCTTGGGTGTGGTGGTGATGATGGCCTGAGGGTTGCTGCCCAGACGCAAGCCGAACATGGCTTGGTCCCAGGCCTCAGCGTAGCGCCATGCTGCCAGCTCGTCAGCCCAGAGCTTCTCGTGCTGCTTACCACGCAAGCGCTCGGGCTCGTCAGCAGTGAACACTAGCGACACGGCACCGTTCGGCCACACGAGCTTACGTTCACCACGCTTGTACACCGGACGGTCATGCTTGGGGCAGCAGGCCAGGATACCTGACTCACCCTCGATCATGATGTCACGTGCGTCGTCTGCCGTTGCGCCAATGAGGTTGCTGTACTGCGCACCCTGCTTGTTCCACTGACGCATGGTCTCAGCACCTGTGCGGGTCTTGCCGAAGCCGCGTCCAGCCAGGATGAGCCAGTACACCCAGTCAGCTGGGTCAGTCGGTAGCAGTTGGTTGGGCCTTGCCTGCTGCAACCAGTTGGTGCGAGCTAGCTCTAGCTGGATGTCCGCTTGACGTGCCTTGCGTAGCTTACGCTCGGCCAGCAGGGCATACAGACGCTGCCGGGCCTTGGGGGTTAGGATGAGTTGCTGTGTCATGTTACGCGTTGTCTGGGTCAGACTCGCGCACAAGTGTAGCACCGTCAAGCGTATCCTCGTCGATGAGGTCCACATCGGTGAGGCCGAACTCGATGAGCATGGTACGCAGCTCGTCGTTCAGCTGCTTGTCCGTCATGCTCTTCGGGTCATCGGTGCCAGGGGTCTTAATGATCTGTGCAGCCAAGCGAGGCGCGAAGAAGGGTGCTGCTGCCTTGGCTGCATCAACCCGGTCTTCCCAGGGAGGGTAGATGGTGCGCTTGACGTACGCCTTCTTCTCGGGGTCCCAGACATGGTGGTCGATGGGTTCACCACGAGCGATCATGAGCAGTATCTCATGAGGGAGCTTGCCACTCTCGATGGCACGCTTACGCACGATAGCGTTGATGGCGTTGCTGCTACCCGGCTTCCGACCAGGCTTCCGTTTCACGACTTCTCCAGCCGGTGGGTTTTGCCCCATGTCGTCGGGTGGAGGGGAGGGCTTGCTTCGTCTTGCCATGATGATCTATCTGAGATGATGAGGAGATGAACTGGTTGATCTAGATGAGCGAGTTGATCATGATGATGGATGACCGAGAAGGCACCTTACACTACCGTTGCGCACGCTTTACGAGCCGTGTAGTAGAGCTCGGGACCGGGTTGAAGAATCACATTGGAGTGGTAGAGGTAGAGTGTTGCTTTTAAAAGCGCAACACACTCTACCACCACCCACCACTGTTTAGCATCTACCACTCTACCACCTAAACTACTCTACCACTCTACCACTCGTGAGTACTTTGCCTGCACGCGCCACATCAACACGGATGCCTCATTCACCTGCTATTCAGTCAGCTTTTCGTCCAGCCAATCCCGGCCCTCCATGTTCAGTTGGTAGTACAGGCCACGATTGGGGCCGAGCTCCATGTCCACGAGCCCTTCCTCCTGCAGCCACTCCATCACCTTCTTCACGGTAGGCTTAGGCTTGCCCACACCGACCGTGATCATGTTCTGGGTGCATTCGTGTTCCTGGTCACGCAGCCAGCGCAGTATCTCGACACCATGCCGCTCGATGGTCAGGGTGTTGCTGACGTCCTTGGCTTCACGCTTGGCCTCGGTCTGGCGCTCGCGCACCACAGCCATCTCAGCGGCACCAAGCTTCTTAATGTCGGGCCTGGGAACGAGCATGGAACCGCGCCGCTCCATGACCATGACACCCAGACCGGCCGAGTAGTTGTGCTTGACGTGCTTGAAGATCATGTACCGGTCGGTGGTTTCCTGGCTGGCCTCCAGGCCGAACAGCGGTGCGTCCTTGGTGCCCATGCTGAGCACCACCGCCACGGAGCGTGCGTTGTCGGCGAAGGAGCTGGCACCACGGAGCGAGCCTTGGTTGATCTCGTCGATGGTCTGCCAGAGCGCTGCCTTGTGCATGTGGTGCAGCACGCACACGGCACAGTCCGCCTGCTTGGCGATGTACGTG
>ERZ869925.153-NODE-153-length-44073-cov-12.143600_pt1 | contig 44073 bp, 72 predicted proteins | sample MGYA00579311_ERZ869925 | MGnify/ENA primary metagenome ERZ869925 (study PRJEB32216, sample SAMN09231817) | wastewater metagenome | place: USA: Maryland | collected 2016-07-30 | study: EMG produced TPA metagenomics assembly of the PRJNA472060 data set (Reclaimed...
GAATCGAAGCGGGCAGAATCGAAGCGGGCAGAAACGAAGCTGGCAGAATCGAAGCTCAGATTTGAAAAATCTGCGTTCCGAAAATCTTTATCCCGCATTCTTTTGACAGTTATCCCGCGCTTAATCATTGCACGGTATGTGCTTAATTTTATATTGAAACTGAATCTCATCTTGTACACTCACCCCCATCTTTTATTATCCTCTTTGATGGGCAAGAGGTGAGCGCCGCGCACTTACGATTATTAATCGCTTGGGTGCGCGGTTGAGACTTAACTCGGCCCGCTGTACGTTACAAAAAACACTGTGCACTGTCCACACTTTTCCAACTGTTCAAGCCGGTGGATTAGCTCGGTTAGTATCTTGTGTCTCATTTTGTCTCCCATTCTTTGAATTTAGCACGCCATGCATCGGCTTCTATTCCAAATTTACCGCCATTTATGCAAGCCATATCAAAGGCCCGCGCGATCTCTGCGCACTCTGAGGTGGTAAACCCTTGTGCAACAATTACACCGCTTGGTTCTTTTCTGTCCCACGCGCACATCCTCGGCACCGCGTCTTCTGGTTTGGTTATCATTTTTCCCCCATAGTTTTATTTACTAATGCCATAACCGGCGTGAATTCCTGCATCGGTACTTTCTCGCGCCATTGCTCCGGCGTCATGCCTTTCTTGACGAGCCATCCCGCTTTGAATGTCTCAAACTCTTGGATGCAGATTTCAACGCATTTTATGCAGTACCCATTGCGAGAAAAATGGCCGCAAGATAATTTCACACGCGGCGCATAGATTCTTATCAGGTCGGCTACGTGAGCCCGGCAAGCTTTCACTAAGTCTCTGTCATCTGAGACTCTCGGCACCGGGTTTTCGATGTACGGATGATTACCGATTAGCCGGAACCGAAACAACGCATAGGAGTGCTTTAGTTTCTTATCCCCGCAAAGCAGCTTAAAACGCTTCTCCTTGGCTTTGTCGATTTGCTCTACCGGATGCATTAGTCTATCCGTCCCTGCGCGTCTGGTGGCATGTAAGCGGCACTGGGGACGATTGCACCGGACTTCACGTCGAGCCATGATCTAAATTTACCTGACCGGGTAGATCGGGAGTGCTTTACGTGGATTGTCAACTCTGGCGACTTCTCCCCGGTGTTCGTGTCTTCGTCGCGCAAAAGGTTCACAACCATGCCCGCGTCTTTCTCATATTGCGATGACTCGGCCGTCATTCCTGAATCTGACAATTGGCTGACGAGAATATGCGCGCAGTTTGCTATCCCCGTTTCTACGCTTAATAATTGCGAATTGTAAATGTGCTGCTGTCGTATGTCTTTTATACTTGGTTCAGGTGCTAAGATTTGCGCATAGTCTGTCACTCTCGCCTGCGCCGCTTTACCAAAAATGTTTTCAGCTAACTTGTGACCATAGATCACCCGGCGTGCCGTCCAGCCCGCTGTATAAATTGCGAATATCTTTGACCCGTAAGACTTCCTGAACTCGTGAAAAGAATCCTTTGTAGGCTCCCATCTGACATCCTTGCTGGCCATTCTCACACGCGCTTCGATCTCGCCGAATGAGTTTTTGAAGTCTAAATACTGACGCTGCATCCAAAGCAAAAGCCAGATTTGTGAGGTGTGCATTTCGCCGGACGCTATCGACACCTTATGGCCGATGTCCGCCAGGTGGAGAGCAATCGACAAGGCCCCGCGCGTTTTGCCGGTTTTCTGCTTAGCTGCCAACACCATGAACTTTCCACGAGGGATTATTATGTCGTTTGGTATATTCCAATTCGGGGGGAAAGTCACCCCAAAATTAGGCGCACTGATCTCCTCCCACTCCGCAGCAGCGTCCGGCATGATCGGCGCGGCATCGACTTTAATCTGCATAATATGCGCCGCAGCATTCTTCATTTTCAGCCAGTCGCGCCGCTCGTAAGCCTTTGTCAGCTCTGAGACGGTCGATTGTAAAGACAGATCCTCCTTGAGCCAATCTTTGCTTTCCTGCGCTGCCGCCTCGTGCATCAACTGAGTGAGACGGTCAATCTCACCCTTCAGCTTCGCAGAGCTTCTGAAGTCTACTGTGCTTTCCATGCCGCCTGCATTTCTGACATGAGATTATCTATGTCTGGGTCTGTCATTGAGTGTAGCACTATAACCTTTTTCTCTTGCGCCTCAAATATATTAGCGCAATCGTTCAGCCATTGCCCGTTCTCTGGGTCAAACAATGTGGGCAGGTAAAGCGGCTTGCCCTGCTGCGCTGCCTGAATAACTCGGCCGCGTAAAGCGGATTCGCAGAACTCCAACCCGTGAAGCTCGACCGCGTGCAGCATCTGCATTTTCAGATTCGCCGAAATCGTAGACATCTTAATTCCTGTCTTTTCCATAATATTGAGTAGTGATTCTATCTCTGGTATATTCAGAGTCTTTACTGGTTTTCTTATCTTAGTCTTTTTCTTTTCTTGTTCAAAGGGTGACTTGATAAAGTCGATTGCTGCTATGCTTTCTTTATCTTTATTTACTTTCTTTTGTACTGTCAAATTTTGACCCTCTGAGACTGTCAAATTTTGACCCTCTCGACTGTCAAATTTTGACCCTCTCAAATCAACCTGTATATTTAGGCTGTATTTTGTGGCCGTCCTTTTAGTCGGGTCGGCCTCAACCTTTAGAATGCTTTTTTTAAGCAATTCAGCCAGTGCCGCCTTAACAGTGTTTTTTGACATGCCTGTCAGCGTCTCAAATTGGCTCTGAGCTATTTCATCCATGCGCTTCTGCCATCCGTATGTTTTACGAGATACCACCATAAGGCATGAGAATGCTGCCGGTGAAAGATGCGCTTGCCATTCGTCAAACATTATATTAGGAATCATTGTAAAGTTTGGCTTTAAGTCGTTACTGTCAATATTCATATAACCTCTAAATTGATATTTATCATTACGACCGCGACCCCGACCCCGACAGCGACCCCGACCGCGACCCCGACCCCGACCGCGACCCCGACCCCGACAGCGACCCCGACCCCGACCCCGACAGCGACCCCGACCACGACCCCGACCGCGACCCCGACCCCGACCACGACCACGACCACGACCGCGACCGCGACCACGACCACGACCGCGACCACGACCACGACCACGACCACGACCACGACCACGACCCCGACCGCGACCCCGACCACGACCGCTCAAAACCAGCGCGTTTTATTTGCTGATTCATTTTGTCTCAGTTGGTAAAGAATGCGACCACGGCACGATGTCTATGATTGCGGATTTTGGTATGCCGACATAATCAGGTATTTTCTCAATCTCGCTGAACTTGCCTGACTTTAGACATTCCGAATAGCGGCCAGTGTCAGGTATCCATGACGCCTCAGTGAGCATGATTTCGGCACCAAAGTCTTTTTGCATTCGCCCTACATAGTAGAATGTCACCGTGCGGATTAGATACGCTTTTCCGATCTCGTAAAGTGACGATGTGTCGCATGTTTTCGGCGCAAGTTCATCAGCCTTGCATCCAATCGCCTTTTCAATCTCTGCATTCACCTTGCGGTGTTCTTCGATTTCACCTAATGTCATGTCTTTAATGTTTTTCATTTCCAATACTCCTTGCTTTAATAAGCCAAAAAAATAGCCGTGGGCGTCACCCTCGCAACCCCTAATGTGCATCGGTTCACATTTCGGGAAGGGCAGCCCCCACGGCTATCTGTCTGCCCGATGTTATGTTCACGAAGCCTTGCGAAGCTACGGCCTTTCGGCTGACTCACTCAGCTCTATTGAGGTGAGGTGTCAATTAAATTCATGCACGCATCGCAAAAGTGATTCGCGCGGTGTTTCAATTCCACAGTACCAAACTTCCAGATTGCCTCAGGTGTGCATCCGCAGAGGTCGCAGCTATTGTCTCGCGCGTTGTAACGCAGTAACTTGATTTTCATAATATCCCCGGTGCCGTCCTTGGCGGGTTTTGTGCGTCCTTGCTGTTAGAGTATCGGGTGCCAGGGGGAAAGGTTTAGCGAATTATTATGCGTACTCCCACTTAAACCCCGCCGCCGTCTTGCTCTTGCCGCTTGCTGCGCTTGCTATGGTGCCAGGGGATAAACCGAGAAAACGACCTGCCTCGCTTGACGAGTTATACCAAACCTTTTCGCCATCGTCTCGGATGCGGATTAACGGACGCGGCGCATTTGGTTTCATCACCTTCGCCTTATGCGCCCGCCTCACGTTCTCGCCCCGTGTGATCCATTCAAGGTTTTTTGGGCGGTTGTCTAACTTGTTCCCGTTCTTATGCTCGACAATGTGCTGAGACGATGGCCGAGTCCCGTGTGAAAGCACGCAGACGGCCTTGTGAGCCTTGTGTGTGCGTCCACGGTAGGTAAAGCATAGATAGCCCCTGCCGTCGCTTCTCAAACGCATCTGGCGGCCTGTGGACGTTTCGTAGATCGTGCCGTCACGTTTGACTCTGAGCCCGGTCATCGCTCGCGATCCTTGTACTTCTGCTTGATTGCGGACGTCAAAAATATCGGCTTATTGATCGACTTCTCCAAACGCGTCCCCTCAAACTCTTTCCACTTCTCGCGGAGTTCGTCCATTGAGGTATTGCCGATCTTGTCAACTTCGCCGTATTGGTTGCGGTGGTTTTTTGCTTTTGCCATTATACACCTAAAGCCTCAAACAGAGTCGGCGCGCATACCTTTTGCTCCATGTCTTGCAGATACTTTACTCCGTCGCGATAATAGTCAGATGATAGCTCAATGCCTACACCGAAGCGACCTGTCTTTACCGCGACATAAGGCACCGACATAATCCCGCCGAATGGGTCAAGAACATGCTCGCCTTCGTTGCTGTAACGGACAATCAGACGCTCGATCAGGTCAAGCTGTAACGGGCAAACATGCTTCTGTTTTTTCGCGTTCACTTGATCTAAATTCAGAGTCTTAAACCGCATAACATCGTCCCATGTGTTACCGTCCACCGCGCTCGGTGACATCGTGCCGAAGGTAGACGACAGTTTCCCGTTTGTTTCCAACGTGTTGGCAATCTCGACATGCTCTTTGTAGTTATAGATATTATCTTTACTGAATTGCTTATATCCATGGTAAACCTTAGACTGATCGGCCAAGCTCTTTACGTCTTCAGATGTCAGAAGCCTGTCACCGCTTGAACGCCAGAATGAGTCTGCGTCGATCTGCCACCGGCCACGACCATAGTATTCTTTCGACTTCACGACAGGGATGTCTGCATAAGCGTTCGACTTGTCAGATGGCAGCTTGCGGAATAGTAAAACATATTCGGGGCAACCTACACCCATCTTCGATCCATCCTTGCTGTTTTCTGTCCAGCCGAGACGGTATGTCTGATTGTTCTCTCTCACTACGTCGGTATTGACATGAATTCTGCCGAGATACTTAAAACCATGTCTCAGGTAATGCATGACAGTGAGATCAGAAAAAGGGTCAAGTGTCGGCATCCCGTCGCCTGTCGCGTTACCGAATAGAATACGATCTTTGACGTGTATTGCAGCGATGCGGCCCGGTTGCAGAATCCTTAAAAGCTCCGGCGTCAAATAATCCATCTGCTCGAAAAACTCATCGTTATCGGATGTGTGCCCGAAGTCGTTATATGTCGGTGTATATTCATAATGATTCGCGAACGGGATCGACGTTACAATCAACCCGATTGAATCGCTTGCCATGTCTTTTGTTTCAAGTACATTGTCACGGTTTACCGCGTGGAATGTTTGCCCTTTTGTCTCTTGTCTTGTGTCCATTAGATACCTCTTAAATGCTGTTTTTGTAGTGATGTGTAAACCATGCTCGGCAATGACCTTACGCATCTGCGCCGACATTTCATGGTGTAGTTTCCATTTGTTTTTGAGAACGGTCAGAATCTCATGTTCAAATTCTGTATAGATCACGTAGATAATGACCTCGCGGTCTTGCCCGAACCTGTAAACCCGATGGATTGCCTGAATGAAATCATTAAACTCATAGTTTATCCCCATGAATATCTCAATGCGGCAATGCCTTTGAAAGTTGCAACCTTGCCCGGCGATCTCAGGCTTAGTGGCAAGATACTTGATCTCACCGTCTGCGAATTGCTGCAAAAGGTTTTCTTTGACTTCGATCTCTTGCGACCCGTAGACATCGACGGCACCTTTGATGTCTTTCATAATCGCCGCTCGTTCGCTTTCGAGGTGGTGCCAGATAATAGCATTTTCACCTTTATGCTTCGCGAGAATCTTTTTCACGGCGTTCAACCTATGGCCGATGCTGTTCCTCTTTTCACTCGCTGCGTCGCTGAGAGAGTTTACCTGACGGCGTGCAATCTCTAATTGCTGAAACTTCTGTTCGACTTCTTTCTCTGATTCGACTTCGATATATTCAACCTTTAGCGGCGGCATGTCGTAGCCTGTGGCGTCATACCCTAAGTCGGCAGGTGTGTTAATGAATAACGCCCACGATCCAACCCATAGCCAGAACTCATCGACCTTATGCTGATACAAAGTCAGCTCATTAGCTTTCTGAGAATTGCGCTGGAAAAACCGCGTCAAGGCTTGTCCCGTATCCATCACCTCAAGAAAACCCGCGTAGTGGATAAGTTCTTTGAGGCGGTTCGGGCTCGGAGTCGCAGTGCATACAAACTTGTACTTTATGCCGGCGAATTTCGGCAAAAATTCTTGATACGTCTTTGAGCCATACGACCGTAGGACAGACGCCTCATCTAATGACACGATCTTAAAACGCGACACGTCTATGTCGCCATCTCTCACCCTCTCATAATTTGTTATGCAGATAGATGTCTGCGCTGCCATAGCGTCAGCCTGATTCTTTATGTAGGTGATCTCACAGCCAAGTTTGCGCCGTGCTTCATTCTCAAACTCTCGCTTTACTGACAGAGGGCAGATAATCAAAGCCTTACCACTTTCATGCTCTGCGAGAATCTGGCAGATTAAAAGCTGTTGGATTGTCTTTCCTAATCCGAAAGACTCAAACAAAGCCCGCCGTCCGCCTTCAATAGCCCATAGCACAGCATCGCGCTGATGCGGTTTGATTGTCGTGCCGTCTTTGAATTGTTCAGGGATTTGAACATTGACCTCGGTTATGCCGGTTCTTTCGGCAATCCTGATCTTGTCCATAAGGAAATCAAAATACTCTCTTCTCATAAATGTCCACCTCCCGCCTTTTTTACTTTGTCGCGGGTCAAAGGTGGACGGCCGCGCGCCGGAGACAACCAACGCGCGGCGACCACATCCGAGTAAATCACGCGCTTGGCGTGTCAACCTTTTTCAAATCACCACTTGGCAGAATCAAATAATTTTCCACCTCGCGGCCATCGTTTACAAAATCTCTCATATGCTGGACATCTGCTTTTTATAGCACATGACCCATTCCTGCGTCGTCTCTCTCATGTCCGCAAAATACTTGTATAGGTTGCGGTTTTCGTCGATGTCATAGCGTTCTTGATAAAGCATGTTTTCAATGTATTTGAATTTGCTTTGCTTATTTATCGCCAACGCCTCAAGCTTACCCTCTGTCAAATCCTGAGCGGCAACAAGGGTCTTCTCTGCGTATTCTTTTTCGAGCATCGCTGTCCGCGCTCCGCATTTATATTTAAGCCGAGAATATACCTCAAGGTTTTGGGCCAATGCCCGCAGCTCTGTGTAAATCTCAACGTCGTCGCCTGAGACTTTGCGCGGGTCTTTGACTGCCGCCAGTTTGGCTTTTTCAGCCTTTAGATATTCTTGCCACTCGTCAAGGTTCATTCTCTACCACCTATAATCTCTAAAGCCTCATCCCGTCGTGACAAAACACCCTTTGACACCTTCGCACCCTCTGAGACAAGGAGAACCAGGCGTGGCTTGACCTTGGGCCATAAATCGTCGTGAACGTGCCGTGTGAGCCATTCTATGCGCTCTGACGGGGTTCTGTCGGCACCGAGGGAAGTCGACTCCGCCAGGTCGAGGCAGTGGATGTCGTCATTGTGCAAGAATCCTGCCCGCCAGGAATGACGGTAGTGGATTATCGGCAAAATGTTTTCGACACACTTCGCAAGCTCCGGGAAAGTCGAACGCGGGAATACATGCGCCGCATCAAGGCTATATCTCCTTTCAGTCGGCCGGTGTTCTGGGCTCAGACCTGTGATGACGCAATATCTCTGACACTCTTTGACCGCTTTAAGGCAGGCGGCTTTCTGCGTTGCCTCAAAGTGGAGTTTTGTTAGTGGTCTAATCATCTTCACGCCTTGATTTACGCATCGCCTCTGCATGGCTGAAAAAGTCATGCGCGTTGATTGTATCGGCAATCACATTCAGGGTTCGACTGTCAACGCCTTCTTTGTCTGCCTGTGCTCTTATCTCGTTTGCTAAGTCCATCATCCGAGTTGCAAAGCGATTAGCAATCATCAGCTCTACCGTGTTAGCGTCTATGTTTCTCATATCGACCCGCGCGGAAAGCGTGGCACTATCGTCTCTGTCGGATACCCCGCGAAACTACCCATTTTCGTGAACAGGTCGATTGATTTCAGGGCGTCGCGAAGCACGTCTTTCGCATGTGCCAGGTATGTGTCAAAAATATCATAATCGCCCGTGAATTTCGGTGTCGGTTTGAACGGGTGCTTTTCCTGACAGAGAAAGCGGAATGTGCAGGTCAATGCCTTTAGAGCGTCTGCAAAGATAATCGAATACATCGCTGCTTGGATGTCGTAACCTTCGGCGATCTCGCGCGCGAATTTACCCGGCGAACCATCGGCCACGAGTTTTAAGTCAAAGATTTTCAGGTCTGAACCGTCAAAGATCAAAGCATCCGCCCGGCCTTTGACTCTCACGCCGTCGATCATCGCAAACCCACAAACCTGAAATTCTGCCTTGGCAATCGTTTTATAGATCGGGTGCGACTTGAATGACTCCACCCATCTTGAGACTTGCTCCGCATCTTCTGCAGAAACAGGGAGCATTCCTAAACCTTTCATTAACTCAAGCTCGGCTTTGCCTTCTTTTGTGCGGCCGTCATGTTTTCTGACCCCAAACTTTTCAAACTCATCTCCGGTGATGCACGCATCGAAGTAGCTGCCGAGGATCATTGCCGTTGTCGCTTCGATTGGTTGCGTCAACCGCGCCTCATAGAGTGCAGGCGATCTCAGGAAGTCTTTTACCTGAGATTGCGAGATCACCGGTGCCTTGCGATATTCACCGAACGGCATTCGGCACACGAACGCGCCGCCGCCTGTAAATTCTGCCGAGTCTGTCAATTCTTTGACTGTGTTAAAAGTTTTCACATTGCCCCCTTTTCTGTCAGGTATGCGCGGACGGCTTCGAGGTCGCCTTGGTTCGCTTTCATAACTGAGTCAACGCCTTTGAGAAAATCAGCCTCAGAAAGCTTTTTTGCCGCCCTGAGTTTTTCAAATCCCTTTACAATGTCAGCGGGTAACTTAGCCAAAGGGTTTGCCGCTTCGACTGCTGCTGTCCCGTCATCGTCGCCTTGTTTCAAACCTGCCATCGCCGCGAGAGAGTACCGGCGAGAGTAAGTGATTGCCGATCCTACTCCATGCGCGTCGTTCTTGCTCAATGGGATGTGGATTCGACCGCTCACCCATTCCCCTGAGTTATGCACAAACATAGTTTCAAGCTCTACCCCGTCCGCACATGGGCATGGGCGTTGAATTAACGCGATGCCGTGTTTGTTCAGCACAGGGAGGCAGGCGTCTAACACGCTCTCAACTGTCGCATAGTGCGATTTGAAATGCGGATTTTTGCCGTCCTTTTCCGCGCTCTTTAATTCAGCCTGTGCCGCACATAGTGCAGCCGCAAGCTTGCCGATTGTTTCTGATTGATTGTTCATTTTGTCTCCTATTTCACTAATCTATATAGTGCGTCAGATTCTCTGCAAAGCTCTTCACATTTCATTATCACGCAGAACGGCGCGCGCTTCTTGGCCTCGAAATACTGCGTCATGTATTGAGCGTATTTGTTATGCACAAGATCCTTGTATCGTTCTTGAAGGTCTTCAATTCTGGCATCGTTTTCTAAGTCCATATGGACTTGCTCACGGACGGTGCGGACGGTTTGCAGTTCGATTTCGAGTCTTTTAAGGATGTCGGACGTTTTGACGGTATTCATAAAGCCACCGCCCGCGCATCCTTTATCTCGTCTCGCTTCCTGTCGCCTTCGCCTTCATCGTAGCATTCGGGGCAAAGATCGCGTTTGTGCCATAGCTCGTGAAGGACGCAAAAGAATTTGCCGTCATAGTCGTCTCGCGCTGCGTGCATTAGTCGTGTGTTTCTCATGCAGGGAGTGTACAAAAGCCCGTCGGCTTCGTCAACTAAAAAATAGAAAAAAAGTTGACGCGCTGTGATGGGTTGCATATATTCAGCGCATGGAAAAGAAAACAACGGTTCAGGTAGACACGGCGCGAATGAAGGCTTTTCGTGACGCGGCGAAGTCGCAGGGGTTTGACTGGAGGTATAAGCTAAATGAGGTCATAGACGGCTTCACAAGGGATTATCAACGGTCAAAGGTAAAAGGGATGACCCGCAAGGCAAAGGGGGCTTTATGATACTGCATTTTGAACTCGCAAAGAACGATTCACGCGAACGCCGCGAAAAACTGGGGGCCGGCGGGTTGCTTGCTGTCATGGCCTATACTGCCGCCGTTATCGCAGAGGCCGAGGCGTTTAGAGATATGGTTCACGAGGCAGGGGAAAAAGAAAGCGGCCAGACCATTGATAAGATCCGCTTTTCATGGGAGGATCAATGACATTCTCTGAACTCGCGCAAACTCTCGAAGCAGAGCACAACGCGCTCATGGTAAAGATGAAAAAAGCAATCAAGGCTGCGGCTGACAAGCATGGCGGCGGGCGTCCGCTGTCCCGTCGGTTGGGTATGTCGGGGTCTTATATCCCGAATCTCATCACCCAAAAACAGACCATGACTGCACTGCTAAAGGGTGTGCAGGCGATTGACGCTATGTTCAAAGGGGCGAAACAATGAGACTTCAGCAGCTATTCAAATCCACCCAGCGCAAGATTGACGACCTGCCGGCGGTTCGGTTGCGGCTGGCCAGGTATTTGAGAGAAAAGAGAATGGCGAGAAAAGAGGTGCTGCGTGGCAGACATAACTAAATGTGCATCCGCCTCCTGCGAATGGGAGGCGTCTTGTTATAGGAAGTTAGCGCCCGATAGTGGGATGCAATCGTATGAGGATTTCACGGCACGGCCACCCGGAGAAAATGGCTGGCTGTATTGGGACGATACAGCGATGAAATATCTGTGCAAGTTTTACATAAACAAAAGTAAGGTGGCTACATGACAGCAGAACAGGAAAAGCAGATCGCAGATATCCGCGCGGTTGATTACCACGAGACAAGCGGAGTGGGCAAACTTCTTGCCATAATCGACGACCTACAAAAGCAGCAGCCGAAGCGATATACAGAGGCGGAGCTGCGGGCAGAGTTTGAACAGCATGAAAAACTGAATTGGACTGAGGCCAACCATAAAAAGGCCATGCAACGTGAAGCGGGCGGTTACGTGATAACCTCGGTGCATTTCGGTTTCTGTGGTTGGCTATCGGCGTTTCGCTTTCTCGGTATGATTAAGACAGAGGTGGAATCGTGACCGAATCAGAAATAAGAAAGGCGATGCATGAGGCCGGTGAAAAAATCCTGCCAATTCTGCGTATTTTTGAAAAGGAGACCGGCGAGCGCGTGGAGTCTATAAGGATTCAGCGGACAGACGAGCGGGCTACCGGGCGTGAGATAGTGAACTACGTAGATGTATTCACAAGGAATTACCCATGAACGAATCAGAACAGGCGCAGGCCATAGCGGAGATCGACGCGATGATCTCTAATTGGTCGGCGTATTGCATCGGGTCGTTTGTCAATGCCTGTGAAAATCTGCGTGATTTAGTAGACTCCCAAGCGCAGAAGATAGCAGAGCAGGCCATGCAGATTGAAAAATTGGCAGGGTTGAACCATGTGGCAGAAGCGCAAATTGAACGGCAAGCAATGCAGATAGCAAAGCAGGCAAAGGAAATTGAGAGGCTGACAGCGAGCGCCAATCAAGCCAAATCTTTTGACGTAGTAATGGGTGGGCCGGGCGCTCCGGGGTATGACGGTGAACCCGTATGAACATAGAGAAACACCGCGCCTTTTTAGACAGTCTCGAAGGTGAGAAGGGGTTGCCGGGAAGTTATCACGGCGTTTCACTGTCTATGCCAATTGCAGAATTCGAGCGCGTAAACATGGTTCATCTGCGCCCCAGACAAAGGCGGAGAGGTTAAGCCATGACCCGCCAATTCAAGACCATAGCAGACGCGGTGCCGGTGTTTGCAGTAATAAATCCGCCTTTCAGTATGGATGAAAAAACAGCAGAACCGATGTTCACCGCCGCAGAGACTGCACAGCTTATGCGGATGATACGTGTTGAGCAAGAAAATCTGTGCTGCGCCAAGATGGGCAGCGAAGCGGAAAAGATTGCCGCTTTAAAAATCGTCATATTAGAGGCCAAGATGGCAGAATGGGAGAAAAATAAATGAGTTGGACAAGCGAACAATGGAGCCACCTAAAAACCGCCGCACTATCTGCCGCCGTGCTCGGGCTCTGCTTCTACCTGATTTCGCTCGGTGCGGTGGATTATGTCTGCCGGCCATACAAACCTGTCGAGGAGTGCGCGCCTGGCATCTATGAAATCAAGATCTATGAGTCCACGTTTACCCGCGTTGACCCTTTGGCCTTTTTAGAGGTGTCGTGTATCTATGACATCGGGCATAGGTATAAGGCAGCGGACGTGTGGTTTCACACCCCGCCGGCGAGAACGGAGTTTATAGAGTTTGTAGAGTTACCGAAAAAGCATATTGAGATATGCAAGGTGGACTAAAAAAACTTTCGCCAAGCATAGAACAATAACGCCGCACCGATAGCCGCGCCGGCAACCCATACTATCCGCCGGTACGGTTTGAGATTATCAATCTCCGCATCGGCTTTCTGCGCTCGTTTGTTTTCGTCTCGGGCGTAGTGCAGTGAGTCGTCTAATGCTTTAGACACAAAGGTCTTTTCGTCGGGGCTCAGGTTCGACCGTTTGACAAGCTCCTTTGCATCTGTGTTCACTGCCTCCTGCCGGATGATCTTTTCAGACACCGGCATGGAGGCGCATTTCAGGTTTAACCCAGTGAACCCGGAGACGAAAAGAACGATCAACGCAGCGCGCATTGTATGTCCTTGTCTATAGCGAACCCGATAATCAGGATGGCAGCCAGGTAGACGTAGAATCTCACAGGCAGTCTCATTTTTTCAACCAAGCGATTAGCCACTCGATGCCCTTCATCGCTAAGGCCACGCCAAGACCAGTGCTGAAAATCAGGATAACCCCGAAAACCTCGGATGAGTTTGTCTTCACGTTGATAAACGGGAGTACAGAATCACATTCTTTCGGTGTTTTTGCGCTGTGCGTCATGAATATGTAAATACCCAAAACGGTGAATCCGATGCGGACAAGCTCCCGTCCACCTGACCCGACTCCCCATTTTATTAGGCTGATTGTCGCTTGTTTCATATCCACTCCGTTCCGTTTTTTACGTAAAATCCTATGTATTCAATCGACCGAGAGTCAATCATCTTTCCACCCGGCCCGACTTTCTGAGTAATCGCCCGCGCTGTGTCAAGTCGCTTGTCGTCTGTGTATGGCCAAGGGTCTGACGTGGTGCAGTAGAATGAATCGCCCTGTTTATACCATCCGGTAGCTAAAAGGCTGTGATGGCCTTCGTCGCGTAATTCAACCAGCGATCCCCATTGAAGCAAAGCAAATATTTTTGCCGCGTCGTATTTGATGTACTTTTTGACGTAGCCTGTCAGCCCTGCAGCTTCCGCCAGCTTCTCGTGAGACTTAACAAACCCATGATATGAGTCTTTACCGTCGAGCGATGCAAGTCCGCCATTTTCGATGGCTGCATCCACGATGCGATTGACATCAGCCAGAGTGAAGATTTTCTTTTGCAAGCTCGCTGCAATCTGAATGTCGCACAGCGCAAGGCATAATTCGTTGGCCCCTTTGTCGTCGATGGTCGTCTGTTTAATGTCATTCGCGCCGATGTGGCGCATCTTGATTGATATGTCTGCTTTGTGTTCGCTCATTTTGCCTCCAGATGCTCAATTCTGATATTATGACTTTCCAACGCCTGACCATGCAGCGCGATTTCTGTCTTCTGCTCGTTCACCATCTCAGCGATGGCCATGTGCGAAAGCTTCATCTCTGCGAGGGATTCTTTCATAATCTTGACAAGCATCCACACACCTCCCGCCGTGATGCAGGCAGCGCCGATCATAAGCACGTCTTTCAGGTCGAAGGTCAAAGCCTGCTTTTCGATGTTGGTTGCGACCGTCGCTGCGGTGTTGTATATGCTGATTAGTTCTTTCATGTTGGCCAATAGTCCTTGATTAGTTGCTCTGTTGTCATGCTACCACCCGTTAACCCGCACTGAGCCTTTTATGCTCAAAGTACCTGAACTGCCAAACGCGCTCCCTGCGACCTTCGCCAGTCCATTTGATACTCCTCCCAGCGCTTGGCCAAACGTGACGTATGTTTTCGAGGATTCCGCAAGAACTAAAACTGAGGCCCCACTTGCTGCAGTTGACCCGCCACTCCCGACTAACTGCAATGTCGGGTACGTCGAAGCGGTCGTGACGTTGCCATCTGTTCCGTTATATCCGAGTGATATTCGGCCCTCTGCTGCAGTAGTTGTTCCTAATGTCGCTGTGATCTCAAAAAATAATTCAGAACCGACCCTCCATGAATAAGCCGTAATAGCTGTCGCAGTCCCGAACCCGGTAAATGTTGGCGTCCATGCGACAGGAGATGTTATGGTTGTTGATGCAGGGGCATATAGCGTGTCGAGATATGTTTTTAATATACCGTTTAATGCAGCCTTTGCACTTGAGCCGCTCTGTTCTATCTCTATAAGCTCCGCACCTGTTAGGGCTGACCCTGCCGTCAAATCACTGATTTTTTTATTTGCCATGTTTACTCCGTTACCCTGAAATCACCGCCAGTAGTCACCCTAAAGTCACCGCCGGACGTTATTCTATAGACTGCTGTAGACTGTGTAAATGTGATCTGTTCTTCGTTCAATTGTAGGGCAAGTCGCGTGTATCTTTGCTGCTCTTCATTATATGAATATCCGACAACAATGGCCGGAACTTCTGAGAACGTCCGCACACTCGCGCGCACCTGCTTTCCGAGATACAGATTCAAAGCCCTGTTCGGGTCTCCTGAGTATGAAGGCTTAGCCGTGCAATTAATAACGGTTCTTGGCTTCTCATAGTACTGCAAACGTCTTGACCCGAAATACTGAGCAGATGATACAGTGGCATACATATAGCGGATTTGCGCGAAAGACTGCGCTGTCTTGTTCGGCTGCCAATACTTTATGCCGTTGTATTTCGTGACTAAAGCGGGGTCTACGTCGGCTTGTAACAATGCCGCCACCCCGTCTGATGACTTATAAATCAGGTCATGGCCGATGATTAATTGAGAGTCATCGAATCTTGGTTCAATCGGCCCGCATAACTCATCCGCCGTCAGCTCGTCGGAGATCGTTTCCCCATCCCACTCTAAACCGCGGCGCAGAGTGTAGTATCCGTCATTCTTTTGGGTAAGTATTAAGTCTGTCATTTCGCGCACAGTCGCGATGTGATCTCGCAGGCTTACATTGTCCTGTTCAAGTACGTTGACAATTATTGTCCGGCCCTCTGCCAAGTCATCGGCGGCCAATATGTCGAATGTGCCATCAAGTAGAATATCTGGGTTTGAAGTAGAAAGCGCGTCCTTTAACGATTGCGGCCCGGTGGTTGTATCAGGTACGGCTACCGTCATTGAAACGTTATCGGCAAGCGCCGCCTCGACTGGCCGATCAAGCGTGATGCTGGTAGTCGCACCGCTGGACGGAGTGCGCGCTGTGACCATATAGCTCGGCACCTTTGACCCGCCGAACCATATCACGGCACCGACTGGTATGGTAGTAGCGCCGCCGTCTACAGTTACTGTCTGACCTGTTGTCACCGCGCCATTTACGAGAAAACCCGAATGAGTTGTGCGGTCTGAGGCTTCGACAGGCCATTCAAGGAATATGGTCAGAGGCTCAGAGGCAGAGACGATGCATTCTTGGTCGTCTGTCATTTCGACGTTTTGTATGGTGCCGTGAAATATCACCACCCCTGAATCGTCTCTCTCAATTATCACACGGCCGCGATAGTTCGTCAGTGCAAATAACCCTTCAGGCGAGAAAGGATTAAAATAGTCGTCATAGTCTCGCAGGCTGTACTGCTTGGACTTCGCAAGCATGCCGAACACGTCGTTTATGTCCGCGCTGACTTCCGTGCCGAAGTCAATCAGCCGGTCAGTAACATCAGTACCGTCGATTGTAAGCGTCATTGTTTTTTACGCACCAGCCTGATTTGGAATCCTGAATAGTAACCCTGTAAAGCTGTTGGGTGTACTCTTTTCATAGTAAGGTTCATCGGCCCTGAAAACTGGTATTCACCGGCGCCCGCCGGGTAGTTTCTCACTATGACATCGTTATCAAGCACAGCGTCTTCGAGCGGTCTGTCTAAGATCAGCTTTGTCGCTGCGGATGGCGTAGGGGATGCCCGCATCACCCAGTATTGCTCGCCGGAGATCGTCAGCCACATCCCCTCATAATAGGTGGTAGAATCGACTGTCAGGAATTCAACGCCGGCCGCCTGGTTACCGTTGACAACCACCGTCCCCGCGTTGTCGTTCCATTCAGCATCAAGCTGAATCTTGACACCCTTGTCCTGAAGGGTCAGCATGTATTCAAATATAGCCTTTTCCCTGTCGTATGTCGTGCCGTAGGTTATTGTGATGACTTCCTTCACCCGGCGTGTATTCCCATAGACAGACACCACCCCGCTGTCGCCCTGCTGTTCGTTCAGCGCGAATTCAAGGCCGTGGCTAATCTCGCCTTTGTACATAACCTCTGTTTTTGCGTAGTAATGTGAGACAGCAGATTCTACGTAAGACCATGCGCCGATATCCCTTGCGTCGCCTGCTGAGTTAAAATAGATATTCGACCGCGCCGCCGCGAATGAGTTTCTTGTATATCCGTTTGTCTGAAACTCAAGTTTATAGTCCGTCTCGTCAACGAACCGCGGGTCGTTGTGCGTCACCTCTGCATCGAATAGCACGTTAACGGATGTGCCTTCGACGTTCGCCCGTCCGCCGACTGTCACCGGATAATTCGCGACTATAGGCCCATTACCGAGGCAGTCCCGTATCCGCTCGTACCCCGTCTGAGACGCATTGTAAATGTAGAACGTGCCGCCCCATGTGTCAAGGTTGAGGTCTATTGCGTTCTGTGATGCGGGAGTGCATGTGAGGTGACGGTCTCCCTCATAGAGTGTAGCGCGTGAAGTTACCGCGTTATTTGATATGTGCGAGCCGCTCTCTGTCACCCTGCATGCATCGAGAGAAAGCGCCGCTGTGGTGCCGGGTTGTTTCAGTGTGCAGTTGTACGCGGTGACAGTGCCGGAGTATTGCACGGCTTGAATTGAGAAGCCTGCGACCGCTGCGCTGATCGTAGTGGCGAATGCGGTTGAATATGCAATTTTACCAGACTGACCGACCGCAACAAATTTTCCTAATAACGGTGAATAGCATATGCCGCTTATGTTAGTCCCGCCATAAGAAGGAGTAGCGGCTATAGTCCATGTGTTTCCGTCTGTCGAATAAGCAATATCGCCAGTATCAGAAACTGCGACGAACACACCAAGCTCATCGCTATGGGTAACGTAAGTTGGCAAATCAGCTACAAATGCCGGTGTAGCCGCCATAGTCCATGTATCTCCATCCGTTGAGTATGCTATTGTACTATCTAAACATACTGCAGCGTACTTCCCGATAGATGAGCAATACGTGATGCCGACAACTTGTGTCCCTGTTGATATAGGGTTTGTTGTAGGTGTAAACCATGTGCGACCGTCGTCAGAATATGCTAACTTGCCATTATTGCCTCCAACAATGAACCTTTGTATCGGTTGGCTGTACGCAATAGATAGAACATAGTCATTACCAAAAGGGGTGATATGCCCCGTCTCCCATGTTTCCGCGTCTACCGAATAAGCATATCGCGCCCCTAATTGGCCAGCAGCTTGACTGTTACCTGCAACCACTATACATCTAAGGTCATTGCTTACGGCGATTGAATTATACAGCGGGTTTATAGAATCTGTAAGCACTGTTTCGTACGTGATCCCGTCAACAGTAGTACCTATGTTACCTGTACCGCAATAGACGCCAATACCTAAGTATTCACACCATGCTATTTCTTGACCGACAAAAGATGGTGTTGACGACTGAATCCATGTATTCCCGTCTGTCGAATAAGCAGCTTTAGCGGCACTGCTTGCAACCGCTAAATACTTTGACAATTTAGGACTCCATGTAACAGATTGCACAGTTGACGTACCAAAGCTCGGCGTCCCCGCCTGTGTCCAAGTGTCAACCGGCGCCGTCAAAGAACTACTTGCTATTGTCGAAGTCGTTCCAATAGTCGCCTCGGTTGGCTTGGTGATGTTGCTCGTCAACGTAGCCGAGTTAACAAGGCGGATTTTCTTTGTCGTTCCTGCCGCAGTTACCGCTGACGCATAGGTCAGTTTTGCATTTGCAATCGACGTGCCGTCTAATCCATCATTGCCGGTGCTTGTATTAAGAAAAATTATGTTTGAATCTGAGTAACCGGGGATGTATTTACGAGTCGCCCCGGTATGCGCGCCCGGTTGCTCGTCCAGAGTCAGCGTCGATGTCCGCCGACGATCATAAGAAAATTGCATCTGCTGTTCGTTCATACTCTCCGCCTGTTCGCCTCTGATTGCAGGCTGACAAAATTATTCATGTTCATGCCGGACACGGTTCCAGGGTTGCCGTCCATCACTGCCAATAGCTCTACCGCTGCCGCCCGGATGTCGCGTAAAATGTCGTTCGCCGTCGCGCCCTGTCTGATCTGGGTTTCGAGAGCGTCGGCCATCCTTTCCTGAAGCGTGCGCGCGCGGCCTGTGATGACGTTCGCCGCACCGAGTTCTGTCGGGATGGTCAGGTTTTGGGAGACGCTGCGGGCGATGCCTATTGCCGATGGGGATGTGATTCTTTGGCCGAGAGATTGAATAAAGCCTTGGCCAACGTCGATAAATGATCGTTCGCGGTCTGGGCGGAGTTCGAGTGCTTTGGCTGTGTTATCGGCTGTTTGTTTCGTATTCTTGGAAATCTCTAATTCTAAAGCGTTTGATTGTTCAATGACTGAGAGTAGGTTTTCTGCTATCCCAGTATCCGCGCTGATCTCAGATGAAATAGATCTGGCAGTCGCCAAACCGCCAGTGTCTAAGAAACTTTTTTGTGCGAAGTACGCCTCTAAGCTATTCTGACGTTTATTAAATTCAGCCTTTGCCTGTTCAGCTACACTGAATAATTCGTCTGGCACCTTTCCGCGGTATGTCAAAGCCTGATCTATATTCCCGGACTCAAGCCACCCCATGAATTGGGATATTGCCAGTGCCTGTTCGGCCCTTTTATTAAGAAAACCTGTCAGCTCACCTGCTGTCGAACCAGTACCGGCAAACATAGACCCGCCACTGATCGCTCCTGATTGCTCAGTAAGCACAGAGCCAATAGCAGACCTACGTGCAGCAATCCTCTGAGATTCGACCGTCGATTCATCTGCCCCGCCAACAAGTGCGGACTGCGCCTGGATGTCTATAAGTCTAAGGTTTCTCTGGAGGTTCTCGAAAGGTAATTTCGCCGCAGCTTCCTGAAGGGCGAGCATGTTTTTTTGGTAATTGCTTTGAAGCTCTAAAATCCTTAACGCTTGTTCATCTCTGCGCTTTTGTTCATCAGCTTCCCGCGCTCTATCCTCATCCGATTTTCCGAATAGGCTCTCAAATGTTTGAACAATCCCGACAGCGGCGCCAAATGCTTGACCAGCGAACCCAAGAGCCTTGAATCCTGAATTATCTTTATTTAAAGCAGAAATCCCACTTGCTAAAGATCCTATCCCCTGCCCTGCGTTACCTCTACCGATTTGAGCAGCGCCGGTTGCTATAGTCCCTGCAGCCTGCATCGACTCCGCAAAGCTTTGTGCCCTTATTGCGGCCTCTTTTTTAATACCGGTTTCACGTATCTCTTGTATCCGCTCTTCGTTGTCTTCTTTAAGCGCCTGAATAGCCCACTCGTCATCTTTGGCTTTCTTTAACTCGGCCTCTAAAAGCTCATTACTCGCACGGATCGCGTCGTCTGTCTGTCGTTTCAGGGCCTCTGTGTCGGCCATGTATTTGTCTTCTATGAATTCGGCGTAGGCTTGGCGACGGGCTGTGAATTCGGCTTCGACTTGTAAATCGGCATCTTCATTTACTGCCTTAATTCTACGTTGACGTTCTTCCTCCGCGTCTTCGTCTTTAAGTGCCTTTCTGTATTTTCTGAGCGTTTGTTCTCTGTTTTTTTCAATCTCAGCTATCTTGTTGGATGCTTCTAAAAACCTTTGTTCAATTAACTTGCCTGAACCTTTACCTGCACTATCACCAGCGGCTCCGCCTTTTGATGGCGTATCTTCGCCAAATCTGTCTAACTGCTCGTTAATCGCTCTTGCATTTGCTTGCTCGCGTTCAAGGTCTCTCTTGTCTTGTAATAGATATTTTTTTTGTGATGCTGCTTCAGCAGTATTTCCTGAGGCCTCCAGCTGACGTATTATTTTTTCTCGCGACGAAATACCGGACTCTATATTCCCGGCTTGTCTTATCGAGTTTACGAGACGCCCGGATATATCGGCTTTCGCATTAAGCTTTTCTTTTTCTGCCAGCTGTTTTGATATATCTAAATATGACTTTGCGGATGCGGCCAGTTTATCATAGTCTAAACCTAACTCCTTTGCTTTCTTGCGGAGTGCCTCCTTAGTATCTATCAGGGTAAGCTCTTCTTGCGCGGTACGTTTATTTATCTCGGATAGCTTTTGTGCAGTCTCACCAAGTTTTATTGCTTCTTCACGAGATTTCTTGAATCTCTCAGAAAGGTCGGTTATTGATTTCTGCCCGTATAGCTGATTAATCGCAGCGATTAACGAACCGATAGCGGCGATAGCTATTGCTACCCACCCAAACGGGTTAGCTAACGATATTGCCTTTAGAACGGGGATCAAAGAACCGAGGGCTATCACAAGTGCCGAGATTATGGGGATTATCAGTACTATTGTTTTTGTGCCTTGGTTTAAGCCGCTAAACAAACCGGCTATCCAGCTCATACCGTCTTCTATGGTATTATATAGCCGTTTCAGTATTGGCTCTAACCCCTTACCGATAGCAACCATGGCCTTATCTGTGGCCGCGTTGGCTTTATTCTGAGCGCCTGCAAGAGTATCAACCGCACGGGCTGCATCTCCGCTAAATTTCTCCGATTCCTTTAGGACGCCTGCATAGAATTTCTGCAAAGCGGCGGCCTTGCCCATGGTCTTAATGTTCTCATTATAGGCCATGTTGAGAACTTTGATCGGGACACCAATGTTCTCAACTTTTTCTGCGCTGTTAGATAATAATCCTGAGACCCCGGAGGCCACGGCAGCACTGCCCGAGCCTATGGTGTTCTGGAACGCGGCCACATCTGAGAGAGCATCAATAAATTTACGCGCCTGCTTTTCGTCGAATCCAAGAGCGATTGCGTCAGCATAAGACGAAGCGGCTTGATTGAGATCGAGAAAGCCTTTTTGCGCTAACTCATCGACGTTTTTTCTCGCGACGTCTACCGACCGGCCGAAGCCTTTGGCGATGGAATCAACACGAAGGAATGCCGCCTCAAACTTGTTGAATTCAGCAGCGGCTCGGGAATAGAAGTTCTTTACCGTATTAAGTACAGCCGCACCGGCAATCGCGCTGAACACATCCCCAAAGGACGTGCCCATGGTCTTGCCCATCTCAGCGCCGGCGCTCTTACCTGCTGCGGAGGCTTTACCCTCGACCTCTTTTAGACGCTTTTCAACGTCGGAAATATCAGCTTTTAGTTTTAGGATTAGTTCATCTACGATCATGGAACGCCCCTATGAACTTGAAAAACGTCAGCCCTTTGCCTCTGAAATAAGATATTTCGCCGGCCTCTGTTTTCAGAGTTACCAGCCCATTATGAGACACTCGCCGGTCTATGTGCAGCGCGTAGGAATATGCTTTTATGAAACGCGCGACCGTCCACGGCATCCTGACAAGGATTAGAAACCATAACAGTAAATGCTTGATTATCATGCTCTGTATGCCTGCTTCATAAGCTCTGCCATTGTCGGCCCCTTTGGCGCGGTTAGTCTGATTTCTTCAGCCTCTGAATTCGCCAGCTTTTTAAGGTCGTCTGTCAGCTCGTGCAAAACGTCTTCTGGATCATGGTGTATCCTCCACAACCTGATCGCATCGTCGCAAACCTTGCGGGCAATCTCTTTAGCCAGGCGCGCCGCTTCGTTTGCTGTGGCTCCGGTGGCTATCTCATAAGGTAGCTTGTTGATTCTCGCCCCGAGCCATGAAGTAAGGTTCAAAAGCCAATCGGGATCAGGTTTCGCATCTGACGGATCACCTGAAAACCCAGCCGCTAAAAGGATCTTGTCCACACGGCGGAGGTCACGCTTGAAAACAAGCATTGAACTCCACTTTGTGCACAAAATGCGGACGATTTTTTTAAGGCTGACGACGGCCTCAGACTCGATATCAGTCTGTTTAGCCGCTGTCAGCAAACGATCACACTCCCCCATATCATGGAGGTTTATGCGATCCTTAATTGTGAATCGTCCGACTTTCATTAAGTTGTAGTAGTTACAACCAATGTCTGTGAAGTCTTGCCACCAATTACGGCGGTGATGTTACCAGCACCGTCAGCAACCCAAGTGAGCAGACCTTTGTTTTCGGATGCGTTAGAGTTACCAACAGTCACGTCACCTGTAGAGCTTGACGCCCATGTGCAACGGCGAGACACCGGCAGGATGTACACATCTGACAGTTTGGTGATGACCGCGTTATCCAGGTGGATGGCTGCGACAACACCACCGATGCCTCTCGCAACTGTGATCGTTGCTGTAGTAGCCGTGGCATAAGTGATCGCTGTTACATAGACGACCTCAGCCGTACCGCTAAACAGCAGGTAATCACCTACCGCAAAGCCGTTATCGACGTTCAGAGTGTCGATGTGAAAGCTCGCTGTAGTTGCTGTGATGTCTCCCGCTTCATTAAGCGCCGCTGTGGTTGTCGAGTTCGTCTTGTAAAAGGCGTTCGCGTAAACCTTCATGGTCGAAGAGCTGTTCAGCGTCAAAGCAGGGATGTGTTTGTGAGGTGACCGGCTTGTGCGCTCTGTGGTAATAAAGATCGCGTAAGGGTCGGCTTCGACTGCTGTATGGTTTCCGAATAGGCCATAAGTGCGGTCTAAACCAGCGTCTTCATTCGGCAGAATCGTCCAAGGGATAACGATTGAACGTGCGCCGTCTCGGCCGCCTTTGATCTGTACTTGTGACAGGTCGGGGACAGCGAGCCAGAACATAATATCGTTCGTGTAATCGTCAGAATCCACACCGGACGGGTGCAGAGTGATGCTTACCGCTTCATCGAATAGGTCGAGAGTCCTTGAACCGAGACCCCATGCCAATGCTGAACCATCGACAATCGGATAGACCTGGCCACCGGCGATGTCGTTGAACAGACGCGGGAATTTCGTTTCCAGAATCTCGATGCTCAGTGTCGGTGCAGCGCCGCTCTTTGAACGTGCGATAACTCCCGTAAACTGTGCGCTATCGTTTACCTCACGATAGGTGATGCCCAAACCAACCATGGTTTGGTCCATCTTTGTGTATCCAATGTTGCCAATGCCGTCGATAATGACGTCATATTCTTGGAACTGGACGTTAGCTCTATTTGCCATAAATTATGCTCCTTGTGTTTTGACTGTGTACTCAACGAGCTGATCGGCTACCCATAGGTTACCGTATTTGCTCGCGAATCCCTGAAAGCCACCAACGGCCCGCCAACGCATGAAATCTAATGTTCCGAGCGTCGTCTGAGTCTTGACGTTGTGTAAAATATTCCCACTATCCCCGCAGATTGTCAGCCACCATGTCTTGAGCGCGTCCAATGCCGCGCGGTCGGAGTCTGCTATAGACCACATCATGCACCGGCCTTCCTGAATACCGCCGAATGTGTTGCGGTGCACTTCTGAATCCGGTGTGTCGTCTACCTTGATTAATATGTTTCTAAATCCCTGAGCGCTAACTATGTCCTGCTGCGCGTCTGCTTCAAGCCCTTGGCCGTAAGACACTTCGACCAAAAGGGCCGGCGTCTCTGCGTTGAATGCTGCAGCTATTGTATCAAGTACAGTCGTGTAGGATTCGGCGCTCAGCTTATCCCCCTGAAGGTCTGCGCGAAAATATGCCATGCGCGCCGCTGTACTTCTTCATCGAATAGAACTATGTCGAACCACCTGGCACCGTTAGGGAACCGCGTCAGCTTTCCGCTGTCTTTTGCTTCTCTGTATGCAGCGGAATATCTCTTTTTGTCCACACTGCCCTTTACGCTTCGCTTTGTTCCGCTTGTGATTAACTCAAGCATTCTGGCCATTGCGCCGTTCGTGAAGTTGTGCAATTGTGCCTTTTCGTACTGGTAGCCGGCGTATTTCTCTGTCTTCGGATCACCGAATTTGATATGGACTGACCCATCGTCACCGTCGACAACCTTGCCGGACTTGCGGAGTGCGCCTGTGTCTATAGGGACAAAAGGCATAACCTGCGCTAAAAGGTACTTTGCCGCAACGGTCAAAGCCTTCGACTGCGCAATACGGATCTTATCAAGTATTTTCTTGCTATCCATTTGCACCCTTGATAAAGCCGTTTTCTGTCAGCATGTATGTATAAATGCCTGTCATGCCGCCCTTTGGCTCGACCATGAAAACTGACTGAACCTGCCCATCTTCAGCGATGACAAACGACCCTTTACGGATGGCCTCGGTCGAAGTAAATTTACCTTGGTACGCAACCGCATTTCCTTGCTTATTCATTGAAACGCTCGACCCGAGACGCTCAGTGATAACCTTGATCGGTGCCGCCTTTGTGTAGCGGGTGGTAGTTGGATTATATGTCGCACGATACCACCTCATGCAGCCTCTGCGGAGAATTCAATAGATTGCTGCGCGTCTTTCTTGCCAAAAAACTGGATAGGGTAGGCAGTAACAATATGCCGGCAGTTGAATTTGAATATATGCGAATTTTTGTCCGCTCTTACCTCGGCCAACGTCTTAAGGTTCGCTGCTTCAGGATAGACTTTAGACAGCAGATCGCGGGCCTCAGATGAGAAGCAAATGACCTTACCCTCCCATATCCTACAAGAATCTGACGCCCCGTGTTTTGAGATAATCCCCGTATAAACTCCGCTCTGCGCTGCGTCCATCTCAGTCGTTGCAAGGTGGATGTCTGTTGCGGTGGTATTCGCCCGACCGTCAAGGTATGTATTAAGCGGGTAGTTCTTGCCGTCTCGGTATTTAACGGTCTCACGCGAACCGTATTTATCAGTAAGATCTTTCCACGCCTTATCGGTGTATTCTCCTGTCGTTCTTGCGGTGATTGACTCAATCTTTAACTGGGTGACTCCCAGGCTCGCTGTCATGGCTTCTACTGCACCTTGCGCGGCTGCCTCTTTCAAGGCTGCGGCCCGCTGCATAAGGTTTGAATCCATGTCTGACATAAATGATTCGATGTTTCTGACAATCTGAGAACGCAGTGAGTCTACCAACTGGGCTGAGATCTCGCGGGAAATGACAACCTGCCCTGTTGATATATAATTCTCAATAGCAGCGATGAAAGCCTCATGCGCCTCGGCTGCGATTTGCTCCATAGTGTCACCGGCAAAGAACTTCAGCATCGGCTTTTTCAAGGCTTCTGAGTGCTTTTTCAGCACAGCGCGTACCTCTTCGGGAGAGGCCGAGAGTGTCCACTCTGCGTCGTCTATTCTCTTATACTTGCGGGAGATCTCATTCACCGCGCGCAGCATCGCGTCTTTTTCTTCACGGATGGCGAAGTCTGACTTCTTAACGGCCATGGTAAGGTCTCCCTGAATTGCCGTAAAGCTCCTCATTAGCTTCGATCAATGCCGCGTTCTCACGGATAACCTTGTCTACCAGAAACCGCGCGTCAGCGTCCAACGTCGGCCCGGCTGGGTTTTGGATAACTATATCTCCGTCGTCAAACTCGGTCGAAGTGACTTCTTTAATCAGAGTCGCCCGGTCTCTCATGTCGATAACTCGGGCAAGGTGGATTGATTGCAGTATCGCTGCTTTGTTCAAATCCGTGTTAGTAGACAGCCAAAGCGTGCTGTCTGAGTTGATCTGTTTATGATAACGAACGATGTCTTTTGTGGCTTTTACCACGCATCGTGTCTGTTCGTCTGTCGCTCTTGAAACGGTAAATGTGATCGCGTCGTCATTCGCCACAGCTTCGGCTAAACCGGGGTAGAACGTCAATTCCACCGTGCCGCTGCTGAACTGTGAACCAATGACCGTATAAACCGTCGCTGTAGAGTCGCTCGCTATCGTAAACTTATCACCTGCTGAGATCGGGTTTACTGAGTCCAGAAACCCGTCCACAAGCATTGTCCTACTGCCAGTAGAATAGCCCGCAACGAGGTTTACAGCCCCGGTGAGGTCTAAACTTGCTAAAGCATACCACCCGCGCTCGCCGTTGGCGTTTGCGTAGGTAGTGACTTCAGCTACTGTGCAGTAAGACGTTTCCATTTACACCGCCGCTATCGTGCAGACATTAATACCGACAACGTGCCATTTCAGGTTAATGGCGATAGCCTTCCTGTGCTGCGGTAGGCGCGGCGAGGGTGTAAGCCCCCGCTGAACCTTTTGTCAGCTTAGCGACGTTTTGCGGATTTGTAAAAGCGATTGCGCCATCTGACGCATACGCCGTTACTGTTGGGGTTTGAACTTCACGAAATTTAGTTGCAAAGCCCGCCTGTTGAATGGCGGGGTTTACAGCTTCAATCGCGGCAAGTTCGGCTAAGCTAAGCTCTGCCATGTTGTTACCCTAACAGAATAGCGATGTGCTCAGGCTGTACCGCTTTATAGCCCCATACCAATTCGACTTGATAACGTGCCAGACCGTAAAGGTTGTAACGTGCTACAGAGAACGTCAGACCTGACACGGGGTCAGTAATCAGAGTTACGTCTGTTGCTGCATCACCACCCATAGGGCGTGCAGGTGGACGTGTCGCAAGTACCAGCGCATTACGAGAGAAACCGAAGTTTCCGGTGTAAGTCGCGGCAAGTGTTATCTCGTCATTGTCTGCGTGAGCTGCGCGGATACCAGGTTTACCGATCAGGATGTTACCAGCGGCAGCACCTGAAGCAGTCGTAGAGATCAGCACATATTTTGTGGTAGTCTCTGCTGTGCCGAAGCTGAACACGTCGCCGGCCAGCAGGGTGCCTGAGTCAGATCCGTCTATGGCAAGGGTGGTATCACCTACTGCAAAAGCGCCGTTTGACTGCAGGCCTGTTGCTGTGCCTTTTGTGTGCGTCGCAATGCCGTTTGACTCACGGACACCGAAACCAACTACAGGGAGCAGAAAGCCGTTGCGCAGAGTTTGATCTGAGCCGTTATTGCTTGCTGTCATCAGGTTAGCGAGTGAACGCAGGTTTACGCCGGCCGCTGAATTGATAATCAGTGATCGGTAATTCGGGTCATTGTTACCCGGTGCGCCGTTGTCGTCAAGAATCCGCTTGATTTGCGCTGCGTCTGCGAGAGACGATGCAAAAGGCGTAGTCCCTGACGTACCATAAGCGCGTGATGCGTTTGTGATCGCTTCAAGGCAAAGGTCTGTTTCGATCTGGTTGGTAATTGCCCGGAAAGCCTGAGCAAAGTTCTGCTGCATAACTTCCTGATAATTATCTCCCAGGGAAAGCTCTTCTTCACCTGAAATGGGGATCGGTGCCACATACGATTTGCTGAGCGTCATATCCACGTATGAATAAGTCGCCGCGCCGGTATTCGGCACAGTCACCGCTGGGGTGAATGCTTCGAGAGTCGCCGCAGGTGCGATAGGTGCGCGGATTGTTTGATCCTTTGCTGCCCCGGTCGCCCGTGCGTCGAGTGTAACGCCTGCGATTGCACCGGTAAGCTCTCGGCTTACTGTCTGCATCGCGCGGTACATTGTGGGGATTAACCCCGTAAATGTGTTTGCTACTGCCATGATGTCCTCTTAGTCTGTCAGCTCTCCACCTTGGTTTATGAATGCTACCCTTTCGGCCGCGTTCATGGTGTCGAACTTCGCCCGGCCGATTGTTTTTGTAGCGATTGCGCTATTTCCACCGGCTGAGCCTGCGCCTGCCTGCAATGTATTTTGCAGTAAGAACTTATTGTCGTCTCGCGCGATCCATTTGGCACGGGCATCAGCGATTTCAACCTCGGCGCCATCGAATTCGGCAACGGCGAAAAACTCACCATTACGCTCGACAAGTCTGGGTTTACATTCGGCGTTGAAAAGAGTTGCGGCTTTATTTACGTCCACAATTCCTTTGACATTGCCAAGCTCTCGGAATACGGCATTGTTGACCTTCTCAGCATGGAGACTTGCACGGAGGCGCGCGGCCTCGGCTTTGTCGCCCTCTGATTGCTTCAATATACGTTCGTTTTCCTTCTGTGCTTTCTGTGCTGCGGTGAGTCCTGAAGTCTCAAGCTCTGCCAACCGTGACGACACTGCGTCGAAGTCTTTGACCTTGCTTTCAAGCTCTGCCATCTGTTCGCGTACTCGGTTCTTTTCGTCGACCTTTGATTTCTCAATAGTGCCTTCGAGAAGCCCCTTCAAATCCACTTCACCGATCATTTTCGGGAGTGTTAATGTGCGGTGCGTTTTCGGGTGCTTAAACTCGAATACTTCCGCTTCCGGCTGCGCCGTTGTTGTTTCTTCTGGCATTATTATGCGACCTCTTGTTGAGTTTTCACGGTTTCCCGCGCACTATTTGGAGGCGTCAAAGGTGGCTCGGCAGGGTTGCGCTTCCAGTCTCCATCAGAGACTTTTTTCGCATCCGCTGCATCCATTTCAGGGAAAAGCATCTTGGCTATCTTTTCGAGTGCTAACCGGCTTAGATCAGGTTGCGCCATATCATATACGGCTTTTAACCTGGCGAATTCAGCAGCGATATCGCTCTGCTGATAATTCTCCGTGTACTCGACTTCGACCTCGACTTTCTCACCCTGCCACAATGCAGCCATGCGATAGATAAACTCCTCGCATTCCTCCATTGCCTCTGAAATACCTTTTAATAGTGCTTCTGTTTTCTGGAATTCTTTACCAAGCGCCGCGCCTGATTGGATGTATGTCTTGTCGCGGTCGACGTCCATGCCGACCTTGGAGAATATTTGTAGCTTGTATAGATTGAACGCGCTTATGAATGGCTCTATTTCTTCCAGCCCGGCGCCTGCGAAGAATGGCTCTTTCGACGCCTGCGCATTAAACGTAGCGACCGGAGAATCTGACACGCCCTTTTTCTTGATCTCTGGCGGAATGTCGTCCGCTGTCATGGTTGGGTAAAAAAGCGTCTTGAACGTGCCCCCCGCAAGCATCTCATCAAGGTAGGACATAATGTTATAGATCATCTTCGAAAGAATGCCGATGTCCTCCATCGGGCTGTCTGAGATATGGTCGTCCTCAATATCCCTGACGTTTACAAAATGGAAAGGCACTTCGCCGAGATTGTGAAACCGGATCTCTTCGGCCAGAACTGTGGTCTTGCCTGTCCGGTTGTCTTCTTTGATCTCAAAGTCCTGAAAGGTGGTTTTTGTCCACAGACGGTAAATTTTCTTGAACTCAGCCGGTTTCAGCGGATCTGTCTTGATCGTGCGGGAGTCGTCCAATAATACCCATTCAATCTGCATCTTATCGTCACATGCAAAATCGCGGATGTGCCAAGGGAAGTACATGCAGGCATAAGGCTTTAATCCTGAGTTTATCCGGTCTGCCTCGGTCGCGTATTCTTTAGGGTCGAACGATGGGGAGTCTACAAGCACGCCCATGGTCATCATCGTAGCCATTGGGCATAGCGCCTGCATAAACTGATTCATGCCTTTACGCTTCGATGCCTGTTCTGTCATGTATTCGACAGACGCCGGCACCCCGCTGCGGTCTGGTTCGTCCTTGAAAACAAAACCTGTCAGCAAGTCCACAATGGGCTGCATGAAATTGATATACACAGAGCGCGCTTTACGCTTTTGGAAAGCGGCTTTATATTCGCGGTCGTATTGTTCGAGGTGGGAAGGCTCAGATTTGACATAATCAAATCCGCCTTTGTATGAGTCCGACAACAGCTTATAGATGCCGGTTTTGGCGTCTAATTTCGCGTTGCGACGGGTTGCGATGATGTCGTATGTGTTTTCCACTTAATCATTGTGCATACCGTGCCCGTTGACCGCGCTATAAGTTACGTGTACAGTTTGTCAAGCGATAATGATAAATTATTATCAATCCCGGGCGGAAAAGAATTGAGGCTGTGGTGTCATGCTTACAAGCTCACTCGCTGCGAGCGCACACGACAAAACTATGTCGTCATGATAACCAGACGGGGCAGAATACTGCATGCTGCCGTTTGCGTTCTTCTTTGCCCCGAATATAGAAAACTCATGCACTAAATCAGGCAGGTGCGGGAAGCTGATTTCCTGCTTCTCTATGGCCATAATCAGCGATTCAATAATGTGTGTCTTTACCGCGGAGTTAATTCGCACCGGGTAGACCGGCAACCCCATAGCTGTCAGCCTGTCGAATACAGGATCACCTACTCCCGTCGCGTCAAGCCGTATCCTTGCCCGGTTGTACTTCATGCACGCTCCTGCAATCTTTGCTTCAATTAGCGGCCAGTCAACTTGGTTGAACCGCTCAAAATATACAAGGTGTTTTCGCTCAACGTCCCATACTGTAATTACAGTCCAGTCAACGTGCTTTGCTATGTCCGCGCCGATTAGGTAAAGCCTGCCCGCCTTTGGCTCCTCAAGCTCACCCTTGATGCATGATCTGAAATTGCGGAATACCTCGGAACCTGATTCTAAAAACTCCGCCAAATACTCCTGCCTGAATATCTGTTCAGGTGTGCTCGCCCGTATCTTGTCGAATTCATCCTGCGAGAAGAAAGGCGACTTATTCGATGGCGCATGGTGGAAGGAAAAATCAGGGTCAACCTTGGCCTGCTGGGCTATCTCATAATACCAGTTTTTACCCTTTGGCGTGCCAATGAAATCACAACCGCCCTGCTTTACAGCGAGCATCGCACGGATTGACTCTGACCACACAGCAGCATGCATTGTCCCGCACTCGTCAAGCGTAGCGCCTGTCAGTGTGTCTGATTTTATCGAAGCCGGTTCGTCTGAGCCTTTATAGTGTATCCACCCGCCGGAGAGCAAACGGGCCTCCATGTAGCTCTTATTACGCTTGCTGATTAATGGAGCATACTGAGCCAAAAGCCTCTCATACTGCACCCGCGCTTGTGAGACAATCGGGCTAACCCAATAATGATTCGCGTCAGGTCTTGACATGACCTTGCGCACAGCCCTAAGCGTTGCGAGAGTGCTTTTCCCGTACTGCCTACCGATCACCCCTACCGTGTGCCTGGCGGGCAGTTTGAAGTATTCCCACTGGTCGCCGCTGGGCTTATGTGGTAGGGTGATTATCATCTGGCCATTTTAGGACTATCGGACCGCCGTCTTTACCTGTTATCTCGTGCTTTTCAATGAGTAAACCGCCGTACTTGGCGAGAAGCTCTAAGGCTTTCATCTTTGCGGGGTTATATCTATCGCTTGACGTGTCGCCTGTCTGCATGGTTATTATGGTGTCGGTCTCAAATGCTTCTTTTTTCAGCTCTGCAATGACCCTATGTCTTATCGTGTCTGCCTCTGCACCGAGAATAGCAGACAGGCGTTCACTAATACTTGATTTTACTTTGGGATGCGTCAGATACCATTGAGCTGCTACGTCGGGTTGTTCGCCTTTGTACCCCGCCTTTCTTACTGCCTCTGAACCGTTCAGGCTTACTAAATAGGCCGATACAAAGCGTCTTTGCCTTGGGGTTAAACCGTGTCTTTTAGGCTTTTTACGCAAGGCACGGCCTCAACTTAGTCCATCCGTCATTACGATACCAGACAAGCCCGAATCGCGGTGGACTGCACTTTTGAGTGTCTCTTTTGAATCTTTCGAATAATGCGATGAATTCTGGTGATTTTGAAAGCATCCTTGCATATTTATGCACTCGGAGAGATTCTTTATCCGCTGCCAAATTAGCTTGCTTAATAGCTTGGACGCGGGTTAATTTCTTTTTAGGCTTGCCTTTCATTGATAACCAGTTCTCATTACCAAGTATATTCAATCTCTCTGCCGTCTGCCAGTTTCACAATGCCAGTGTAAAGGCCGGTTGTTCGTGGCGGCTCGGCTAACATAAATACTTCTCTATTTGCGATCATAATCGCATTCCCTATGGCGTTCGCTATCGGGTCATAGCCTATGTATAGCGCCTTCCTCTTCTTGCCTGCTTGCCATATTCTCACTTAGAACCTTTCTTCTTCGCTTGGCATTACCTCTTCGCACATCTTTACAAGCTCCATACAGTCGCCGGCTAAAACATAGACTTCGGGGTGTTTCTCGCCTACTTTCTTTCTGAATCCACCCCAAAGCAAAGCTGTCTCGCTTTGTGTGTAGAGTGTGCGCGGCATAGAAACACGAGATTAGGCTTTGCAGCGTAATGACGACCGCAGACGTAAAGGCGTCTAACTCTGTCCATTTACGCATCAGGGCAGGCTCAGTGCCTCGCATACTGACAAGCGGGGCAGTGTCCCAAAGCAAATCAGTCTCCGCCCTGTCTCGCCGTGCCGCTGCCTCAATGAGCAAAGAAAGTCTTTCCTCTGCCGTAAACTTTGCATAAACTTTTTCCATGTTGGCTTTCATTACTGCCTCTGTTTTAGTGCTCTCTCAATAGCTTCGAGACGCGTCGCAAGCTCTCCCGTCTCAATGGCTCTCAGTGCGATTGTCCCTAAGTAACCGATGCACCGGGCCTTTTCAAGTTTGCCCGCCTCGTCAGCATTGCGGACAATCTCAACCTGTTCGCCGATCAAGGCCAGCACGTCTGCCGCTGTTTTCATGCGAAACTCTGCCGGGAGCAGGGTTTGACCGGGAGTTTGACTGTCTCCAGATCTCTTTAAGCGTTTGTATTCTCGGTGGTAAGTCCGGCTTACCTCTGCGTTCTTGTAAGGCATTACTTATGCCCCCCTCGCCTGCCTGCATCCTGTCGAATTAGGGCAAGGTCTATGTTGTACTTAATTACCCGCACTTCTGTTTATTTCCTGTAACCTTGAGGCAATAAGGCGAGAAACTGGCCTTTTGCCCGTTGCCATGTAGCTAACTAACATGGCGCTAACCCCTAACCTGTGGGCGATTTCCCTTTGAGACATCCGCTCTTTCAGGCTCAGCAATAGCTCAAGCCCGGTGTCTTTGGGTGCCGCTTCGACAAGCCGCCTGACCTCGTAAAACTTGCATGTGCTCAAATGGCCGGGGTTCTTGGCTTTGTTTGTGGCAGGATTATTTGAAATGAAATAGAACTTTGTCTTAGGGTCGTGAATGACTTTCTCAGCAATGAGCCATGAAAAGATTTCGTACCCTCTCGCGTTCCACTTTTCAATGAGTCGCGCCGGGATAGGGTAACGGCCAAGCCTGCGCTGCGTTCGGTAGCCTGCATAAAGCCATGACAGCAGAGTCACGTCTTGCTGGCTCTCTTTCCATATCGTGTCATGCCATGACAGCCAGTAGAACAGAGCCTCAAGAAACCGCCTGACCGCTTGCGTCCGCTGTCTTGCGAAAGGGTGCTTTGCTGTTAGCGTTTCGATAAACTCTAAATCCGTAAAGGTCAGAGTGCTTGCAATGTTTTGTGCTACCGGGTGCCGCTTTAGGCTGCGGTATGTTGAGGCAACACGCTGTGCGAGGCGGTGCGGATTTGCAAGCTCCCCTCGGTAGCCATCGGAAAAGAGCTTTGTTCTCAACCGTTCGACGGCCTCGGCATGGCTCAAGCCTCTTGCAAAATATCCACCTGCAAGTTTCTTGAGGCTCTCGTTTGTAGCTCCCGCAGAAAAGCAAAAGCCATTCTCGAAAGTATCAAGCTGCTTTACAGTCCGCAGACTGCGGGCAATCGTCTGCCGCTGCCTGAGATTCTCGCGCAATGTTGCGGGCGTTTCGTTGAGCAGGTCTACCGGGTTAAACTTCGTCCCGTTGAAATTAAGCGGCACAGGTGCGAGCGTCTCAGGGTTTAGCTGTCTGTCATGCCTCGGTATTCTCAGAGCTTGTTTGCTTGTCCCTTTCAATTCAGCGCATATTTTCTGCAAAGCTGCGCTGCGCTCGGACATGCTCAAAAGCAACACTTTGTCCGGTATCGGCTGAGTCAAAAGCCAGTAAGCGTGCAAGCCTCGCGGCGTCTGAAAGAGTAGCGAGGGTGTGTGACCGACTAACTTAACGGCTTCGAGGTATCGCAAGTGCAAGGCAGGCGAGAGCGTGTAAGGCTCCGCCTCTATGTCGTGCGCGTCGATGTCAAAGCACAGAGAATACGCAGAGAATGCGGAAAGCCAGCCAAGGTTTACCCTGCCGTAAATCGCGTTGCCGATTGCTTTAGCGTGAAGCCGTTTTTCTACCGTTACCCACTCAGCATTCCCGAACATATCCACACGCCCGGTCTGAGCTACAAAGCGGCCTTGAAACGGCCTGACGTTTTCAATAAACTCTTTCGTTGCGCTCACGGCTGCGCTGCGCTTTCATCGCGCCCGGTGCCGTATAACGTGCAAGAGTCAAAAGGCTGCTCGGTGCTGTTTCTCGGCTGTGAGGATCTCGGTTTCTGCTTTCTCGGTTTCGTTGCTGCGGGCTCGTCTGCCCACGCTAAAGCGATTTTGGGCGGTGGTGGCTTCACGCCGATTGTCACACCGTAGTTTCCCGGCTCATCTTGCTTTACAAGGTTTGCGCGAAAGTGCCAAGTGCGCCCGTCAATGCTCGCCTGTATTCGACCCGCAAAACCTTTTCGCTCTCCGCCCTTAAACTCTTTCGGGTAAAGCGGCAGTAAGTAAATCAGCTCTGAGTAAGTGCCGATTTTGATCTGAAAGTCTTTCGCCGTGGTCGTTACAAAGTAACGCGAGAGGCGTTCGCCGTCGTCAGTGCTTTCTGACAATGGCGTCTCTGAAAGTTTCTCGCCGTCTGCAATCAGTACAGCATAAAGCTGGCTTTCGCCGGTTGTGTTTTCCATAGGGTTTTCCTATGGCATGGAAATAATGACTTACCCCAAATAATCATTCTTACCTTGCCTTCAGACGATGTGAAACCAATCACAAATTTTCTCAAAGCAGTAAGTTAGAGCCTGCCGCCTTGAAAATGTCGCCTGAAGTTATGTCTCATCGCGTTTTATCATCGCGTCGAGTCTTTTTTGATTTTGCGGACGTGTAGAAACACAAAAGCCAGCTACGGGGCTCTACTCCGTGCTGGCTTTGGTAGACGGCGGGCGTCGTTTTGGCAAGGAATGTTAGGGGGTGCCTAACCTTTCTTGAGGAAAAGTGTAACGGTTAGGACTGTCCGGCAAGGTGAAAGACTCGAACAGTTTTCAAAGAAAAATAAAAAGTCATTCTGGCAATGATCTTTTGACTTTTAAAAAAGCACCTTAGGATTTCAAGATAAACATTTAGACTTTTGCAAAGAGTGCTTTGACTGTGAGCGAGGCTTTTTTATTTTCTTGCGTTGCTTTTGACTTTCAAAAAGGGACGTCCTCGTCTGACATCGCGTCGTTCAGGTCTTTAATCTCCCTGCGACATTGAGTCATTGCGTCTGTCAGTACATCGTGCAAAACCTCAAGCGGTGCAGGGTCGCGGCTAAAGTATGACAGTTTTCTGATTAGTGCCTCAAGCGAGACTCGAAGCTCTGAGACAATCTCGGCCTCTACTTCAATGTCAGCGTCGCTCATTTCAAAGACAATTTTGCGCTGAGTGAACTGCTCCGCGAGGGCATTCATTTTCTTAACGTGCAATAGGTACGGGTAAAGCTCAACCTCTGCGGGGGCCTTGCCTTTCAATGCTCTGAGCCTCAGAGTCCTAATGTCACGGCGCACCGTTGACTCTGAAACTCCCGACGCCTTAGAGACGATGCCCGCGACGTTTACACGCTCGGCAAGTCTCATGCCTCGGTGGTCAGTCAAAAGCATTTTCTGAAAATCCGGCACAGACTTTACATAGAGTCTCTCACGCTCTGCCAGTTTTAGCCACTGCACAGGCTTTACCGCTAAAGGGTTGTCTAATTGCTCAGCACCGCTGGCCTTTGCCTTTTTGGGTTTGTTTGCTTTGTCTTTCATGGCCTGCCTTTATTCTGCCTTTTCATCTGTTCGCTGAGCGTGTCCTAATTGCGCGTCATTCTCTCAGAAACTCATGCAAATAACCCTGCCCTCTCGGTGTAAGCTCTCGCTGTGGCGTAATGTACTCACATGCGGATGGCTGCACTTCGCCGTTCTTAAGCCATCCTATTTTTGACAGTGCTTTTTCAAAACTGCTCGCTGTCATTTGCAGATCTTTTCTCGCTTTTGTTAAGTTAATGTTACCCATGTTTCCCCCTGCTGTGCTTAGTTGACTTTCTCTGTTTTGCCCTGCGCTCGGCATCCGCTGCCGCGTACATTTCGCCAAGGTTTGCGGAGACTTCACGGCGTGTGCTCTCCCTGCCTACGTTCTCTTTAACGCTGACACGATCTCCCCAAATCCTGAACTCATCAGGAAACAGACGGGCGATTTCGAGAGCGAGCGTTTCACCTGTCGTCAGGTCTTGCCTGCTCTCTGCCTGCTTTTTCCCCTGCTTGCTCATTTCGCTTTCTCTGCGGCTCTGTGCTTTCGTTCAACGTCTTTGAGCCATGACTTAGCATGACGCACGGCAACCTTGAGCACTGAGGCAGGCTGCATTTCGACTTTCTTTAGCGCGTCACTGAGAGCAGAATTAAAGGCTCTCAGGGCTGCGTCTCCGTCTCCCTTGCCTTGCCCCCTACTCTGCCCCGTTGCGCCTTTCTGAGCCTTTCCTGTGTGGTCTGAGGCGGGTTTACGCTGGCTGTCTATGTTCTTACGTGCGGCCTGCATTCTGCCTTTGCTGTCGGTGCGTTTTGCGACGTTCGGAATTTCCGAACGTGCCTCTAAATCCGCCCTAACCTTGCCCGCGGTCTTGTCGTCGATGCCTGCGAGCTTGCCTGCCTGATTGTTTGACATCGCCGGGTTGCGCTTCAAAAGCCATGCAGCAAGACGCCTTTTGTCGTCGAGTGTTAGCTGACGCCGTGCTTTGTTCTCATCTATGGCAAACGCTTGCTTGTCTGCGGTTTCAATCGTCTGTGTTTTCACAGTAGGGAAGGGCGGCTCTTTGCCTGCCTCCGTCGCCTCTGCGTTTAGCTCGCAAGCAATCGCCAACCGATTGAAGCCAGACAAAACGTAAAAGGTCATGCCGATTTCATAGCCTCTCAGCGGCTCTCTTATGCCGTCGCGTTCTATGCTCTCGCGCAATGCTGCCCGGTCGTCTGCACTCATCGGCATGAGGTCTTGCACAGCTTCAAGCTCAGGGGCAATCTTAATCTTTTCGGGTTTCTTCAAACCCTCGCCGGTTATCGTCGCTTTCATGCCTCACCCCAAACAAGCAAAGGCTGCTCTATTGTTTCGCGTGTCGCCTTAGTCCATCGACCGTTGACGGTTGCCATTTTCGCAGCGGTTAAACTGCGCGGGATTGTCCCGACGTAATAGCTTTGGAAAGAGTCTGTGTAACGCTGAGAAAGCTCTTTGCGTGTGCCGCTTAATTGCTGTGGTGGCTTGTAACCGGCAATCAAAACCTCTGGCTTTTTCTTCAATGCCTTAACCTGTTCGACGGTGTAGGCTGTCGGGTTGTAAGCGGTTTCTGACATCTCGCAAGGTATCAAGATGCGGTCTGCCGCCATGATCGCCGCACGGGTTAGCCCTTGCATTGTCGGTGGTGTATCAAAGACGACAATCGGGTGAGTGATGTTCTCAAGTAATTGCGTAAGCACAAACGGGTTTACGCTCGTAAAGATTTGGTCTAAGCGAAAATCGGCAGGCATGATTTCAAGGTTTGCCATGTCGCTTTTGTGTATCGCCTCGGCAGGTTCGCACCCATCGGTCAACACATCGAAAAGCCCCGGTCTAACGGCAGACTTGAAAAGCTCACTCGCGCCGCCCTGCGGGTCGCAGTCGATAAGCAAGACAGCTTTTCCCGCGTTCGCATAAGCCTTGGCGAGCAAAACTGCTGTGGTCGATTTCCCGCTGCCGCCCTTTTGATTGACGATTGCAATTTTCATTTCGCCCCCTCTTTCAAGTCTCGCTCGACTATGCGCGTAATGTAGTTAGACACGGTGTCTCGGCTCTTTTCCAGATGTTCGCGCATTGGCACAGACACCGCCTCTGGCATGTAGACCGTAAGCCGCTCTGTCGGCTCTGTTCTGTGCGGCCTGCCTATCGTGCGCCGCTTTCCCGGTTTTCGCTTAGCCTCAGCTTTCGTCTTTTCGATTTGCTCTTTCGTTCTTTTCATGTTTTCCTCACAGGCTCAAGACAGCCTCGGCTGTCGGTTTATCGTGCAGGTAGAATTTCGCGGTCACTGCCGGGTCAGAGTGTCCGCAATAGGCGGAGACGGCGGGCAGGCTCATGCCTGCGGTGAGTAGGTGAGAGGCTTTTGTGTGCCTCAGCGTGTGCGGGTGAATGTCTGGCCGTCCGATCATTGCGCCCGCTCGCTTAATCATTGTCGCGACGGTGTGACGTGAAAGCGTTTTGCCGTTTCTTTCAATCAGGTACGTTTTACCCGCATAGAGAGTTTTCAGTGTCTCAAAGGTTTTTTTGCTCATGTAGGCAGTGCGCTGCTTTCTGCCTTTGCCGCGTCTGATTTCACATTGCACACTCTCGCCTCTGGCTGTGCAATCCGCCAAGCGGAGAGAAAGCAATTCAGACACCCTCGCTGCCGTCTCGTAAAGTGCGGTAATGAGTGCTGCGGTTTTCTCGCCTGCGCTTTCTGTAAGCTCTGACAATTCCGCACGGCTCAGAATCTCATGCTCATGCACTGCGCTTTCTGCCTGCCCGGTTTTAATCTCTTTGAAAACCTCTGTAAGCTGTGCCTGTTCAGCGACGGTGAGCGCACCGCCTCGCGTCTGTGCAATGGCTTTCTTGAGTGCTGACTTTTTCCGGCTCAAAGTAGAGACGCGGTGTGTCTGCTCAAGCTCTGCAAAATACTTTCTGAGAGTCTCAGGCTTAACAGGACGACCGGCAAGCCAAGTGTTGAACCCTTGAACGTCTGAGCGGTAAGCAAGGGCAAGACCTGCGACCGGGAGAGCTTGCCGTGTTTGTGCGATTGCTTTCATGTGCTCACCTGCCGGGAGAGGGTGAGGCTGTCAATCTGTTTTAGACGTTTTTTACTGCTTTAAGATGTCTTGCAAAATTACTCTTATGCGTTACAGCTTGCCTTTCTGCTTAGTTTCAGGTTTGCTTTGCTTACCCATAACTGTGAAAAACTTTTGCCACATGAAAGGGTGTCGAGGTTCCAACTACGCGCAAAGCGTCACACGTCGTCAAAGAACCTATCGCACCACGGGTTGACCTGCCGCGTGAAATATGGACTTTTATAGCCTTTTGTCAGGTTGGCTTCTCAGCTTTTCTCACTGTTTGCTAACTTTTGCCAACTTTTGTCAGGTCGAACCTTGCGCAAATACTGGCTTTTGTCAGGTTTTGTCATGTTCTTGCGATGGCTTCAAAAGCTCTGTCAGCCATTCAGGAATTATCCCTTGCTTAATCAAGCCGACGCCTACCGGCTCCCTGATGCGTGGTTTTCTCAACATTTCATAGGCAATCGACCGAGCAGTCTTTGCGCTGTAACCTGCCTCTCTCGCTGCTCTGGCTCCCGTTAGGTACTTTAGGTAAAGCTCAATAAACTTTGACTCTTTCTCGGTTAGCTTCAAACGCTCAGCCATTAGACAACCTCATGCGACTCTCTGGCTGCACCGTTTGGATGCTCGGTTTTATTCGGGGGTGTGTCGATCTCTCGAAACAACACCGGGTGCCGTTCTCGCAAGCCACAAAGAAAATCTGCCTCAAGGCTCTCGTCTATGCCGTCCGCCATGTGACTAATCAGCAAAAGGTCTAAGTCTATTCGCTCGCAATGTGCGGGAGAGACAAAGGCGGTAATGAGCGTGGAACGGCTAAAACCGATTTCCTCACAGAGAGTGTCAACGGCACTGGCAAAGGTTAAGACGTCGCCTGCTCTCGCTTTCAAAGCGGCTGAAATTTCATCGTCTGTCAATTCGCACAAGTCGTCTTTCTCAATCGCTGAGAGCTTCTCAGGTTTTCCCCCTGCCTGAATCCACCCCAAAGCAAAGCTGTCTCGCTTTGTGTGTAGAGTGTGCGCGGCATAGAAACACGAGATTAGGCTTTGCAGCGTAATGACGACCGCAGACGTAAAGGCGTCTAACTCTGTCCATTTACGCATCAGGGCAGGCTCAGTGCCTCGCATACTGACAAGCGGGGCAGTGTCCCAAAGCAAATCAGTCTCCGCCCTGTCTCGCCGTGCCGCTGCCTCAATGAGCAAAGAAAGTCTTTCCTCTGCCGTAAACTTTGCATAAACTTTTTCCATGTTGGCTTTCATTACTGCCTCTGTTTTAGTGCTCTCTCAATAGCTTCGAGACGCGTCGCAAGCTCTCCCGTCTCAATGGCTCTCAGTGCGATTGTCCCTAAGTAACCGATGCACCGGGCCTTTTCAAGTTTGCCCGCCTCGTCAGCATTGCGGACAATCTCAACCTGTTCGCCGATCAAGGCCAGCACGTCTGCCGCTGTTTTCATGCGAAACTCTGCCGGGAGCAGGGTTTGACCGGGAGTTTGACTGTCTCCAGATCTCTTTAAGCGTTTGTATTCTCGGTGGTAAGTCCGGCTTACCTCTGCGTTCTTGTAAGGCATTACTTATGCCCCCCTCGCCTGCCTGCATCCTGTCGAATTAGGGCAAGGTCTATGTTGTACTTAATTACCCGCACTTCTGTTTATTTCCTGTAACCTTGAGGCAATAAGGCGAGAAACTGGCCTTTTGCCCGTTGCCATATGAATTCGCGGTAAACTTCGAGTCGCTTTTTAATGATAGCAAGCTTTTCTGCGTTGGTTATCATCTGGCCTCGTAGTACCTGAACAGGTGTTCTTGGCTTGGCCGCTCTACAAAGCCAAGCTTAGCAGTGACTCGGTGCACCACCTGCAAAGCTGTCTGTTTTTCGTCGACCCAGGTTAACAACTCTTTACCGGATTCGATTAGAATCTCGTGGTGAAGGTGGTGTTCTTTGACCTTGATTCTCTCCACTGGGGCCGATAGGTTATGGATCTTTTCCAGTACCTTGTTTACTGTTACTTTGATGTCAGTAATATCCATACCACCACCAAGCCTGCGTTTAGGCCAATTGACAACCACAATGCGACGCGGAGAATGCGGTTGTGCCTTTCTTGCTCTCGTAGCTTTTTGCTTTGCCTTTGAATTGTCCCTGTGAACCTTGTCAGCGCGTATTCGATGCGGTCTTTTTTGGTTCGGTCTTTTTTGGTTCGGTCTTTCCATGCCTTACGGTAGGTTACACTCATTTTTTAGGTGGTTTCGGGTACGGCTTCGCCGGCATCCTGCTTATCCATGAACTTGCTGCTGAATACTGGTTTAGTTGCTTTCTTCGGGCCGCCTTCGATATGCGCAAGAAGCTCCTCAATATACCCCTTGAACGGTTCAGCCATCGGCTTTTCGAGAATCTTTCTGTATTTTTCTGCTATTGTCATGTTACCTCGTGTATGAATTGTCGATTAAAAGTCCATCCCAGTCTGCACTTACATCTGAATTATTTTATGTAGCAGTGCCTGTCATCTTGATTATTGTCTTTTCGGTGAACTTCAATGGCGGGGTGAATTCATGCTGCACAGATGAGCTACCTGTGGCGTTTACCGAATAATTACGCTTTAGGTTAAACACCCCGCCGAATGGCTTGGCAAAAATAGATAAGTTTACCGCACCCGTAGTTATCGTAGACATCCCGATGTCGAGCATGAGTAAAGTTTTATTCAGCGGCACCTGGTAAATGCCTAATTGACTTTGCCCCATGCCTGCGAGCATAGATATCAGAACAGGAGTTCCGGCCGCGGCGCTCGTCCCTGTGATTATCCCTGCATTTGTTCCACCGCTACCTGCAGTCAATGCGTATATCCTATGGGTAATCCAATATCCATTTACTGTCGCCACCGTGGTCGCACCGTTCATGGTGACTGTTTCTGTGATTTCGTTATAGTTAGAATCATAGTTCTTGGCTCATTTGCTTACCTCTGCCTGTTTAGATGGTGTGTCAAGCGTCATTCATACCATGCACAGCTTGTCTTTTTAGCGTACACATTGCACTTGTAAATGTATCCAAGCGAAATGCATGACTTTGACGGGCTGAATAGCTTTAAGCTCGGATACGTTGACACCTGAAAGGACGTGCAGGCCGATTGCGTCCATGGTTCGTAACACCATGTAGTCCATGACCCGCCGGACTCCCATGAATACTCGCAGGCGCCCTTGACTACCTCGGCGGGTTTCTTTTCCTCTGAGGCAGTACAGCCGATAGCGAACAGGGTTATGATTATTAGCTTTTTCATGTTACCTCAATATTTAAATTCTACAAGTCTCGACTTCTCATCGCTGTAAATTGTAAAGCCACCGGTAAATTCTAAACCGATAGCTTTAGCCGCTTGGTAGCATACGTTATACACTCTATTTTCAGCAGGTAAACTCATCGCAAATTCATCCGGTGAAAACTCGCCGCAATACCTGCCACGCTTTGAACCGTCTATATGTATAACGCTGTAAGTCATAATCTCCACCTTGCTCGCAATACGCGTCTTAAATTCTGGCAACGCTTAGACCATATATGATTAGACAGCATACTGGCCGGTATTCTTCGAAATAGCGTTTTATACCAGTCGTAGAGATTCGGCGAGGGAAAGGCTGTAAGCTCAACGGTTATCTCTCCGATGAAATCCACGCAGGCCGTGGTAGTCGTCCACTTATCGCAGTCTTCAATGCTAACCGTCCCGGTAACTCCGACCGGTTGGCCGTTATACCATATTTTCCAATCTTCTGGTATTCCAAATGGCATAATACCTCAGAACGGGATCGCGTCCCCGCTGATATCAGGGCTATCGTAATGCGCCGCACTTGGCTCGCCCGCTGCCCCTTTGTCTTTCGGGTCAAGCAATTGCCATTCGCTCACGTTAATTTCGATTTTTGAATGTTTCGCCCCGTCTTTTTCCCATGCCGACCACCGCAGCGCGCCTTCGACGCAAACTCGACTGCCTTTCTTCGCGTACTTGGAGAAGTTCTCTGCTGACTTACCCCAAACTACGCAGTCGATGAAATTCGCTTTCTCTTCCCATGTCTCGCCTTTCTTCTGGCTGTAGTTTGAAGCGAGAGAGAAACGGGCAAAGGTTGTCCCGCCGCTTGTCGATTTTGTTTCAACGTCTTTTGTTAGCCTGCCGATCAGGATTGATTTGTTTATGTCATTTGCCATTTAATACCCCTTTGCTTCTCTGTAGCTCATAAAAAAATGAATCCCACCGCCGCATTCTATCCATCGTGATGGCTCCCATTTATCGCAGGTCACTGTCTGACCGACGTGGTATTCTGTTTTATTGTCGTGCATGCTAATACCATATTCTGCACCTTTAACCATCAGAACAATTGCATGTGACGCGCGGCATTTTTTACCTGTTGCCGAGCTGCGTTTTGCGTCTTTTGGTATTAACAGTTTTACCATTACGCCACTAACACACTTTTTCCATGCCGTGAAATCTCCTCGCTTTGGCGGTCGCTGTTTTATGCATCGCATGTCTTTATATTGTCTCAGTATAGATCGCATTAATGCCTTATCGAAGCTGGCATAATCGAAGCTGGCAGAATCGAAGCGGGCAGAATCGAAGCGGGCAGAAACGAAGCTGGCAGAATCGAAGCGGGCAGAATCGAAGCGGGCAGAATCG